>Ga0126307_10001715_pt1 | contig 14545 bp, 15 predicted proteins | sample Plot28_FD_89955 | JGI IMG/M metagenome (GOLD analysis project Ga0126307, IMG submission 89955) | Serpentine soil microbial communities from UC McLaughlin Reserve, CA, USA - Plot28 | ecosystem: Environmental > Terrestrial > Soil > Grasslands | place: USA: UC McLaughlin Reserve, Lake County...
AGGCCGACCGCGCGGTCGAAGACCTTGCCCGGCTCGATGCGGCCCTCGAGGACGTCGGGGAGCAACTCCTCGATGTAAGCGCGGACGGGAGCCGCGCGGCCGTGCGTCCCTGGTCCCCAGCGGGCCATCGCCGCGTCGTCCGGCGCCGGGCTTGCGAGCACGCTCTTGCCGGTTGGGTGGGACGAGACGCCATCCGGGTACCCACGACGATGGAGCGTCAGCGGGTGTGGTCGCCGTGGGGGCGGTCGAGCAGCAGGTCGGCGGCGCGGGCGAGGACCTGGACCCGGCTGCGGTTGCCGTGGTCGGCGGCGAGGAAATGCTCGCCGATCGCCACGCAGAACGCGAGCAGGCTGCGTGCTTCGACCTCGTCGGAGTCGGGGCAGAACGTGCCGATCATCTCGCGGAGCAGCGCCATGCGCCGGTTGTCCACGCGTCGCAGGCGCTGGGCGACCGCCTTGTCGCGTCGGGCCCAGTCCCGGACAGCGAGGTCGATGGGCAGCAGGCGGTCGCTGGAGAAGGTGAGCATGCCAGCGCGCTTGATCTTGGTCCGCGGGTCGCCGCCCTCGCGCTCGACGCGGTCGAGCACCTCGTCGGTGCTCTCCCGCTCCCAGGTGTCCAGCATTGCCGCCAGGAGCGCGTCTCGGTCGGCGAAGGACCCGTAGAACCCGCCTTTGGTGACGCCGAGGTTCTTCGCCAGCACCTCGACCCGGACGGCGTCCGGGCCGCCCGCGGCCAGGGCGCGCAGCCCCTCCTCGATCCACCTGTCCCGGGGAGTGCGCGTCACGCCCACGACATGCCCTACCTCACCTCGCGACCCTCTATACGGAGCCGTATAGAAGGCCTAGTCTCATTGTATACGGCATCGTATACAGGAACGGAGACACCGCGATGACCCTCGACCTCGTCGCCGGTCCGGTGGGGACGCACAACGTCCCCGAGTCCGTCCGCACGCGTACATCGTTGCCCGACTTCGACTACATCGACCACTTCACCCTCGCCACCGACGCAGACGCGACACCGGAGCAGTGGGCCCGGGCGATGTTCGGCGATGTCGCCAGCACCGCGGAGCACCTGATCTGGCGAGGTCTGCTCCAGCTTCGGCTCAGCCCGGGTCGATCACCGGCCACCGTGGCCGGATGGCGGATCGGCGGGCGCGGTCCGGACTGGATCCGCCTTGAGGCCGCGTCCTGGTTCCTGACCGCCAACCTCATCGTCAGGACCGCCGACGGGCGGGTGTCGCTGAGCACCGTCCTGCGCTACGAGCGGCGCCTCGGCCATCGCGTGTGGCCTCCGCTGTCCGCCGTCCACCGCCGGCTGGTGCCTGGGGTGCTCCGCGGCGCCGCGGTCAGGATCCGAACGGTCCGATAGGACGACCGCCGTCACCGGGCGAGGCGCCCGGCTCGTGCCGCGAGGAGTGCGTCTCTCCCGCCGGGCGGTGGCGGGGTCTAGGACAGGAGGGAAACCGGCCTTGTAGGAACCCAGTACGGCGCGTTCGTGGTGAGTCAGTGCCCGGCGCCCGGTGCCGGCTGCGAGCAGAGTCTGATCGTCCCAGCCCAACCCTGCGGGGGCTCCGCACCGAGTAGCGAGATCAGCACGGGACGCCTGATGTCCAGAGCGGGCCGTCCGGTCCACGGCTCCAGGCCGAAGCGGTCAGGCCCGGTCCCGGTCGGCCCGCTCGACGGCGTGCGCGAGCTGCACGCGGGACGCCAGGTCGAGCTTGTGGAAGATGTTGCGCAGGTGAGTCTCGACGGTCTTGGTGCTGACGAAGAGATCGGCGGCGATCTCCGCGTTGGTGCGGCGGGCGACGACCAGGCGGGCCACCTGCATTTCCCGCTCGGTGAGCGCGCCCAGCCGGACACCGTCCGTCGGCCCGCGGCTGGTCCGGCGGGAGATCCGGACGCCGAGCCGGCGCAGCTCCCGCTCGGCCTCGTCGCGGTACCTCAGCGCACCGCACCGCTCGAAGGCGGCGGCCGCCAGCGCGAGCTCGGCCGCCGCTGAGTCGCGCTCGCCGGCCGCCGCCAGCGCCCGCCCGGCCACCGTCCGCGACAGTCCGCTCTCGACCACCGCGCCGGCACCGTGGGCGGCGGCGGCCGAACGTGCGGCCAGCCCGGCTGCGGCGGCCGGCTCGCCCGCGTGCAGCAGGACCGCCGCGCCGGCCCGGTCCGCCGCCGCCGCCGACAGCGGCAGCCCGACCGCGGCCGCGCACTCCCGGGCGCGCTCCGCCGCCCGGCGGGCGTCCTGCAGGCGACCGAGCGCCAGGTGACCGCGGGTGAGCAGCTCCAGCCGAGCCGCCCGCACCACCAGCGGGGTGCGTGGGAGGTCGGGCCCGCCGCCGGCGTCGGTCAGCACCGCCACGGCGCGTCCCGGGTCCCCGGCGAGCAGCAGCCCCTCGGCGAGGACTATCGCGGCGAACGCCGCCACCGGGCCGCCGCCCAGCCCGCGGGCCGACTCCACGGCCTCCCGCGCCGCGGCCGAGGCCTCGTCGAGGTCGCCGGTGGCCAGCGCGGTCGCCGACCGGTTGCTCAGGCCGGACACGAGCGCCTGCAGGTTGTCCGAGAGCCGGGCCGCCTCGACCGCCCCGTCCAGGACCCGGGCCGACTCGGCGAGCCGGCCGCGCCGGGCCAGGCTGGTGCCGAGGTAGGCGACGGCGAGCGGGAACAGCGTGCCCTGCCCGGTGGCACTCCCGACCGCCATCGCACGCCGGGCGTGCCGGATGCTGTCGTCGAGCCGGTCGAGATAGTGCTCGGCGCCGGCGAGGTGGACCGCGGCGTCGACCCGGCGGGCCAGCGCGTCGTCCGGCATGCCGTCCACGAGGAGAGCGGCCTCGGCCCGGTGCTCCCTCGCGGCCGGTACGGCCGCGGTGAAGACGTCGGCCAGGGCGAACACGGCGGCCGCCGCCGCCCGCAGCGGCGGCTCGCCCAGCGGCGCCGCGGCGGTCGCCGCCCGGCCCGCCCGCTCCCGCATCGCCGCCCAGTCCAGCCGCTGGAAGCCGTCCACCGCCAGCTCGATCTCCAGCGCGACCGCCTCCGCCGAGGCCGGGTCGGACACCGCGGCGAGGGCGTCGAGGAGGTGCCGGTGCGCCTCGTCCGGCCGGCCGAGGAGGTGTTCGACGGCGGCGCACGCCGCGGTCAGCCGAACCGTGGTCCCGGCCGAATCCGGTGACAGGGCCAGGCTCTCCAGCAGCGCCGCCCTGCTCCCGGCGAACTCCCCGGTGGCGGCGAGCGCGGCCGCCCGGGCGCCGAGCAGCTCGATCCGCTCCGCCGGCGGCCCGGACGGCGGCAACAGCCGCAGCGCCGCGGCGAACCAGCGCGCGGCGCTCGCCGGCGCCCGGTGCGCCGCCGCGGCGCCAGCCTCCCGCAGCACGCCGGCCGCGACGCGGTCGCCGTGCCGGGCCGACTGCTCGAGGTGGCCCGCCCGGGCTGCCGGCGCGGCCCCGAGCGCGCCCAGCGCGGCGGCGGCCCGCTCGTGGGCGCCGAGCCGCCATCCGCCGGGGATGCCCTCGTAGGCCGCGGTCCGCACCAGCGGGTGCCGGAAGCGGAAACTGCGCGGCAGGTCGGTGGACCGTACGAGATCCCGGCGCAGCAGCTCGTCCAGTGCGGCCGGCGCCGCGGCCGGGTCCAGCGCCGCCGCGGCGGCCGCCAGCTCGGCGTCGAACGGGTCGCCCACCACCGCCGCGCCCTCGGCCAGCCAGCGGGCGGCGGTGCCGAGCGCGGCGAGCTCCTCGGCCAGCGCGGCGGCCACCGCCCGCGGCACGCCGGCGTCCCGCAGGGCCGGCCCCACCAGCCGGGCGCCGGCCCCGGGCGAGCGGGCCAGCTGCTGCAGGTAGAAGGGGTTGCCGCCGCTGCGCCGGTGCAGCTCGCCAGCGGCGTCGCCGGCCACCGCCGCCCCGAGCAGCTGCCGCGCCTCGTCCGGGCCGAGCGCGGCCGGCTCGACCCGGACCAGCGTGCCGACCCGGTGGGCACGCTCCAGCGCCGCGGACAGTCGGTCCGGCGCCTGGTGCGGCCGCAGTCCGAGCGCCAGCAGGACGGGCGCCGCCGGCGGGCGGCGCAGCAACGCCGAGAGCAGTTCGACCGAGCCCGGGTCGGCCCAGTGCAGGTCGTCCAGCACCAGCAGCAGCCCGGACGCCGTGGCGAGCAGCTCCAGCAGCTCCCGGATCGCCCGGTGCGCCCGGTAACGCTCGTGCTGCAGCGGCATCCCACCGTGGACGGCCGAGTCGGACAGTGCGGGCAGCAGTCCGGCCAACTCGGCGCGGGTGCTGCCGGCGAGCCGGGCGGCCAGGTCCGGCGCCCGCTCCTCCACGTGCCGGTCGAGGGCGTCGACGAAGACCGAGAACGGCAGGTCCCGCTCCAGCTCCGTGGCGGAGCCGGTGAGCACCAGATGACCGCTGCGGCCGGCGCGGACCGCCAGCTCATCGAGCAGCGCGGTCTTGCCGATCCCGGGCTCCCCGGTCACCGCGACCACGGCCGGCGTCCGCGCCCCGATCCCGGCGAGGGTCTCCGCCAGCAGGCCGAGCTCCGCCCGGCGCCCGACGAGGTGCTCGGTCCGGACCGGCATGACCGCCTCCCGGGCTCAGGGTAGCCACGCACCCTTACGCGAGGTACCGGCCCGGGATCAGGGTGTCGCCCCGATGCCGCGACCGGCCTCCTGGCGTGACGCTCGTACCGTCCCGACGAGCTCCGAGGAGGACCCCATGACCACCACCCCGACCCCCACCGCACGCCCGGCCGACGACACGCCGGAGCACCGGGTGGCCAAGCTCTTCGGCCTGGAGGGCGACACGTGGATGCGGCACGCGAACCCGTGGAGCGTGGGCACCCGGTTCGCCGTGCTGCCGATGCTCGCGCTGTCGGTCTGGAGCCGGGACTGGATCGGCTGGTGGTCCCTGGTCCCGGTCACGTTCTCGGTGGTCTTCCTTATCGTCAACCCGCTGCTGTTCCCGCCGCCCCACTCCACCCGCAACTGGGCCTCCAAGGGCGTCTTCGGCGAGCGCGTCTACGCCAACCGCAGGTCGGTGGAGATCCCGCCGCAGTTCCGGTCCCGGGTGCCCACGGTCGCCAACACGCTCTCCGGGCTCGGCATGCTGCTGCTGGCGTACGGGCTGGTGGTGCTCGACCCGATCGCGGTCGTGGCCGCCCTCGTCCTCCAGCAGACGGCGAAGTCCTGGTACATCGACCGGATGGTGCTGCTGTACGAGGACATGAAGTCGCGCGACCCGGAGTACGCCCGCTGGGAACACTGAGTCGGCACCCCCGCCCCCGGCCGCCGCCCCGGCGACCGGGGGTGCGCCACGCCCGCAGCGACGTCCTCGACGTCTCGCGGTTCAACCAGCCTGAGGCCGACGCCGCCTCGCTAGGCTCGCCGGCGTGCTGGTCGACTTGTCGCACGAGATCGTGCCCGGCATGACGACCTATCCCGGTCTGGCGGTCCCCGAGCTGCGCGTGGCGGTCTCGCGGGCCGGCTCCGCCGATCGGCTGGGCACCGGGGTGTCCTTCGAGATCGACGCGTTGACGCTGGTGGGAAACACCGGCACCTACCTCGACTCACCGTTCCACTTCCACGCCGATCGGGCGGATCTGGCCCGGCTGCCGCTGGAGCGGCTGGTCGGCGTGCCCATCGTGGTGGTACGGGCCTACGGTGCACGCGAAGTCACCGCCGAGCACCTCGGCGACCCGGGCCGGCTGTGGGGCGGCGCCGTGCTCGTGCACACCGGCTGGGCGGGGCGATGGGGCACGCCCGGATACCTGGAGCTGGATTGCCCGCACCTGACCGCGACGGCGGTCGACGTCCTGCTCGGCGCGAACGTGGCGCTGGTGGGCATCGACTCGCTCAACATCGACGATCCAACCGACCCGGCTCGCCCGGCGCATCATGGCCTCCTCGGCGCCGATATCCCGATCATCGAGCACCTGACCAATCTGGACGTCCTCCCCGACACCGGGGCCCGGCTGACCGCACTGCCCGCGCCAATACGCGGTATGGCGTCGTTTCCGGTGCGGGCGGTGGCGGTGGTGGCGGGCTGAGCCGCGCCGCGCCCGGCTGTGCGGAGGATGCCTGCCCGATGCCCGGCCGCAGGGAGGTGATCAGCCAGAGCGGAAGCCTGCCGCCGCGAAGCCGCCCGTGATCGCAGCCCACCCGAGTCCCAGCAGGCAGGATCCGGCCCAGCGCGGCCGCCTGGGGCAGCTCGGAACGCGGGACGAGGTCGGAACGTATCGACCGAGCCCGTGCTGCCCTACTGAGTGCTGGGCTGCCGCGTCGACGATCTCCGCCTTGTTGGCTGCCTGGGGGAAGCTGGCGATGGCGTTCTATGGCACCGATATCGACCGGATGGGGAACAGCGTCGCCGTACCTACGACCTGCCCATCGTCGTACGACAACCCGGGGAGCGCGCCCGTCCACCTCGAGCTGCTCGACGGCGATCACCACTCGGCCGCCGTGAACGTGCGGTACCGCCCGGTCGCGACCACGTAGGTCATGCACGGTTTCTCGGGTCCTGCGCCGCCACGAGGTGCCCTACCAGCGCGAGTGCGACCCGGTAAGGACGCGCGTCAGCCGGTCGTCCAGGGCCGGAGCTTTTCGGGGTTCCGTATTGCCCAGATGTGCTTGATCCGGTCGCCTGCGACGTCGAATGCCATCACCATCACGGTGACGCCATCTTCCTGCGCCACCAGACCGGGCTGGCCGTTGACCGTACGCTGCAGGATCGTCGGGTTGGGTGCCCTGCCGGCGACATCGACGAGCAAGCGCGCGATCTGCTCGCCGTCCTCGATCGGGCGGAGCTGGGCGCTGACGAGGCCGCCGCCGTCGGCGATCGCCGTGGCGTCGGGGTCGAGGAGGCCGATGAGGGCGTCGATGTCCTTGGCTTCCCATGCCTGCTTGAAGTCCTTGAGGATGCCGGCGCGCTGGGCCGTCGCAGTCGTGGGAGCCTGCGTCGTGCGAAGGCGACGGCGGGCCGACGAGGCCAGCTGGCGGCATGCCGCTGACTGCGGCGACAGTGAGGCGACTCATCACGAGATCAGCTTGGGCGACAAGTTGTTCGGTCTCGAAATGCAGATCGGAGAATACGTGAGTACCGTGTCGATGCACTGCCATTCCGCCTGAGGGCCGACCAGGTCGGGAAGACTCGGGCCGTGGCGGACATAGTCCGCCGCCAGCCGCCCTTCCGCGGCCCCCAAGTCGCCCTAGTTCCAGGAGTCGACCACCGACGGATGACCACCTTGTTCTCTTCCGCCGACATGGGCCACCTCCACAGCCTCTAATCGCGACTGTCGCGGCGAGCAGGAGTAGCCAGGCCTAGCCTCGCTCGGCGGCGGTGAGCGCCGCGTACACCACAACGTTGTCGAGGAAGCTGCGCGCGCCGGTGTCGAAGCTCCGCCCGCAGGTGATCAGCCGCAGCCACCCCGGCGAAGCCGCCGCTGGGCGGCCTCCGCTGGGCCGCCCAAACGGTCGCGGAGACTGAGGTCGGGACCTTCGAGTCGGACCGGGACCGGCGAACCCGGGACGGGGAAGGCCGCCCTGACCATGCCCGATCGCTTCGAGGAGTACGAGTCGTGGTCGACCAGGGCGACTTCTCGCCGTGCAAGCACTCGACGGCCGGTGCGAACCCCGAAGCGCCGATCGCTCTGTGCGGGCTCCGGGCGACGGTCAGCGTCTCCCCGGTCAGGCCTCCGGTTCCCCGCATGACCGCGGGGAACCGGAGGCCGCAGCACCGCCCGCCGGGGGGATGCGGGTGGTACTGCCGATCGGCAACGCCGGCGCGAGGGGTGCTCAGCCTCGTGGTGTCGGCGGCGCCGGGTGGGACGGGGTGCTGACGCCGGACGGGACGGCCTCGCCCGGGCCCTTCGCCGGGGGCGTGGTCGGCGCCTTGGGCTCAGGCGTGGCCGACGGTGCCGCAGCGCTCCCCGCCGGGGCGGCCTGGTCCTGGCCGACCAGCTCGGTGCAGTACCGGGCGATCCCGTCCGCGCTCCCCGCGGCCGTGGTCAGCCGGTCGACCAGTGCCTTGGCCAGCGTGTCCGTACGGCTCTGCTGATCGGCGGTCAGCCACGCCCGGCAAGCGCCGACGAGCGCCTCGCGCTGCCCGGTGGCCGCGGAACCGGCCGCGCGTTTCGCCGCCGCCGTGACCGTCCCGCAGTACGCCTCGATCTTGTCCGTGCCGCCGGCCGCGTCGGAGAGCCGCTTGAAGCCGGCCGAGTCGAGCCGGCGGCCGTCCTCCCCACTGGAACCCGACGCGTACGCCTGGCAGAGACCTGCCGCTCCCGGCAGCGTCGCGTGGTCGCCCGCACCGGCGGCGACGTCGGCGGCTTGCCCGGCGGAGTCCGCGTCGGGCATCACCGCGACGAGGCGGTGCGCCGTGGCCTGCGCCGGGTCCGGCAGGGCTCCGGTCGCGGCCGCGGCGGCCGTGCCGACCGTCGCCGTTCCCAGCACGAGGGCGACGAGCGCCTTCGCGCCGAGCAGCTTGCTGACCACTGATTTCCTCCTGGGGGGGTCGACGGGTCGACGCGTCGACAGGAACGCGGCCAGCGCCGCCGCCTCCGCGGACGGGACCGGGGCGACGGGAGCGGCAGCGGCCGCCAGCACGCGCAGGACGTCCCGGTAGTCGGGCGGGACGTCGTCCTCGTGCACGGCGCCGTCCAGGATCCGCTCGGCCATCGCGGGGTCGAGCGGCGGGACGGGGTTCCGAGGGTGTTGGCGCATCTCGCCGTCTGAAGCGTCGCGGGGTCGGATCGCGTTACACCCCCGTCCGCTCGGCCAGCTGCTGGGCCAGACGCCGCAGCCCCCGGTGGGCGAGCACCCGCACGGTGCCGGCCCGCTTGCCGACGATCTCGCCCACCTGAGGGGCGTCCAGACCGGCGAGGACCCGCAGGGCGTCCACCTCGGCCTGGTCCGGCGGCAGAGCCGCGATCAGCGCCAACGCCTCCCGGGTGGCCTGGGCCTCGAGGGCGGCCTCGGCCGGGTCGTCGGCCGCCGGCCGGTCGGGCAGCAGGTCGGGCGGGACCGGGCGCACGGGCCGCCGGGCCGCCTGCCGGGCCGCGTCGACCGCCCGCATCCGTGCCACTGTGAACACCCAGGAGCGGAAGCCGGCCTCGTCGCCGCGGAATCTCCCCAGCCCCCGGCAGACCTCCAGCCACACCTCGGCGGCGGTGTCCTCGGCCGTGGCCGGGGCAACGATCCGCACGTAGCGCAGCACCGCCGGGTTCAGGTCGCGCCAGAGCACCGCGAACGCGCGCTCGTCGCCGTCACGGGCGCCGGCGAGGATCTCGCCGAACCCCGGACCGATCACGCTCCGCCCCTTCCATCCGCCGGTGCCCGACCCGCGGGCCGGCAGTCTTCCACGGCCGCACCCGCCGGCCTCCGCTGGATCGAGCTGGCGTCGAACGCCGGGGGTCGGTTCGTCTACGGCACCGACCTGTTGGGCGCGATGCACGACGCCCAGCTCACCGAGTTCACCCTGCGGGCCAAGCCCAGCCAGCGGCGTCGTGCAGCGAGAGTCTGATCGCCGACGCTGATCTGGGTCGCACGACCGATTCCGATGTGCGTGCGAAGCGGATCCGCACGCCCGGCTTCTTACTGCTCATGCTGGACACGACCATGACTCGATGCCGTCGTCCTTGTTGATGGGACGGCGGGGTCAGTTATTGGCGTGGATGGTCTGGATGGTGACTGTGACGTGGCCATCCCGCCCGGCGAGCTCCTCGATGCCGGAGTCGAGGCTGACAACCTGACGAGGCCGCTTGCGTAGGCGGAGTCCCGGTAGAAGATGGCGAGGTTCCCCCAGGGGGCGTGGTAGGCGGGGTCGCCGGTCCTCCCGACAGTGCCGTCCGGGGCGCCACTGGTCGACAGCTTCCTTGGGAGGTTGCTGATCTTCTCGGTGCCGGCGAAGTCGGTCAGAGTCAGGGTGATTGTCTCGTCGATCGCTGTCGGGCGGTCGTCGTCGGTGGATGGCCCGGGGAGGTTCTGCGCGGAGGTGGGGTGGCTGCTGGCGACGCCGCGCTCTGGTTCCGCCGTCCGTCCCGCCGCACGAGGTGGCGAGCAGGATGATCAGCGGGGCCAGGACGGCCCAGCGTCGGGCCGGGATGCCTCGTGGCATGGTCACGGCTGCAGCAGGGTCTTGATGGCGCGGCGGGCGTCCATGGCGGCGTAGCCCTCGGCGACCTGGGCGAGCGGCAGGGTCAGGTCGAACACCTTGCCGGGGTCGATCTGCCGGGTCCAGATCCGGTCGATCAGGTCGGGGAGGAACCGGCGTACCGGCGCGGGCCCGCCTTGCACCCGGACGTGGGAGTAGAACAGCTCCTGCCCATCGATGCTCACCCCGTGCGGCACGCCGACCACGCCGACGCCGCCGCCGGGTCGGGTGCAGCGCAGCGCCTGGCTCATGGACTCGCTGGTGCCGACGCATTCAAGGACGGCGTCGGCGCCGACGCCGTCGGTGAGGTCGGTGATGCGGGCCACGCCGTCGTCGCCGCGTTCGGTGACGATGTCGGTGGCACCGTACTCGCGGGCGAGCTTCTGCCGGGGTTCGTGGCGGCTCATGGCGATGATCCGCTCGGCGCCGAGTTGCCTGGCCGAGAGCACGCCCAGTAGGCCCACCGCCCCGTCTCCGACGACGGCGACGGTCATGCCGGGCCGGACGCCGGCGGCGACGGCGGCCCACCAGCCAGTGCCGAGCACGTCGGAGGCGGCGAGCAAGCTCGGCACAAGATCGCTGCCGGGCACCTCGGGAGTCGCGACCAGGGTGCCGTCGGCCAGAGGTACGCGCAGCAGCTGGGCCTGCGCACCGTTGGCGCCGACGTTTTCCCTGTGCTGGCAGGAGGACTGGTAGCCCGCCCGGCAGTGCGGGCAGGTGTTGTCGGAGGCGAAGAAGCTGCCGATGACAAACTGGCCCGGCTTGACGGTGCTCACGTCGCTGCCGACCTCTTCGACGATGCCGCAGTACTCGTGGCCCATCGGCGTGGGTTGGTCGACGGGGTTGATTCCGCGGTAATCCCACAGGTCCGAGCCGCACACGCAGGTGGCGGACAGGCGGATGACCGCGTCGGTGGGGTTTGCGATCTTCGGGTCGTCGCGCTCCTCGAAGCGGACGTCTCCCGGCGCGTACAGAACGGCGCCCTTCATGGCGGTTCATTTCTCCCGAGTGAGGTGACGGGTCAGGGGGTGTGGTCGCCGGTGAAGACCTGCTTGGCAACGGTCATCGCCGACATCGCCCCTCGGCCAGCCGACGTAGAAGGCGAGATTCGTCGGTGAAGCCGACTAACGCGGGGGCGAAGTCGCCGAACGCCTTCTGCGCGCCGGACGGCTCCTCGTCCTGAGCCATGGCTGGTGTCCTCTCTCTCGGGTCAGGGTGCGGGGGGTGAGCCGCAACATCGTCGCAGTGGCTCGGGCGGCCCAGATCGCGTCCAGCGGCGCAGCGAACCGTCGTCGCGGGCGGTCGTGATCTCCAGTTCGCCAGCGACGCCGATTCGGTCGAGCTCGTCGGGAGTCCAGGTCGTCACGCCACCGATGTAACCGCCTCTGCCGCGGGCGCGGGAGGCCGCATCTATTGGGGGGGTGGTGACAGAACCTCCCTTGCTCCCCCTCCCGCGGCAGGCGGCGACGACGCGTGCCCGGGCTGCGGCGCGAGGAAGTCGCCGTCCTCGCCGCGTAAGCACCGAGTGGTACATCCGGCTGGAGAAGGGCCACATCGCCGGTACCTCCGACGACGTCCTCGACGCCGTCGCCCGCGCCCTGCAGCTCGATGAGGCGAACGCGCACCTGTTCAACCTCGCCCGGGCCGCCAAGCTCAGCCGCGCGACCAGCCGCCGCGCCAAGCCTCAGATCCGGCCGAGCGTGCAGCGCATCCTCGACTCGATGACCACCGCGGCGGCGTTCGTCCGCAACGGACGCCTGGACATCCTCGCCATCAACCCACTCGGCCGCGCCCTGTACGCGCCGATCTTCGACGACGAACGCCGGCCCGCGAACCTCGCCCGGCTCAACTTCCTCGACCCGCGCGCCAAGGACATCTACCCCGATTGGAACGACGCCGCGAACACCAGCGTCGCGCTCCTGCGCAGGGATGCCGGCCGCGACCCCCACAACCGTGAGCTGACCGATTTCGTCGGCGAGCTCGCCACCCGCAGCGAGGAATTCCGCACCCGCTGGACCGCGCACTACGTGCGGCTGCACCGAGCCGGGGTCAAGCACTTCCACCACCCCGTCGTCGGCACCCTCGACCTTGCCTTCGACGCCATGGACTTCCCGGCCGAACCCGGCCTCACCCTGACCGCCCACACCGCCGAACCCGGCTCCCCCTCGGCGGACGCGCTCACGCTGCTCGCCAGTTGGGCCGCCACCACCGGCGAGACCGAACGGACAGAATCCGACCAGCACGCGCGCTAGCCCGCAGCGGCCAGCAGCTGGCCACACACGACGCCTCGGTTCAGCCAGGAGCGTCCTGACTACACGTGCCCCACGCCACTTTCGAGGAGCAGCAGTGGAGCTAAGGCCCGTCGGTCCCACCGCCAAGGGGCCGGCCCAGAACTTCGTGCCCCGCCGCTACCCGGGGCCGGCGGGAGGCAGGCCAAAGGCGATCTGTCGGAAAAAGCCGGGCAGTCTTGCCCTAGCGGCGCGACGTCGTCATCGTGGACGGCAACGATGCCGGTCGGTGGGAAGGAGCGACGCGATGCGACGACGACTTCTGACGGTGCTCGTCGGCATGGCCCTGGTGACGGGTGCCGTGGCGGCGCCTGCCAATGCCATCACGGGCGGCCAGCCTGACGGCACGGCGCATCCGTATGTGGGCATCGTGATCGCTCCGGACGGCGGCTTCTGCTCGGGCGTGCTGCTGGCGCCTCGCGTATTCCTTACGGCCGGGCACTGCACGTACTACTTCACCGAGTCCGGCGCCCGCCAGGTACTTGTCTCCTTCGACCCAGTCGTCACGGAGACCTCGACCTTCTACACCGCACGCCGGTGGTTCACCCATCCCGACTACGTCGACGCCGACTGGCCCTACACTCAGGACTTCGGCGTCGTGATCCTCGACGAGCCGGTGTACCTGGACACGTACGGCGTGCTCCCCGAGTTGGGCCTGCTCGATGAGATCATCCCGGCCACCGGCGGCACCGACCAGTCGTTCCTCGACGTCGGCTACGGCCAGACGGGCGTGACCACCGGCGGCGGGCCGCCGCAGCGGTACTTCCCGCTCGAGCGGCGACAGGCGGAGCAGATGTACGCGCCCGGCGGCGAGGGGGGCATCGGTCACGGGCTCACGGAGCTGTTCCTGTTCCTGCAGAACGTCCCCAGCGAGCAGCACGGCGGCGCCTGCGGCGGGGACTCCGGCAGCCCAATCTTCCTCGGCGACACCAACCAGCTCGTCGCTCTGCACACTGGCGGCTACCGGCTCGGGTCTACCGACGCGATCTGCGGCCGGCTCAGCTCCCTGAACCACCGGCTCGACACCGCCGAGGCGCTGAACTGGATCTACACCATTCTCGCCCGGTACGGCTGACGTCGCCGCGGTCAAACCGGCACCCCGGGCGGCAAGGCGCACGGGGCGCCGGCTATCGCCGGTGCTCTACCCCTCCTTGACCCAGCCGACAGCCCCCACAACAACAGAGGCGTCGATCAGGAGCGTGTACGCGGCGGGTCGTGGTGGCGGGCCACCATGGTGATCGTCGTGCCCGTGGTGTGATGACCGCTGCAGCTGAGTTGGTGGTCATGCGGCGGGTGGATGCCGGCACCGCGGTACTAATCCGTCGCGCCGGCGAGTCGGGCTGCCAGCGTCCGGACGTGCTCGACAAGCTCCGGGGGTTCGTGCACCTGGAAGTCGAACCCCTTGGTTGTCACGTAGATGGCCAACTCGTCCAGCGAGTTGGACCCGGCCCGCAGGGTGCACCTGTGCTCGTCGATCGGCTCCAGCGCTCCGGTGGTGGGGGCGATCCGCTCCGCCGCGGTCTCGGCGCTGACGTGCAGGGTGAACCGGGCCTGGTAGCGGTAGGCTGACGTGGAGATCGCCCGCGAGGTGTAGCCGCTGAGATCGGGGTCTGGCGGGGTGCGCGGGGTGAACCGGGGGCCGGTGGGCGTGCGCGGGTCGAGGCGGTCCACGCGGTAGGTGCGCCAGGTCTGGCCGTCGACGTCCCAGCCGAGTAGGTACCAGCGCCGGCCCGTGTGCACCAGCCGGTGCGGCTCGGTCGTGCGGATGCTGCTGGTTCCGTCGTGGGTGCGGTAGTCGAAGCGCAGGCGCAGCGAGTCGGTCGCCGTATACGGAGACGAAGGCACCAGCGTCCGGCGGACTGGCCGGGTCGCCGGTGTTCCAGTTCATCTACGTGGAGGACGTCGACGCCGTCGTGGCCCGGGCGGTCGAGCGCGGCGCGACGCTCAAGCGCCCGCTGCAGGACCAGTTCTACGGCGATCGGGACGCGTTCGTCATCGACCCCTTCGGGCACGTCTGGACAATCGCCTCGCACGTGGAGGACGTCGGCCCGGAGGAGATGACGCGGCGGATGGCGGAGATGCAGGGCTAGTTGCCGGTCGGAAGAGAGGTTGTGTCGTGAAGTACGGCGGCCGCCTC
>Ga0126307_10001716_pt1 | contig 14545 bp, 14 predicted proteins | sample Plot28_FD_89955 | JGI IMG/M metagenome (GOLD analysis project Ga0126307, IMG submission 89955) | Serpentine soil microbial communities from UC McLaughlin Reserve, CA, USA - Plot28 | ecosystem: Environmental > Terrestrial > Soil > Grasslands | place: USA: UC McLaughlin Reserve, Lake County...
GCCGCGGCCGGCTGGCCGTCAGCATCGTTGTGGTCGAGAAGCCAGGCGGCCAGGCCGACGGGTGAATCCGCGATGCCATACAGGGTCTGCGGGCGCGACCCCATCAACCTGGCGTAGTCGACTTGCTTGAACGTTCTCTCCAGCTGCTCGTAGGCGCGTCGTTCCTCGGCTGGGAGACCGGATGGGACCGGGTCTCCGACCTGGAGAGCCTTGTCGAGGTCAGCGGGAACGGTCGCCGGCATGTTGGTGTGGATCGCGAGCAATCCCGCAGGTGCCTGTAAGCCCATCTGGTCGACGACGAAAGCACCCCAGTCGCCGCCTTGGGCGACGTAGCGGGTGTAGCCGAGGCGCTTCATCAGTTCTGCCCAGGCTCGGCCCATCCGCTCGGGGCCCCAGCCGGGACTCGTCGGCTTGCCCGAGAACCCATAGCCCGGCATCGATGGAATCACCAGATGGAAGGCGTCCGATGCACTCCCGCCATGCGCCGTCGGGTTGATAAGCGGATCGATGATCTTCAGCTGTTCGATGATGGAGCCCGGCCATCCGTGGTTGACGATGAGCGGCAATGCGTCGTCATGTTCCGAACGGACGTGAATGAAGTGAATGTCGAGCCCATCGATCGCGGTCGTGAACTGCGGGAGAGCGTTGAGCTTCGCCTCGCACTTGCGCCAGTCGTAGTCCGTCATCCAATAGCGGGCGAGTGCCTGGATCATTGCGAGCGGCACGCCCTGGGACTCATCTGCGACGGTCTCTTTCTCGGGCCAGTTCGTGGCCGCGATACGTCGACGGAGGTTGTCCAGGGCATCATCCGGGATGTCGACGTGGAAGGGATGGATCTCGATAGCGGTCTCGTCGGTTCCGCTCATGACAACCTCCGTTTGCTGATAGTCCAATAGCGTACGAGCTCCTGCATTGTCGCGAGCTGCACGCCCCGTGATTCGTCTGCGACGGTCTCCCTCTCGGGCCACCGCGTCGCGGCGATGCGTCTGCGGGGGTCGACGAGAACCTCTTCCGGTACATCGGCGCGGAAGGGCCGGATCTCGGTTGCGCTTTTGCGGCTAGCCATGTCGACCTCCGTTCGTTGGTTGGGTCGACACCACGAGCACGGAGACCATCGCGTCAGAGGACGCGGCAACGATCCAACGACGACCCTCTCAAAGATCGTGACTAACGGTCAACAAGGTTAACCAGATCGCAACAAATTACCGTCGACGGAGCACGCCGCCGCGGCGTGACGGCGGCTGGCTGCATCGGCCCCGGCTGTGCGAGCGTCCTGTCACCAGATACCTTCGTAACGCGGCGGAATGTGTGAGAGGTAATCCTTCCCGAAAACGCAGGCCCGTACGAGAACTCGAATGGCTTACCTACTTACCTAGAAGCCCTTACCGACTTACCTGGTTGGCCGATCATTCGGCGGTGTGCCGTCGAGACAATGATCGGGATCGGGTCCTGCTCGCAGGCATCGGCGTTCTGTGGCTCTGCTTCGCCATCGGCGCCTACTTATCCACGCGCACCGGCACGAGAGCATGCGGAATCCAGGGCATGGAGGTGGGCCGGCGACGCGAGCAGTCTCCGGAGGGGTAGCTGCCGGCGCCGGTAGCCAGCGATGCCACCGTGTGATCTCGACCGGCCCGAGAACCACCGTGCCGGGCGGTATGGGATGCTCGCGGAGCCGGTCGCAGCGGGGGCGATGGCCACCGCCATGGTCGTACTGGGCCTGCAGGCCGCCGAGGTGCCCAGGCCCCTGGCGGTGGTCGGCGGGGTGGCGGCCTTCCTGCTGGTCTGGGCGGCACTGTACGGATTGCAGCTGCAGACCCTGCGCCCGTTCCGCCACCAGATCCCCCGGTTCCCCACCCCGCCAGACCGAACCTGAGCACTGGCTGGCCGCGATACGACGGGCGAGTGGGCCTAGCACCGGCGTTGGGGGCAGGCAGGTCGGGGCCCCGAGACTGTTCCTCAGCTCTGGCTCCACGCACCCTCCGCGAGGATGAACCAGACACCGATGGCCCCGAGTCGCAGGCTCGACAGGCGGCGCGAGCGATGAATTCGCCTGGGCGGCGGCGTCTACAGCGGGAGGCATGGCCACCAGGCAAGGGAGGACGCCATGGGTGAGCTCATCGTGACCGAGTTCGTGACGCTGGACGGTGTGGCGCAGGCACCGGGAGAGCCCGACGAGGATCGCGACAGCGGCTTCACGCACGGCGGGTGGCAGGCGCCGCTGCTGGACGAGGAGTCCGGCAACGCCATGTTCGAGCAGGCGAGGAGCATGGACGCCCTGCTCCTCGGTCGGAAGACCTATGAGATCTTCGCCAACTACTGGCCGAGAGCTCCTGAGGAGATCCCGTTCACCGGCCTCCTCAATGGCGTCCCCAAGTACGTCGCCAGCCGCACGCTGGCCGGCCCTCTCGCCTGGCAGGGTTCGACGCTCCTGGCCGGGGACCTCGCCGAGAGCATCACCGCCGTGAAGGAGCGCCACGACGAAGTCCATGTCATTGGCAGCCTCGATCTCGTGCAGTCCCTGCTGCGTCTCGGCCTCGTCGATCGGCTGAACCTGTGGCTGTACCCGCTGCTGCTCGGCAGCGGCAAGCAAGTGTTCGGCGGCGGGACCATTCCCACGGCGCTGCGCCTGACGGAATCGGTCACCTACCCCAACGGCACGCTCCAGCTCGCCTACGAGACGGCCGGCATGCCCACCTACGGCAACCTCGCCATCGAGGCCGACGACCCACAACGCCTCACCGGAGGCGACTGACGAGCGAGGCTTTCGGGTTTGCGCGGCCCCCACGGTGCCGTTCAGGGACGGCCACAGCCGGCCGCGAGGTACGCCGGCCCTGCACGTCGCGTTGAACATGTCCATGGGAGGCAGATCGGACGTGACGGTGTCATGGCATCGTTCCCTCCGGCTTCCAGCATGTCGCCTGCTGTCGTATTGCGGACGTCCACTGGCACAAATGTCACGTCGGCGCTCAGCCGCGCTCACCGCCGAGCGTGATGTCCACTCTCCAGGAGGGTTCCGTCAGCGGCAGCACGATCTGCCCCCGGGAAGACTCGAGCTCGAAGTGATGGGTCTCGTTGCCGACATGCACCGCGACGTGCGCGGACAGTCCCTCCGAGTCTCCATCCGGAGTTACCCGGTGCGCCCAGACCTTCAGTTCGCGGGCGACGACTGTCCCTCCGGCCCCTGGCGCCGGCTCGAAGGTCGCCCGCCGGAGCAACGGGAATGCCGGGACCTCGCCGGCCGCGGCCCGGAGGCGCTGCTCGCCTTCGGGGTAGTCGAGCCGCACATCGCTTTCCGCGGGCCCGCCGGCCGACGTAACGGCGAATGCCCCTGTTTCGCCGTCGCCCTTGCGCAGCTCGAGGTTCACCCGGGGCGCGAAGGCCCCGCGGCGGGCCATCGTCAGCGTCATCGCCGCCATCGCCGCACCGGCGAGTAGGGCGGCGCCTCGCTTGAAGGGATCCTCCCAGATGAGGAGCCCGTGCAGGAAGACGCTGGCCACGAACAAGAGGTAGATGCCGCCCAGAAGCGGGGGGTTGCCGAGCCAGCGAGAGACCGCGGCCGGAACGTGCTCGCCCTTCCTGCGGCTGGACACGACGAGGAGGACCGGAAACATGCCCGCCAGCAGCGAGACGACCAACGTGCCGACGAAGTTCAGGACACCGGCAAACGACCCCGTGTGCGTCAGTGCCATCCATTCGGCCGCCAGGAAGGCCGCGGCCACCGGGGCCAGTGCGATCGCAGAGCGGCCCGTCCTGCCAAGGAGGATCCTCGGCAGGCGCTGTGCCCGCCGAAGGGAAGCCTGCGGTGCAGGGCTGCGCAGTTCCGCGGCTTCCGGCGCGGCGAGCGCCTGCCAGATCTCTGGCGTGAGACGCCCTCCACGTCGCGTGGGGGCGCGCGCCGCGTAGTGCAGCTCACCGGCCCGGCGCCGCTCCACCACGACCTCGCGCGCAATGAGCGACGCCACCTGGGCCCGGGCCGTGCCGACGTCCCCGCCGGTGTGCTCGGCCACCTCCTGCACGCTCACCTCCCCACGACGGGTCATCCAGCCGACGAGCTCCGAGTCGGAGTCACGTAGCGCAAGCACGTCGGCGAGGCTCAGGCCGGCTACGTCCCACCCGCCCTCGTAGGCGAGCCTGAAGCTCGAGGTGACGCGCAGACGGACGCTCAGCTCATCGGCGTCGGAGATGTCGAGCTCGAGCTGACGCTTGTCGTCTCGTAGGTCGGGGAACCGCTCGAGGAGGGCCGGGGCGGCGTTCGCGCCGAGCAGCTCCCATCGCCTGGGGGCCGTGGCTTCGAATCGCTGCACTCGGCCGGCTCGCTCGGCCCCGAGTCGGAAGCGGGGCTCGCCGTCGTCGAGTCCGAGATACATGACGCCGACGCGAAGGCCGTCGTGGGCACGCGACCGACCGCGCTCCTCGAAGAGCAGCCGCGCCGCCCGCCGCGGCAGGGTGATCACGACGGGGGAGGCCGACGGAAGCCGCTCCAGCATGAGGCTGTAGAGCGCCAGCGAGAAGGTGATCGAACCCATACCCAGGCCGAGGATCACGAAGGCCGACCCGAGCACATGCGCGGTCGGGCCGACCGCTTGTGCAAGCGGTGCGAGGGCGGTCCCGGTTTCGTCGGCGAGGGCCTGCGGGGCGACGGCGCCGTTGACCGCGAGCACGAAGAGGCAGTAGAGGAGCATCGCGGTCGCCTGCGCCGCAGTGCAGCCCCGGATGAGCGAGCGGCCGCTGCCGTCGCGGCGCAGGACGAGCTGGCCGCAGAGCGCTACCGACATATGCCCGAAGTAGGCGGCGAGAACGACGCCGAAGATCAGTGCCACGATCGACGACTCGAAGGGTCGGCCGCTCAGAAGTGGCAGGTTCTCGTAGAGGACGTTGTCCCGCTGCGCGTGGGAGAAGCCGAGCAGCGAGAGGGCGACGATGAGGCCGATGTTGACTGCCCCGACGACGAGCGCCGAGGCGACCGTGGAGTTGAGCGACTGCCGCCGCACGTAGTACAGGTCCGCGACGAAGAGGACCGCGACCCATGCGGCCGCCGGCGCCGAGGTCGCGTCCTCCAGCGTCCCGGCGAAGCCGGTATAGAACACCGGGAGCAGGAGCAAGCAGAGCACGAACAGACCGCTCGTGAGCACCAGCGAGCCGCCGCCACCGAGGTAATCCGCGACGACACGTCCGAAGAAGGCGCTGCCGTACCGGATAGAGCCGCTGCGCGTGATCGCCTCGGCCAGGAGCGCGACCGTGAGGACATTCGCGAGGCCGAACAGGACCAGGATCGCGACCCCCGGAAGCGGGCCGATCGCGGCGAGGGCGATCGGGAGGGCGAGGATGGTCGCTCCCACGGTCTCGGTGAGGGTCAGCGAGTACGCCGTCCAGAACGGCGAGAGCCTCTCCAGCCGGTCGGCCAAGGCGCTCCACAACCACCGCAGCCGATCGGAGATCCTGGCCCGGTCGGCGAAGATGTTCTCGAGCGGTTCTCGGTACAGATACTCATAGGCCTGCCGTACATCGGGCTCGTCGAGGCCGAGCGCCGACCGCACACCCGGCACGGCCGCGTGGGTGAACTCGTACTTTTGGCCGAGCCGGTGGGCGACGGCCGCCTGCACCCGCGGATTCTTCGCCACGAGCTGGGCCCAGCCAGGCGAGTGGCGCTCGAGGTCCTGAATCGTCGGCCGAAGCGGCGGATCGCGGCCGAGCGCGAAGGCCTCGAGGAAGGCGAGCTCTCGTTCCTGCGCGGCCTCCTCGGTGAGGAACCGCTCGATCGCCCGCCGTGAGCGTGCGACGAGGTGCGCGGTCCGGCTCTCGATCAGGAAGAGCAGCGCGTTCGCGCGTCTCGCCGGCAGCCCTCCCAGCAACTCCTCGCGGTCGAAGAGTCCGTGGAAAGGATCCGAGGACACCGCCGGTCCCCGCTAGGCGGTCAGGCAGGCCGCCACCTGCCTGTATAGACCTGTGACCGGATGATCCGGGTAGCGCAGGGCGAAGATGCCTTGGCTGGACAGGATCATCAGCTCGTCCGAGTGGGGCAGCACGGCCACGACTTCACACTCGTAGGTCTTCTCGACTCGCTCCTTGACCTCGGCGAAGTCGAATGCCGTGGGGGTGTTGTTGACCACGAGCACCATGCGCGGGACGCGGAGCTTCCGGGCGACCGAGACGGCGACGCTCGTGCCCTCGTAGTCCTGCTGGTCGGGCCGCATGACGATCGCAAGCGATTCGCAGATGGCGATAGAGAGCAGCGTCTCCTCGTTGAGCCCGGGGTGCGTGTCAATGATCAGCGCGTCGAGCTCGAGCTCCCTCATGAGGCTGCGAAAGCCCTGGTTGAGCAGGCCCACGTCGTACCCGTCGTGCATTACGCGGGCGATGTCGCTGGGATTGCTGCTCGAGGGGATGAGGAAGACCCGACCCGCCAGCCTCTCGTCCAGGCTGGACGTGACGTCGTGGGCGGCCGCCCCGATGTCGCAGCGGCCCCAGAGGTAGTCGTTGAGGGAGCGGTTCATCCTCTCCTGGCTCATCCCGAACAGCACATGAATGCCGGGCGACTGGATGTCCGTGTCCACGACCCCGATCCGCTGCCCCTCGGCCGCGAGCAGGGTCGCGACGTTGGCGGTCATGTTGGACTTGCCGGTGCCGCCGCGGAAGGAATGGATCGCGATGATCTTCGCCATGCGCTAGCTCTTGGGATGTGACCGCAGCTGATCGGCCTTGCGCTGCAGATCCTGAAAGTAGTCCGTCTCGGTGATCTCGGCCACTTGCGCGGCGGCCCGTCCCGCGTCTATCTCGATGCGAAGCTGGCGAACCTCCTGCTTGAGGGCGTGCTCGCGGGTGGTCACCTCGCGTGCCATGCGCCGGAATACCCGCGCAAGCTGGCCGAGAGCGTCGTCGCGCGCTGCGACGCCGTTCAGACTCTCGGGCGCGAAGGTCGCGGTCTCGACCGCCGTGGCCGCCTCGACGACGTACCCAACCTGCTCTATGTACTCGAGTTCGAGGTCGTGCAGGCGCTTCTTGGTCAGGCAGCCGTTGATCCTTGCGCGCAGGAGCACCGGATCGAAGGGCTTGGGCAGGTAGTCCGCGGCGCCCATCTCGATGCAGCCCGCCACGCTCTCCATGTCCTCGAGTGCGGAGACCATGATCACCGGAATGTGGCGCAACTTCTCGTCGCGCTCGATCTTCGCGAGTGTCTCGTAGCCGTCGAGCTCCGGCATGAGGACGTCGAGCAGTACGACGTCGAACGGTTCGGCTCGAAGCACCGCCAGCGCTCGGCGGCCGTCCTCGGCGGTGGCCACACGGTGGCCCTGCCGCTCGAGGTTGCGCGACAGGAGCATGCGGTTGATCGGGTCGTCGTCTACGACGAGGATGGATGCCGAAGCCTCGGTCACGTCACCTCCTGGAGCGCGCGATAAAGCGGTACTCCATACGGACGGGCTCGCCGGTCTTGCACGAGCGCCGGTGCGCCGTCAACACGCGCTCGCGGTCGTCCGGATGCAGCGTCTCGAGCAACAGGTGATTCTCGCCGGCCCGCTCCTCGGCCTTGTAGCCCAGAATCGCCTCTAGCTGACTCGTGTAGATATTCGAGCTCCGCTCGTCCAGGCGGTCGATGTAGACGGCCAGCGACATCCGCTCGATCAGCGCGCGAACCCTCGATGGGCACGCCCGGATCGGCAGACGCACCCGAGTCACGCGCGCGTGGCGGCCCGGGAGCCCTCCGCTCCGGACCCTCAGTCATACGGCGGCGAGGGTAGACCAGGGGACCCGGGCGTGCAATGGACCGCTGTTGTTAACGCGGCCGTCGACTCGAGGGACGGGAGAGTCGATGCGGCGCCGGCCAGACACGTGAATTATCGGGGCGTGTACCAGAGCGCCGCGATGCGCGGACGTTCAGCACAAGGATCAAGAGGATCGCCCGCCCGCGTGAAGGCGGCTACCCACCCAAACTCCACCAATGGATGGAACGACTCGACCACGAGGAACGACGACGAACGACACAATGATGGTCCGCGCCGGTTGTTGCTCCGGCCGAAAGAGGCTGCGGAGTCGCCGGGCATGGGCCGGGACGAAGGTGTTCGAGCTGATCCGGTCCGGCCAGCTCGGTTCGGGAAAGATGGGGTCATGTCTATCGGATCTTCGAATACGGGCAAGCGGGGCGAGGGTGTCCATCGTAGGTTCAGCCCAGACAACGCGCGAATCCCGGGAGACTGAAGACCGATGTTGACGAGCCCTTCTGCGGCCAGCAGCGTCGCAAAGTTCGCCGATGAAGCGAGCCGCCGCCGAGGATGGCAACCGGGTCACCAACTTCCATATGGCCGCAGTCGAGCTGCGCTGCATCTGTCCTGTCAGGACGGTGGGCGAGCGGCCCGGAGATCGACGCAGACTCGGAGGTACTCGTCCTCGGCCTGCGCGAGTGTCTCGGCGGAGCCCTCGGCATCCTCCAGGTGGCGGCACAGGTCGGCGAGCCGATGCGCGCCCAACGTCGCGCTGGTCGACTTCAACGTGTGCGCGGCCCGGCGCAGCCCCGCGGCCTCCCGTGCGGCCAGCGCGTCGCGCATCGCCACCAGCAGAGTTGGCGCGTCAGCCAGATACGTGTCGATCAGCTCGGCCAGAAAAGCCGGATCGTCGCCGGTCGCCTGCGACAAGGCCGCGAGCACCCGGTGGTCGACCGCTTCGGTCAATGTCCCCTCCCCTCGTCCGGCTGATATGTGGCTGACGACCGCTTCGCGGTACTCAGGTATCCGCTCCTCCTGCCCTTCGGCGGGCCGTCGCTCTTGATCACGACACCCGCATTGAGCTGCATAACAGCTGCTAGCCCTCCGAGGGCTGGTTTGAGATGGCGCGCCGGGCGGTCGGTACCTTGGCCAACGCGTCGGCGAGCTCTCCGGGTCGGATCGGTTTGCTGACGTAGTCGTCCATGCCCGCTGCGAGATAGGCCTCGCGGTCGCCCTGCATCGCGTTGGCCGTCATCGCGATGATCCACGGCCCGTCCTCGCGGGACAGCTGCCGCTGCCGGATCTGTCGGGTCGCCTGCACTCCGTCGAGTTCGGGCATCTGGATGTCCATGAGGACGACGTCGTAGCGCTGACGCAAGAGGGCGTCGAGGACCTCGTGGCCGTCGCCCGCCACGTCGGCCCGGAGCCCCATGCGTTCCAGCAGCCGCAACGCCAGCTTCTGGTTGACCGCGTTGTCCTCTGCCAGCAGGACGCGCAGGCCATGAACCCGCCGCGTGGAGTCCACAGACGCCCGGGCACCCACGACCGGCTTGGGCGCTGCCTGGACGAGTACCCCGAGCAGGGTGTCGAGTAGTTGGGAGGGCTTCAGCGGCTTGGTGAGGTAGGAGGCGAAGTCGACGGCCTCCACGTGCGCCTCCCGTCGTCCAAGCGAGGAGCACAGGACCAGCGGAAGGTCCCGGCCGCCAGGGATTGCCCGAATCCGCTGGGCAAGCGCCACGCCGTCCATTTCGGGCATCCGCATGTCGAGGATCGCTACGTCGAACGCCTCACCGGCCTCGATCCAGGCCACCGCCTCGCTGGGTGAGCCCGTCGCCCGCACGTGCAGCCCCCACGCCGTCGCTTGCTTGACCAGGATGCGCCGATTGGTCTCGTTGTCGTCGACGACCAGCAGCCGGCGACCGTGCATCTCGGTCTGCTCACCGTGTAGCCGGACATCGACCGGGATGGCGGCGGCTGCCTCGGCGACCACGGTGAACCGGAAGGTGGTCCCGGCGCCGACCTGGCTGACGACGTCCATCGACCCGCCCATCAGCTCGGCCAGTCGTTTGCTGATTGCCAGGCCGAGTCCGGTGCCGCCGTGCTTGCGGGTCGTCGAAGGGTCCAGCTGCGAGAACGACTGGAACAGTCTGTCCATTCGATCGGGGGCGATGCCCATGCCGGTATCGCGGACGGCGAACTCCAGCTCGTACGCGCCGCCGTCCAGCGGCCGCGACCCGACCATCACGACGACCTCCCCTTGTTCGGTGAACTTCAGCGCGTTCGACAGCAGGTTGAGCAGGATTTGGCGCAGTCGGGTGACGTCCCCGACCACGGCTTCGGGGGTGTCCTGGCTCCACACGTACGCCATGTCGATGGCACGCGAGCGGTGCAGCGTGGCGGCCGCCAGGTCGAGCGCGGACTCCAGGCACGACCGGAGGTTGAACGGCGCCCGCTCGAGGTCCAGCTGTCCCGCCTCGATCTTGGAAAAGTCCAGGATGTCGTTGATAATCGTGAGGAGCGACTCGGCGCTGCTACGGGCGATCTCCGCGTACTCCCGCTGTTCCACGTCGAGCTCTGTGTCGAGTAGCAGGCCGGTCATCCCGATGATCGCGTTCATCGGAGTGCGGATCTCGTGGCTCATCGTCGCGAGGAAGGCGCTCTTCGCACGGTCGGCCTGCTCGGCGGCCATGCGCGCCTGCTGCAGCTCACTCACGTCGGCGTAGATCACCAGCAGGCCGACCAGCTCCCCGTCAAGGGTGATCGGCACGGCCTGTAGCTGGACGTCGACGAGCGTGCCGTCCCGGCGAGCCCGCCGCGTGATGAGCTGCGCCTCCGCCCCCTCCGTGACGCGCCGGCCGAGGGCGAGCGCTTCCTCCCGCATCTGGTCGTTTGCGACCAGGTCGTCGATCAGCCGGCCCACTGCCTCGTCGCTGATCCAGCCGAACAGCCGCTCCGCTGCCGCGTTCCAGGACCGAACCCTGGATTCCGGGTCCAGTGTGACGATGGCGACCGGGCTCACGCGCAGTAGCGTTTCGACGTACTGGCGCTGCCGGCTTGTGGTCGTGTATAGCCGCTCCAGCTCGGCGGTCCGCTCTGCGACCTTTGCCTCCAGCGACCGCTCCGAGGCCTGTAGCGCCTCGTTCGCCCGGCGCAAGCGGTCGACCACCTCGCCGAGCCGGCTCGAGTAACCATACAGGGTGACCAGGCTCAGCCCGACGAAGGTCAGCCCGATGACCACGAAGCAGACGTTGAGGAACACGTCGGGGACCTGGGCGACCTCCGGCGGGTCCGGACGGGTGGCGAGCAGCAGGGCGATGGCCGCGGCCGTGGCGGTGACGATGGTGATGCGCAGCACGGTCGAGCGCCGGACGTGCTGCAGCGCGAACAGGACCGGCCACACCATGAGCAGGGCGAAGCCCGGAAACAGCGACGGAATTGCCAGCGTGGCGTCAACCAGCATCAACCAGAACGTGGCGCACACGGCCAGCACCGCCCGGTCGACCGCGCCCCTCCGGTACAGCCGCAGCGACCAGGCCAGCAGCCCTGCGCTCGTCGCCGTCGCCGCCGCCAATGGCCATAGCCAGGACGCGCCCAACCAGGCCCACGTCGCCACCAGCGTCGCGACACCGGCTACAGCGGCGGCGAGGTTGAGGACCACGAACTGGCGGAACCGGACCGGGTCCGCGGTGAGGTCGGCAGTGTCGGTACCGCCCGCAGCAGTGGCCGGGACGCCGGCGACTCCGGTCGTCATGATCCGACCCGGTCTGGGGTTCGCCCGCGCCGAGTGTCCGAGCCCCGCGATGCCTGCCAGTACGGCGAGCTGCGCAGCATCACCCAGCGAATCAGCGGCGCCACAGCCCACACCACAGGGCGACGCCACCGGTAGCGACGGTACAGGTCGACGAGGTAGTCGGCGAAGCTGCGCTGCTGGAAGCCGACCAGCCGGTGGCTCTCGCGAGTGTCGGTCACATCCCCCCAGACCGTTTCGACCCCACGGCCGGGCAAGCGGACGGCGGCCGCCCGATGCGGCAGGGTCGGCAAGTCGAGCGCGACGACGTGGCGTCCGCGGGACAGCAGCGCATCGACGGTGCTGGCGCGACGTTGCCGAACGCGCCGGTGACGACGACCGTGCTGCGCGATGTGGATTCCGCCTGCTCGGGGCTCACTCCGACTCGATCTGCTGGTCACGCACAGCGCCATTGTGCGTCGCCTGATCCCGGTTCGTCGACGGTCCTAGGATCCCCACGCCAGCGAGCATCAGCAGCGACGCTCGCATGAGCCGCTTGGCCGTCGCCGACACCGTGGACCAAGGTTCCCCCCCGTCGGGTCTCGGGCACGACACGGCGGTGTTGGGCCGCACCGGATGCGACCGGACGGCGGCCGAGGGAGAGGCTGCGTGGCGCGTCGATGACGCGACGGACATCGCTGATGAGGAAGGGCTGTCCTCGACGTCAGTCGAGCGGGGCCCCGCGGTATTCGACGAGGACCATGGAGGTGTCGTCGCGGAGGTCGTAGGCGCTGTGGTCGAGAACCGACTGGACAAGCCGGCGCAACGTCTCGGCGGGCGGAAGGCCGGCGAGGAGCGTGCGGCCCAGTAGGTCTGCGAGGCGATCGAGGCCGAAGCGCTCGCCCCCGGGCACGCCCCCCTCGGTGGCGCCGTCGGTGTAGAGGAGGAGCCGATCGCCGGGTTCGAGCACCACCTCGTTGACCGGGGGGTCGACCCCGCCGAGCCCGATGGGGACCACGGGGAGGGTTGCCGGCTCGCCGATCACCTTGCCGTCCCGCACCAGGAGGGGCGGCGGGTGGCCGGCCGAGATCCAGCGGAACCGGCCGGAAGCCAGGTCGAGGCGCCCGAAAGCGGCGGTGGCGAAACAGAGATCGTTGAAGACCCGGGCTACGACGGCGTCAGCCGCCAGATAGGCGTCGGGCAGGTCGAGGGCGTTGCGCCGGCTGTTGCGCAGGCTGCCGTAGACGAGGTGGGAGACGACCGACGACTCAACCTCGTGGCCGACGGAGTCGATGACGGCCACCTCCAGGTCGTCCTCGTTGAGGGCGTAGTCGAAGCTGTCGCCGGCGACCTCGTAGGCCGGAAGGAGCAGGCCGGCAACGGCTACCGACGGGGTGACCAGAGCCAAGGGAGGCAGCGAGCACCGTTGGAGCTCGGCCTCGAGCGACATGGCCCGGCGCCGCCGGGTCCGCTCGATCACGTCCGTGTAGTTGCCCTTGGTGACGACCAGCTCCGCGCCGAGGGCCGCCAGGCGCTCGATCAGGCCGGTCGTGTGGCCGTCGGCTACCTGGTCGGCGTCGAGATCGGCGCACAACACGCCCAGTCGTGCTGTGCCGTCGAGCAAGGGGACCCACAGACGGACGCCGCCGTCGGTCGCCACCGTCACGGTCCTTTCCAGGACGAAGGCCCGCCCTCCCACCGTCCCATCCACGTCCAAGGACGGGTGGGCGTCGCTGGTGGGGGCGACGGGGTGGAGCGACATCTGGTCGTGGTCGGCCAGATAGATGCACGAGGAGCGGACACCGATCTGCCCCAGCGCCTCGGCCACGGCGGCACCCAATCGCGCCGGCGGCAAGGTGTGCGACACCTCGAGCAACCACGCCAGCGGATCAGCTCGGGGCACGTCGAGAACCGTCATGGGCACGAGGCAGAGTATCCGCCGGCGGTATCCGCCGGCGTCCTCTCGCGTTGCCTGGGCAACGGCATGCTGGTGGTCGGTGGCTGACGGCTGGGGCCGCCGGGCGTCACGGTGGGCCGTGGGCGCTGGCTGCCCTTTCGGCAGCCTGGCCGTCGATCCGGAACAGCCCGCCGATGCCGGCCATCGCCAACGTGGTCCTGACGGCGTCGCTCGGCGATCGGAGGGTGACGGCCTCGGCGATCTGGCCGTGGGCGCGGTAGGCGTTCAACAGCAGATTGATGCCGGACGAGTCCATGAACGTCGTCTCGGCCAGGTCCATCGTCAACGGGCGACCGCTGCGACGGGCGAGCTCGATGCACGTCCACAGCTCATCGGTTGCGGTCATGTCCAGCTCGCCGCGGAACACGACCACGCAGTCGTCGTCGACACCGACGATCGAGACATCGAAGGACGGCTCACTGCCGAGCGGGTGTTGCATGGAGACCAACCTCCGACCTTGGCGACGCTGCGACACTCCGGACACAGACGCGCGTGGACCTCGTCGGCTGGTGGTCTCAACCGGGCCCAGTTTGCCGGCGACCGGTGTGAACCACAACGGCCCCGGGTGATCGACAACGCCAACGTGCTGGTCACCAGGCTGTGGGTCTGCGCCGCTCGAGCCCAGGGTGCACCGCCCAAGGACCGCTAGGCTGCTGTCCGGCGACCACATGGCCGCCGTCATGGGTCGGCCCGCCTCCTGAGGTCCGGGACACGTACTGGCTCCTGGCATGACCGGCCGGAGCCGTCGATGCCCGATAGTCGCGATCTGTTCGATCAGGTCCTGTCCTCGCTGGCCAGCTTCGTCGTCGACCGCCAGCCGCTCACCACGACCCTGACGCACGTGGCCGAGCTGGCCCGTGATGGCATCGCGGCGGCCGACTACGCCGCCGTGACGACCCTACGTGACGGCACCCCGGAGACGACGGTGGCCACCGACCCGATGATGGCCGAGATCGACCGGGCCCAGTACGAGGCCGACAGCGGTCCCTGCCTCGACGCCTTCCGGACCGGCGAGGTGCTACGGATGGACTCGACCGAGGACGATGACCGCTGGCCCAGGTTCCGGCCAGGCCGCCGCCGCCCACGGGGTGCACAGCACGCTGTCGCTACCGCTCGTCGTCGGCGGGGACGGCATCGGTGCCCTCAACCTCTACAGCCGCCGCC
>Ga0126307_10001717_pt1 | contig 14540 bp, 12 predicted proteins | sample Plot28_FD_89955 | JGI IMG/M metagenome (GOLD analysis project Ga0126307, IMG submission 89955) | Serpentine soil microbial communities from UC McLaughlin Reserve, CA, USA - Plot28 | ecosystem: Environmental > Terrestrial > Soil > Grasslands | place: USA: UC McLaughlin Reserve, Lake County...
CGTGTTCGGCAGGTGAACGGCTGGTGGATCATGCGCGACCCGGCGGGGCTGCCGTTCTGCGTGATCCCGGACCCGCCTGGCCGGCTCACTGACGAAAACGCGCAGCGCTGGGACTGACCGAACTGCGTCAGGACGAAGCCGGTTGTTGCCGTACTGCGCGGTGACGTGCGAGGCGGCCGTCGCTGCACTGGACCGGCCCCCGGCCGTGCTGGACGTCGACGACTCGGAGTACACCGGCCCGGCGAGCGGATCGGCACCCAAGGACTACGACCCGCGCCCGGCACAATGGGCGCCAGGGCGTCCGTTACCTGCTCGAGGACAGGATCACCGTCATCGACCCCGCGACCGGCGACGAGGTGCCAGCGGACGGCGAGACGGTCGGCGAGACCGTCTTCCGCGGTAACATCACGATGATGCGAGCGAGACGCCGTGCGCCTACGTGGAGCGGCGGCCGGGGGCGTCGGTGTCGGAGGCCGAGCTGATCGAGCACTGCCGCCGACTGCTGCCGGGATTCAAGGTGCCGCGCACCGTGGTCTTCACCGAGATCCCGAAGACCTCGACAGGCAAGATCCAGAAGCATGTCCTGCGCCAACGTTCCCGCTCCACGGCGGCGATCGAGTAGGCCGATCCAGCAGGCGATCGAGGAGGGAGCAGGTCATGGTCGAGACCGTGCGCACGACAGGGACGACGAGCGAGGTGGGGCGAGGGCGCGCGCTCGTCCGGCGGGAAAGCGCGGACGGGATCGTCCGGCTCACCCTTACTCGCGGCGACCGCTACAACCCTCTGTCCCGCGAGATGATCGCCGCGCTGCAGGCGGAGTTCGATGCGCTGGCCGGGGACGCCACGGCGCGCGTGGTCGTCCTCGCAGCCGAGGGCCGCGGATTCTGCGCGGGGCACGACCTCGCCGAGATGCGCGCGCACACGGACGACACGATGTGGCAGTCCGCACTGTTCGCCGAGTGCAACCACCTGATGATCACTTTGACCAGGATCCCCCAGCCAGTGATCGCGCGGGTACACGGCATCGCGACCGCGGCCGGCTGTCAACTCGTGTCGATGTGCGACCTCGCCGTCGCCGCCGACACCGCGCGCTTCGCGCTGCCTGGCGTGAACGTCGGCGTGTTCTGCTCGACGCCCGCCGTCGGCGTCGCCAGATCGGTCGGCCGCAAGCGGGCCATGGAGATGCTGCTGACAGGGACGCCGATCGACGCGGTCACCGCTCTCAACTGGGGACTCGTCAACCGGGTGGTGCCGGGCGAGCGCCTCGACGCCGAGGTCGCCGAGCTGACCACGGCGCTACTCGCCCAACCCGTCCCTGTGATCGCGAACGGCAAGCGGACGTTCTACGCCCAGATCGACCAGCCCCTCGACACCGCCTACGCGGTGGCCGCGGACGCCATGGTCCGGGACCTCTCGGCCCCGGACGCGGCGGAAGGGATCGACGCCTTCCTGCAGAAGCGGACCGCGCGGTGGCCGTCCACGCGCGAGGGCGACTAGGAGACCCCTGGAGAAGTCGCGCCCGCTCGCGCTGGTTGTCTTGCTCATGCCACCCCGACTGGGGCACGAGAGCGGACAAGTGCGAGGAAGTGCAGATCAGATGACCGAGAAGAACGTGTGGCTGGTGACGGGCGCCGGCCGGGGCCTGGGCGTCGACATCGCCAAGGCGGCTCTGGCGGCCGGGCACGCGGTGGTCGCCACCGCGCGCAACACCGACAGCATCATCAAGGCCTTGGGTGCGTACGACGACCTCCTCGCCGTCGCCCTGGATGTGACCGATCCCACCGCGGCGGAGGCCGCCGTCCGGGCCCGCGGTCGACCGGTTCGGTCACCTCGACGTGCTGGTCAACAACGCCGGCAGCTTCCAGGCCGGGTTCTTCGAGGAGATGGCCCCCGAGGCGTTCCGGGCCCAGATCGAGACGACCCTGTTCGGGCCGGTCAACGTCACCCGCGCGGCCCTGCCCCAGCTACGAACCCAGCGCTCCGGCCTGGTGATGACCATCTCCTCCACCGCCGGCATCGCCGCGACCGGTGACTTCCTCACCGCCTACGCCGCGTCGAAGTTTGGCGTCGAGGGCTTCATGGAGGGCCTGTCCTCCGAGGTCGCCCCGTTCGGGATCCGCACCATGCTGGTCGAGCCCGGCTTCTTCCGCACCGAGCTGCTGACCCCGCAGTCCACCCGGTACGCGCAGCCGTCCATCGAGGACTACGCCGACCGCACGAACCAGACCGTGCAGGCCTGGCAGTCCATGGACGGCAGGCAGGGCGGCGACCCAGTGAAGCTCGCGGCCGCACTCGTCCAGCTCGCGGCGCTCGAGGAGCGCCCGGTGCGGTTCGCCGCCGGCGCGGACGCCGTGGAGCTGTGCGAGACCAAAGCCCGGACCCTGCTCGCCCAGGCCGACGCCCACCGCGCGCTGTCCAAGAGCCTCGCCCACGACGACGCCTGAACACCTCGGTTCTCCTGGGCCTCGGCTGCCAAGGGCAAGGACAGGGTCACCGCACGCCCATAGCCGCACTGCGCCCGGAGCGGTTGGTCGCTGATGGACCGCGGTGCTGCCGGCGCTTGGCCGGGCAGCAAGTGGGGCGTTGGGCGCCGGGATGGACCTGGGAGGGCGGCTACGGTGACGCGGTGACGGAGTTCGCCTCGGTGTACGAGTCCGTGCTGGCGCGGTGGCCCGACGTCGAGGTCAGGGATGTGTCCTCCTCGTACGGGACGGCGCGGGCGTTGTCCGCGGGGGCCGCGGATGCTCCTCCGCTGGTGCTGCTGCCTGGCGGCGGGGCGACCGCGACGGTCTGGTTCGCCAACGTCGCCGCGCTGGCCGGCGAGTTCCGGGTACATGCGCTCGACTTGCCCGGCAACCCCGGCTACACCGCGGTGTCGGTCCGGGACGCGGGCGAGCTGTGTGTCTGGCTGGACGACGTGCTCACCATCACCGGCGCGCCGGTCGGGCTGGTGGGCCACTCCTACGGCGGGTGGGTCGCGCTGACCTACGCGCTGCACGCCCCGGACCGGGTCCGGCGGCTGGCCCTGCTCGACCCGACCCAGTGCTTCGGCGGGTTCGCGCCGGCGTACCTCCTGCACGCGCTACCGATGCTGGTGCGGCCGAGCCGACGGACGGCCGGGGCGCTGCTGCGCTGGGAGACCCACGGCCGAGCGCTCGACCCGGCCTGGAGCCGGCTGCACGGGCTGGCCGCCGAACAGCCGTCGACCGGCAAGCTCGTCAGCCGGCCCCGGCCGGCGGCCGACCGGCTGCGGGCGCTACGCGTGCCGACGCTGGTGCTGCTGGCCGCGCAGAGCCGGGCGCACGACGTGGACAAGATCGGCGCAACGGCACGCCGGCTGCTGCCTCAGGTCACCACCACCATCCTGTCCGGCGCGACCCATCACACCCTTCCCATGCACCCGGCCGCCGAGGTCGACCGCGCTCTTCTGTCCTTCCTCCACGCCTGATACCTCGGCGGTGAGCCGGGCGCGGTCGACCCTCCCAACAGGACCGGGCGCCGTCGGCAACAACGTCCGCTCGTGCCGGGGAGCGGCGCATCCGAAGCCGCTGGTCGGTGCCACCGCTGAGCCGGCGCGTCGAGGCCATCGGCGTGACGACCGTCAGAACGCGCCGAAGCAGGAGCAGGGGATCCCACTCGGACCCGCGTCCGAGATCCGGTCGTAGCGGTGACGCTGACCGGGACCTGTGACACCGCGGCGGCCCGGCCGGTGTCCACCGACGAGGCCGGGACTGAGCAATTGGACGAGCGCGGGGTCGGGTGGCTATACGTACTTCCATCGTTGCAGAAGGTTCCAGGACAGCCAGCCGGGCAGCACCGGCAGCCAGTAGGTGGCGAGTCGATAGGTGAGGACCGCCGAGACGGCCGGTCCGCTGGCCAGCCCGATGCCGGTCAGCCCGGCCACCAGGGCCGCTTCCATCGGCCCGAGGCCACCCGGGGTCGGGGCGGCCGCAGCGATCACCGAGCTGGCGAGGTAGACGGCGCCGATGCTGGCGATGCTGGCGCTGCCGTCGAAGGCCTGTACGGCCGCGGCGACGGCAAGCAGGTAGGCGAGCGTCACGCCCAGCGAGCCGGCGAGGAGTCGGGTCAGCTTCGCCGGCTCGCAGGCGAGCCGGCCGAGGTCCCGCACCGCCGCACGGATGCCCGTGAGCACGGGCGCCAGGACCTTCCGGCGCCCCCATCGGGTCGCGAGCACGGCGCCGACGATGGCCGTCAGGATCGCGAGGACCAGCAGCAGCTTGCTGCCGGACGGCAGATGGAACGCATTGGTCAGCGCCGTGCCGGACCACGAGAAGAACACGACCAGCAGCACCACGTGCACGACGCCGCCCGCCAGGCTGTTGAGCCCGACGGCCGCGACCGCGCTGCCCGGGTCCACCCCACACCGCTGCAGGTACCGGACGTTGAGCGCCATGCCGCCGACATTCGCCGGGGACACCCGGTTGACGAACGAGGAGGCCAGCTGGGTCAGCACGGAGGGCCAGAAGGGGAGCCGTTGGGTCACCGACCCGGTGAGCGCGATCGCACCGGCGAGGTAGGTGAGCGAGGACAACACGATGATGACCGGGACCCACGCCCAGTTCGCGGACTGGAACGCCCGCCAGCCACTGCCGACCTGGGCGAGCTGGGGAAGGACGAAGTAGAACGCGCCCGCCGCTGCGGCGATCATCAGCAGCGTCCGCGGCCGGACCCGCTGCAGCCGCGGCAGCTCGACCGGCGGCGCCGAGCTCGCCGCCGCCGCGGCGGTCCGGGTCCGGCTCAGCAGGTGCTCCTGCCTGCCCACCGCTCGCCGCGTTGCCTGCGAGAGGGCCAGCGGCTGCAGCAGTGGAACCGCCGAGGCGAGATCGGCGTCGCCGATCACCGCCGCTGCGGCAGCGACGGCCCGGTCCGGTCCGAGCAGACTCGCCGTCGATGCCAGCAGCTCGGCCCGGTCCAGGGCCAGCTGACGGTCGGTGGCCGCCAGCTCGGAGAAGCTGAAGTCGACGATCCACGGCTGCCCGGACTCGTCCACCATGACGTTGGCGGCGCGCAGCGACCGGTGCGCGACCCGCGCCCGGTGCAGGCACCGTACCTGCTCCCACAGCCCGCGCAGCAGCTCGTCGGTCAGCTCCTCGATCCGGCTGTCCTGCATGGACCGACCCGGAACGAGCTGCATGCTCAGCAGCACCGACCCGTCGTCGGCTTCGGCGATCCCGGACACCCGCGGGACCCGGACGCCGGCCCGCTCCGCCACCAGGCCGAGCAGCGCCTGGTGCTCGACCGCCTGCTTCAGCGACGCCGCGGGCAAAGCATCGCCGACCCCACGCAGCCGGGCCAGCCGGTAACCCCGGTACAGCAGGTCAGCGTGCCGTTGATCCCGGCCGAGCACCTTGACGAACAGCTGCTGGCCGGCCTCCAGGGTCGCGACGAACGCCCGCGACCCCTTGCCGGCCACCCCGGCCAGGCGCACCGATCGCACCGCGATCCCGGCGCCGGACAGCGCCACCGCGACCCCCGCCGGCCCGATCCGCCGGTCCGGGGCCCCGAATGCGACCAGCACACCGGCGCCCACGACGAGGCCCATCGCACAGCCGAGCACCAGCTCCATAGGGAGCACCACACCGGCGACGAGCTGCGCCACCGCAACCAGACCCACGAGCACCCAGGAGGCTCGTCGCCAGGACGGGCTCAGCCACGGTGCAGCTGCCAGCACCACGGCCACCCCGACCGGCACAGCCGCCGGCCCCGGAAAGCCGGCGGTGACCAACCATGCCGCCGATCCCCGATTCGCCACCAGCCGGGCCGGCCGGTCGGAGGCGAACCAGGCCAGCACCGTCCATCCGACTGCTGCCGCGATCGCGGCCCCCACCAGGGAAGCCAGCAACCGGAACCTACGGCTCCACAGCACGGCGCCGACCGTCAGCAGCGCGGCCAGCACGGCGCTCAACTGGATCAGCCCGACTAGCAACCCGCCCGCTGCGGTGCCTGGCTCGACACCCCGCACGACGGTGGCGCGGCGGCCCAACAGCACATCGGTCCCGGCCGCAGCCGCCCCGAGGACTCCCAGCAACAGCAACCCGGCCCCGGCAAGCCACAGCACGTCGCCCGGATGGCGATAGCGGGAGCGCAGCACGCTCTCAGCCTGCGGGGCGGGGGCCACCTCACCAGCAGGCAGGCGCAGGTCGGCCATCCACCCTCCCGGAGATCTGGCATCGCGGGCGCCGGCAGCGCCCGCCGGCGGCGGGGATCCGGACGGTCTCATGGGCGCCCCGTCCGACGGTGCGCCGGTCCGTTCACAACCCCGGCAGGGGCACCCAGGAGTCGCTGCCGGCGGCCGCGCACGCCGAGCAGCAAGGTCAACAGGCCGCCGAGCACCAGGCCGGCGCCTGCGCCGGCGACCACGTCGAGCGGGTTGTGCGCGCCCAGGTACACCCGGGCGACGCAAGCCAGCGCGGCGAGCCCGAACACGAGCGCCCGCCACCGGCCGCGCAGGTACGGCGCAAGCAGGACGGCGATCCCGAACACCACGATCGCGTGCCCGGACGGGAAGGACAGCCCGGCGGGTGGGACGCCACGGAGGATCGCGCCGGGCTCGTTCTCGCCGGGTCGCCCGCGCTCGACCAGGCGCTTGATGACATCGAGCTCGACGACCAGCTTCAGCGGCGCGAGCAGGAGCAGCGCCGCGGCCAGCCGCCACCTGCGCCACAGCGCTGCGCCGGCCGCCAGCAGCACCGGGGTGGCGATCACGCCCGCGAGCTGCATCAGCCACATCGGCCGGTTCAGCCAGCCGGGCAGGCCGTTCACCGCCCGGAACAGCGCGCGCTCCCAGCCGGACACCTGGCCGCCGGCGGCGATCAGGCAGCAGCCGACGGTCAGCAGCAGGCCGCCGGCCGCGGCCCACGCCGCCCAGAGTGGACGGACCGGGCCGCCCTCGTTCGAGACAACCAGCGCGGTCATCGCCGACCACCCCCGGTCAGGTTGTGCACACCGCGGCCGCCGGCGCCTGCGGGTGGACCAGGTAGCGGTCGATCGCGGTGCGCGCGCAGTCGGAGGTGTAGTACGAGGTGTGCCCGTCGCCGGTACGGGTGAGCACGGCGCTGCCTCGAATCTGCGCCGCCAGCCCGAAGGCGTTCTTGTACGACGTGGACGGGTCGTGCGTGGCGTGCACGATGAGTGTCGGCACGCCGGTCACGTCCAGCCGCCGCGGCGGGTTGGCCGGCGCGATCGGCCAACCGACGCAGAGGACGAGCTGCCAGTTCTCGGAGGCGCCCTGCAGGTGTGGCGCGAGCTGCTTACCCATCTGTATCCGCCGCTGCATGTCGCCGTAGCTGTGGATGTCGACCGCGTAGTCGCCACAGCCGTTCGCGGCGATGCCGAAAATGGTGTCGGTGGGGCCCTGTTGCGGTGGGAAGGCGAACCCCACGGCGTTACCGGCCACGGCGAGTTGGATTAGCGTAGACAAGGTTGCCCAGGACAGCTCCGGACCGCCGAAGACGTTGGCGTCCTTCAGGTTCAGCCACCTCGGCGTGTTCATCCGGATGTCGTCCCCGGTCACCGGGCGCAGCGCCCCCTCGACCGGCAGCGGGTGGCGGTTGGCGCGGGTGACGAGCCGGTCGTAGACGGCGGCCACGTCCTGCCCGCGCAACGCGCAGTCAGGTGCGGTGTCGCACCAGCGGGTGAACCGGTTGAACGCGCTCTCCACCGTGCTGATCGCCTCGGCCGTCAGCAGCACCTCCGGAGCGCTGTGCTCCAGGGCGGAGTCGAGCACCATCGCCCGAATCCGGTTCGGGTACAGCTCGGCGTAGTTGGCGGCGACCTGGCTGCCGTAGGACAGCATCAGCCAGCTCGCCTGCCGCACGTTCAGCGCGATGCGCAGCGCCTCGTGATCCCGGGCGACGCTGGCGGTGTCGGAGTGCCGGACCTGGTCGCCGGTGGCCCGAAGGCAGCTCTCCCCGACCGCGCGGTTGTGCGCGCGGAGCCTGTCGAACTCCTGGCGGGTCCGGGGGAAGAACGTCAACTCGGGGGTGAACACCGGTACGCCGCACCGGATGGGGGTGCTGGCGCCGATGCCTCGGGGGTCGATGCCGACGATGTCGAACCGGGACCGCAGGGTCTGGGAGAAGTAGGTTTCGGCGGCCACGACGTACCTGGCGGCGCCGTCGCCCGGTCCGCCGGGGTTGAAGAACAGCGTGCCGATGCGGCGGCCGGGATCGCTGGCAGGATGCCGAGCCACCGCAACGCCGATCTTCGCCCCGCGCGGCTGGGACCAGTCCACCGGCACCTGCAGGGTGCCGCACTGGGCGGTCGCCGACCCAGGGCAGGGCGCCCACTCGATGCGGTACTGCGGTGGCGCAGCGGTTGCCGCCTGCCCGACCGGCAGCGAGCCGGTCGTGGCGAGCAATGCGGTGCTGACAGCGGCCGCGAACAGCCCTCCGCGCAGGAATCGGGTCGTCATCGATTTCCCTCCCTCGGGTCGCAGTACGCCGATCTCCGCGCCAGGGTCACGGCGCTCAGGTCGGGTACCGGCGGCGGGTGGCCAGCGGGAGCACGATCAGCAGCACACCGCCCAGCAGCAGCAGCCCGCCACCGGCGAACAGGACTACGGTGGCCCACCGGAGGATCGGCAGGGTGCCACCGAGGTCGAGATCGGCCCGTACGCCGGGCGAGCCGTCGGCGTTCATCACCACGACGGTCCAGTCGCCGGTCGCCAGCTCCCAGTCGAGGGTTCGGGTGCCGGTGCCGGAGTCGCTGCGGTCCCAGAAGGTCTGCTCCGCCGGCGCGGTCGCGGGGGCGCCGCCGGCGTGCGTGGCGTAGTCGACCGAGACCGGGTCGACCTCGATGTCCTGGATGTCGTCGTGGCCGACGCCGCGCAGGTACCCCTCGACGTCCCGGCTGGGGGCGATGCCGATGAACACCGGTGTTGCCGGGTCGCCGGAGGTGGCCCGGATCCGTACGGTGCCGAGCAGGTTGCGGGCGTACGCCTGGTCCGGACCGCGGACGTCGACGCCGATGTCGGGAACGGACACCGCGTACGAGTCGGTGGCCACCGACGCGGGACCGGTGGTCAGGAAGCCGTCGCCGTTGCGGGAGTGCCCGGCCGCCGCGGCGGCTGCGCCGCCGGCGAGCAGGCCGAGGCCGAGCAGGGCGAGCAGGCTTCCGATGACGATCATCGCGATCTGCCCACCGGCGAGGGGGCGGCGGGTCCCTGCGGGTGCGGGGCCGGGGACACGGACGGGTGTCGTGCTCACGCGGATCAGCTCCTGTCCGGATTCGGTGGTCAGGCGGATCGCGCGGCGGCGGACCACGCGGAGTTGAGGCCGCTCTGCATGTACGCCGGCAGCACCGGGCTGATCAGGAGCCCGAGCACCAGGCCGATCCAGCCGTTGACCGGGACCTGGCGGTGCATCCGCTGCGCGGTCTGGACGCGCTGGAACGTCGTGACCGTCGTCCACACCGCGGGCACCACGATGATCGCGCCGGGGAACAGGGCGAGGGTCGACCGGGCTGGGTCGTCGCCGAGGTCCCGCCGGCCGTACGCGCGGCCGTGGTCGGCCAGCTCCCGGTTGACCAGGTACCACCAGACCAGCTGGTAGATGCCTAGCGTCACGAAGCACAGGACGGCCACGACGACCGGGTTGCGGTACTTCACCGCGGAGCCGGGGGCGAGGAGCACCTCGCCGTACGGCTGGACGGGTTCGTAGCCGCCGGGTGCCCCGGGCGGGTAGGGCGCTGTCGCCGGACCGGGCGGACCGGCGACGGCCGACCGTGCCGAGGGCTCAGACATGGAATCTCCTTGGGTCGAGGAGGAGCGTCGCCTCCGTGTCCCGGAGCGAACAGCGGCGGCCGCACCCGCGGTCGCCGATCCACCGTCGCAGCGGTACTTACGGCTGCACAGGCGGCTGACCGGTCGCCGCGGGGGCGGGTTTCTGGTGGTCCGCGACCGGCTCGGACCTCCCCGCAGGGCCATTCGGACGTCGATCGGCGGGCATCCGGCGCGGTAACGTCGATGCCATCGCCGCTGATCCCCACCTCTCCACGCAGCGACCGCGCGACCGGTACGCCGGCCAGCGCGGCCGCGAACGGGGCCGGCAACAGAACCCCGCGGCCAACCGAGTCGGGCGTCCTGGCCGCCGCCCGCAGGGGGACGACGGCGGCCCGGCCGGCAGGAAGGCCGTGCCGTGCGCGTAGCGATCGCGGAGGACAGCCTGCTGCTGCGGGACGGGCTGGTCAGGATCCGGACCAGCGCCGGCATGGAGATCTCCGCCGAATGCGGCACGGCGCAGGAGCTGTTGGTCCGGGTCCGCGCGGAGCCGCCGGACGTAGTCATCGTCGACATCCGGCTGCCGCCGACGCACACCGACGAGGGGATGCGGGCCGCGCTGCAGATCCGCCGGCAGCAGCCCGGTGTCGGTGTGTTGGTGCTGTCGCAGTACCTGGAGCTGGGGTTGGCCACCCAGCTGCTGGGCGACTCCGCCGACGGCGTGGGCTACCTGCTGAAGGACCGGGTCACCGACGTGGCCGAGTTCGTCGCCGCGGTGCGGCGGGTGGCCGACGGCGGCTCGGCGATAGATCCGCAGATCGTCTCGACCTTGCTACGTCGGCGGCGCCGCGAGGATCCGCTTCGTCGGCTGACCCCGCGGGAGCAGGAGGTGCTCGAGCTGATGGCCGCGGGCAGCTCCAACCAGGGCATCGCCGACGCGCTGGTGATCACCCTGCGCGCGGTGGAGAAGTACGTCTCGAGCATCTTCGACAAGCTCGGCCTGCCAGCGACCCGGGCGGACTCCCGGCGGGTGCTCGCCGTCCTGCACGTGCTGCGCTCCTAGTCGGGTTCGTGGGGACTGTCAGCCGCCGGCGAGCTCCTGCAGTAGCCGCGCCCCGGACAGGTCCGCCTTGTCGATGAAGCCGCGGACGCCGCTGCGCTCAACGAGCCCGCCGTAGTCGGACCTCGACCGGCTGGAGACCAGCACGACGACGGGCGGCCGCGGCCCCCGCACCAGTTCGCGGGCCACCTGGAAGCCGTCCCCGTCCGGCAGCTGGACGTCCAGCAGCACCACATCGGGCTGCAGCTCCGCTACCAGCCGGACCGCTCCGGCGCCGTCCACCGCGTCCGGCACCACGTCGAACCCGGACGCGAGCAGCACCCGCCGGGCGGCGGCCCGGAACAGCTCGTGGTCGTCCGCGATCAGCACCCGCAGGCCCTGCCCCCCGTCCTCGCCGGGCAGGTCCACCTGCACCGGACCCACCTCTCTCCCGTCCGAACGGGCCGGATCCGTATGGCGCCGGGTACTTCCGTCGGCGGCGGTGTCGACCGCCGGCGCCGGTCACCTACCCGCCGCGATGCGGATGAACCGCTGCAGGTCCGGCGCGACGGGTTGCCGCCACGCCCGACCGGCCGTGCTGTTCGCGCGCTCAGCGCCGACCGCCCGACCATCGGGGTGGTGGCCGCGGCTCCGTCGGGACCGTTGGGAGCACCATCCCGAACGGGGAGTCCCGCCGACAGGGGGGTCACCCGTCGCCGCGGGGCCGGGTTTCACCCCAGGCACAACGGGCAGGCACTCCGGCCGCGGCGCTCGGGGTGGGGATGGTGGACGCCACGCCAGCCATGACTCGATGCCCCAGATCCCGCGCGCCGTGCAGCAGCAGTATCGGCCCTGAACACGGTCGTTCAGGCGTACCGTCAGCAGGCAGCACGGTACCGAGGCCCGTGCGGATCGGCTCCCGTTCGACGGGGAGGAGCCGGCATGGCGCTGAGGCAGCACCGCGGGCTGGTCGTCCCCCGCGCCGGCGCGCCGCCCGGCGCCGTCCTGCTCGCCGGGATCGGCCTGGCCACGGTCGCCGCCAGCGCCGTCGCGGTGGTGCTCGCGCTCGGCAACCCGGAGCTTTACCAGCGGCCGCTGCGGCTGCTGCTGCTCGGCTGGACGACACTGCCGTTCATCGGTGCCGGCATGATCGCGTGGCGCCGCCGCCCGGACAGCCGGTTCGGCCCGCTGCTCATCGCTGCGGGCCTGGTCACGCCGGTCTCGACGCTGCAGTGGTCGGACCAGGCAGCGCTCAACACGGTCGGTCAGCTCTGCGACTTGCTGCTGCCGGCGCTGTGGCTGCACGTGTTCCTCGCCTACCCGACCGGCCGGGTCACCGGCGGCACGCGCCGGCTGATCGTCGCCGCCGGGTACGCGGCGGCACTGGTGCTGCAGCTGGCGATCCTTGCGTTCGGCGGCTTCGACCGGCGGCACCTGCTGGCCGTCCTGGACCGACCCGCGATCGCCGAGACCCTGCAGAACGTTCAGTTGTTCGGGTTGACCGTGCTGTCCCTGATGGGCGTCGCCGCGCTGTGGCAGCGGCAGCACAGCACCGGGCCGGAACCCCGCCGGGAAGTGGCCCTGCTCGTCGACTCCTTCGGCGCGGCGCTGGTCATGGTCGCGGCGCTGCTGCTGGCGGGCGCGCTGCAGCTGCCCGGCTTCGAGATCCTCCGGCTGGTGACCTTCGCCGTCGTCGGGCTCGCGCCGCTGGCCTTCCTGGCGGGCCTGCTGGACGCCCGGCTGGCCCGCTCCGGGGTGGCGGAGCTGGTGGTGCGGCTGAACGCGGGGCCGCCGGCCGACCTGCGGGACCTCATCGCGCGGGCGCTACGCGACGAGTCCCTCACCGTCGCGTACTGGCTGCCGGGACACGGCGGCTGGGTCGACGGGCACGGCGATCCGGTGACGGTACCGGGCACGGGCGACTCCCGCGGGGTGACCGTGATCGGACAGCGTGGGCAGCCGCAGACCGCGCTGCTGTACCACCCGTCGCTGCGCGAGGAGCCGGAGCTGGTCGCCGGGGTCAGCGCCGCGGCCGGCATTGCGCTGGAGAACGGCCGGCTGCAGACCGAGCTGCGGGTCCGGCTGGAGGACCTGCGCAGGTCGCGCTCGCGGGTGATCGACGCGGCGCAGGATGAGCGCCGGCGGCTCGAGCGCGACCTGCACGACGGCGCCCAGCAGCGCCTGATCGCGCTGTCCTTGGAGCTGGGGCTGCTGCAGGCCACGCTGGAGGACGACCCGGACGCGCGCCGCCGGCTGGAGCGTGCCCGGCAGGAAGTCGGGGTCTCCCTGCAGGAGCTGCGCGACATCGCCCGGGGCCTGCATCCGGCGGTGGTCAGCGGTCACGGACTGACCATCGCGCTGGAGTCGGTCACCGCGCGGATGGCCATGCCATTGGATCTCGCCATCGCCGATGTCCCGAGACTGCCGGAAAGCGTCGAGGTGGCCGCGTACTACGTGGTGTGCGAGAGCCTCGCCAACGTCGGCAAGCACTCCCGGGCCACCTCAGCGGCGATCGAGGTGCGGGTCGCCGGTGACCTGCTCGTCGTCCAGGTCACCGACGACGGGGTCGGCGGCGCGGACACCGAGCACGGGTCTGGGCTGCGCGGGCTGGCCGACCGGGTCGAGGCGCTGGACGGCCTGCTGCGGGTCTGGACCCCGCCGGCCGGCGGAACGTGCGTCCGGGCCGAGATCCCCTGCGGCCGGACGGCCGGCAGCTGACTGCGCGGCCGGGACACCAGAAACCCGGCCCACATGGTGCCGGTAGTCCGCCTTCCCCGGCCCGTCCTCCGCTGCGACCGTGGCCGGCATGACGACACCGGCACCGGCGCGGCTGCGCGCCCGCCCGCTGCGGACCGCCCGGCGATGACCACCGTCGCCGTGGGGGAGGCGTCACCCCCGGTCGCCGCCACGCCCGAGCGGACCGAACGCCAGCACCCGGGACGCACGGCTGCGGTGCTCGTGGCCGCGTGGTTCTTCCTCGCGTCGATCACCCCGAGCCTGGTCCCGCGCAGCTGGTACCTGCAGGGGGTGGCCACCGGCCTGAGCACCGCGTACGGCTACGGGCTCGGGCTCGCCGCCGCCTGGTGCTGGCGGCGGATCCGCGACGCCCTCCAGATCCGGATCACCATGGCCCCGGTGTGGGCGCGGCGGTTGCGCCGCGGCGGCTGGATCACCCTCGCCCTCGTCGTCACGCTGGTCGGGGTGTGGAGCCTGGAGTGGCAGCGCGACACCGCCCGGCTCGTCGGCACGCCGGTGCCCGGGCCGCGCGGCCTGGTCCTCGGGCTGGCCTTCTCCGTCCTCGTCTTCGTCCTGGTGATCGCGGCCGCCCGCGGGCTGCGCGCGCTGACCCGGCGGGGGTCCCGGCTGGGCCAGCGGTTCCTCCGACCGTGGGTCGCCACGACGCTGGCCGCGCTGCTCGTCGGTTCGGTGGTCCTGGTGCTGTCCAACTCAGTGGTCTACCGGCGGGCGATGGACTACGCCGCGAGCAAGGCCGCGGTGGTCAACTCCCGCACGCCGGATGGCCGCACGCCACCGGTCTCGGCGCTGCGCTCGGGCAGCCCGGCCTCGGCGGAGTCGTGGCGGTCGCTGGGCCGCAACGGCCAGGCGTTCGTCGCGGACGGCTCGTCCGCGGCCGCGATCACCGCCGGCACCGGGCGGGCCGCGATCCAGCCGATCCGGGTCTACGCCGGGCTGTCCGGCGGCCGCTCGACCGACCAGGTGGCCGACGCGGTCGTCGCCGAGCTGCGCCGGACAGGTGCCTTC
>Ga0126307_10001718_pt1 | contig 14537 bp, 16 predicted proteins | sample Plot28_FD_89955 | JGI IMG/M metagenome (GOLD analysis project Ga0126307, IMG submission 89955) | Serpentine soil microbial communities from UC McLaughlin Reserve, CA, USA - Plot28 | ecosystem: Environmental > Terrestrial > Soil > Grasslands | place: USA: UC McLaughlin Reserve, Lake County...
TCCGGCGGTCAGGTCGGCGACCAGGGTGTCGTCCGGGCGCCTGGCGGGACGATCACGGTGACCGACGCGCAGTTCGGGCCGGGCGACATCATCGTCCACACCGGCGTCGTCGGGTCCGGCGAGACCCGCGAAGGCGATGAGGTCCACGGCGAGGTCGACGCCGCGCGTCGCGAGGCGACCGCCCGGGCCCACACCGCGACGCACATCGTCCACTGGACCCTGCGCCACGTGCTCGGCGATCACGCGCGGCAGGCCGGGTCGCTCGTCGCGCCCGGCCGTCTCCGGTTCGATTTCCCGCACCACTCGGCGGTCCCCCGCGACGTCCTCGAGGAGGCGGAGGAGCTGGCCAACCGTCGGCTGGCCGAGGACGGGCAGATCACGATCTACGAGACGACGCTGGACGAGGCCAAGAACCAGGGCGCGATCGCGCTGTTCGGCGAGAAGTATGGGGACTTCGTCCGGGTCGTGGAGGTGGGGGACTACTCGATCGAGCTGTGCGGAGGAACGCACGTCCATCATACGGGCGAGATCGCGCTCGTCCGCATCCTCCACGAGGCCTCGATCGGCGCCGGGATGCGGCGCGTCGAGGCCCTCGTCGGCCCCGATGCCCTGCGCGAGATCAACATGGAACGCGACCTCCTGCACGCGATCGCCCGCGAGCTCGGCACCGACCCCAAGGGCGCGCTCGAGCGTGCCCGCCACTACGCGGCGCGCGTCAAGCAGCTCGAGGGCGACCTCGGCAAGCAGGCGAAGCAGGAGCTGAGGGACCGGGCGGAACAGCTCGCCTCCGGCGCGAGGGTGGTGGAGGGCGCGAAGCTCGTCACCGCCGCCGTCGAAGCGGACGCCGGTGAGCTCCGCGAACTCGCACAGGACACGGCGAACCGCCTCGAGGGTCCGGACGGCGGGGCCGTCGTCCTCGGGACCGGGCAGGGTGGCAAGGCCCTGCTGGTGGCGGCGAGCACGAATCACCTGATCGCCAGGGGCGTGAACGCGCCGTCGCTGCTCGAACCGGCGGCGAAGATCGTGGGTGGCGGGCAGGGGGGCAAGCCCAACCTCGCGTTCTCCGGCGGCCCGAAGGGGGACGCCTTCCAGGAGGCGCTCGACGCCGTCGAGCCACGCCTGAAGGAACTCCTGCAGACAGGTGGCTGAGCCGGGTAGGGTCCTCGGGCTCGATCTCGGGGATGCGAGGATCGGGGTGGCGATCTCGGACGACGGCCGGCGGATGGCGGTGCCGCTCGGCACCGTCCGGACGGGCGCGCCCTCGGACGTGCGGGCGATCGCGGACCTCATCCGGGAGCACGGCGTGACGCTCGTCGTGGTCGGTCACCCGCTGCTGCTCTCAGGAGAGGCGGGAGAGCGGGCGCACCACGCGGAGCGGTTCGCGGCGGCGATACGAGAGGCCCTCGACGTCCCGGTGCAGCTGCAGGACGAGCGCCTGTCCACCGTGGAGGCCGAACGCGCCCTGCGGGAGACCGGCGCGGGCGGTCGCGATCGCCGGCGGACGATCGATCGCTCGGCCGCGACCGTGATCCTGCAGGCCTGGCTCGACACCGACCGGCCGGTCTGACCCCGACACAAGTTCTCCACTTGGGCCGCTATGCTGCCTGGCCGATGCAGGACGCCCCCCCTCCGCGGCGCGATGACGACGCTCGCACGCGCCACCCAGCCAAACGGCGGGCCAACTGGGGCTTCCGCATCTTCCTCATCGTCTTCGTGGTGCTCGCCGGCCTGGCCGTCGCCGGCAACCGCTACTACGGCTGGTGCTCGGAGGCGTCGGGGCCGAGAGACCCGGTCGCGTTCCAGGTCCGCAAGGGGGCGAGCGGGTCGGAGGTCGTCGGCGACCTCCACGACCGGGGGGTCCTCCGGTGCGGCCTGATCTCGACGTGGCTGCTGCGCCGGAGCGGTCTCGAGGACTCCCTTCGCGCGGGGAGCTTCGAGCTGACCACGAACATGACGCCCGACCAGGCGTTCGAGGTTCTCACGACCCCACCCGAACCCGTCCCCACGGTCCGCCTCACGATCCCCGAGGGATACCGCCTGACCCAGATCGCCGATCGCGTCGAGCACGACCTGGGGATCCCCGCCACGCGGTTCCTCCAGGCGACCGAAGAGGGCGAGTGGTCCCTGCCCCCCTACCTCCCGGAGGACGCCGCGAGCATCGAGGGGTTCCCGTTCCCCGAGACGTACTTCGTCCGCAAGAACGCCGACGCCGACGTCGTCATCACGAGGCTGCTCGACCAGTTCGGCACCGAGGCCGAGTCGTTGCCGTGGGCCAACGCGGAGGAGCTCGGGGTGACGCCGTACGAGGTCGTGACCATCGCGTCGATGATCGAGCGGGAAGCCGCGCTGGACCGCGAGCGGCCGATCATCGCGGGCGTGATCTACAACCGGTTGAGGCTGGGGATGACCCTCGGCATCGACGCGACCCTCCTATACGACGATCCGACGCCGGATGGCCAGCTCAGCTTCTCCGACCTGGAGTACGACAGCCCCTACAACACGAGGATCAACGGGGGACTGCCGCCGACGCCGATCGCGAGCCCCGGCCGAGCCTCGCTCGAGGCGGCCCTGCAGCCGGCGGACACGCCCTACCTCTTCTATGTGCTGTGCGGCGAGGACGGGCACCACGCGTTCGGGAAGACCAACGCCGAGCACGAGGCCAACCGGGTCCGCTGCGATGAGTGACGTCCCCGAACGGCCGGGGCGCGTCCGGGGTTCGACGCGCTCGGTCGGCGTGCTCGGGTGGCCCGTCGAACACAGCCTGTCGCCGGCGATCCACAACGCCGCCTTCGTCGCGCTCGGCTTGGACTGGGTCTACGTCCCGCTCCCGGTCCCACCCGGGGAGCTTCCCGCCGCGCTCCGCGGGCTCGGCGCGCTCGGGTTCGCCGGCGCGAACGTGACGATGCCGCACAAGACGCGGACCGCCGAGCTGATCGAGGACCTGTCCGAGGATGCGCGCCTGTTGCGGGCGGCCAACACGATCGTCGTGGGCGTGGACGGCCTCGCGGGCCACAACTCGGACGCGGTCGGGTTCGAGCGGTTCCTCCGCGAGGACGCGGGGTTCGAGGCGTCCGGCCGGTCGGCGCTGCTGTTCGGGGCGGGGGGAGGCGCGCGCGCGTGTGCGCTCGCCGCCGCTCGAAGCGGGCTCGCGAGCCTGTCCGTCGCCGTGCGCGAAGCCTCTCGGGCCGACGACCTGCGCGCCGCGCTCGAGGGCTCGGCCACCGCGGTGCGGGTCGTCGGGTTCGACGACGCCTCGCGGTTGGAGGTCGACCTGATCGTCAACGCGACGCCGCTCGGCGTTCACGGTGAGGAGCTTCCGCTCCCGCCCCTGCCGCCCGGCGTCGTCGGGGTCGACCTCCTCTACCGGCCGGGCGTGACCCCGTTCCAGCGCACCGTGCGCGACGCAGGCGGCGCGGCGTTCGGGGGTCTCGGGCTGTTGCTGCAGCAGGCGGCGATCTCCTTCGAGCTCTGGACCGGTCAGTCGGCGCCGCTCCCCGTGATGTCGGCGGCCGCGTTGGGCGAGCTTACGGAGCCGGGTACCCCGGCACCGGCAGCGACCATGGACTGAGAACGCGGACCGTTCGGCCTCGGCCGGACGGGGTGTCCCTCAAGCGCTCGCTCGTGCCTCCCGATGGTTCCGAATGAGATCGCCGTCCTTGCGGAGACTTCATCGCGCTCGCGATGACGCTCGCGCACGGCATGGCGGACGTTCGCGGTTGTCGCTCGCGCGGGAGTTCGGCCGGCTGCTTCAGCCGGCCGAGGACCCGACCGATGGTTAGGCGACACCCGGGGACCGAAGGGCGTAGCTCCGCATGGTGACGACGCAGCGACAGCCGAAGCAGCTCGGGCAGATCCTGCTCGAGCAGGGCCTCATCTCCGAGGAGCATCTCCAGCGCGCCCTCGACGAGCACCGCAACACGCCCAAGTCCCTCGGTCGCGTGCTGATCGACCTCGGCTACATCCGCGAACGGGATCTCGTCCGAGCCCTCGCCGAGCAGGTGGGCCTCGAGTTCGTCGACCTGACCGAGTACCGGATCGATGCCGCGGCGACCGGCCTGCTGCCCGAGGCGCTGTGCCGCCGCTACCGCGCCCTCCCGATCGGGGAGCAGGACGGCAAGCTGCTTGTGGCTATGTCGGATCCGGCCAACGTGTACGCGATCGACGACATCCGGACGATCACCGGCCGAGACGTCCGTGCGGTGGTCGCCACGGCGAACGACGTCGAGCAGTCGATCCAGAAGTTCTCGGGGATGAGCGAGCAGGTCGAGGCGCTCGCGTCGGATGCCGCCGATGCGCTCGACAGCGGGGGCGGCGTCACGGTCGAGGCGGCGGTCGAGGACGCCCCGATCGACAAGCTCGTGCAGGCGATCATGACGCAGGCCGCGGCCGACCGAGCGTCAGACGTGCACATCGAGCCGACCGAGACCGACGTCCGTGTGCGGTTCCGCGTGGACGGCGTGCTCCACGAGGTGATGCACTCGCCCAAGACCGTCCAGGGCGGGCTGATCAGCCGCCTCAAGGTTATGGGCGACCTGAACATCGCCGAGAAGCGCATCCCCCAGGACGGGCGCGTCTCGCTTCGGATCAACAATCGGAGCCTCGACCTGCGTCTGACCACCCTGCCCACCGTCCACGGCGAGAAGATCGTCATCAGGATCCCGGACAAGACCAGCGCCCCGCTCCAGCTCTCGGAGCTCGGCTTCTCCCCGCAGGCGTTCGAGAGCTACGAGCGTTCGTTCCGTAAGCCGTACGGCGCGATCCTCGTGACGGGCCCCACGGGCTCGGGCACGTCGACGACGCTGTACGCGACGCTCAACATCGTCACCGGCGTCGACCGGCACATCGTGACCGTCGAGGACCCGGTCGAGTACCGGCTCCCCGGCGTCAACCAGATCCAGGTGAACCCGAAGGCGGGGCTCACGTTCGCGTCCGCGCTCCGGTCGATCCTTCGTGCGGACCCGGACATCATCCTGATCGGCGAGATCCGCGACCGCGAGACGGCGACGCTCGCGGTCGAGTCCGCGCTCACGGATCACCTCGTGCTCTCGTCGCTCCATACGAACGACGCAGCGTCGGCGATCACGCGGTTGATCGAGATGCAGGTCGAGACGTTCCTGGTGGGCTCGGCCATCGAGTGCGTGGTCGCCCAGCGGCTCGCGCGCCGGCTCTGTCAGACGTGCAGGCAGGCGTACGCGCCCGAGGAGTCGGAGCTGATCGAGGCGGGGTACCGCGAGCCCCGCATCCCCGACCTCGGCGTGTTCTTCCGACCGTCCGGGTGCCAGTCGTGCTCGAACACCGGGTACCGAGGGCGGATCGGCCTGTACGAGGTCATGCCGATGACCGAGGAGATCGAGCGCCTGACCGTCGATCGCGCCTCGTCCGAGACGGTCAAGCGGGTCGCGGTCGACCAAGGGATGTACACGCTCCGCGACGACGGCCTCCAGAAGGCGGCGTCGGGCCTGACCTCGATCGAGGAGATCGCAAGGGCGGTGAAGTGATTGAGCGGTGACCCGATGCTCAAGCGCAGTTGGCAGGTTCGCAAGGGCGACGAGGGCTTCACCCTGATCGAGGTCATCGTGGTCGTTCTGATGTTCGGCAGTCTTATAGCCATCGCTGTTCCCACTGTCCTTTCGGCTCGCACGCGAGCACAGGATCGCGCTGCCCAGTCAAACCTTCGTAAAGGGATCAGCGGAGCGAAGGCCTGGTACAGGGACCACGATGTCTATACGGGCTTCGACGAAACTGCCGGCGAGGCTGAAGAGCCTTCGTTGGAGTGGACGGCCGGCGCCGGCGCGGCGGTCGATACCGTCGACATCATCGTCGTCGGCCCTCAGGAGCTCGTCCTGAATGCCCTCAGCGCATCCGGCACCGGCCTCTGCATCGCGGAGTTCGAGACCACCGGCGGTGGTCAGACGACCGGCGACGTCATCGACGCCGCGGACTTCGACGCGTGTGAGGCTGGGACGGACTGGTAAGCGGTGGTGTCAGCACGATGCGCGCCGATCGCGATCTCCGGGGCTCTCGTGGCCGGGTTCACCGAGGATATGGCGTACATCTGCGAGTTCGCGTAGCCGTCGACGCCGTCGAGACGGAGGGTTCGCCGCTATGAGCTGGTTCACCATCGCGATCGCCCTGGTGCTGGGGTTGGTGTTCGGCAGCTTCTTGGCCCTGGCGATCTACCGCGTGCCCGCGGAGGAGTCGCTCGCGCATCCGCGTCCTCGCTGTCCGAGCTGTAGCGTCCCGGTCCGGGCCGCGGACACCATCCCGGTGATCTCGTGGCTGATGCTGAGGGGCCGATGCCGCGCGTGCGGTGTTCGGATCTCGACCGTCTATCCGCTCACCGAGCTGGCCAGCGGGGGCCTCTTCGTAGCGGTAGCCCTCGTGTACGAGGACCCCTGGCGAGCGGTCCTCCTCGCTCCCTTCGCCGGGCTCATGGTTGCCCTCTCCGTGATCGACATCCGTGACCGCCGTATCCCGAACCGTCTGGTCTATCCGGCGTTCGTGATCGCGGCCGCGGTCATCATCGCCGGCGATCTGGCAGGTGGAGGACTGGACGCCCTGGACGCGGGGATCGGGCTATTCGCCTATGGGCTCGGGCTGATGATCATCGCCCTGATCTCGCCGAAGGGCATGGGGATGGGCGACGTCAAGCTCGCCGGCCTGATCGGTCTCGTCCTCGGCTCCATCGGCCTCGACCTCGTCGCGGTTGCGGCCGGCATGGGGATCCTGCTCGGGGGAGCGGGGGCCATCGTCGCGCTACTGTCCGGCGCGGGCCGGAAGTCGGCGATCCCGTTCGGACCGTTCCTCGCCTCCGGGGCCGTGATCGCCGTCTTCGTAGGTCGCCAGATCGCCGACGCCTATCTGAACCTGCTCACCTGAGCCACCCGGCCCGACCCGGCCGACGCGATGACGACGACGCGTTCCACGCTCGTTCGCGCCCGCGAACGCCCTCGGCCGCCGCCCGATCCTCGAGCGTCCTCCTGATCCGCGCGTCCGCATGGATCCGGGTCCTGTGACTCCTGCGACTCCTGCGACTCTGTGACTCTGGTGATGGGGCTTTTGCATAGTAGAGTTAATTACATCTATGTGATTAGCCTACCGTGGCAAAAGTGGGCGTATGGGGTGATTGACGACAGATGTTGCACTTGTTACGGTGCGCAGCCCCGCGGACCGGATGGGACGGATGAGGCAGATGTGGAAGAAGTGGAACATGAGGCAGATGTGAGGGATGTGCTAGATGAGCAAACGGAGGCCGTTCGTCGGTGACCGGCTCCTCACGGTGGGCGAGGTCGCCGCCACGATGCGGGTCTCGAATATGACCGTGTACCGGCTGATCAAGAGCGGTCAACTGGCGGCGATCCGCGTGGGGAAGAACTACCGGATCCGCGAGTCGGACGTCGACCGGTATCTCTCGGAGCGATCGGTGTAGGTGGGAAGTGGCCAAGCGGTCGCAGAGCGGGTGGGTGGGTCGACAGGCGGGAGACCGCCTGCTGACCGTCGCCGAGGTCGCGGCCACCATGCGCGTGTCGAACATGACCGTATACCGGCTGATCAAGAGCGGTGACCTGCCCGCGCTGCGGGTGGGGAAGAACTACCGCATCCGCGAGTCCGACGTGGACGTCTACCTATCGGATCGGTCCGTCGAGGTGGAGGGCGCGTAGTGGCCTGGGCCAAGTCTGAGGGTGTACTCGTCGAGCGCGCTCCTGGACGTGTCCCGGGCCCGGGCTCGATCCCGGCCCGGCTCGATCCCGGGCCCGAGCGAGATCAGCGGTACGGGAGCGTAGCCATGCAGTTCACGCCCCGAGAACAGGAGGATCCTGCAGATCGCGGGGGTCGTCGTGCCCCTGCTGCTGCTCGTGTACTTCGTCGTGCTGCGAACGGACGGCGGCGAAGATCTCGCGCTTCCCAGCGGCCCCGTGGGCATCACCGGGAGCACCGGCGTGCCCACGGAGTCGCCGAGCGTGACGCCGTCCCCGACGCCCCGCGAGACGCTGCCGCCCGTGTCGCTGGCCGGATCAAGGGATCCCTTCTCGATCCCTCCCGGTCTCGAGCTTTCCACGGGCGGCAGCGTCAGCCCCCCAGGACGTCGGGGGCAGGCACGACGACGCGGTGGAGGGCGATGGCGAGCACCCGGGGAACAAGGTCTTGATCGGCGGACACAACGTGAAGCTGATCGTCGTGGCAGAGACGGGGAAGCAGCTCGACGTGCAGGTCGACGGCAGGGTCCACGCGGTGGAGCGTGGACCGCGTTCCGCGACAACTTCAGGTTCGTGAAGATCGACGGGAAATCCGCCACGTTCCTGTTCGGCGATCAGAGCTTCGAGCTCTGTGACTCGTAGGACCCGGAACGCCGGCGCCCGGACCGCCGGCGGTCGGGTTCGAGCCGACGGGTCGGGGAGCGCTGCCGGAGGCACCGGCGCCGCGCACGGGGGAGCGGCCGCCGGTCCGAGAGGGCGGCCTCGGCGACGGGGCCGCCCTCCACCATCCCGGGCCGGACACGGATGGATGGCCTCGGGCCGTTCCGTCCGGTCCTTGCGGCGGTGCCGAGGGAGCGGTCTCCTATGATGAATCCATGTTGCGCCTGCTCACGGCCGGTGAATCCCACGGGAAGGCGCTCGTCGGTGTCCTCGAGGGCCTGCCGGCCGGGATCCCGGTCTCGTCCAAGGAGATCGAGGCCGAGCTCGCGCGGCGGCGTCACGGCCACGGGCGGAGCGGGCGACAGAAGCTCGAGGGCGACCGGTTCGAGATCGTGTCCGGGGTCCGACACGGCCTCACGCTGGGCAGTCCGATCGGGCTCACGATCGAGAACGCGGAGTGGGACGAGAAGTATCGGGACCTGATGTCCGTGGAGGGCGAGGCGGATCCGACGCAACGCCTGACGCGGCCTCGGCCCGGGCACGCGGACCTGGCCGGCGCCCTGAAGTACGGGTTCGACGACGTCCGCAACGTCCTGGAGCGTGCGAGCGCACGCGAGACGGCCATGCGGGTCGCGCTGGGTGTGTTCTGCAAGGCCCTGCTCGCCGAGCTCGGGATCGCGGTGGTCTCCCACGTCGTGCGGATCGGCAAGGTCGCGGCGCGCTCGACGCGAGTGCCGCGCCCCGAGGACCTCGAGACGATCGACGCGTCGCCCGTCCGATGCCTCAACGAGGTGGTCGCCGACCGCATGGTGGCCGAGATCGATCGCGTCCGCAAGGCCCGCGACACCGTCGGGGGGGTGTTCGAGGTGATCGCCTTCGGGTGCCCCCCCGGGCTCGGCTCCCATGTTCAGTACGACCGCAAGCTCGATGCTCGTCTCGCCCTGTCGCTGATGAGCATCCAGTCGGTCAAGGGCGTCGAGGTGGGCGACGGGTTCGCCACGGCGTCCAAGCCGGGCTCGCGCGCCCACGACGAGATCGTGACCGGCCGCGGTGGGCTGCGGCGGAGGAGCTCGCGGTCGGGCGGGATCGAGGGAGGTATCAGCACGGGACAGCCGATCCGAGTTCGGGCGGCGATGAAGCCGTTCTCGACCGTGCCGAAACCGCTGGCGACGGTGGATCTAGCCACGGGAAGACCGGAGGTGGCGATCACGCAGCGGACGGATGTCTGCGCCGTCCCCGCGGGCGCGGTCGTGGGCGAGGCGACGGTCGCGTTCGTGCTGGCGCAGGCGGTCTTGGAGAAGTTCGGCGGCGACGCCCTCCCCGAGACGCGCCGCAACCTCGACGCGTTCGTGGCCGGGCTGCGGTGACGGCAACGGGGGCCGTGGTGGGCCAAACGTGATCGTCTACCTCGTCGGGATGCCGGGGTCGGGCAAGTCGACCGTGGGCCCCGAGCTCGCGCGGCGGCTCGGCGTGCCCTTCGTCGAGCTCGACGAGCGCATCGAGCACGCCGCGGGCGCCTCGGTCGGTGAGATCTTCGAACGCGAGGGCGAGGCCCGCTTCCGCGAGCTTGAGGCGGCGGCGCTTCTCGAGGCAGCGTCGAACGACCCGTCCGTCGTCTCGTGCGGCGGCGGGGTCGTTCTCGAACCGGCCAACCGCGTCTCGCTGCGGGCGACGGGTGAGGTGGTCTTCCTCTCGGTCTCGCTCGAGGTGCTCGAGGAGCGGGTGCGGCCCGGCGCCGACCGTCCGCTGATCCGCTCCGAGGGCGACCTCGAGCGCCTGTTCCGTGACCGGGAGCCGCTGTACCGCGAGTTCGCGGCCCACGTCGTCGACGCGAGCGGGCCCGTGGGCGACGTGGCCGCGGCGATCGAGAAGGAGCTCCTGCGATGGAGCGCGTGAATGTTCGGATGCCCGGTCGGGCGTACGAGGTCTGCATCGGGCCGGGCGTGCTCGCGGGCGCCAACGAGCTCCTCCCGGCGCTCGCGGGCGCCGAGCGCGCGTTCGTGATCGCCGACGCTCCCGTCGCCGAGCGCTACCTCGCCGCCCTGTCGGACGGTCTCGCCGCCCGCGGGCTGGGCGTGGTGCACCTCGGTGTGCCCGAGGGCGAGGAGGCCAAGTCTTTGCAGGTCATGAACGCGCTCGAACGCCAGCTCGCAACCCAGGTGGCCCACCGGGACGACCCCATCGTCGCGCTCGGGGGCGGCGCGGTTGGGGACCTCGCCGGGTTCGTCGCGGCCACCTACATGCGCGGCGTCCCGTTCGTGCAGGTACCAACGACGCTCACCGCCCAGGTGGACGCGGCGATCGGCGGCAAGACCGGCGTCAACATCCCCGAGGGCAAGAACCTCGTCGGCGCCTTCCACCAACCCATCGCGGTGCTGGCCGACGTGGGGACGCTCTCCACGCTGCCCGATCGAGCGTTCCGGAGCGGGCTCGCGGAGGTGGCGAAGTACGCGCTCACCCTCGACCCCGAGCTGCTCGAGACGCTCGAACGCGATCCATCGCCCCTGCTCGAGAGGGACCCGGCGCTCCTGGAGGAGGTGGTGACCCGGTGCGTGCGCGCCAAGGCCGCGGTGGTCGCGGTGGACGAACGCGACGAGGGCCGCCGCCTGCTCCTGAACTACGGCCACACGCTCGGCCATGCGCTCGAGCGCCTCGACGCGTTCGCCGGACGGACCCACGGCGAGGCGATCTCCGCGGGGATGGTGTTCGCGGCCCGGCTCTCCGAGGCCCTCGGCCGTGGCCCGTCGGGCCTCGCGGCCCGGCACGTTCGGTTGCTCGCGTCCCTGGGGCTCGAGACCGACGGCGGGCTGCCGCCCGCCGAGGAGGTCCTCTCGGCCATCCGGATGGACAAGAAGTACCGCGGCGGGGCGCGCTTCGTGCTGTTGGAGGACGTCGGCCGCCCGTTCGTGGAGGATGCGGTCCCGCAGGAGCTGTTGCGCGCCACGTTCGACCGGTCCGGCTCGGGTGCGCAGGCGATGGGGGGTTGAGGGTGCGGGTCCTGTTCCTGTTCGGCCCGAATCTCGGGGCACTCGGACGCCGGGAGCCCGAACGATACGGCACGCAGACGCTGGAGGAGATCATGGGCGAGGTGGCCGAACGCGGCGCCAGGCTCGGTCACGAGCTCACGTGGCGTCAGACCGACCACGAGGGCGATCTGATCGGGTGGCTGAACGGGGCCGCGACCGAGGGGTTCCATGCGGTCGTCGCCAACCCCGGCGCCCTCTCGCATACCTCGTACGCCCTCCGCGACGCGGTCGAGGGTTGCGGGCTGCCGGTGGTGGAGGTCCACATGACGAACATCTACGCGCGCGAGGAGTTCCGCCGGCACTCCGTGATCTCGGCGGCGTGCCGCGCGACGATCGCCGGGGCCGGTGCGGGCGGCTACCACGTGGCGCTGGAGGCGCTCCCGTGGATCACGGACTGAGACGCACGCACCTCGGCGAACGCCTCACCGAGCTCGAGGTCGAGGGGCTGGTCGTCACGCGGCTGCCCAACGTTCGGTACCTCACGGGGTTCACGGGGTCCAACGCGCAGGTCGTGGTCGCGGCGGACGGCTCGGCAGTGTTCCTGACCGACGGCCGGTACGGAGCGCAATCCGCCCACGAGGTGCCCGACCTGCCGCGGACCGTCTACCGGCAGGGGTATCCGCAACCGCTGATCGACGCGTGCCGGACTATCGGGATCGGTCGGGCGGGTTTCGAACGCCACGCGCTCACCTACGAGGGATGGGAGCAGCTCATCGACCGGGCCGAGGGCCTCGAGCTGGTGCCGCTCGGCCCCCAGGTCGAACACCTCCGCCGAACGAAGGATCACGAGGAGATCGCGCTGATCGACCGAGCCCAGGGGTGCGCGGACCTGGCGTTCGACACGACGGTCCTGGGCGGCGGCCTGCGCGAGGGCGTGACCGAGCGTGCGTTCGCGTTGGTGCTCGAAACCGCGATGGTCGAGGCCGGCGCGGAGGATCGCGCGTTCGACTCGATCGTCGCGTTCGGCGACCACGCGGCCGAACCACACCACCACCTCACCGACCGGGAGCTCGTCCGCGGCGACATGGTCAAACTCGACTTCGGCGCGCGTGCGGACGGGTACCACTCCGACATCACGCGGACCGTGGCCTTCGGCGAATCCGACCCGCGGTTGCGCGAGATCCGAGACGTGGTCGCCGCTGCGCAGCGGGCAGGGATCGAGGCGGTGCGCCCCGGGGTCTCCACGGTCGAGGTCGACGCCGCGGCGCGGTCGGTGATCGTCGATGCGGGACACGGAGATGCGTTCCCGCACGGGCTCGGTCACGGGGTCGGCCTCGAGATCCACGAGGCGCCGTCCCTGCGCTGGGACGGGGGCGAGGAGTTGTTGGAGGGGATGGTCGTCACGATCGAGCCCGGCGTGTACATTCCCGGGCTCGGAGGCGTCCGGATCGAGGACATGGTCGAGGTGACCGCCGACGGACGCCGCGAGATCCCGCGAGCCACCAAGGAGCTGATGGTGCTGTGAGCGTGTCCACCAACGACCTGAAGAACGGCATGACGCTCGAGCTCGACGGCACGCTGTTCCAGGTGGTCGAGTTCCAGCACGTCAAGCCGGGCAAGGGAGGAGCGTTCGTCCGCACGAAGCTCCGCAACGTCAGGACCGGCTCGGTGGTCGAGCGCACCTTCAACGCCGGCGTCAAGGTGGGCCTCGCGATCGTCGAGCGCAAGGACATGCAGTACCTGTATCGCGACGGCGAGTCGCTGACGTTCATGGACATGTCGTCGTACGACCAGATCCCGGTCCCGGCCGGGATCGTCGGGGACGGCGCGAGCTGGCTCTCGGAAGGGGCGACCGCGCAGGTGGCCATGCACCAGGGCACCCCGATCGGGGTCGAGCTCCCGGCTTCCGTCACGCTGGCGATCACGAAGACCCAGCCCGCCGTGAAGGGCGACACCAAGACCAACGCCATGAAGCCCGCCGTCCTCGAGACCGGCGCCGAGATCCAGGTGCCGATGTTCGTCGAACAGGGGGAACGCGTGAAGGTCGACACGAGGTCGGGGGCCTACATGGAACGGGTCAAGTGACTGCTTGAGCTCGCGCAGGCAGGAGCGGCGCCTCGCGATCGAGATCCTGTTCCAGGCCGACGTGACGGGGAAGGACGGACGGTCGGCCCTCGCCGGCTGGGTCGAGTCGGGACGGACCGTGCCTGCGTTCACGCGCGAGCTCGTCGAGGGCGTGACCGATCACCTTGCCGAGCTCGACGAGACGATCGGAGCACACTCGGAGGGGTGGACCGTCGACCGGATGGCATCGGTCGACCGCACGGTCCTTCGGGCGGCCGCCTACGAGCTTGCGTTCGACCTCGCGGTACCGGTCGCCGTGGCGATCGACGAGGCGGTGCGCGCGGCCAAGGATCTGTCCACGGACGACTCGGGGCGGTTCGTGAACGGCGTGCTCGGCAAGATTGCGAGCGAGCTCGATCCGCAGGCCGAGCGGCCGACCTGAGGGGCTACTCGGAGGCCTGCGCCTTCCCCTCGGCGCGCTTCTCCGCGTCGTCCGACGTTCCGGCCTGTTCGGATCCCGAGGCGCCTTCGGACATCCCTTTCTTGAACTCGCTCGAGGACTTGCCCAGCGATCGGGCGAGATCCGGAAGCTTCTTCGCTCCGAAGAGGAAGACGATCAGCGCAACGATGCCGACGATGACCCACTCGTTCATCAGGACTCCCGCCCTTCGGTGTCGGAGCCCCAGTGTACGCCCAAGGGCCGCTCGGAGGTCCGGTGCCGGGACCGTGCTATCCTCCGTCCGAACTTCCCCCTTTAAGTCCGGTCCCGAGAGGCCGGGAAGGGAGACGAACACGGTGTGTGCCCGACCGCAACGCCCTGCCGCACGCGCGGCCGGGCGTTCCTTCTTGACGGCCTCCGGAGCCCCCTGATGCCGGCCGCGAGGCTGATGGACGAGGCCGAGGTGCGCCGGTCGATCACGCGAATCGCGCACGAGATCATCGAGCGCAACAAGGGCGCCGATGGGGTCGTCCTGGTGGGGATCGCCGCCCGTGGCGACGACCTCGCGCGGCGGCTGGCGAGGGAGATCGGCCGGATCGAGGGGCGGACCGTCCCCGTCGGTGCGCTCGACATCACCTTCTACCGGGACGACATCGGGATCCGGGCCGAGGCGCCCGAGGTGCACGAGACCCGGATCGACTTCGACATCAA
>Ga0126307_10001719_pt1 | contig 14535 bp, 14 predicted proteins | sample Plot28_FD_89955 | JGI IMG/M metagenome (GOLD analysis project Ga0126307, IMG submission 89955) | Serpentine soil microbial communities from UC McLaughlin Reserve, CA, USA - Plot28 | ecosystem: Environmental > Terrestrial > Soil > Grasslands | place: USA: UC McLaughlin Reserve, Lake County...
GTTTTGCGATGCGGCGTCAATTGGATCAGGACTGGGATTTTTAGCCTTATATGAATAATCTAATCTTAGTTTGAGAAATCCAAGGTTTGCTCTAATGCCTGTACCGGCTCCTATTCCGATATCTGTCCAAAGTCTCGAATGATTGAATTCCCCGTTTACAAAGTCATTGTTTTTCCTGATGAACCAGATGTTTCCAATATCTGTAAATAAAGCACCTTCAATATTTGTTCCCAGCAAACGTGCTATGAAGTACCTGTATTCAAAATTTAATTCAAGACACATATCGCCATACCGGTCAGGCGCCACGTCATTGGCAAACGATTTAATGGTGGAGCCTGGCCCAAGTTTTCTCACTGTCCATCCCCGCATATGGCCCGAACCGCCGGCATAATATTGCCTGAAAAAAGGCATATAATAATTCAGGCTGTCTATCTTCCCATTTTTTGTTTTAAAAGGAAGAGAAAAACCAGCTCCTGCAAAAATCCGCCATGCAATTGCTGACCTCCTGATACTTTGTACCCGCACATATTCAGCCTCTGTTTTAATAAACCGGTAAAGTTTGTTGTCTGCAAAGACGTTACGAAACACACCGGTTAACAATCCCGACAGTTCTGTTCCGATCTTTAATGAACTGGCCACTTTATTCTTATCAAAGATGAATGTAGCATCAGCTATAGCTGAAGTAATTAACCCGTCGTTGAAAATATATTTATAAGATGCATTTTGTTTAATCAACGCATCAAGCCCTTCTTTTCGATTCAAAAGATTGTATTCTATATTAGGAAAACGTAAATTAATCTTAACATTCTTCCACGCAAACCGGCAACCCCAGGAAAAAATTAGTGTTTTTATGTTATAGTAATTGATCCTGGACTCCGTAGCAAAATTTGCAGAAAGCAAACTTCGGGCATAATCTCTTGCGGCTTTTGGAACGCGAATAAATCTTGGTAGCAGCCGCGGAAATGAGATAATATAACCTACAGCGAATTGAGTTGACTGGATACTATCAAATTGTGGACTTACTTCAAGTCCATAACGTATCAATGTAGTTGCCTCATTAACGCCTTTCGCAAGGTTCCTGTTAATCAAAGTCAGACTTGTGCCCATGCCAAGAAAATTTCCCCCTGATGAAATAAAACTTCCCTGCTGGTAGCTTAAGTCAACACCTACACTTGCCTTCATTTTTTTTGCAGGTGTCATTTTGATTTCAAAGTCAACAGTGTCTTCATTTTTCCTGGGGAGTTGATTAATCACGACTAATTTCCAGGCACTTATGGAGTTAAACTTGTTTAAAGTTTTTTGGTAATTGCTTTCCCTGTAAAGGTCGCCGGGAACAAGGAAAAGAAAGGGCAACAGCTTTTTAGGAGTGAATTTATTGCCGTAAGAATAAAACCGGTATTCACCTTTATTTTCTTCTCTAAGTTTTCGTTGCTGACCAGGGTTGTCGGAATAATAATCAGGGTAAATTTTTACCGTACCCACACTATAACGTACTAGTTTCACAGAGTCGGGTTCTTCCGCTAAACCAATTTCAATATCAGCGGTTGGATCGTCTTTCCTTTTTTGCAACACGATGATTTGTTCCAAAGGATCCGTGAATGATTGAAGCATTTCATATCCAAGTGTATCCCAGGTTACCTGCAACAGTTCAGTTGTAAACCTCAGGAATCCATTGTCGCGGTAATTGGCAGATAAACGGTTTAACTCAGTAGAAATATCATTTTCAGAAAATGCTTCACCTTTCTTAAGTTGGCTTTGATCCAGCGAACGATTTGCCAGGCTTTGTAAGCTGTCCTTTGATGGAGTGTTGTTAACTGATTGGGATAAATTGTAGGAGATGGAACCCAACCTGAACAACTGCCCCGGAAATACATAAAAATGAGTAATTAGCCGGTGTTGATCATTTTCTATTTCCAGCACGTTTTTATAGCCAATGCTGTCCCTGTAATAGCCGTTGACGTGCAAATAGTTTTCCATATTGATTATGGTCATTTGCACATTAGCGCTATCGAACCGGGCCGGATTTGCAAGTATTTTTTTTACAAGAAATTTATTCCTGGTTCGCACCCGCAGGCTGTCATCAATTTGTTGGCCCAGGCCCTTCTCCAGGGTTTTTTTTAATCCGGGACTAATTTTTCCTTCTACACTAACGGTTGTTTTGTAAACGAAAGGTTGGCCGGGAGTATATTTTTTAACTGTAAAGCAGGAGTAAAAAGACAAGATCATTACAGTTATTATAGGATAGCCACAAAATTTTACTAACCGCCGAAGTATCATTTTTGAGCATATGCGCTGGAAACTTTCGCAAACTCAAAGTTATTATTCAACAGAAGTTTCGGTTTCATTTAACGGTTAAGCCGGCAACTTCTAAGCCGTCCACAATCTCCATTTTCAGCTTTTCATCAAATACCATGCGATCAATAATATTGAGAGCCTTGTCTTTTAAACTGAGAATACTTTTATCAATATCCTTTTTCTTCTTATTGTTCACCTTTCCATACAGCGACAATTGCATCAATTTTAAAAAAGGAGTTTCAAAAGGGCTTAAGCGTTCAATCCATTTAACGCTTTCATTATAGTCATTGCTATGGTAATAAAAAAGAGCGAAGGAGAACTTTGCGTTGCCAGGCGGGGTAGGATTCAGATGCATGCTTTCAAGCAGCCATTTAAATCCCCGGATATAATCTCCCTGGCAGATGTACGCCAGCGCCATTGTTGCAACAATGCTGGAGGCCTTAGGATTCAGTTTGATGCATTGTTCAATGGCTTCAAAACTTTTCTCTTTTTTGCCTGACAGTAAATATCCCCAGGCCAGTACTTTTTGGGAATGCTGGCAAAGAGGATCCAGTTCAACTGACACGTGTGCCAATGCAATAGCCTTGTCAAGTAATGTCCTGTCTTCAGTTTCATCTGAAATGTAAATATCCATGTATAGGCCTGCAAGCAGGGCTGAGGCAAGTGCATTGGGGGATTGTGTTTGAACAACACTTGTAAGAGCACCAAAAGCTGCCTGGAATTTTTCTGTGCTAAAGTCCCGGCTGTAATCAAAATATTTATAAATAGCATCCTGTGTACTTATATTTTCTGGTTTTGTTACAGGCGAAGCATGGGCCATATTCATGTTAATAATTCCATAGTCGTCAGCTATAATATTTAAAACCTCGCTGACGATTTCATCCTGGATTTCAAAAACATTTTCAGGGGTTAAATGCCGTATATAGGTTTCTGTAAAAATGATCTCTCCATTACCTGTAAGAACCAGGTGAACGTTTAGCTTCACCATTTCATTGATAAAACGTACACCGCCGGTTAAGACATAATCAATATTTACGTCTTTTTTCATTTCATGCAAATCTTTAAGTTCTCCATTGTATGACGAGGTGGAGAAATAAGAAATAACAGAAATATTCTGGAACCTCGCCAGGTCGGTTGTCATCTGTTCACCAATTCCCGCGACGAAATAGTCTTTTGAGTGGTCGGAGCTTAAGTTATGAAAGGGCAAAACAGCTACTATTGGTTTTTTTCGCAATTCCAACGGCTCGTTAGCAGTTTCAGTGTAAATGATATCCGGTTGTAATTGCGATGGTAATTTCACCTCGTGGCCGTTGTGTTCATTAGTTTTTATGAACGTGGGAACGTAGGCACCTTTTGGAATATCAATAAAAACAACATGAACATGTCCTGTTTCCTGGTAATATTGTGCAAGGATTCTTCTCAGCCTGCCAGCATGAATACGTATAGAGGCATCAAGTTGTGGATTGAAATCTCTTGGCTTTCCCAATGCTTTTACAGCAATGGTGTATTCCTTGATCTCGTCTTCCTGTCCCGAAAGTTTTTTTTCTACTACAAACTCAAGGAATTTCGACAGCACCTGGGAGTTCCGGATTTCCCGGAATTGAAGAATTGAAGACAGTTCTAGTCGTACTAGTTCCTCTAATACCTTATTGTCATTCATGCGTATAACTTCTAGATAAAACAGTTAATAACAGTAAAACATAGGTACAGGCTGAGGGTAAGTCTTAACTTCCGTTATGCAAGCAAAATCAATGCCTGTATTTAGATAAAACAACTATGAACATTGAACTGCTTTGCATACTGGACAGGTTTCCTGAAATGAAAGAATTGATTGTTTCACAGTACGAAAGTGATGAAGAGTTTCAGGCTCTTTGTCTCGATTATTTTCTTTGTCTAAGATCCCTCAATAACTCGGAAATAGATATTCAAAAATATAAACAGCATCGGGCACAATACACGGAATTGAAAAGGATGTTGGAGGATAAAATGCTTCAGCACATTCGAACGGAAAAATAAAGATCAATCAATTATTCCAAACCCGGGTTACTGGCAAATCTACGCAAAATATTCAAAAACAAACGCATGTATTTTCCGCGATTTTATTCAGTCTTTATTGTCTCTGAATAACGACTTATAGAAATACACTATTACTGAAACTACTTCTCTTCTGGAGTTAAATGCTAGGTTAGCTCATTTTTTAACGTACTTATTTATTTGATAGTGGTTACTAACAGTGATAGGAGGGGAGAACCATTACTGCTTACATATGTCCGCATGGTGGAATATACAAGGAATAGCTCACCCTTTATGAAATCTAATACAAGTTGGCGGAGTTAAGTTTCGAACAGTGTCTAACCTATATCGAAGTAGTTGCAGGGAAGGAATAAACGGTAAATCGTTAAATCCGTTGAAGAAATGTACTGCTAATTCGCAGCATACTTCCACAAACTGCAATGGTTAATTACTAATCTCAAACCACGACGATTATGAAAAGAAATTTAGTACTGGCAGGTTTAGCTTTATCATTTTTCCTGTATGGTTGCATAAAAGAGCCCGACTATGAAAAACTCTCTTCCGACTTAATCGTGGCTACAAATACCGATTCACTTGGCGTTTTTTCATCCTACAAAACATACTTCATCTCGGATAGTGTAGCGGTTATAAATAGTAGCGTGACGGATACCGTTCTTAAAAATGCCAATACGCAAAAGCTGGTGGATGCTGTAAAGCAGAACATGACTGCAAGGGGCTATACTTTTACTTCAAAAGCAGCTGTTCCTGACCTGGCACTGATGCTGGGAATTGCTAAGAACACTTATGTAGGGGTTATTTATTCCGGTTGGTGGGACTCCTATTATGGATGGTGGGATCCATGGTACTGGGGCTGGTACTATCCATATTACTACCCCTGGGCAACTTATTATTCAATAACCACGGGAACACTTATCCTTACTATGGCCGACCTGAAGAATGCAGCAACGAATAAGACGCTACGAATCATCTGGTCCGCTGTTGCAGGAGGTGCAATTGGTGACAATCTGGACAATAATGTTCAGAGGGGTGTCGACGCTATTAACCAGGCATTTGTACAAAGTCCGCTGGTAACGACAAAATAAATCTTATTTATGCCTTGCTTGTCTCACATTACTATTTATCTAAGGCAATGAGCAAACCTGGCATCGTAATTTAGAATTATGTTATGAACGCAATACGAGATGTTATTCCTTATGAATGGCTACAAGTTTTAACCGTGCTTTTTTGAATATATGGACATGAGTACCCTATTAATTTTGATTGGTTAACTACCGCTGTATGAATGAATGCTATATACCAACAACACGGGGTGTATTTTGGGAAAGACTAATTAATACAGGAGGAAGCACTGAATGTATGGACAAGCGTTCTCAAATTAAAAGCGGATATCAAATTTAAAGCCCGGTGCACATAAATCTTTATAATTCTGTCATGGCTCAAAGAAGAAAATTTAGTGATGAGGAAAAGCTCAACATATTGCTTCAGGCCAGTCAAAAGGGTGTAAGTAATGTAGTTCGTCAGTATAATATTTCCTATAGCATATTTGCCAAGTGGAAACAAAATTTTCAAGAGAAAGGGATAGACCCTTTTACTACCATAGCGGGTAATAATAGCCTTAAAGAAGAAAATTTATTATTAAAGAAAATCATTGCTGACCAGGCTTTATCACTTGAGTTAAAAGATGAAGAACTGCAGCGCCTCCATATGATTGTTGAAAAAAGAATTCAGCAATAACAACTCTTCTGGTTATTCCATCTTTTATTTCTGTTTAAATTTTTAATTTTTTATGAAGTCTTTCGTCAGGGCTTCATTTGTGTTTCTACAGAATTTGTTTGCATAAAATAGCTTCAATTTTGCATGTCATGTTTATTTGCATTTCAAACTTGCTTTTCTTTTTTGTTGTTCTTTGTCAGGACGTTAAACAGTTAAGCAACGGTAAAACACTTGAATCAGCACATACTTACTCCTACCTTCCCACTCGATTTGGCACTTAATTAGAACAAAGAGAAAAGCCAGATAGGATTTTGCCTTCCGATTGATGCCTTACTTACTCCAACATCCATTGAAACAGATATTTATCCGTTGATTCATGCCTTTGCAAACTGTTCCAAAATAGTAACGCTAAACAATTTATTTAACTGCATTCTTTAATACATCCTTTATGCCAATAATTGTACAACTGTATATTTTAGCCACCTTTGGTTACCTCATTTTATCCGGCTCAATTAAAGAAATTTTATCCGACAAATGGGTGAAGAGAGTATTTTTTTTGCTGGTGTATGCCGGCACATTACGTGTAATTTTAGGATTGAATCCGCAGCTGCCGCTTTTCTTCCACGAATCCGTTTTCCTGGCCTATGCTCTTTTTGTGCCTGGCGCTTATCTCTGTTTACGGAATTTTGTATATGGCACTTCTGTTAAACAAAAGGACCTTGTTCATCTTCTTCCTTTTTCGGCACTTGGCATTAGTGCTTTAGTTGTGTTTCTTCTGGGAATAAACGTGCAATCACCGCTGACGAAAATATGGAGCTTCAGTTCTGAAGCCGATTTTAATTCAGAAGTTTTAATGCCTTTGTTCCTGTGTTTGTATTGCCTCACTGCATTTTATTTTTACCACATACTTCTGCTGTTTAAGAACACTATGTTCAGGAAAGAAGAACCGGTACAACAAGATGACCTGGTAAGTGAGCCGCTGCATAACATTAGTTCCGAAAAAGCAGACGTACAGTATCAGCCGCTCATTTTAAGCCCCCAACGGATGGCTGAAATAGATATTATTGTAAAAGAAGTGCTTGGTGAAAAAAAACCGTATCTGCAACAACGGTATTCACTCAAGGATCTTGCAATTGACACCGACATTCCTCTTCATCATTTGTCGGCTTTCATAAATAAACATTGGGGTAAAAATTTTAATGATTTTATTAATGAGTTCCGGGTGCTTTACTGCAAGGAAAAAATTTTGAACGAAGAATATAAATATAAAAAGCTGGAGGCAATTGCTGAGGAGTCCGGGTTTAATAACAGGAATACCTTCGCCATTGCATTTAAAAAAGTAATGGGACTCAAACCGTCTGAGTTTTTAAGAAACTTGAAGACGTTAAATTATGTAAAAGAGAAGCCTTATGAATTCACAGACGCAAATGAATATCTGCAAAGAGTTTCATGAAGGTTAATCTGGTAAAAAGGACTTGGCTAAATAGCAGTTTTTTTCGTAGCAGTTAGTTTGGAAAGAAGAAGGGGTATTTCAATACCTCTTCTATTTTATTTCAAAACTGGTAAGAAGCAAAAATAATAAAAGCAGTGTGTATGAAACCCAAACCTTTCTTTTTCGCGGTAATGGCCGCAATCCTGGTACTGACTTGTCAACGGTCTTATGCTCAAAGTGGCCGGAAAGATAGTAGTGTAAGTACAAACAAAAACGTTATCCGTTATAACTTTACGGGTGCCCTGCTCTTTGGTTTTGATAAATACATTGTCCTTGGTTATGAACGGGTGCTTTCCCCAAAGAGAAGCTTTTCGGTAAATATAGGCAGTGCGGCTCTTCCCAAATTAATTTCGATTGTAACCGATAGTTTCGAAACAAGAAAACAGGGCGAGAGAAAAGGATATAATGTATCAATTGACTATAGATTTTACCTTGCAAAAGAAAATAAATTCGCCGCACCGCACGGAGTGTATATCGGTCCGTATTATTCCTACAATCATTTTGAGAATGAACAATTGTGGGAGCGTATTAAACCTGGCGGGGGTAACAATATAACAACAAACAGCGATTTAAACATTCACACTTTTGGCTTCGAACTCGGATACCAGTTTATCCTGGGCAAACACTTCGCTCTTGATTTGGTAATGGTAGGTCCGGGAATAGGTTTTTACAATTACAAAGCATCTTTCGCGGGCAATACAAGTCTAAGTGCTGAAAACAAGGAACAATTGTATGACGCACTGGAACAGATACTGGAACAAAAAATACCCGGGATGAATTATGTGTTCAATGATAAAAAAATTGATGCAGACGGAACATTGAAAACAAGAGATGTGGGATATAGATTTATTGTCCACATTGGCTATGCTTTTTGAACGAAGGGAATCAGATTAATGTCCGGCGAAATTTGCAAATAAATTTTTTATTCGTTGCGCTGGCAACCACAAACTAGTAAAAACAATAGTTTGTACATTGTCATCTACTGTAAAACCAATGTAGTGCAGGCAGCTAGTAATAGGAACGTCGTTAAAGTCTTGCACAGGCAGTTGCTTATACCAAAAACATCCTACATCCAATGCCAGAAATCATTCACCATGCTGCCATATGGCGAAATACACGTTTCAAAGTGTCTTTATTAGGCAACATTATAACTATCATTCTTCCATGCAGGCTTCTGATCTTGTTTTACGTAGCTGGTAAATCCGGATTTGAATTGTTGATGGAAACGTTTTGTCAGTTATAGTTCACCTAATTAATTCTTTAAACTCTTATACGCTTAAAATAATAAAAATGAGAACGAAAATATTTTTTCTTGCAATTTGTCTTTTATCAGCAAGCCTAACCTGGGCACAAAAATGGGAAAGTCTATCTGAGGAAAAAAAATTGGCGAAGCTCAAATCGTTCAGAACTAATAGCCAAAAATACCTCAAAGATTCCCTGCATCTTTCAGCTACGCAGATTTCTGATATTGACAATCTCAACCTATGTTTCTTAAGCACCCTGGATCGAATCGATAGGTATGCGAAGGAAGAAAAGACCAAGGAAGAATATGCGGATGCACTTTGGGAAGTTCGGTGGGCGCAGGTGGATGCAATTATGGGAAAAGAAAAGCACGAAAAATATGCTGCTTATGTAAAAAAGAAAATCGAACAGGCGGTAGCAAAGGGGGAGCTCTGAACGGTTATGTTATCCCACACCTGTAAAAAACAAAATGCGGCTATTGATCCTTTCTTTTATTTTGATAACAATCGAAGGTGCCTACACAAAACTGCAGGCACAAGAGGAAGCTTTACCAAAAGATACACTGTTAGCAAAACAGAAGGACATTTCTGACGTCTTTCGAAGTATTCTCAAGAAAAAGCCCAAAGAAGAAACCGAGCCGAAGGCGTCCATTGCCTTATTACCGGTACTTGGTTACAATCCAAGTTTTGGTTTTAATATAGGAGTGAATGTTATGGCTGGAAAACAATTTGGACTCAAATCAAATACAATTTATTCGGTTTTTAATATCTCGTTTTCTTACAGCACAAAGCAGGTCATTCCTTTACGGGCAAGGCATAACATGTTCACACCGGGAAATAAATGGAACTGGCAGGGCGATTGGCAAGTTTCTAAAATGGGAATTGTGGACTATGGTGTAGGTACCGGGCAAAGTAAGACCATAAAAGAGTCTTTCAGCTTCTATGATATACCTACTAAAAATATTGATAGCGCATATCCCATCAAACACAGTTACCTGAAACTGTTAGAAAAAGCCTACCGTAAAGTGGGAAAGTATTGGTACGTTGGAGGTGGAGTTGCGTTTGATATTTATGACAACATAAAAGATGAAAAATTGAGTGACTCACGAGTAACTCCGCACAAAAGATATAGCAGGCGAAACGAATTTGATACAACCAGCTACTCAGCCAATGGCTTTTTGCTTGCCGTTCAGTATATCTCACGAGATCATCCCATACGTTCTTATAGCGGTGTGTATGCAGATGTCAATCTGCGCTTCAACCAGACGTGGATGGGAAGTACAAAAAATGCACTCCAACTGATTTATGATTTCAGGGAATATATCAGTTTGAGCAAACGCAATCCAGATCATGTGTTGGCACTATGGCAATGGGCATCGTTTGAATTAAGTGGGGCTATTCCTTATCTCGAAATGCCAGGTACAGCACATGATACATATAGTAGAAGTGGCAGAGGCTACACGTATGGGCGCTTTAAAGGTCCTTCGTATGCTTGCTTTGAAACAGAATACCGTTTTCCCATAACAAAAAATAAGTTAATCAGTGGTGTTTGTTTTTTCAATCTTCAAACAGCATCTAACGACTTAGGTAAAAAAGTGTTTCAGTACTGGGAGCCTGGCGCGGGTGCCGGCCTTCGCATTCTTTTCAACAAGCATAGCCGTTCAGCTCTCAGTCTTGATTTTGCAAGAGGAAAGTATGGCGCCAACGGCGTATTCTGTGGCTTGAATGAAGTGTTTTAATTTTTAAAAAATAATAAAGTATGAAAAAGATTTTACTGGTACTTGCGGCCGCTGTCTTCACTATTGACATGTACGCTCAGACCTCGGATGCTGAAGCCCAGGCAATCGTGAACTTGCTTGGCGTTCAAAAAAAAGAAGCTATTGCTAAATTGGTTCTTATAACCGCGAAAGATTCGGTTGCATTTTGGAAACTGTATGATGATTACCAGAAAAAAAATATCCAGCTGGCAAAATCGAGGTTTCAATTATACGAAAAGACGGCTTTATCGTATGGTAATATGCACCCCCACGTTGCTGATTCGCTAGCCCGTAAATATTTTGATAATCGCCTTGCACAGGAAAAGTCGTTAGAAGAATTTTATACGAAAATAAAAGCTGCTACCAATGCCGTAACAGCGTTTGAGTTTTACCAGGCAGAAGTCTATATTTTAACGCAGGTAAGGGCACACATTATGCAGCAGATTCCTACCTATGGTGAATTTATGATGGCTACTAAAAAAAGATAAAGTAAGAATGCTTCGATAAAGTTGTTGCCTCATTTAAGATTCCGCTTAAACTACATTGGGTATGATGAGAAACGTCCAGATAACTGTATTAATCGTTTTCGGAGGCCTGTTGATTGCTTGCTATTCCGGGAATGAAAAAACGGTTAATCATACGGTGGATACATTAATTCGACAAGCCAATGACTCAAACACCTTTAATCGTAAAGTAGACATTCCTTACCAGGTGTTGTCCAGGCTTAAGGAGGGGAATCGTCACTTTGTAATGAAATTGTCGCCTTCAAACAGCGCTCATGATTCATCTTACAGCTACATGGACCAGATCGAGCATACACGCAATGAACAGCATCCCATAGCCTGTATTCTTAGTTGCATGGATTCGCGTGTACCGCCTGAAATCATTTTTGACCAGGGCATTGGTTCACTATTTGTTGTGAGGGTGGCTGGTAATATTGAAGATTCTGATATTTTGGGCAGCATGGAATATGCAGTAGCTGAAAAAGGAGTTACTGTAATTATAGTGCTGGGCCATAAAAATTGCGGAGCTATAAGTGCAGCATTCGGTAAAGTGGATCCCACCAATAAAGAATTGGTTTCACTGATTGCACACGTAAAGAAAGATATAGTGCCCAACGATAAACCGCCCTATGATGCTTCCTCAAAGCATAACGTCAAAGTAACAATTGAAAACATTTTACACGGAAGCCAAACAATTCAACAAAAACAATTAACCGGAAAACTGGTTGTCGTTGGTGCACTCTACGATGTCGGTAATGGAGTCATCGATTGGAATACGGTTGATTGGTAATATTATTTGCAATCTCTTCAGGAACCGGTTTTATTTGAATAGAATTTTTATTCTGTGCTGCAAAGTCCAAAATAATACAGTCGGGGAAAGGTGACGAAAATCAGGAAATTGATTCTAAATTAATTTCCAACTTTAAGCCATGCAAAAGACAAAACTTACATTCCCGGATGTAAGTACCATGGCTTATTTTATCATGGCGTTCAGGTTATCCTGCTTTACGGCAGATTGGTCAAACGCTTCCATGGTAGCAGACATGGAAGACTGTGCGGTCAAAACTGCCTGTACTGTCTATAATGCTGCCGCGGAGGAAATTCAAGAAAACGATTTTTAAGTTAGGGCAGCTGCCTGAGCGGTGCAAACAGCAATAGTTTCGCTCGGAACCTTTGCATCTGGCTTTTTTTCTCAATGCACTTTCTTTGATAGTTCTTCTTTTATCGTTTTCTGAACATCTGCCAGGGGTTGTTGACTTACCGAGAAGTGTCCGGGCTTCGTGGAAGCATCCATGGCGCTGATCAGTACCACTATTAACGCAAAACCAGCGGTCATGATGGGAACATTAAGATTTTTTCGAAGTTTGAAAGAGTTGATCTCTAAGCCAGCCACAAACATGCTGAAAATAAAAAGCAGCAAAAGCACAGCCCATATAGGTCCGGGAATCTTGAAAATAAAAACCACCGTTTTTCTTTCACCGAAAATATCGACCACATCGTTTACGGAAGAAATATAAAGAGAACGTAGTTGCGGATCCATGCTCTCTTGTTTTAATGAGGCTGCCTGGTTCCAAATCTGCATCTGCAAAAATTCCAGCTTAGAAACATTTTCAATACTTGGTAAACTGGTCGTGCCAATCAATAGATCAATGTATTCCTTAAAAAGTCGTTGTGTTTCCAGTTTTTGTTTGTCGGGCAGGAGATCGGTTCTAAGAAAGCACGTCCCGATTGCCTTTGCCTGGTCTACTACAAGATGCTTGCGCTCCGAAAACCTGGACGCCGTAATGGAAAATGTAAGACCAAGCATGAAAGCAAGTAATCCTAACAAAGCTCCCATTAATGAGCCGACAGGTGCGGGCTTACTACTGGTGTCTTTTCGTTCCCTGCTTCGCATATACCAGGCGCCTCCCTCAGCCGCTAGTACCCCAGCTATAAAAACCAGAAGGAATAAAATCCAGGCTGGTAAAGAAGTTACTACTGACGCCATAAGGTTGGAATTTATTTTTGATCGGTCTCTTCCTGGTAAGCCTTAATTATAATGATATGTTTTTTCCATCATGTCCAGCACCTCCTTCATTGGTCGCCTGGTTACCTTAAAATGACGTTGCCCGTTCTGTGAATTCAAATCTGCAATCAGTACCATTACTAATCCAAAGGCCACGGGTAATAAAGGCATTTGAAATACCCTGCTAACGCCATGGATGCCTGCCTGGTAACCAAACGCCAGCATACTTATCACGGCAAGAAGGAATAAACCGGCCCAAATAGCATTGGGTATACGGATAAAGAGTGCTATTGTTTTTCTTTCCTGTGCCAGGTTGACCAGGTCATTTACAGAACTGGTAAAAAGTGACCGGAGTTCAGAATCGACATCTTCCTTAATAAGTGTTACCGTTTCCTGCCATAACAGTAGGTGAATGTCATTTATTCTGGACAGCGATCTCTCTAAATGCGTCGTTATTTGAATGTCTAATAAAATGCCGGCGTATTCATACAAAAGCTTCCGAATCTCCAATTTTTGTTTCTCAGGAACCAGGCTGGAACGCAGGTAGCACGTGGCGATGGTCCTTGCATGCGCCACCACATACGCATTTCGCCTGACGAACCGGGTCCAGGTAGATGAAAAGGCAAAAGCCAGCATAAATGCCAGGAGGCCCAACACAGCTCCCAATGCAGTTTCAAGGGGAGCATCAGGCTGCTGGTTGCCGGCTGAGAAACGTTGATAGCCGATGAATATTCCCAAACCAATAAGCAGTGTGAAGCCGATAACTATAACCGCAAATAACGCCCATGCGGGCAATGAACTCATAAGCTTACCTATATCAGGACTGCGCTTTTTTAATTCCGCAGGTTTGAGAAAAATCACTTTATGCGTGGTGGTGTGGGCCCCTTTCATTTGCACTGGAATTAATTATCAGAAAATGGATCATTTATAAATCGGTACATTCAATTCAACGAATCAAGCAACATCTATTTCCAGGTTCTAAAAACAGGGAGCAAATGCTTTCTTAAGAGCGATGCATTTTTTCCAGTTCCTTACCTTTTTCCGGGCTTCGTCAAAGATTCGTTCATAATTTCCTTTCCTTAGTTTTTCACTTGCCTCCCGGGTTAATCCTTCTAAAGCGGTGCGTACATACACATTTATACGTATCATTTATTGCCCTTTTTGGTTTTGTCGCAGCCGCCAAACAAATGGAGGTGAGAAAAGCATAATGCCAAATTCAAAACCAGCGCCGGTATTGCCATTACATTCATTATCGTACTTTAGCGCAAATAATGCATGCTGACCAGGTTCCCATCGTACGCCAGTTTTATATTCGGGAATTCTTTTAACGCCACGTTCCGTACCAAATACTTCCAATGCTGCAGACCAACGGGGATCAAAAGGATACCAGGCTGCAGGAGTGGAATACGTAAATGACCAGGCAGTTGTTTCCGTCTGGCCGTAATTTCTGGTAACGCTTAGGCCGGTCATCAAATCCAGCAAAAGCTTGTTTTTA
>Ga0126307_10001720_pt1 | contig 14535 bp, 18 predicted proteins | sample Plot28_FD_89955 | JGI IMG/M metagenome (GOLD analysis project Ga0126307, IMG submission 89955) | Serpentine soil microbial communities from UC McLaughlin Reserve, CA, USA - Plot28 | ecosystem: Environmental > Terrestrial > Soil > Grasslands | place: USA: UC McLaughlin Reserve, Lake County...
ACCGCCGCCGGACCTACTTTCAGCGGCCGCAAGCGGCCGCTAAAAGGTGGCAGGCGGTTTTCGCTGCGCCCCGCCGCCGCTCTCCACGGCTCGGAAGCCGCCCGAGAGGAAGATCACGAACGAGGCCAGCAGGGCGAGCCAGTAGCCGAGGCCGAGGCCCATCTCGAGCCCGTCCTGAGGCTTGTCGATGATCCCGTTGAAGGCGACCAGCACGAACGCGATCAGGCCGACGACCGCCGTCATCTCACCGCGCGGCCAGGAGAGCGCGTGGCCGCGCATCACGATCCACGAGAGGATGAACGGCGCCAGCGCCGCGAGGATCAGCAGCACGCCGATGACGGGGAACGTGTCCCAGCCGCTGCAACTGGTGTTGTCGACCCCGCAGGCCCAGTTGGATGGGTCGTCACCTCGCCGGACGACGCTCTGATCAGTCGTGAGCGAATACCACTCCAGAAAAACGCTGATGATCAGCACGGCCGCGGCGACCATCCCGACAATCTCGGTCCGGTCGAGCCTCGAGGTGTCCACCCGGGCGCGCTGAGCCGAGACTCTCTCCATGGCCCGACCCTATCCCAACTCCCCTCGATAAGGTCGCGCTTCCGATGCAGCGCTGGGGACTCACCGTGCCGTTCACCGGCGTCGGCCTCGCCGACAACGCCGAGCTCTACAAGCGCGCCGAGGCGACCGGCTACACGGATCTCTGGTCGGGCGAGACGAACGGACCGGATGGCTTCTCCCCTCTCGTTCTCGGGGCCGCATGGACGGAAAAGGTCCGGCTTGGAACCGGCGTGGTCGGCGTGATGCAGCGCGGCCGGGCGCTGCTCGCGCAGGAGGCTGCAGCGGTGGCGGACGCCTCTGGCGGACGCTTCGCGCTCGGCATCGGCGCCTCCTCCGACCGGATCATCGAGGACTGGAACGCGATGCCGTTCGAGAAGCCGCTCAGCAAGATGTCGGAGACGATCGACTTCCTGCGCACCGCCCTCGCCGGCGAGCGGGCGGACGGCGGCTTCAAGCTGGAGCGCCCGCCTGACGAGAGGGTGCCGATCATCGTCGCCGCGCTGCGCGGCAAGATGCTTCGGCTCGCCGTTGAGAAGGGCGACGGCGCCTTCACCAACTTCCTGCCGCTGGAGGGCCTGCCGAAGGTCGTTGAGCAACTCGAGGGCGCGCCCGAGGGCTTCGAACTCCTCTGCCGCTTCTTCTGCCTCCCCGGCGAGCGCGAGCAGGTCGAGCCGCTCGCGCGCTTCATGTTCTCCTCCTACATAACCGTCCCCGTCTACGAGGCCTTCTACCGCTGGCTCGGCTACGGCGAGAAGATCGAGGAGATGGTCGAGGCCTGGAGCGCCAAGGACCGCGAGAAGGCTGCGGCGGCCGCGCCCTGGGACCTGATCGAGGAGATGTTCATCTTCGGCTCCCCCGAGCAGATGCGCGAGCGGCTCGCGGCCTTCGTCGAGGGCGGGATCACGCTGCCGGTGATCACCCCGATCACCACGCCGGACAAGCTCGGCGAGCTGATCGACGCGCTAGCTCCCGCCTAACCGCTTCCAGAAGCGGACGTACTCCCGCTCGTGGCCGATGCCGGCCTCGATCGCGTGGGTGACGCCGTCCGGCAGGCCCGCCTGGCGGGCCTGCTCGAGCTGCGCCTCGTACTCGCGGAGCTTGGCCTCGTGGGTCTGGAGCTGCTGCGGCGCGATCTTCGTGGGGTCGGCCCCGAAGAAGAGCTTGAGCAGGCCGGCGTCCCGGAGCTCGTAGAGCTCGCCGGTGGGCTCCGCCCGCCAGCGGTCGAGCGCCTCGGCCCCAGCCTGGGTGAGCCTGTAGATGCGCCTGCGGCGGCCTGACTTCTCGCGGCGTTCGGTGAGCAGCCCGTCCTCGGCCAGTCGCGTGCACTCGGCGTACAGCTGCGTGTGGGGAAGCGACCAGAACTGCCCCACACCCATCGCCACCGCGCGCTTCAGGTCGTAGGGGGAGGCGGGTTGCATCTGCTCGATCAGGCCGAGCACCACGTACGAGGTTGGGGTGAGGCGCGTCTTTGCCATGGGCGGCAGAATACGATACGGTGTGAATCGTACGGATTGAACTATTCAGGAGACGCTATGAGCCAGGTTGCCGACACCGTCCAGCCCGCCACCGACCAGGACCTGACCGGTGGGTTCGACTCGCTCGACCGGGAGACGCATGTCGACCGTCTGCCGGTGGAGGGCAGGCTCCCCGACTGGCTGCACGGCGCACTGGTCCGCACCGCGCCGGCGAAATGGGAGGTCGGCAGCCAGACCATGAACCACTGGTTCGACGGCTTCGCGATGTTGCACCGCTTCGGCATCGCTGATGGCGAGGTCTCTTACGCGAACCGCTTCCTGCAGACCAGGGCGTACCGCGCCGCGGAGGAGAAGGGCGAGATCGTCTACTCGGAGTTCGCTACCGATCCGTGCCGTTCGCTCTTCGGGCGCGCGATGTCGATCTTCTCGCCGAAGCTCACCGACAACGCCAACGTCAACCTGGTCAAGCTCGGCGAGCGGTACATCTCGATGACCGAGACGCCGATCGCTGTTGAGTTCGACGGCGACACGCTGGAGACTGCCGGGGTCGCCTACGAGGCGCCCGGGATGCTGACCACCGCACATCCGCACCTGGACCGCGCGAGTGGCGGGATGCTCAACTACGCGGCCAAGCTCGGGCCGCGGAATCGCTACCGCTTCTATGTCGTGCCGGCGGGCGAGTCCAAGCCGCGGGTGATCGCCCAGCTCCCGGTCTCCGAACCCGCCTACATGCACTCCTTCGGTCTCACCGAGCGCTGGATCGTCTTCGCCGAGTTCCCGTTCGTCGTCAACCCGATCAGCATCCCGCTCTCGGGCCGTCCCTACATCGAGAACTACCGCTGGAAGCCCGAGCTCGGCACCAGGATCACGCTGGTCGACCGGCGAACCTGCGAAGCCACCGGTCCCTTCGAGACCGACCCGTATTTCTGCTTCCACCACGCGAACGCCTACGAGGAGAACGGCTCGGTGGTTGTCGACGCCTGCACCTATGGCGACGCGCAGATCGTCGAGGACCTCTACCTCGACCGCCTGCGTGAGGGCAAGCCCGCGGCCCGGGCCGAGCTGCGCCGCTTCCGGATCGAGGTCGGCTCCGGCGACGTTGCCCACGAGCAGCTCGCCGAGGGACTCGAGCTGCCCCGCATCAACTACAGCCGCAACAACGAGCTCCCCTACCGCTACGTCTGGGGCGTCGACGCGAAGTCGGGCTGGCTCGACCGGATCGTCAAGGCCGACGTCGAGAGCGGCTCGACGATCGAGTGGGCCGAGGACGGCTGCAGCCCGGGGGAGCCGGTGTTCGTCGCGGCGCCCGAGGAGCAGTCCGAGGACGGCGGCGTGCTCCTCTCGGTCGTCTTCGACTCGAGCTCCGGACGCTCGTTCCTGCTGGTGCTGGACGCAGCCGACCTGAGCGAACTCGCGCGCGCCGAGGCGCCGCACGGGATCCCGTACGGCTTCCATGGACAGTTCGTGGGGAACTAGGCCCGCGCCTCGACCCGGATGAAGTCGATGAAGGCGCGGGCGGCGGGCGTCTGGTGGCGGCGGGCGTGCCAGATCAGGGTCGCCGGCAGGCGAATGGCCGGGCGCAGGCCGCGGACGTCGATCGGGGGCCCCTCGCGGCGGGTCAGCGTGCGGGGCAGCAGCGCCGCCCCGAAGCCAGCGGACACGAGGCAGCGGAGGAAGAACGGATCGCCGCTCTCCAAGGAAGCGTCCAGAGTCTTGCCGGCGCGGGCGAAGAACTCATCGGCGGCCTGCTGGGTCGCCGAGCCGACGCGCGGGATGATCAGCGAGTGGCGAGTCAGCTCGGCCGCGGTGACTCGGTCGCGGTCAGGTCCCTTTCCCGCCGGGAAGGCGGCGACGATCTCCTCCTCGCTGAGCGGTTCGACCGCGATCTCCGGGGGTGGGTCCTCGGCGAGCAGGCAGAAGCTGGCGTCGATCCTGTTCTCTGCGAGATGGCCCAGCATGTCGCCGGCGGTGCCCTCGTGCAGCTCGACCTCGATTCCGGGGTAGGCCTCGCTGAAGCGAACCAGCACGGTGGGGACATCGATCTCGCCCGCGGGCAGCGTCGCGCCAATCCTGATCTCGCCCCGAACCAGGCCCCGGAGCTCGTCCACCTCGTGTCGAAGGCCGTCGACCTGATCCAGGACACCCCGCGCGCGTGCCGCAACCGCCTCTCCCGCCTCGGTGACCGTGACAGAGCGGCTGTTGCGGCTGAAGAGCTCGGTGCCGAGCTCGGCCTCGAGCCGCTTGATCTGATGGGAGAGCGCCGATTGCGCGATGTGGAGCTCTTCGGCCGCTCGGGTGAAGTGCTGGTGGCGGGCGACCGCCTCGGCGTATCGGAGCTGGCGGAGTTCCATCGCCCCACCGATCGTAAATCACGATCGATCCAGTGACAACAACATCTTGCACAGATCGCGGGCGTCGGCATACTCCATCCATGGCGACGCGGAGTCGATCCGGCTGGAATCAGGATCAGCACAGGTCCGCGACCTGGGAGCGGCCTGTCACCTTGCGCCTCGCGGACGAGCCCGACATCGCCGCGCTCGAGCGGCTCGCCGAACTCGACTCCTGTTCCCTCCCTCCCAGTCCCTATCTGGTGGCCGAGCGAGATCGCCGCACCGACGCGGCGATCTCGCTGGCGACCGGCGAGGTGGTGGCGGACCCATTCCGCCGGACTGCGGAGCTCTGCGAGCTCCTTCGGTGCCACGCGGGTGACGTCCGCCTGCGTCCCGGGCGCTCGACCGGCACCCTCGCCCGGCGCCCGAGGCTGTCGATGCGAGGGTGGTCCGAGGCGCTAGCCGAGGGGCAACCCGTTTGATGGCGCAGCCCGTAATCCGCGACGACATCCGCCCTGGCGACCTGGAGGCGATCGTCGCCCACCACCGACGCATCTACGGCGAGGAGTACGGCGTCGACTCCAGGTTCGGGGACTTCGTAGCCGCCGCCGTGGCTCGTGCTGCGGAGCGGGGCTTCCCTGGTGAGCGCGAGACGATTCGGATCGTCGAGCTCGACGGCGAGCACGTCGGCTCCATCGCTCTCACCGACGAGGGCGGCGGCGAGGCGGCGATCCGCTGGGTAGTGCTCAGCCCCGAAGTTCGGGGCAATGGGCTCGGGCGGCGGCTCCTCGGTGAGATGCTCGCCTTCGCCGAGGACCAGGGCTACCGGCGGGTCTGGCTCGAGACCTTCAGCGAGCTGGAGGCCGCCGCCCACCTCTATCTGCAACACGGCTTCGCCGTGACCTCGGCGGACACCGCCCCGCGCTGGGGGCGGGAGTCGATCACGATGCAGCGCTACGAGCTCGAGCTGGAAGAGCGCGCCAGGCTGAGCGCGTAGAGCCCCTCGCGGTCAGTCCACCAGTCGGTGAGCTCGAGGCCGGCCTCGGCGTAGATGCCCTCGAGCCCAGGGCGGAGGAACTTCGTGGAGATCTCTGTCCGCATCTCCTCCCCCGCACCGAAGGGAACCAGCATCGCGAGCGCCGAGAAGTTCACGACCTGGTTTTGGAGAGAGCGAAGCCGGATGTCGACCCAGAGGTTCTCCGCATCCCAGCGGGCGACGTGCTCGAAGCAGCCGAGGTCGAAGTCCGCGCCGAGCTCGTGGTTGAGGACGGCGAGGACGTTCTTGTTGAACTCGGCCGTGACGCCCCGCGAGTCGTTGTAGGCCGCCTCGAGGATCGCCGGGTCCTTGACCAGGTCGGTGCCGAGCAGGAAGCGGTCCTCGGGGCCGAGCAGGTTCGAGATCCTGCGCAGGAACCCCGCTCGCTGGTGCGGGGCGAAGTTGCCGATGGTCCCGCCGAGCAACGCGATCACGCGCGGGCCCTCGACGGGCACTCGCTCGAGGTCGAACTCGAAGTCGCAGACCAGGCCGCGGACGTTGATGCCGTCGTACTCGTCCGCGATCGCCTCGGCCGTCTCGCGGGTGGTCTCCTCCGAGATATCCACCGGGCAGTAGGTCTCCAGGCAGGCCGCGCAACGCATGGCGTTCAGCAGGGCACGGGTCTTGCGTGCAGAGCCTGAGCCCAACTCGATCAGGCTGGCGGGCCTGTTCGCCGCCTCGCAGATCTCCTCCGAGCGCTCCTCCAGGATCTCGCGCTCACAGCGGGTCGGGTAGTACTCCTCGAGCTCGGTGATCTGCTCGAAGAGCTCCGAGCCGCGCTCGTCGTAGAAGTAGCGCGGTGAGAGCTCCTTGAACGGCCTGGTGAGCCCGGCCCGGACGTCCGCGGCCATGCCCGACAGCGGCCCGCCCGGAGGCAGGTTCACCTCGACGGTGATCCGGTCCGTACTTGTCTCGGCGGGATTGATGGCGACGGGGGGTGTCTGGGCCTCTGTGCGTTCGTCTCGGCTTCGGATCAGTCGTTACTACGACTCTTGCGCGCCCTCGGATTCATCGCGGGCGCAGCGGATTCCCGCGAAGATCTGCCGGCGGATCGGCAGGTCCCAGTTGCGGAAGCTGGTCCGGATCACGTCGCGGCGCGTCGCCCAGGCGCCGCCGCGGAGCACCTTGTGCTCGTCGCCGAAGAAGACCTCGGAGTACTCCGGATAGGGGAAGGCCTCGAAGCCCGGGTAGGCGGTGAAGTCCGAGCTCGTCCATTCCCAGACATCCCCGAGCATCTGGACGGCGCCGCACTCAGAGGCTGCGTCCGCGTAGGCCCCAGCGGCCGCGGGGCCGAAGGACATCTCGTCGAGGTTGGCGCGCTTGCGGTCGGCGCCCTGCGCGGCGGCCTCCCATTCCGCCTCGGTCGGCAGGCGCTTGCCCGCCCATCGCGCGAAGGCGTCGGCCTCGTGCCAGGAGACGTGGATCACCGGGAGGCGCGGATCGACCTCCTCCTTGCGTCCCATCGCCGTTCGGACCCAGCCGCCCTCGCCGTCGCGCTCCCAGTACATCGGCGGCTCGGCGCCTGCCTCCTCCAGATACGCCATGTAGTCGGCGTTGGTCACGGGCGTCCGGTCGATCCAGAAGGGCTCGAGCTCGACCCGATGGCGCGGGCGCTCGTTGTCATACGCGAACCCAACGACCGTCGCGCCAATCTCGTGAGGTCCACCCTCGACCAGGACCATCTCGTCGCCTTCGGAGGCGGGCTCAGACGCCGGCCCCCGATCAACCTCGACCGGCTCATAGGACTCGACCATCTGCAGGAGCTGCAGCATGGTTTCGTTGTGCTGGTGCTCGTGGGCGAGGAGCATCTCGTAGACGAAGCCGTCCGCGAGCAGCGGGTTCTCCGGGTCGAGCTCGATGCCCCCGAGGACCTCCAGGGTCCGCTCGCGGACCTGCTCCATGTAGGGACAGACCTCGTCGGCCTTCAGAATGGGGAGCTCGCCGCGGATCTTGCGCGGCTGCTCGATCGCGTCGTAGAGCTCGCCCAGGTCGCCCCGCAGCGGCTCCCGCCCGCCGATGCGCTGGACGAGCCAGAGCTCCTCGAAGTTCGCGATGTGTCCGAGGTCCCAGATCAGGGGGCTGAGAATCGGGTCGTAGACCCGGTTGAGCTGCTCCTCGGTGAGCGGCTCGATCAGCCTCAGGGTGTGGCGACGTGCCTCCTCCAGGCGCCCGGCCAACTCGGCCTTGCGGTTGGAAGCGGGACGACTCCCACCCTCTGTGGTGGGGGCTGCGACCTCCGCGATTGGTCAAGCCTACCGAGGCCGGATCGCCGTCTGGGACGTTTTTGTGAACCGGTTCGTTAGGGTCCCGCGCCGATGAAGATCGAGGGGGCAAGCGCGCTGGTCGCAGGGGGCGCCTCGGGGCTCGGGGCCGCCACCGTTCGCGCGCTGCACTCACGGGGCGCCTCCGTCGTGATCGCGGACATGAACGCCGAGAAGGGTGAGGCGCTCGCCTCCGAGCTGGGTGAGAACGCCGTCTTCCTGGAGGCGAACGTGATGGAGCCGGAGCCGGTGCAGGCGGCGGTCGAGGCCGCCGCGGACGCGACCGGCGGGCTGCGCATCTCGGTCTGCTGCGCCGGGATCGGCTGGGCTCAGCGCACGGCCTCCAAGCAGGGCCCCCACGACCTGGAGATCTTTCACAACGTGATCAAGGTGAACCTGGTCGGGACCTTCAACGTCTTGCGGCTGGCCTGCGCGGCGATGTCCGACAACGAGCCCGACGACGAGGGCGAGCGCGGGGTCTGCATCAATACGGCCTCGATCGCGGCCTGGGACGGGCAGATCGGGCAGGTCGCCTACTCGGCCTCGAAGGGCGGAGTGGTCGGGCTGACCCTGCCGGCCGCACGCGACATGGCCGGCCGCGGCGTCCGGGTCATGACCATCGCCCCGGGCCTGTTCGACACCCCGCTGCTCGGTGCGCTGCCCGAGGAGCAGCGCCACGCCCTCGGCGCGGGCATCCCCTTCCCGCAGCGCCTCGGACGGCCCGAGGAGTACGGCGAGCTCGCCTGCCACATCGTCGAGAACACGATGCTGAACGGCGAGGCGATCCGTCTGGACGGCGCCCTGCGGATGCCGCCCCGCTAGGCGCTCAGTCGGTTCCGCCGTATTCGGGGTCGAACCAGACCCTCTTCCGCCAGGGCGGGCTGACCGCGAAGGCGTAGCGGTCGCGATCGGTCAGGGTCTCGAGCGGGATCAGCGCGACTCCCTGGTCCTTCGTGCTCCTGGCGAACGTCCGAGGGAAGCGCAGACGGATCCAGGACCTCGCGGGAGGGCGCAGCGGCCGCCCCGCGTGGCTGCCACCCGAGATGTAGTAGCGGTCGCCGTCGGGCTGCCAGCCGTTGTACCCATGATGAGACGTGGCACGCGCGAAGGTCTCATCAGGCCCGATCCGTACCTGGTAGCCCTCCCAATCGTCCGGGTGATAGCTCGAACGGCCGAGCGCCCTGCTCACCCGGCGGATCGGTCCCTTCAGCGGAGTGCTGCCCTCGGCCGTCGCGCTCCCCGGGTAGTAGAGCCAGTACTGCAGGTACAGGTTGCCCTCGCGCGTGTCCGAGCAGTCAGCGCCCCACGCCTCAGTGCGGGCGACATGGCCCGGCCGGCAGTCGATGACGTGGGTGAAGGCGACTACCGGCAGTCCGTCGGCCGTCCGGCTGACCGCGCCACTTCCGGGCCCCTCGGCGCACCCGTCGGAGCGGCAGGCGCGGAAGTCGACCGGCAGGGTGCGCATCCCGTCCTCGTAGAGCAATGCCGGGGCGTGGTCCCGCAGGAGGGCGGCGACCTCGGCGCCGTTGGCGGCGCGCAGTGCCCGCTCATCCGCGCAGTCCTCGGTGAGCCTGACCGCGCAGATCAGCCGTTCGCCGAGCTCATGGGCGAGGACGATCCCCGGGACGCGCAGGCCGACCAGCCAGGCCAGGGCGCCGAGCGCCATGGAGACGAGCGCGATCAGGGCGACCCACTCGACGGTCCCCTGGCCCGATCTGGCTCGGCCACACTCGAGCGAAGCTAGGTAGCCGGATGCGCCGAGAGGGGCGCGGAAGTTGAGAAAGCCGCGCTAGACGGGCGCGAGGGCCGTGCTAGGGTCGCCGCGATGGAGGGAGCATCGAGGTCCGAGGGACGCGGGGCGAGGTTCTGGCTCACGATCGTCCTGCTCGCTATCGGTTTCATCTTCATCGCGGTGAACTTCCAGAAGGTGACGATCGACTTCGTCGTCGGCGAGGCCAAGGCGCCTCTGGTTGTGGCCCTGCTCATCTCGGGAGTGATCGGCTTCCTCATCGGCCTGGTCCTACCGCGCTTCCGCCGCCACGAGAAGGACTGAAGCCGGTAAAACGCAGAGCATGCGATGGGTGGTAACGCCGCTCGTCTGCATCGCGCTGCTCGGCGGGTGCGGTGGGGACGACGACGGCGATCAGGCCGCCGCGCCGACCGGCACGACTGCGACGACGACGTCGGCGACCACGACCACGCAGGCGCCTCCGAGCGGGCCGGTCGTCAGGATCTGCGACCGCAGCTTGGCCAGGGCGGTGACAGCCGCGCTGCAGGGGCAGGGCTTCCAGGGACACCTGGGGTCCGAGCCGACCCCCAGCGGTAACGCGAGACTCTCGGTCTGCGAACTGGCAGCCCAGGGCGCCGAGATCTCCATTTCGCTCGACGCCGCGTCGGGCGCCGTGCGCCGGTACCACAATCGCGTCACCGAGTCGGCGCAATTCTCCGGCGGCGATCCCGAAAACGCCCCCCATACGGTCAAGGGCATCGGCGACCGCAAGCTCGGGGGCGCCGGAGCCAACTGGCTGCCAAGGACCCACCTGCTGCTCTCGGCCCGCGGCGAGCGGGTCCTGATCGTCGATGTGAGCGCCGAGTCGCTTCCCGACTCGCGCCTGCTCCCGGCCGCGAAGGCGATCTCCCTCGCGGTCTACGACCGCCTCTAGAGCTCCTCGACCTGCGCCGCGATGTCGGAGGCCGCGCCCTTCGCGTCCGAAAACAGCATCGAGGTGTTCTCCTTGTAGAAGAGGTCGTTGTCGATGCCGGCGAAGCCCGGGCTGAGGCTGCGCTTGATCACGATCACCTCGCGGGCCTGGTCCACCTCGATGATCGGCATGCCGGCGATCGGCGAATCCGGATCGTCCTTCGCCGCCGGGTTGGTGACGTCGTTGGCGCCAATCACAACGGCGACGTCGGTGCGCGGCAGCTCGGGGTTGATCTCCTCCATCTCCCTGAGCTGCTCGTAGGGAACATCGGCTTCGGCGAGCAGCACGTTCATGTGGCCGGGCATCCGACCGGCGACGGGGTGGATCGCGAAGTTGACGTCCACCCCGCGCTTCTGCAGCCCGTCGGCGAGCTCCTTGACCGCGTGCTGGGCCTGCGCTACCGCCATGCCGTAGCCCGGCACGAAGACGACCGAGTCCGCGTAGCCGAGCTTGATCGCCGCGTCCTCGGCGCCGATCGAGGTGACCGGGCGCTCCTCCCTCTCCCCCGCCGCGGCGCTGACCGCGCCGAAGCCGGAGAAGAGCAGGTTCGCGATGGACCGGTTCATCGCCCGGCTCATCTCGAGCGTGAGGATCGTTCCCGAGGAGCCGACCAGCGTCCCGGCAACGATCAGCGCGACGTTGTCGAGCGCGAATCCCGCGGCTGCCGCCGCCAGCCCGGTGAAGGCGTTGAGCAGCGAGATCACCACGGGCATGTCCGCGCCGCCGATCGGCAGGACGAAGAGGTTGCCGAGCACGGCCGCCCCGATCAGGACCGCGATGTAGAGCCCCTCCGGTGGGGAGTCGTGGTCGATGCCGAGCACGATGCAGCCGGCCAGGATCGCCGCGAGCAGCAGGCCGTTGAAGATGTGCTGGAAGGGCAGCAGGATCGGCCGGCTCGGCAGGATCTCCTGGAGCTTGCCGAAGGCGATGTTCGAGCCCCAGAACGAGACCGATCCAATCACCGTCGAGAAGAGGATCGGGATGAAGACGTCGAGGGGGATGCTCTCCCCTCCCGCGCTCGCGTGCCGGAACTCCGACCACGCGATCAACGCCGCCGCGCCGCCGCCGACCCCGTTGTAGAGGGCGACCATCTGCGGCATCGCGGTCATCTGCACGCGGTAGGAGGCGATCACGCCGACGGCCGTACCGAGCCCGATCCCGATCACGATCAGCGCGCCGTTCCCGACCACATCCAAGGACAGCGTGATCGCGATCGCCACCAGCATCCCTGCGGCGGCGATCAGATTGCCGCGGCGGGCGGTGCGCGGATGGGTCCCCTGCCTGATCCCGAGGATGAACAGGGAGAAGGCGAGGATGTAGCAGGCGATGACGAAGTCGCTCGACTGCGACAGCGCCAGCGGGGGAGCTTCGGTCACTGGCCGGCCTCCGATGGGGGGACGCTCTCCGCCTCCGCCTCTTTCGGCTTCCGGTCGCGGTCGCGGCCCCTGAACATGCCGAGCATCCGGTCGGTGACCAGAAAGCCGCCGACGATGTTGATCGTCCCGAAGGCGATCGCGATCGTGCCGATCACCTTCAGGAGGGTGTCATCGGCCGCGCCGATCACGATCAGCCCGCCGAGCATGACGATGCCGTGGATCGCGTTCGTCTGCGACATCAGCGGCGTGTGCAGGGTCGTCGGCACCTTGGAGATCACCTCGAAGCCGACGAAGGCGGCGAGGACGAAGATCGTGATCTCGGTGATCAGGTCCATCAGCCGGCTCCGGCTCCCGCCGCCTCCTTCGCTCTCTCGTTGACGATCTCGCCGTCCTTGGTGAGCAGGGCACCGGCGACGATCTCGTCGTCGGTATCGACCTTGAGGTTCCCCTCGTCGTCGACCAGCAGCTCGACTAGGTTCTGCAGGTTTTTGGCGTAGAGCGCCGAGGCGTTGCCGGCCATCTGACTGGGCAGGTTCGCCGGGCCGATGATCTTGATGCCGTCCTGCTCGACGGTCTCCCCCGGCCTCGAGCCCTCGACGTTGCCGCCGGTCTCGGCGGCCAGGTCGATGATCACGGAGCCGGGCGCCATGCCCTTGATCGCCTCGGCCGTGATCAGCCGCGGTGCCGGGCGGCCGGGGATCTGCGCCGTCGTGATGATCACGTCCTGGCGCTTGGCCGCCTCGCCGAGCTCCTGGCGGAGCCGCTCGTTCTCCTCGTCGGTCAGCGGCCGGGCGTAGCCGCCCTCGCCCTCGGCGTCCTTCACCGCCTCCACCTCCAGGAACCGTCCTCCCAGCGACTGCACCTGCTCCTTTACGACGGAGCGGACGTCGAACCCGGTGACCACCCCGCCGAGGCGCTTGGCGGTCGCGATCGCCTGCAGCCCCGCGACGCCTGCCCCGAGGACGAGGACCTTGGCGGGCGGGATCGTGCCCGCCGCCGTGGTCATCATCGGGAAGAGCTTGCCCGACTCCCGCGCGGCGATCAGCACGGACATGTAGCCGCCCAGGTTGGCCTGCGAGGAGAGCGCGTCCATCGACTGGGCGCGGGTGATCCGCGGGATCGCCTCCATCGCGAAGCTCGTCACCCCGGCACCGGCCAGCGACTTCGCCAGCTCCGGGTTGGTGAGCGGCTCGAGGAAGCCGACCAGCACCTGACCCTGCTTGAGGCGCCCGACCTCCTCATCCGTCGGCGGCGTCACCTTGAGGACGATGTCCGCACCCCACGGATCCTCACCCACCTTCGCCCCGGCGTCCGAGTACTCGGAGTCCGGATGCGAGGCGCCCTCGCCGGCGCCCGCCTCGACCGCCACCTCGATCTCCTTCGCAGTGAGCGCCTTGACCACGTCAGGGACCAGCGCCACACGGCGCTCTCCCTCGGCGGTCTCCTTTGGTACTCCGATCTTCATGCGGACGATTCACGCCCCCGGGCGGGGATTGAGGCGGGCAATCTAGTCGGTTTCGGCGCCCGACCACTCCGGCAGCGAGGCGGCCTCCAGCGCGTCCGCGGGCCTGGCAAAGAGCTGCACCTGCGTGATCTTGCCGTCCACCACGCGGTAGAGGTACCCACTCTCGCTGCCGATGGTCACGCCGCTCGCCCTGCCACTCCCGCCATGCTTCGCGTCCAGGAAGACCACGCCGCCGCCAAGGTCGCGTGCCTCGAGGATCTCGAATCGGTAGTCGTCGGCGAACTGGCGGAACCAGTCGCCGAACCATTCACCGACGGCGGCTTTCCCCTCATATCTCCCGGCGGTGATCCCCCATTCCTCGGCGACCACGAGCACGACATCTTCGGCATAGATGTCCATCGCCCTCGCGAAGTCGCGCTCGTTGGTCGCGGCGAACTGCGCGCGGACGACCTCCACGTCGGCCTCGGCCATCGCTCAGCTGCTGCGGCGCGCGCGCACCAGCCAGTCGACCTGGTCCTGCTTCCGCATGATCACGTGCTCGAGCATGTGCTCGAGAGCCTCTGAGCGGCCCTCCCGTCCCGTCGGCTCGATCGCGGCCTGGAGCGTCTCGATAGCCTCTGACTCGGTCTCGATCAGCCGTTCAACCGCCTCGCCCGGATCACCCGTCCAAGCAAGCGACGCCACCTCGGTGGTCGGCTCGCCGCCCAGGGCGACGATCTTCTCGACCAGCTTGCGGGTGTCGGCGAGCTCCGCCTGGGCGTAGTCCCAGAGCCGATCGCCAAGGGACTGGAACTCGAAGCCGAAGAGGCTTCCCGAGCTCAGCATGTACTGGTGGGCGGAGCGGTATTGCAGCTTCAGTGCATCGTTGAGGCGGGAAATCGCCTCCGCGACGTCGAGCTTCTCCTCGGGCTCCCCCACTCAGGCCGCTGCGCCAGCGCCGACCATGTCGGCGAGCTTCTCGAGCGTGGCGAGGTTCTGCTCGGGATCCCCGTGCATCGGCGAGACGATCATCCGGTCTACACCCGCGTCGGCAAAGCGCTTCACCCGCTCCGCCACCTCTTCCTCGGTCCCGATCATCGCCGTGGCGTCGACCAGTTCGTCGGGGATCGCGGCATACGCCTCCTCGCGCTTCCCGTCCAGGTAGAGCGACTGGACCTCGTCGGCCACCTCGGCGAAGCCGAAGCGCCGGGTGAGGTCGGCGTAGAAGTTGGTCTTCTTCGAGCCCATGCCGCCCAGGTAGAGCAGCAGCCCGGCCTTGACGAGACCGCGCGCGGCGTCCAGGTCGCCGTCGATCGCGACCTGCACGGAGGGCGAGACCTGGAAGTCCTCGCG
>Ga0126307_10001721_pt1 | contig 14528 bp, 11 predicted proteins | sample Plot28_FD_89955 | JGI IMG/M metagenome (GOLD analysis project Ga0126307, IMG submission 89955) | Serpentine soil microbial communities from UC McLaughlin Reserve, CA, USA - Plot28 | ecosystem: Environmental > Terrestrial > Soil > Grasslands | place: USA: UC McLaughlin Reserve, Lake County...
CGCCTCCGATCCCAAGGTCTCGATTGTGATCCCGAACCGCGACGGCGCTGCGCCTCGCGACGGGTTGACGTTCCTGGACATGGTCAGGGACACCCTCGGCGAGCAGAGCTTCCGCGACTTCGACGTGACCGTCGTCGACAACGGCTCCGGCGACGACTCGCTTGCGCACCTGCGAGAGCGCTGGCCCGAGGCCGGCGTCCTGGACCTCGGCGAGAACCTCGGCTTTTCCGCGGCGGTCAACCGGGGAATCGCGGCCAGCCGGGGCACGTACGTGGCTCTGCTCAACACCGACATCGAGCTCTCACCGGACTGGCTCGAGTTGCTCGTGGCGGAGCTCGACCGGGATCCGCGCCTTGCCTTCGTCACCGGCAAGGTCATGCGGCACGACGATCGCGATGTGATCGAGCAGGCGGGTCATGACTTCTTCACGTGCGGCCGGTTCGAGCCGCGCGGGCTCGACGAGCGCGATGAGGGACAGTACGACGAACCCCGGGCAACCCCGATCGTCACCGCCGCCGCCGCGCTCTACCGGCGGGACGCGCTCGAGGCGGCGGGCGGCTTCGACGAGGACTACTTCCTCTACTGCGAGGACGGGGATGTCTGCCTGAGGATGCTGCTCGACGGGTACTCGGGGCTCTACGTCCCGGAGCCGAAGGCTTTCCACGTCCGCGGCGGGACGATCGGCGCCAACCAGGACATGCCGCGGTTCTTCCTCGTCCGCAATGCGCTGATCACGGTGCTCAAGGACCTGCCGGCCTCGGTCCTGGTCCGGTCGCTGCCGAAGATCGCTCTCTATAACTGGGGGACGCTGAGCGCGGCGCGGCGCGAGGGTCAGGCCCGCCGGGTGATGCAGGCCTTCGGCTCGTTCCTGCGGATGATCCCCGCGACGCTGCGCAAGCGGCGCTCGGTGCAGCGGGACCGCCGGATCGAGCCCGCGGCCTTCGCAGCGCAGGTGCGCACCGACTATCCGCTGCCCAGCCGTCTGGGACGATTGCTCTGATGGAGACGCCCGTCGCGATGATTCTCTTCCGGCGCCCGGAGCCGACCACCAAGGTCTTCGAGCAAGTTCGCGAGGCGCGCCCGCCCAAGCTGTTTCTGATCGCGGATGGGCCGCGGCCCGGGAACGAGGAGGACGTCCGCGGCTGCGAGCAGGCGCGCGCGGTGGTCGAGGACGTCGATTGGGAGTGCGAGGTGATCAGGGAGTACGCCGATGAGAACCTCGGGCTGAAGCGGAGAATCCCGAGCGGGCTCGACCGGGTGTTCGGGGAGGTCGAGGAGGCGATCATCCTGGAGGACGATTGCCTGCCGCACCCGTCGTTCTTTCCCTACTGCGAGGAGCTGCTCGCGCGCTACCGGGATGACCGGCGGGTCGTGCACATCTCGGGCAGCCAGCTGCTGCCGGAGCCCCCGAAGGAGTGGAGCTACCACTTCTCCCGCGGCCCGGCGGTCTGGGGATGGGCGACCTGGCGGCGTGCATGGAATCTCTATGACGTCGACTTGAGCGATTGGCACTCGAAGACGAGGGCGGAGAAGAAGGCCGCTCTCGGCCGGATGTTCGAGGAGGGGGACGAGCAGCGTCACTGGCGCTTCGTCTGGGACAACGCCCCCGAGATCGACAACTGGGATGCGCAGTGGTCCTATGCCGCTCTGAGCCGCGGTCTGCTCGCCATCAACCCGAACCACAACCTGATCACGAACATCGGCTTCGGGGATGAGGCGACCAACGCGACCGCCGACCCGCTCGGGATCGCGAGCCGCCCACTGGAGGGGATCTCGTTTCCGCTCGAGCACCCGCCGGAGGTGCGACGGAGCGTCGAGGCCGATCGGCTCGCGTCGCATCTGTTCAGGCGGCCCAAGTACGAGCGCCTGCGGCGCGCGGCGTACCACGTCCTCCGGGCCGGCGGCGACGCGCTCGACTATCTGCCGGAGCCGATCCGGCCGAAGATCCGCCACCGGGACCGGGTCCGGCAGGCGGATTCGAGCTGAGTCAGCGGTCCTCTAGCCTTTCGGCTTATGGCCTCCGCGACCCCTGACCCCGACTTCTGGTCCGGCAAGTCGGTAGCCGTCACTGGCGGCGGGGGCTTCCTCGGCCGTCCCACGGTCGCCCTGCTCGACGAACTCGGTGCCGAGGTCCGGACGATTCGCTCCGCCGACTTCGACCTGCGCGATCGCGCCGCCTGCTTCGAGGCGCTCGAGGCCGCCCAGGTGGTCGTCCACCTCGCCGCCAACGTGGGGGGCATCGGGTACAACCGGCGCAACCCCGGGCCGCTCGCGCACGACAACCTGGCGATGGGTCTGAACGTCTTCGAGGCCTGTAGGGAGCAGGGCGCGGAGAAGCTGGTCGCGGCCTGCTCGGTGTGCGCGTACCCGAAGTTCACCCCGGTCCCGTTCTCCGAGGACAACATCTGGGACGGGTATCCGGAGGAGTCGAACGCGCCCTACGGGCTGGCGAAGAAGATGCTGCTCGTCCTCAGCGACTCGTACCGGCGCCAGTACGAGCTCGATTCGTGCGCGCCGGTGATGGCGAACCTGTACGGCCCCGGCGACAACTTCGATCTCGAGGACTCGCACGTGATCGCGGCGATGATCCACAAGTACGTGCTCGCCGCCGACCGCGGCGATCCGGAGGTCGTCCTGTGGGGGACGGGGAAGCCGTCGCGCGAGTTCCTCTATGTGGATGACGCGGCGCGAGCGCTCGTCCTCTGCGCCGAGAAGCTCGATGTCTCGGACCCGGTCAACATCGGGACCGGTAAGGAGACGAGCATCCGGGACCTGGCGTCGATGATCTCGGAGCTGACCGGCTTCGAGGGGGAAACCGTCTGGGACGACTCGCGCCCCGACGGCCAGCCGAAGCGCTATCTCGATGTGACTCGGGCGGGTGAGCTGATCGGCTTCGAGGCCGAGACGCCGCTGGCCGAGGGCCTGAAGCGGACGATCGAGTCGTTCCGCGCAGCGGATTTGGCGACCGCCGGCTCCTCCGGCTGAGGACTGCTCCGTGGCGGACAGCCTGCGCCGCCTGACTGACGAGATCACGACGTGCACGCGTTGCCCGCGGCTGGTGGAGTGGCGGGAGCGGAGCGCGGCCGAGCCGCCGCGCCGTTACCGGGGCGAGCGGTACTGGGCTCGGCCGCTGCCGGGGTTCGGAGATCCGAAGGCGGGGATCGCGGTCGTGGGGCTGGCGCCGGCAGCGCACGGCGGGAACCGGACGGGCCGGGTGTTCACGGGTGACCGCTCGGGCGATTGGCTCTATGCGGCGCTCCATCGCGCCGGGCTCGCCAATCAGCCGCAGTCGGTGAGCATCGACGACGGATTGCGGCTGCGGGGCGCCTACGTCACCGCGGTGAACCGGTGTCCGCCGCCGCAGAACCGGCCGACCACCGAGGAGCGGGACAACTGCCTGCCGTATCTGGTCCGGGAGCTGAGGTTGCTGCGGTCGGCGCGCGTGATCGTGGCACTGGGTTCGTATGCGTGGACCGGTTCGTTGCTCGCGCTGACCGTGCTTGGGGCCGAGGTGCCGCGCCCGAGACCGAAGTTCGGCCATGGGGCGGAGGGGCGAATCGGGGAGTGGTCACTGGTCGGGTGCTTTCACCCGAGCCAGCAGAACACGTTCACCGGCAGGCTCACCGAGTCGATGCTCGATTCGGTCTTCGCGCGCGCAAAAGAGCTCGCCACCCCCTAGGGGATACTTGGCGCGTGTTCCAGCTGAATTTGCCGAATGCGCTGACGCTGATCCGGATCCTGCTGGTGCCGGTGGTCGTCGTCGCGCTGCTGGACGAGACGCCGAACGGGGATGCGATCGCGGCAGGGGTGTTCGCGCTGGCGGCCCTGACGGACACGTTGGATGGGTACATCGCGCGCAGCCGCGGGGCGATTACAACGTTCGGCAAGTTGATGGACCCGATCGCGGACAAGCTCCTGATCGCGGCCTCGCTGATCGCGCTGGTCTCGCTCGAGCGGCTCGCGGCGTGGATCGCGATGGTGATCATCGCCCGCGAGTTCGCGGTCACGGGGCTGCGTCTGGTCGCGGCGGAGCAGGGGGTGGTGATTCAGGCCAGCTGGATGGGGAAGGTGAAGACGATTCTGCAGGTGGCCGCGATCATCTGCCTGATCGCGGTCGACCCGGCGCCGCTCGGAATCGACCTGCTGGTCTACGCCGCGGTGGCGGCGACCGTGATCAGCGGGGTCGACTACTTCTTCGGGTTCAAGCGGATGCTTAGCGACCGCCAGGCCGCTCATATTCGGAGCGAAGGGCGAAGCCCGTAGCGACTTATGTAGGGCGGCCGCTTGCGGTCGCGATCTGATGGCGAAGCCGGATTACAGCGACGCCGGAGCCTCGAGCCACTCCCGCATCGTCGTGTGGTGCCGGGAATGCTCATCGCTCTCGAGCTCGCCGACGATCTCGGAGAGCAGGCCGTAGCGCTCGGCGACCACGTTGTGGCGGTGGATGGTCTCGAGGTTCTCCTGGCGGGCGTGGACGAAGGCGCCGTCGCGGAGCTCGGGGAAGGTCTCGGTGACCTGGCGGATCATCTCGCGGACGCAGTCCTCGACGAAGCGGGGGTTGGCGTGCGCCTTCTCGACCACGGCGCGCTCGTCGGCGCGCTTCATGAGCTCGTAGATCTCGCTCGACATTGAGGACTCGACGATGCGGAGGAGGCGGCGGGCGTCGATGTCCGCGCCGGAGTCCTCGGGGGTGCCGATGTAAAGGGTTCCGATGCCGCGCTGGTTGTGGGTGGCGAGAGGGACGGCGTCCACGATGCGGTCGATGTCCTCCTCGCCGAAGCCCTGTTCCAGGAGACGCTCGCGGGCGCCGTCCTCGACCAGGCCCTGGGCGCACGGGCAGGCGGTCATGCCCTGTGCCTCGACGCCGATCAGGGTGCGGTTTCCGCGCTCGGAGGAGACGGCGGTCCCGAAGAGGGTGTAGAGCTCCTGAGTGGGGAGGCCGGAGACGGGGGCGGGGACCGTTTCGGGGTAGCGGGCGGCGATTTTTACCTCGGCGCGGATGCCGCCCTGGCGCTCGCGCACCTGCTCGGCGATGTGCGCGGCCAGGTCCTCGGCTCGGAGTGCCTCGCTGAGGACGACGGTGTCGATGGCCTCGTTGACCACCTCCTCGAAGCGGGACATGTGGACGCCGGCCTGCTCGGGGTTGAGATCCACGAAGCACTCGAGGTCGGCGTGGTAGAGGGACTCGTCGCCCGCTTCACCACCGTTCTGGGTGCCGCAGACGCGAATGATCTTCTCGACGCCGACGACGCCGACGCGGGAGAGGCTGACGCGGGTGGCCGGTGTCTCGGCCTGGGCGTCGCCACTGGGTGCGGTGACGGTCTCGATCGAGTTGGCCACCCACCCAGTATGCCGAGATGGTGATGCCGGGTCCGGAAAGTGCCTCAAAAGTGGGTCAAATAGGCGGGCTACTCGCCCCTATACTCCCGCTCGCTTTTTCGGTTCGGTTCTCGTATAGGGGAGAGGCCCGAGCAGTCCGGGAGTTTCGGGAGAGGAGAAATATGGCGTCCGTGAGCCAGGCCGTCGTGGCCGAGGATCAGCCCCTTGAGGGCAGCGAAGAGCTGCGTGGGCTGATCGCAACGGGGACCGAGCGGGGATATCTGACGTTCGAGGAGATTGCCTCGACGCTCGAGGAGGTCGAGGTGACGAAGGAGCAGGTCTCGGACCTGCACAGCCACCTCGTCGAGCAGGGGGTGGATGTGATCGCGGCCGATGGGGTCACGGCCTACAAGGAGGGCAAGGGGGAGGGCTCGCCCAATGGGAATGGGAAGAAGCAGGAGCTCGACCTCACGGTTGAGCCGAGCCTCGACTGCCTGCGGCTGTATCTGCGCTCGATCGGCGCCGTCGACCTGCTCACCAAGGAGCAGGAGGTGGAGCTGGCCAAGCGGATCGAGCGGGGGGACATGGGGGCGAAGCGGCACATGGTCGAGGCGAATCTGCGGCTGGTCGTTTCGATCGCCAAGTCCTATCTCGGGCGGGGACTGAGCTTTCTCGATCTGATCCAGGAGGGGTCGCTCGGGTTGATTCGCGCGGTAGAGAAGTTCGATTACCGGCGGGGGTACAAGTTCTCGACCTACGCGACCTGGTGGATCCGGCAGGCGGTGACGCGCTCGCTGGCCGACAAGTCCAGGACGATTCGCATTCCGGTGCACATGGTCGAGAAGCTGAACCGGGTGGTTCACGTGGAGAGGAATCTGGTGCAGCGGCTGGGGCGCGAGCCGGAGCCGGGGGAGATCGGGGCCGAGCTGGGGTGGAGCGCGAATGACGTTCGGGAGGTGCTGCGTGTCAGCCAGATGCCGGTGTCACTGGAGAAGCCGGTTGGCGACGAGGACGACTCCGAGCTGGGTGACTTCGTGGCGGACGACAACGTCGAGTCGCCGTTCGAGAAGGCATCGGACAACCTGCAGCGGGAGGATGTGCGGCGCGCCTTGGCGGCGTTGCCGGCGCGCGACCGCGAGGTGCTCGAGTACCGGTACGGCCTCAATGGGCGCCAGCCGATGACGCTCGAGCAGGTGGGTGACGCCTTCGGGGTGACCCGCGAGCGGATCCGGCAGATCGAGAACAACACGCTGAAGCGGCTCAAGGCGATGCCGGAGTCGCAGTGCCTGCGCGGGCTCGGTTAGCGGGTCTAATCTCCACCTAGGTATTCAGCCGAAGCCGGCGTGGCCGGACCCCGGCAGCTTTCACCGCTGGGCCGGTTCCTGCCTGGGTGAGAAGACCAACCTCCGGAGTTCGGGGGAGAGGCGTCTGGCCCGCCGGCGCGGCGCTACGCGCCTTCGTCATCGCGGACCGCAAGCTGAGCGAGGTGGCGCTCCATGTACTCCTCGACTCGTGTCATGACGAATCGGCCGGTCCCGTCCGACTCAACTCTGAATCGGTCGCCGGGCTTGATCGAGGACGCGGATGCCACCGCGAGTGGGACGCAAACCTGGTGGTTAGCGGACATCCGCGTCCGGCCTGTGGCCGGTGAATCGGGCGGATCGTCCGAGCCGGATGGGGGAGGCAGGATTCGAACCTGCGAAGGCTGTGCCAGACGATTTACAGTCGCCGTCCGTTGTCCGCTTGGATACTCCCCCGGCGGCTTGGAGTCTAGAGCGGGATCTTCGGCAAAGACCAGCTCACGGATCGGCGGCGCTCGATCGATTTCGTACTCCGCATACTTGGCGCCACCGAGCTGTATTGCCCTCTTTCCTTCGAGGTCTGTCGAAGGGATGAACCACCTGCGACCCGCTGCGGTGAGGACGAAGAGGTAGTCAATCCTCGCCTTGTCGATGACCTTGGATACCCCGCTCCAACTCTGGTTGCCCCCATTGGTAACCAGGGAGACGGGATACCGCAGATGTCCGTTGGGCGTTCGGGTTTCCTGAGTTGAGGTCTTGACTTGGATCCGGAGCAGTTGATCCGCGAATTGCGCGACAAGATCGAAGTCCGGGCTATGCCCGACCGGGAGGAGAGCCAGAGCCCCTCGTCGCGTTAGCCACTCAACGGCCGAGATCTCGCCCAAGTCGCCCTGCTGCCGTCGATTCAAGACCCTCTCCATGGATACGAACCTACGGGCCCATTTCTCAGGCATGGCACGGCGACTGAACCAGATGAGTGGCGAAATCGCCAGCAGACTCACGCGCACCCGGATAGCGTCCACCTCATGAGCCCCGACCTCGACGGACGCGTCATCGCAATCGCCGGAGCCGGCGGCGGCCTCGGCCCCATCGTCGCCAAGCGCCTCGCTGACGCCGGCGCCAGCCTCTCCCTCGCCGACCGCCACCAGGAGATCGCCGACGGAGTCGCACAGGACCTCGGCCTCCCCGACGACCGCGTGGACCCGCACGCCGTGGACCTCCTCGACGAATCCGGCGCCAACGACTGGGCCGCCGAGATCGAGAAGCGCTTCGGCCGCATCGACGGCCTCCTCCACCTCGTCGGCGGCTACCGCGGCGGCGACCCCATCCACTCCTTCGACCTCGCGGACTACGAGTTCCTCCACGACCTCCTGGTCCGCACCCTCCAACTCGCCAGCCGCGCATTCCATCCCGCCCTCTCCAAAAGCGAACACGGCCGCTTCGTCCTCGTCTCCTCCGCCGCAGCCCAAAACCCCGAGAACACCAACGCCGCCTACGCCTCGGCCAAGGCCGCGGCCGAGGCCTGGACCCTCGCCCTGGCCGATTCCTTCGCCGGCACCAAGACGACCGCCAACATCATCGTCGTCAATGCGATCGAGACCCCCGCCATGCGCGACGAGAGTCCCGAAACCGAGCGACCCACCTTCACCCCGGCCGAGGACCTGGCCGACGCCATCGCCTTCCTCTGCTCGGACTCCGCCGCCCGCATGAACGGCCAGCGCCTCTCTCTCCACCCCTGACGCCCCGGCCCGTCCGGGCCGCCTTAAGCCTCCCGCGCGTCTCGCTACAGTGCCCGTTCCGCCCGGATAGCTCAGTTGGTAGAGCACTTCCATGGTAAGGAAGGGGTCGCCGGTTCAAGTCCGGCTCCGGGCTCCTTCATCTTGGTCGCCAATCGAACATCCACCTCGGCAGGGCGCGGCAGGGCGCGGCTGCTCGGCCTGCTCGCGACCTGCGCACTCCTGACGGTCCTTGCCCTTCCGGCCGCGGCCTCGGCCGTGCGCCCCCTGACCACCGGCTTCTCCGACGGCGATGAGTTCCAGTCCGCCGACGCGTCCCAGCGCAACCTCTGGTTCGACCGCACCGTGGACGCCGGCGCCGGCATCGTCCGCATCGGGGTCGAATGGCCGGCGGTCGCCACACCTGCGGGAGCCACCAGGCCCGCAGACCCCACCAACCCCGACAGCATTTCCTACGACTTCACGCAAATCGACGCCGCGGTCACCGACGCCGAGGCCCACGGCCTCAAGGTCCTGCTCAGCATCAACCACGCACCGACCTGGGCGGAGGGCCCCAACCGTCCCGCGTCGGCACAAACCGGAACCTGGCAGCCCAACCCCTCAGACCTCGGCGACTTCTCCCAGGCCGTCGCCTCCCGCTACTCCGGCACCCACGCCGGCCTCCCGGCCGTGCAGGCGATCGAGGTCTGGGACGAGCCCAACAGCGGCGACTGGCTCACCCCCCAATTCACCGGCAAGAGCTTCACCGGAGCGGACCTCTACCGCGCCATGCTCAACGCGGCCTACAAATCGATCAAGTCCGTCAACCCCAAGGTCGACGTGGTTGTCGGCGGCACCGACCCCTATGGCGATCCCCCCGGCGGCCCCTATCCCGCCAGCGGCGCCCGCTCTCGCCCGGTCGAGTTCTGGCAGCACGTTCTCTGCGTCAAGCAGGTCAAGACCAAGAAGAAGAAGGGCAGCAAGAAGCCGGCCAAGGTCAAATACGCGCGGACCGCCGGCTGCTCCAACCCCGTCAACTTCGACGTCTTCGCCCACCACCCGATCGACAACACCGGCGGCGGCCCCCTGAAGTCCGGACCGAATCGCTTCGACGCGTCCACCCCCGACCTCGGCCGCGTCGTCAGCGTCCTGCGCGGCGCCGAGAAGGCCGGCACCACAAACGGCGGCAAGCACCCCGTCTGGGTGACGGAGTTCTGGTGGGACAGCAAGCCGCCCAACCCCGTCGGCGCCAAGCTGGCCACCCAGGCGCGCTGGATCCAGCAGTCCCTCTACCTCTTCTGGAAGGCCGGCGCCAGCGTCGCGATCAACTTCCAGATCGATGACTCGAACCTCCGCCCGGACGTCCACGCCGGCTTCCAATCCGGCGTCTACTTCATCGACGGCCGCCCCAAGCCATCCCTCACCGCCTTCCGCTTCCCCTTCGTTGCAAACCGGATCAACCGGACCAAGCTGGAGGCATGGGGCAAGTCGCCCGAGAGCGGCAAGCTCCTCATCCAGCGCGCGCAGGGCTCCCGCTGGATCACCGTCAAGCGATTGGGCGTGAGCAAGGGCGGCGTCTTCGACACCACCCTCCGCCTCTCCGGCAAGCAGCGCCTCCGGGCCCAGGTCGGCGGCTCCAAGAGCCTGGTCTGGAAGCAGGCCGCGGCCGTCACCCGCGCCAGCAGCAGCGGCGGCCCCTCCACGGCCCTGATCGTGCTGATCGGACTGGCCGGCGTGGCAGCGATCCTCACCGCCCTCCGCCTCCGAGCCCGCCGCCGCATCCGCCTCCGCCGCGAGCGCGGCGCCCGACCGCTCCCCGCCAAGCCAGCCTGACCCGCTCCGCGTGGCGGACTCGTCACTGGTCATCCACCACGGCTCGGCCGCCGGCAGCGAGCATCCGGTCGACGGCGAGCTGATCCTCGGCCGCGAGGACGGCACCGCCGACCTCGTCCTCGACGACCCCGGCGTCTCCCGCCGCCACGCGCGCGTCCTCCCCCAGAACGGCGCCGTGATCGTCGAGGACCTCGGCTCCTCCAACGGCACCTATGTCAACGGCGAGCGCATCTCCGGCCCCGTCGAACTCGGCGCCGGCGACGAGGTCCAGCTCGGCGCCACCGTCCTGGGGGTAGAGGATGGAGGAACCGCGGCCACGGCCCTCATGCCACCCAGCGCCCCCGCGACCGCCGAGCACCCCGGCCCGTCGCCCCGTCCCGCGTCCCGCCAACCCGGTCCATCCCGTGGCCCGGTCCCCCGCCGCCTCGCACCGCATCCACACGCCGAGACCAACATCCCGGCCCTCGCCGCCGCCTTTCTCGGCCCCCTGTCCATCCTCCTCATCTTCCTCAGCACCGGCGGCTTCTTCATCGCCCTCCCCTGCGCCATCGCCGCGATCGTCCTCGGCACCATCGGCCTCCGCAACGCCGACCGCCGAGACGCCGGCCACCGCCCCCTCGCCCGCATCGGCCGCTTCACCGGCATCGTCGGCACGATCCTCTCCATCCTCGCCGTGATCGTCTTCGTCGTCGTCGCCACCGCCCTCCATGCCACGGAGTCGAGCGTCAGCGGTCTCGTCGACCAGGTCAAGGACGAGATCAACAACGCGAAGCAGTCCAACCAATGACTGGCTGACCAGCCAACTCGGTTACGCTCCCGCGCCGTGGACTTCAAGCTCTCCGACGAGCAGCGCGACTTCGTCGCCGCCATACGCGACTTCTGCCAGCGCGAGTGCGGCACCGCCGAGCAGCGCGAACAGCTCACCAACAACCACACCGAGCTCCACAACTCCGACCTCTACCGCCAGATGGCGGACCTCGGCTGGCTCGGCCTCACGATCCCGGAGGAGTACGGCGGCTCCGGCGGCACCATGCTCGACGCCTGCCTCTTCATGGAGGAGACCTCCCGCGGCCTGGCCCCGATCGGCGGCTACGCCACCACCCTGATCGTCGCCGGCGCCACCAGGCGCTTCGGCACCGACGAGCAGAAGCAGCGCGTCCTCGGCGGGATCTCCAAGGGATCGGTCGAGGCCATCGCCATGACCGAGCCCGAATCCGGCTCCGACGTCGGCTCCCTCTCCACCGAGGCCGTCCGCTCCAACGGCGGCTACGTCATCAACGGACAGAAGGTCTTCATCTCCAACGCCCACATCTCCGACCACGTTCTGGTCGTCTGCCGCACCACCAAGGGCGACTCGAAGCACGAGGGCCTCTCGATGATCTTCGTCCCGAAGGACACTCCCGGCATGGAGATGCAGCCCATCGACACCATGGGCGGCCGCGAGACCAACACCGTCTACTTCAACGACTGCGAGGTCCCCGCCGAGCAGCTCCTCGGCACCCAGGACCAGGGCTGGGTCCAGCTCATGGCGGGGCTCAACACCGAGCGCCTCATCCTCGCCGCGACCATGCTCGGCATCGGCCAGCGTGCCTTCGACGACGCCCTGGCCTACGCCAAGGAGCGCAAGCAGTTCGGCAAGCCGATCGGCTCCTTCCAGGCCCTCCAGCACCGCTTCGCCGACCTCGCCACGGACCTCGAGGCCGCCCGCCTGATGACCTGGTGGGTCGCCGCCCTCAACGACGAGGACCCGGACCGCATGCTCCCCAAGGAGGCCTCAATGGTGAAGCTCTTCGTCACCGAGGCCGTCCAGCGCGTCACCCTCGGAGGCATGCAGATGATGGGCGGCTACGGCTACTCCTCCGAGTACGACATGGAGCGCCTCGTCCGCGCCTCCCTGGTCTCGACGATCTACGGCGGGACCTCAGAGATTCAGCGCGGCATCATCGCCAAGACGCTCGGCCTCTAGCTACGGCCCGGTATATCCGTTGGAGTAGCACGGCCGCGCCACCGGCCCCGGATCGACGCACTGATCGATAAACCCGTTCGGCTGCAGCCAGGTCGCGTCATGCGTCACTCCATCCAGCGACCGCCGCGGATACGAGTGCGGATCGCAGCCGTAGACGCTGACCGGGTTGGGCGGCAACTCGATCAGCGGCGCCGGCGCCGTCCCGTGCTGCGGGTTCGTGTTCTCGTCCGTGCAGTCCTGATCGCCGTCGAACCCCAGCGGCCCGCCGTCGTAATAGACCATCGCCGCCGAGCCGCTGTACGGATAGCTCGAGATCGACGGGATCCCCAGGAACGGATCGACGTCCCAGTGCCGTCCCGGATCGAGCGACGGCGTCTCGACCTGCGCGCCGATCGTCCGCGCCTCGTTCTCGGCCGCCAGGTTGGAGACCTGATGGTCGCCGTAGGCGAGCTGGAGCAGCACGCGGTGGGGCGGCGTGTTGGGCAACGGATCGTCGGTCATGTGCTGCGCGTAGCCATTGGCCTCACCCCGGTCCCACATCAACTGCATGAGCGAGAGGATCAGCGGGCGCTCGATCTGGTTCTTGTAGTTGGTGTAGAGCCCGAACCCCGGGGTCTCGAGGTACTGGCCCGAGTCCGAGCTCCTGCGCAGCAGGGTCGAGTAGTTCATCCCGGTCACGTTGAGCACCGCCTGGGTCAGATCCGGCTCGAGCGCGGTCAGCGCCCCGCCCATGATGGCGACCTGGCTGATCCCCTCTCAGTAGAGGCCCTGCGCCGGATCGAGCACGCTGACCGCGGGATTTCCGGTGCCGGAGCCGTCCGGATCGAACTGGAACGCCGGGTCGGTGTCGAACCCGGTCAGGTTCACCATCGCCCGCCCCAGATAGATCATGTTCACCATGCCCTGGACCATGCGGTCCGTGAGCTTGTGGAAGTTGCTCAGATCGAGCAGGGACCCAGCGACCGTTCCGATGTCGTCCTCGGAGAAGCCCGCCCAATTGGTCGCACACCAGGTGGTGTTGCTGAGGTTGGCCTCGCTGTTCGGGAACTTGATCATGTCCGAGACCTGGGTGTAATCCCCCAGCAGCCCATGTCCGAAGATGCCGCTCTGGGTCTGGTTGACATCCACGCCGGTGACCGCGGAGTTCGGCACCAGGCACCGGAAGCGGACCCCGGTGGTGCCCGCATCCTGGTCGTCGGCGGTCCCCGTCGGCGTGGCGTTCACGTCGCCGTTCGGCAGGAAGTTGAGCGTCGTGCCGACGTGGCAGTTCCCGTTCGCCAGGTAGCACGGCACGTTCGTCAACTCTCCGTCGATCTGGCGCAGTGTGTTGGCGGGCAGATCGCCCGGGTCGTCCTCCACGCTCGTGATGTTGAAGGTGGGCGCGCTGCCGTTGATCACCCCGTCCCCCGGGGTGTTGTCGCCGAGGGCCGCGAGCGCGTTGTCGCGCAGGGCCAGCGCCCGTCCCGCGAGGCTGTGCTCACTGGCGACCGTGAAGTCCCAGCTCAGATACAGGTTGGCGCGGGGGACTCCATTCGCCTGCAGCGTCGAGATCAGGTCCTCCATGTGCGGTCGCCGGTTCTCGATCGCGGGATCCGACGTCGTCAGCCGGTCGCGGTAGACGCGGAACGGCATCGGCGGCGGAACCGGGTTGTTCTGCGCGTCGCGCAGATCGCGCAGGGCGACGATGTAGCGGTGTCCCTCGAGGAAGTTGCGCGCCGGCCGAATGATCAGGTTGACGTCCTGGGTGTTCCCCGGCGTGTAGTGGTTCGGGTTGGCGTCGAGCTCCGCGAACACGGGCTGACGTTGCCCGGTGGCCGCGTCGATCACCACGGCGGGCTGGTTCGCGTCGGCGTAGCGATGCAGGTCGTTGACGGGCACGAAGCCGGTGTTGTTGAACGCGGCCTGCGTCTCGACCTGCGGGACCTTGACCGTGATCAGGTTCCCGGGGCTGAAGCCATCGTTCCGGTTGATGTCAGTCGCGTCCAGATGCTGGCCGAGCTGATTGGCCGGCGTCGAATTCGGGTTCAGGGCGAGCCGGCGCCCCGTGGCGGTCGTCGCGTCCGGAACGGTGAAGTAGTCGTTGGGCCACGGCTGCAGACAGAGCGCCGGGTCCATGAAGTCGCAGCGGTTGGCGTTTGAGGTGTCGATCGGCGGGCCGAAGTACGGCCGCGACGTCGGGTTCTCCGAGCCGACGCTGCAGACCGCGAGGTCGCGATCGAGCGGGGTCACGCGGGAGCCCTTGCTCTTCTTCCCCTTCTTCTTGGCCTTTCCCTTCGCGAACCTGGCCCGAAGGCCGGTGATGGAGCAGCCGCCGAGGGCGTCCCTGCCGGTGGTCGACAATGGGACGTTGACCGTGTGTTTCCCGGGACCGACCTTCTTCGCCGTGGTGAGCGC
>Ga0126307_10001722_pt1 | contig 14527 bp, 15 predicted proteins | sample Plot28_FD_89955 | JGI IMG/M metagenome (GOLD analysis project Ga0126307, IMG submission 89955) | Serpentine soil microbial communities from UC McLaughlin Reserve, CA, USA - Plot28 | ecosystem: Environmental > Terrestrial > Soil > Grasslands | place: USA: UC McLaughlin Reserve, Lake County...
GGCCCGTTGTCGCGCGTGGGTGATGTCAGCGCGTGGCGGGAGTTGCCCGCGAACACCCAGGCACTGCTCCTGCCGACCGTGCGGTAGAAGTTGAACCCGCCCGCCTCCAGATCCCAGGCCATCAGCTCGACGGTCTGGTGGTCAGGGCCGGACGCGCTGAGCACGATGTCGGGGCCACCCGGCCCTTTGCCGAGCGTCGCGAGGAAGCGGAGGTTACGGTTGACTGCAACGCCAGGTATAGGGGCGATCTGCGTACCCTCGCCTACGAGGAAGAACTGCTGCACTCGAAGGGGGTCGTCCGATGGCACGGCTTGCTCGATGGCGTCGAGCACCTCCCCGGCGTTGTTCGGGAAGTCGCCCTTCAGGAGAACCAGTTGCGCGAAGCGGTCCCCGAGTTGTTGTGTTGCTTCTTGCGGGCTCAGCTTGATTGGAAGGTCGTCGCTTCCGAGGATAAAGCGATGAACGGCGTCGTCGTCCAAGCCCTCCCGCGCGAGAGCCCCGCACGGTCGATGAGGCGGAACCGCCGTGCTCGGCGTGACGGCGCTGTTCATATCCGCCCCCCGGCTCGCAGCATCGATATCGCAACCACCGTGGTTTCGGACGCGCGGAGAAACGACACGCCTCGCGCTTCGGTGGTCACCTCAGCACTTGGTTTCGGTGGAGGGTCAGTTGTCCCAGTGCCGAGGTAGGTACTGCCCCGTGGGATTCGTTGGACACGGTGGCTCCTTCCGTTTTGCTAATCACAAACTCAGCTTCCTCACGCCGGTGTTGAGATACTGCGGTTACATGTGAGACACCATCCTCCTTCCTATTAGCCCCACATAAGCACATGCCGATGAACTGGCAATGAATCCTCGATGTATCCAACGAATTTGCTTTAAGAGATATTGGCCACGACCTCGTCGATCAGGGCAGTAACCTTGCCTAAATCCACGCCCTTCATTATCAGTTTCGTCGCATCCCCATGGCCACGTTGCATGTGGCTTTTCCTCCTTCTGAAGACTCACCACCGCGTCGCTAGGTCGGCTTACACCAACGAATCTTCAACCCCTCCATTGGTAGCAGGGAGCGATAAATTCGCGATGAATTTTGGTCTGATTCTGAAGAGAGAAACTGGCTCAGACGGCACCATGGAGCATCTAGCGGCGGACAATCATGGCGCCGTCCTGGCCGAGGAGAGTCGACGATTTGGACACGCACCCTTGGATGAGGCTCTCCAGGAGTGCCCCTATCGCACCCTCCAAGAACGGCGTAACTACACGGAGGTCGACACGGGAATGTCGGTGAGCCGCTTCGCCATGTGCCGCGCCATAGCCGGGAGCTAGCGAAGGACAGAGCTCAGTGAACGGCTTCGTACGGCACTACTTCGATCGGGCTACTTTCAGCGTGGATCGCTTTCTGCCATTTGTGAACCTGCGGGTCGCCGACAAGTGGGAGCCCAATGGGTCGCGAAGCGGACGTCTTCTTTCGTTCCTTATCCGTTGGATCCTGGTTCCGCTGCTGGTCGCCCCCTTGGCCGACAGCACAAGGGGGCGGTGAGCATGGTACGGAAACGAAATTCGGGTCTTCTAGTAAACCGTGGCCACCCTCCGAGGGGCATCCGGTTCGGGGTTATGTAGATCTCCAGACAGCTTCCCAGCAGCCTCACAGGATGGAAGGATTCGGTGTCGAGCATTCATCGCCGATTCATCGCCCCGTGGTTTTATGCGCAGATGAAACCGGCGGCTGCGCGGCGAACAGGGTCGCCGAGCGTGGGCAAGAGAGGAGCGAAGCGGTGAACGAAGAGCAGCTTAGGGTACACCAGGATCTACCGACGGCGGATTCTCAGCGCCTGATCGACTTCGAGAGGGCCCAGATCTTGACGCTGGAGAGCTTCCCCCCACAGTTCATCCTGAGGGTCACAGGGACCAAGCCGTTTCTGAACATGGAAGTGCAACTCGAGCCGCTGGTGTTCATCCGGCAACCCGAGTACTGGGGCATCGAGGTGGTCGGGCGTCTACCCGGCGGGATCGGGCTGCCGGCCCTGGCGCCCTACGACGTCACTATCCCGCTGAGCGGCATTACGGGGACCAAGGGCATCGAGGTTATAGGCGCGTCGCGCTCCAAGAAGATAAAGGTGCCATCTACGGAGCCCGTGCCCGAGCCGCCAGGCTTCCCAGAGGCGAACCTCTTCCAACTGAGGGGTAGGGAGGGCGTCAGGATCACCTACGGGATACTCCGGGCCAGGGGTGAGTTCCTCGACTACCGGGACAGGGAGCGCGACCTGAGCTTTAGCGCCAGGAAGGGGGAGATCGACACCTTCGAGAGTACGATCGGCAGGATGCTCACCGTAGCCCTGAACCGCGACGAGGCCAACGCCGACGCCGATCTGATCACGCTGACCCTGCTCTTGCCGCGCATCAGCCTTGAGGCCCAGGGCACCGCTTTCGAGACTTTTGCGATCGAGACCACGCACCTCACCGGCTTCCGCCCGCAACCCGCGGGAGGCCCGCAGCAACTCTACAGTGCGCTGTCGCTTAAAGGGACGGCGAGCCAAGCCGATTGACCATGAGAACCGTAGCCACGCTCGAGGGACGATGGCGGTGTACCTGCTGCTAGGTTATCCGAGAGATCCTTGCTGCCTGAGCGTTCGCGCCGCGCTGGAGGCGCACGATCACCGGGTCCGTATCGTCGCGAATCCGCTGGCGCACCCGTCGCGCTTCGCCTGGTGGCTGGACAACGAGCGATCCGCTAGCCAACTTGTCTGGGGCGATGAGTCGTTGGTCCTCGACGAGCACATCACCGGCGTGCTGGTGCGCAGTTCCGGGTGGATCGATCCTACCGGCTGGCGACCCGACGACCTCGCCTACGTCCAGGCGGAGACGCAGGCGGCTCTGCTTGCCTGGTTGTGGAGTCTGGCCTGCCCTGTGGTCAACCGCTATCCCCCGGCGACGTGGTATCGCGTTCAGGCTCCGCTCTTGTCCTGGCAGCCGCTGCTGCGACGTTGCGGCCTGCCTGCGTTGGAGGCGCTGGTCACCAACGTCGAGGAGGAGACCCGCGCCTTCGGGCGACGCCTCGCTCGGGAGGGAGTGGCCGGTACCGTCTACGGTCCACTCACCAGCGAAGCACGCTATCTGGTGACCGGTGACGAAGATTGGAGCGGTCTGGCCGCCATGCAGGGCCTTGCACCGGTCTGCCTGACTCCTCTTCATGGAGCAACACGACCGGTCTGTGTGGTTGGCGAACGGGTGATCTGGGAAGGTGAGCCGCCTTCTGAGGTGGCCCTGCTCGAGCCGGCTTTGCGCCGCTTCGCGAGGACAGCAGGCCTGACCTTCGTGGAGCTGGATCTTGCTCCTACCTCTAACGGCATCCGCACCATAGCGGTTGAACCTTACCCTCACTTCGAGCGGTTTGGTGAAGTTGCCCGGCGGCGGATCGTGGAGGGGATAGTGCGGCTCCTCACCTCGGAGACGGGTCGCGGTGATCCTGCGAAGACTGCTCGTGGGAGCCTTTCATGATCCTCGTCTGTGGCGGCCTGGCCGACAGCGTGACCGAACTGGTGTGCGCGCGGTTGAGGGACTGCGGCTATCCTTATCGGTTGCTCGACCTGGGAATCTATCCGGCCGGGTTCGAGATCAAATGGCACTGACGAGGCTCCGGCCCTGGCGGTTACATCGCTGGCCCCGAATGGCGGCTTGAACTGGACGAGTTGACGGGCGTCTACGCCCGTTTTCTCGGACCGGAGGGCCGGATGCCGCTCCCGGACACCCTCCCGGAGACCGCCCCGGCGATGTATGCCGAGTACGACGCCGGTCTGATGGCCCTGCTGGAAGACTTGCCCTGTGCGGTAGTCAACCGTCTCGGGGGTGGCATGTCCAACCACAGCAAGGCCTACCAGGCGCTGCTGGTGCGCCGCTCGGGACTGCTGACACCGCCGACGCTCGTCACCAGCGATCCGGAGGCAGTACGCCGCTTCTACGAGGAATGCCGGGGCGAGGTGATCTACAAATCGCTGAGCGGCGTGCGCTCCATAGTCCGGCGTATGGGGGCCGAGCAGTTCGCGCGCCTGCCCTCGTTGCGTCACGGCCCTGCCCTGTTCCAGGCCTTCGTTCCGGGCGAGAACGTGCGGGTGCACACCGTGGGCGATCAGGTGTTCGCCACGCGCGTGTATGCGGAGGCGGTGGACTACCGTTACGCGACCCGCGAGGGGCGCACCGTCGAGATGGAGCCGACCGTTCTGCCCCAGGACGTTGCGGCGGCCTGCCTGCGGCTTGCACACCAACTCGACTTGGTGCTGACGGGCATCGACCTCAAAGAAACTCCGGAAGGTGACTACTACTGCTTCGAAGTGAATCCGTCTCCTGGCTTCCTGTACTACGAACAGAGCAGCGGCCAACCTATCAGTGCAGCACTAGCCAACTTGCTCCAGCGCGGCATGTCACGGGACGTTCAACGACGGGAGGAGGATGTCGATGCAATGAATAAGTTAGTGGGGCCGGAAGCCTTGCCAGACTAGTTCTGGATCCGCGACCACGCCCCAGAAATCGTTGCTAGCGTAGATCAAGGAGACATGATAATGGCGGAATCAGGCCAAGAAGCCGGGGAAGAGGCCAGGGAGCCTTTCGTCTCGCAGGAAGACCGGCCAGAAGTACGACTCGACCCCAACGCGCCGCTCAGCGAGCTGCGTGTGCGGGACCTGGCAGCCATCCTGGGACCCATGGCTGGCAAGAATCCGAACTTCGAGGTCGGCAAGACCGCGGTGAAGGATTTCTTCGATAAGCCTTCTCCGGAGGTGGCCAAAGACTGGCTCAAAGAGATCAAAACCGAGAAGGTCGAGAAGCCCGAGAAGTTCGAAAAGAACGAGAAGTTCGAGAAGAACGAAAAGTTCGAGAAACGCGAGATCAAAGAGGTCAAGAACGAGAAGCTCGAGATCGCGGAGCCGGGCTTCGATCCTACAACCTTGCCGGGGCCGGATCCCAGGCTCGAGCAGGTCATCGAGGCCGTGACGGGCATGAACAACCAGGTGAGCCAGCTCGCCGATCAGGTGGCGGAGCTGCAGAGAAGACTCCAGAGCTAGGAGCCATCTGGGCAACAGGCGGTATCCCGGGCCGGGCGCGAGACCCGGGCTCGATTCATCAAGGATTCATCGCCTCCTCGTAGGGTAGCCTGCGACAAGCGTTTTTAGGCGAAAGGTAGGGGAGATATTACGATGAACAGGCGAGCGTGGGGGTACGTTATCGGGTCCACGATACTGGTGCTGACACTCGCCCTATTGGTGGCTCTTGGCAGCAAGGTCGGCCTCTTTCCCGAGCCTACGGATCTAAGCCCCGAGGCGTCGGCGGCGATCCTGACCGTGGTCGGGACCACCGCGGTGGGTATAGAGCGCATCATCGAGACGCTCTGGACGATGCTTGGACAGGCAACGGGTAACCAGCGTTGGCCGCTGAACCTTGTCGGAGATGAGGTTTCCCAGTTTGTCTCCAGGCTGAACGAGGATCTGGAGCCGTTCCTTCAGCGGGTACAGGAGGGGGTTGACCAGGTGGGCGAGGCCACGGGGGTGGCTACCGAGCGACTCCGGGTGGCCAAAGAATCGATCGACGACATCCAGGGTTCCATCAGGGAACTGCAGGCGCTCGCGCCCGAGAACCCCCGGGCCAGAGAGGCCCTCGCGGCGGCTTCCAGGGGTATCGGCTACCTCGAAGGCGCGTACCCGAGTCTTCGCGACCAGGCGCAGCGCTTCAACGAAGCGGTAAGCGGGGCCGACGCCCTCCTCAACCAGGTCAACGATAACCCCGCGCGGCGGCTGATCAGCATCCTGGTCGGTTCCTTCCTGGGTCTCCTGGTGGCAGGCATCCTGGGCCTCGACCTGGTGGGGGCTACTTTGGGGGAGAACCCCTGGGGACCCGAAGGAAAGCCCCCCTGGTTGGATAGCGCTTTGCCGAACCTGGGTGCCGCGGTCACTGGCCTCGCGATGGGGCTCGGCGCCAGTCCCACCCACGAGCTGATCAAGACTCTCCAGGAGACCAAGAAGAACCGTAAAGCCGAGAATAACGCCAGCTAGGCGATGGGCGGCCCAACCTGACCACAACGGAGGAGACTCCCCGCCTCACGAACCTACCCTCGCCCACGGCCAGAAGGCGTTCTCGACGCCTCGCAACGCGGGGGCCAGAGCAGGGTAGTGGCGCAGCAGCACGGTGGCCATGTCAGTGTCGTTTACCCACTCTATCCCCGTCTTCGTGTAGACACGTTCGTTGTAGTCGGTGGTGAGGAAGCGATCGCTGTTGATCCGCCTGGACGCCATCAACACGAAGATACGGAAAGCCGTGTCGCTGAACGCGAAGCCCTTCGGCGGGTTCTCCGCGTACATGCCGATCATCTGGTCTAGCTGCTCGACGTCGTCGTCATAGACCCGGCGCAGCTCGTCAGACCAGTCCGGGTTATCGGTCAAGTCCTCGAAGCTTGTGATGGGCTTGAGGTGGAGCAGCCTGCGGAACTCGTTGTAGCGGGGCACGCCGAGCTCCCTGCTGCGCAGTACGTCGGTCGCCGCGAGGTCCTGGCGTATACCGTCAGGCCTCTCGAAATTCTGAAGGCCGCGCGGGTAGTTGTGCAGAGTGATCGCACCGGGATGGGCGACGCCGAATGAGTAGAACAGGTCCCGCATGTCGATCTGGTCCATCAGTTCCATTGCGGACCGCTGCACGATCTGGGCGAAGCCACGTTCTTGTAGCGCGTCGTCGCTCGCGACGGCCCGGAAGGTAAAGTCGTCGGGGATGAGCGGGTGCATCCTGTAGACCGATACGAACTCCTCGGTGAGCGAGTAGGGTACGCCGAAGTGGTCCGGACGGCCGCCGACGATGCCGCTGATCAGCTCGTTGTCGCTGATGCGTCCCACCAGTTTCTTCACCGTCTCCCCCGCCAGCCCCCACCAGTTGGCGTTAAGGCCCCGTCGCGCGGTGGGGTGGTCGAGGAGAGCGGGCGTCCACTCGATCGTGTGGATTTTCGCCAACAGCGCCGTGTTTATGAGCCGGGCGCGGTCGAACAGGTCATCGTCGGACCAGGCTGGATACTCGGCGTACAGCCTGTCGCAGATCGCGTTGTGCTCGAGGGTGAAGAGCGTGTGCATCATGGCCAGGCCGATCCAGAAGCCCGGCTCGTCGGCCGGGTGTTTCTCGCTGTTGGGATCTACTGGTATCAGGCCATCGGGGCCGATCTTTAGCTTGCCGTCCTCCCCCGTCCTGATCCCGTCCTGGGTGGCCTTGTCGTTGCCGTAGATCTGCGAGCCGTCCCACCAGTGGCTGTGCACGTTGATGTGGGTAGGCGGCAGCCCCTCCTCTTTTGGCACGCGCGTGGGATCTTCAGGTGTGCGGAGGATGCGCATCGGATTCTCGGGCCACGGATCGTCGTTGGCGAGGGGTACCTCCCAGGGGTTGTCCCTGGGGCTCTTGCCGTGGCTAACCCAGTCGCGGAGCATGAATTGGATCCATGCGGCCGCCAGCAGGTTGAGCGAGGTGGCCGGAAGAAAGGTCTCGCGCGTCAAGAGCTCGCGGCTGACGGTACGCGGGTTAGGCCGCATCAGCCGCTCGTGGTCGGGATGCGTTCGATCGATCGGCACGTTGCGGCCGAACCGCGTCCCGGCGCTGCCCATCTGTGGGCTCGTCAGATCGTTGTAGGTGCCGTCCACCGTGCGCGCGGTGAGGTGACGCTCGCCATCCGGCAAGGGTCTGTTCATCGTGGCCGCTGTCTGCGTATCGTACAGGTTCTCCCTTCTCAACCTGTTGCGATAGATGAGAATCGTCACGAGCCCGAGCGGCCAGGGCAACTTGGCCCAGCTACTGGTTGCGGCCGCCCAACTGGTCAACCGCGCGAACAGCGGCGTTCGGGACAGGCGTATTAACCACAACAGGCCGAGCACTACCAGGGCGGCAACGCTCAGCGGGTCCAAAGAATCGCCTCTTGTTTCGGGTGATCGGCTCATCATCCTTCTCCTTTGACGGGGACGATCGAGTTCAAGGTGCTCCGCTTCGACTCGTAGACCTCGCCTTCACTCGGCCTCACACAGGAAAGCTTGGGCGACCGGGCCACATCTCGGTGCGTTTTCCATTTGATCTCACAAATGGCGCATTCTCTTTGCGCCACGCTTCCGCGCGACGACGGCCAAGCCGGTGTTGACGGCAGAAATAATAGCGGCGATGGTAGACGCGCGTCGTGGCAGGTGTCCCCGGTCGCCGGCGATCAGCGCCGCCGCGACGTCGAGGGCGTGGATCACGGGAGCGACGCGTACGGAGTGGGCACGCAAGCCCTCGTCTCGCAGCAACAGCTGAGCGCCGATGAGGGTGGTGCGAACGCCGAACAGACGGAGCACGTAGAGCGCGGCGCGGTTGGTCTCCGGATCGACCCCCAACCGGCGAGCCAGTGCGGCGGGCACGAACATAGCCGCGATGCCGTTGAACAACCTGATGCCCGCGAGCGCAATTCGTGCGTAGTCGCCCGCGCGGTCAGCTTTCCTGGTCATGCTGGTCTACCTCCCAGGAGTGTATTAGTCTAGGGAGGGAGCGTTTCACCTCGACCTACGATCGGACGAAATGGGCGCTTTCTCATGTGTTCTGACCTTACCCTCCGTGGCCAGTAGCCTCCAGTGCGTGAGCTTCGAAGGTAACCGGTACCGATGAATCGAGAATGAATTTAGGCCGGAATGTCGACGAAATGAACCAAATCTGTCGCAACTCGACGCCGATTCACCCTGAATTCATCGCCATCAGCTTTATTGGGGGTGCTACGAGGCCACAGAGTCCAATTATTGAGGAGGTAGCGCCATGGTCGTATTCCCGCCCATAACCGTGCGCCAACCGCGTCCCCACGACATCGTCGACGATCCCGTCGGGGTCTGCGGCGTCGGAACCGGGTTCGAGGGCGTCATCTCCGCGCGTGCGGGCCAATAACGGCAGGGAGCTGCGGGAGGTCCCCGTGAGGGCCGGTGGCACCGGTATTTGGGGGAACTTTCAGGTAACGATCGACCTTCCCGGCCGTCCCCCGACGGCGCGCGGCACGCTGGAGGTCTTCGAGGAGGCCCAGGACGGGAGCGGGCGCGAGCTGAACAAGGTCGTCGTCCCGATAGTCTTCGGTCGGGCTCTGGTCGACCCGTATAACGGTTTCGCGCAGTACACGGTAGAACGCGGCGACACGCTCTCGAGCATCGCGGAGCAATTCCTCGGTGATGCTGACAGGAGCCGTGCGATCTTTCAGGCGAACCGCGATCAGATCGAGGACCCAGACCTCATCTTCTCGGGGCAGGTCTTGCGTGTCCCGCAGTAGCGACGGCCCGACCAGGGAGGAAGGGTGAGCACGCAACCGATGGAGGGGTCTTGACCGGGAATGTGGGACGCACGCACGATGGTGAGCTACCTCGTCAGACGGCGAGTACCGGCTCGGGCGAGATACGCGACAGGCCGATGGGAGGATCCTCGCGCGACTCGCTGGCCGGGGCCGGCTGGACCTGCAGGAGGATTGGCAGGTTCAGGAGTATGGTTTCCCCCGAGAGAAGGTCCTTCTCCTGGTTGAGCCTCGCGCCCCTCTGGAGATCCCGCAATCAGGTAGTCGGGACCCTTCTCGGCGACCCGACCAACGACGAGCGGCGCCGCTGGATGATGAATCAGCGCAATGCGAGAAAGCTGCAGCCGGATCAGGTTATCCAGGAGCACGCAGACCTGGAGGAGTTCTCGTTCCTTGTGGTCGGTGACACCGGGGAGGGGGATGCCTCGCAGTTCGCGCTCGTGCCGCCGATGCTCGAGGTCGGTAAGAACACGGCCTTCATGGTCATCTGCAGCGACATCATATACCCATCGGGTGACGCGGAAGACTACGAGGAGAAGTTCTACCGCCCCTACGAGAACTACCCGAGACCCATCTACGCACTGCCCGGCAACCACGACTGGTACGACGGCCTCAACGGATTCATGTACCACCTGTGCGATGCCGAAGCTCCGGCGGCTCAGGGGCGCTCGCCGGAGCCCGTTACGTCGGGGACGGACTCGAAGAGGACTCTCCTGAGAGAAACCCTGCGGCGGCGGCTGTGGCGCAAACCATCCGGGATGGACCCGAGGGTGCCGACGCGCAAGCAGGTGTGGCGCTCGTTACCCAGCCAGAGGTCGAGCCAGCGCTCGCCCTACTTCGCTATCGAGACCGGTCCGCTGCTGATCGTGGGCATAGATACCGGCATGGGCGGCGGCATCGACTGCGAGCAGGGAGAGTGGTTGCGCAAGATCTCCCGGATCGACAAACCGAAAATACTGCTCACCGGCAAGCCCATCTACGTGGACGGCGAGTACCATCCGGGGGCCATCGAGGATGGCGGCACGGTCGACCAGATCGTGCGCGACCCCGGGCACCGCTACGTCGCGGCCATAGGCGGGGACATCCACAACTACCAGCGCTACAGGGTCATGATGAAGGGCCATCCTCATCCGTTCTACTACATCGTCAGCGGGGGCGGGGGCGCGTACATGAGCGCCACACACCAGATCCGGAAGGTCTCGTTGCCAGGCATCGAGGAGGAAGACAGGGACGAGGAAGGCAAGAGTTGCTTCGTCTGCTACCCGCGGCGGGGCGACTCGCTCTCCTTCTACAGCAAGCTGTACGACCGCAAGTTCGGTCTCGGGAAAGGGTGGTTGGAGATCCCGCCCGCCGAGGCGGCCGCCTACATGGGAGAACGGCTCGGGATAAAGCCCGTGCGGGAGAAAGACCAGGACACCTACGTCAGCAGGCGCGCCCGACGGTTCGCCGAGCGGATCTTCCCGCTCCCCGGTCGCGGCAGGGGTCTCCTTCACCACTACTTCTCCGAGTTCTTCGACTGGAACGAGCCGCCGCTCTTCAAGAACTTCCTCAGGCTAGACGTTCGCGGAACCGAGCTCACCATTCGCTGCTTCGCCGCAACAGGCTGCCTGGACCACGAAAAGAATCCCCCCGTAGAGGACGAGGTAAGGATCCCCCTCGACCCGCCGCGTCAGGAGTCAGCCGGAGAGGAAGCGTGGCAGGAAGGGCTCGAGCAGGGATGACGAAACATACCGGCAGCCATCACCACGATACGACTTGTTCCTATGACCGAAGTGATCAGGTTTCCCAATGAGGCCGGACCAGGACTCGGTCGAGCGGATCCGGCGCCACGAGGTCTCCCGCGCCCTCAAGAAGGCAAACCTTTCGCCCGACGATGAGGACGTAATAGATCTGTTCAGCCGCTCGCTTGTCGGCAGGCTCCTCCACGGCCCGATCTCCGAGGTCCTGGCACGCGCCGAGCTTTCCTTCGGGGACCGACCGAGTCGGGAGGTGCCACGCGGGCTCGAACGGAGCGGAGGCAAAAACTGAGCGTCTGGGCCGAAGAGAGATTATCAGATTAGCGAAAATGGGGAGCCCTACGTCGAGTACGAGCTCGAAAACGACCGGACGTCTGGCAAGCCTGCATGATTGAATCTCACAGCCCGAGCTCGGCTCGAAGCAGCCTCGATTCCTTGCGCGGGCCAACTGGTCGTCGAATTCGCGTGTTTGAGTACAGAATTCTTAGCGAATCGATCCCCGATTCATTCAGAATTCATTCAGAATTCATCGCACTCGTTCTAAATGAAGCCCGAAGAACGACGTGGCGGCCTGCCGAACGGCGGAGCTTGGGAGAGCTCCCCAAAAGGGAAGGAGGGACCCTCAAATAGGAGCCTGAGTCCAGGTAGATGGCGCGCTCGGCTACCGATTAGTAGCGTTCGCACATGATGCGGCGACCAAAATTTGGATAATAGTGATTGATGAGGAGGTAGACAGACGTGCATGGAGTGGGCGGAGGTCACGGACGGGCTGTAAGGCTACGTGTGGAAGACGACATAGACGTCGAACAATTCGACCGCGTGGTGGCGAATGGCGGGGACCCAGAAGATGTGCAAGCCGTGCGTATGCGTCTGGGCAACAGGCTTCTTGGTCCCAGCAGGTTCGGCAAGATGTTTCCGGATTTGGATCCTTTCCGGCCGTCAGACACAGCGCTCGTCGAACTCGGTCGAGCCATGACTTCGCTCGAGAACCCGGCCGTGAACAATTCCGATATACCCGCGGGTTTCACTTACCTGGGCCAGTTCATCGACCACGACATAACGCGCGACGAGACGGAGGGCTTCCCGGAAATCGACGACCCAGAACTCATCGAGCAGGGACGGAGGGTAACCCTCGACCTAGACAGTTTGTACGGCCAAGGTCCCAAGCGACAGCCAGAACTCTACAACAAGAATTTTCATCCTAGTCAAGCTAGGTTTCGGCTCGGCCTTACGACGCCTACTCCTGACGTAGGAAGCGGTAGGCTACCGAATGATTTGCCGAGGAGAGCCAACAAGGAAGCTGTCATCCCTGACGACAGAAACGATGAGAACACCATCGTTGCCCAAACCCACCTTGCCTTCCTCAAGTTCCATAACAAGGTGATGGACACCACCATAGCGGAGACCGAGGACGATGGATCGGCAACCTTCACGCAAGCCGATGAGGATCGCAGGCCAATACCTTTCAATGTCGCGAAGAGGTCGGTGAGGTGGCACTATCAGTGGCTCGTGCTAAACGACTTCCTCCCACAGTTGGTAGACCGCAACGTTCTCGACGACATCAGGGCCAACGGTAGAAGGCATTACGATTTTAGCGGCCGCCAGTTCCGTGACGAGCCATTCATGCCTTTAGAGTTTTCGGGCGCAGCCTATCGCCTCGGGCACAGCATGATACGAGACGGCTACAACTTCAACCGCGTCTTCTCAGATCCTTTGCAGGTGCCGGGGGCCAGTCAGGTTGCAACACTCGGCCTGTTGTTCACATTCACGGGCAAGGGCGGGATGTTTGGCTCCCCCACGCTGCCCAGCAACTGGATCATCGACTGGCGTAGGTTCTTTCCCGTTGACGACCCCGCCCTATTGAATTTCACCCGCGCCATCGATATCACACTGGCGGAGAGCCTTCGTCAATTACCTGTTCCCTCCGGTCAACCTGCGGTGCTGGCTGTAAGGAACCTGCTGCGGGGCAGCAGAGTAGGGCTGCCGACAGGACAGGACGTCGCGCAAGAGATCGGCGCTACGACACTGACGCCTGCTCAAATAGCAAGTGGGCACGTTCGTGAGATCGTCCGCAAGCACAAATTTCATCAACAGACGCCCCTCTGGTACTACATCCTGAAAGAGGCAGAAGTGCAGGGCGAGGGAATGCGGTTGGGGGAGGTCGGAAGCCGTATCCTCGGCGAGGTGTTCGTCGGGCTGCTTGAGGGCGACCCGAACTCCTTCTTGTCAAGGCAGCCGGATTGGACTCCCACCTTGAGTTCTTCGATCCCGGGGGCCTCACCGGGAGATTTCAAGATGGCCGACCTTCTTAGGTTCGTCAATGAGATCAACCCCATAGGCTAAGTTCGATAGGCGGCGGTGCGACCAGCCGAGATTTTGCGGCTTGGTCGGCTTCGCCGTCTCGAACGAGGCTGAGAGGCGGGTTCGAACGATGCACAGTTACGTGTACACCCTGCGGTAGGCGGCGTACGAGAGATGAGTGAATGACATGAACAGTAGGCCGAGCGATATACACTTCGACGCGGTCGTGATCGGGTCCGGGTTCGGCGGCTCGGTGACGGCCTACCGGCTGGCCGAGGCGGGGCTGAGCGTCTGCGTCCTGGAGCGGGGGAAGGCGTACCCGCCAGGCGAGTTTCCCCGCGCCCCCCATCGGATGCAGAAGAACGTCTGGGACCCCAGCGAGGGGCTGCACGGGATGTACAACATCTGGTCGTTCAGCGAGCTGGGGGCGGTGGTCTGCAGCGGTCTTGGCGGGGGGTCCCTGATCTACGCGAACGTCCTGATCCGCAAGCCCGAGAAGTGGTTCGTAAAGGAAGACCTCGATGGTGGTGGGTTCGAGTACTGGCCGGTGACCCGCGCCGAGCTCGACCCCCACTACGACCGGGTCGAGAAGATGCTGGACGCCCAGCAGTACCCCATCGACGAGGAACCGTACAACGGGGTGCCCAAAGTAAGAGAGTTCAGGGATGCCGCTAATCGACTTGGCCTCGACTGGCGGCTGCCCAACTTGGCCGTCACCTTCGGCAACGAGGGCGAGAAGCCGGCTCCGGGCGAGCCCATCCGCGGAGGGTTCTGGGACATAGAGGGACGCAAGCGTACGCGCTACACGTGCCGCCTGGTCGGCGAGTGCGACATCGGCTGCAACTACGGATCCAAGAACACGCTCGACTACAATTACCTCTCCGAGGCCAAGCGGCTGGGGGCCGAGATCCTGACGCGGTGCGAGGTGAAGGAGTTCGAACCCAGAGAGGGCGGAGGGTACAAGGTCAGCTACGTACGGCACGAGCCGGAGCGGGAAGGCCAGAGGACGGATACCTCCCGCCTGCACAGGAAGACGCTCACCACGGACCGGCTGATCCTCTCGGCCGGGAGCCTGGGCTCCACCTTCCTGCTGCTTAAGATGAAGATGGAGAACCGGGATGCCTTCCGCGGTATCAGCAACCAGCTCGGCAGTCGCTTTTGCGGCAACGGAGACCTGGTCA
>Ga0126307_10001723_pt1 | contig 14526 bp, 17 predicted proteins | sample Plot28_FD_89955 | JGI IMG/M metagenome (GOLD analysis project Ga0126307, IMG submission 89955) | Serpentine soil microbial communities from UC McLaughlin Reserve, CA, USA - Plot28 | ecosystem: Environmental > Terrestrial > Soil > Grasslands | place: USA: UC McLaughlin Reserve, Lake County...
CCCGCCGCGGACACCGCCCCCGTCCAGCGCGAGTGGATCTCGCGCGCCCGTAACGTCAGACGGGTTGCCGGGGCGAATCTCGTCGACGTCTGGAGGGTGACGGGCCCCCTCGACCCGCTCGCCTGCGCCGCCCCGGCCGGTGCCGCGCCCGGCGCGCCGCTACCGAGCGTTACCGGCGAGTAGCGGCAGCACCCGCGAGGCGCGTGCTACCCATAGGGCGTGGCCTATCCGCTCGATAACGCCCTCTTCCAGTGGGAGGAGGGGGCGCGCCGGCTCCGCGAGCTCTCCAGCGATCCGCGCACCGCGCGCACCGCGAGGCGCGCTGTCGAGGCGATCCGCGACGAGCTGCGCCGCCGCATCGGGCCGACCTTCTCCGCGCAGGAGCTCGCGGACCTCTACGGCCGCGGCACCGACTGGTGCCTGGAGGCGGCCCGGCGGGCGGCGCCGATGAGCGCGGTCGATCTCGACACTCAGGCGATCGTGGACGGCGCCTTCCAGGAGTACCTGCGCGGCGCGAAGGACTACTCGGGCGGTCGGGTGATCGCGGAGCCCTGAGCCGTCAGTCTTCGGCCCGCTCGAGGACGATCCGCTCCGGCTCGATGGTCACCTTCAGGGCGCGACGGCCCTCCCAGTGCTCGGCGTAGGTCGGGTCGTCCTTGATCGAGGGGTCAAGCCAGATGCCGTAGCCCTCCTCCTCGCCCTGGTCGAAGGTCGCCTCGAGCGGCTTGCGGCGCCCACGTCCGCGACGCCCGCGGCGGCGGCGCCGCCGGCGCCGGCCGGTTCGCTCCTCGCCGTCGCCGTCGGCATCGGAGTCGCCCTCGCCCTCGTCGGTGGCGCCCTCTTCCTCCTCGGGTTCGGGCTCGCCCAGCTCAGCCTCGATCTCCGCCTCGATCTCGTCGCGCAGATCGATGTCTCCGGCCGGCTCCTCCCCCTCGGCGGTGAGCCCGTGACGCTGCCTGAAATCCCGTAGCTGCGAGGCGGAAACGCCGAGCTGATGGGCGATCCAGGCGTCGGTACGCCCTTGGCGCACCCACGCACGAATCTGGTTCAGTTGTGGTCTCAGCGACTGGCGAGCCATCGGCGCCGGACTCTAGATGATCGGGCCCATTTCCCATTGGTGCTTGTTGGGCGAGCCCGAAACGTTTACCGTACCTACTACTGGGTAACCTAAGCGTCTCGCCGACGGGGTAGGCGCAAACTTTTAGGAGGCGTCTGAACCATGCTGGTGCTGACAAGGAAGCCTGGCCAGAGCATCATGATCGGCGACGGCGTTGAGGTTCAGGTGCTTTCGGTGGCAGGCGAGAAGGTGCGCCTCGGCATCACGGCGCCGCGGGACGTCTCGATCTTCCGCAACGAGGTCTACGAGCGGATCGAGAGTGAGTCCTCACGGGGGGAGGAGGAGGTCGACGCCGGCACCAACGCCGTCGTCGAGGACGCGCTCGAGCGCCTCTCGCAGCGCACCTAGGGTTCGGCGGCCAGGTGGCCGCTAGCCCATCAGCCAGGCCAGCGTCTCGAACATCGCCACGACCACGGTCACGACCGTGATCGTCAGGCAGACGAGGAGAACGCTGAACCGAACCCGGCCGCGCGACTCGTAGCGCGAGATGCGACGGGCCCGCGATCGATTGACCGCGCGCTTGCGAAGCTGCTCACGCCGGCGCCGCTCGAGCGCCATCTCCTGCTCGAGCGCCAGCTCGATCTGAGCCATGCTCTGTCGCATTCGCATCTGAGCCATCTCAAAGAGCCCCCCGGGCGACCGGGCAAGCTAGCAAAGGATCTTGCACGCTGACTATAGGGGGCAGCTGCCCCATAACCCGCGGCCCAAAGCGCCCGCCCGGGCGGCCAGACGGGCGAAGAGCGAAGCGAACGAGTCGTTGGGTGGGATCGTCAGGGTCCGGGCCAGGCCGCGCCGCAGGAGCTCGGCGTTGACGAACAGCGACCCTCCTCCAGGCTTCGCCGCCGGCAGATAGACGTAGGCGAGCAGCCGGCCGTAGATGTCGCGGGGCTCGGCGTCGAAGCGGAGCGTCACCGTCCGGCTCCCGACCAGCCGCTCGTTCACCGCGTGTGCATTCGGTCCGCCGCATTGGACAGGCGTTTCCGGCTTGACCGTCTCGGGCGTGTCGATGCCGATGTAGCGGACGGTCTCCTCATCCTCGTCCGGCATCCGGACGTCGATGGTGTCGCCGTCGACGACGTGGGTGACGCGGACGGTGATCGGGCCAGAGGGCTCAGAGGAGCCGCCGTCACTGCCGCAGCGCGAGAGCGCAACGGCAACAAGAACTACGGCAATGAAGAGGGGAGCGCGCAGGGCGCCGCGGCGAATGGGTCGGGCCATCCCTCGATGATGGTCGCCGCGCCGGAACTATCCGCCACGTGGCGGGTTTGCCATCTATCCGGGCGGAACTCGCCGGAAACCGCCCGGGAGCCGCCCCTTCATTGCGGGTGTTCGTGCTTGGGCGCCCTACGGAATCCGCCGCACGTGGCTGAGCAGCGTCTCCTTGATCTGGCCGATGATCTCGAGCGCTTCCGACTTCTCGCGCTGCCAGACGTTGCGGCCGAAGATCACGCCCGAGCCGCCCGCCTCCATGATCGCGCGGGTGTGGGAGAGAACGGTGTCGTCATCGGTCTTCGACCCGCCCGAGAGCACCACCAGAGAGCGCCCGACGGACTCGACGATCTGGCGCACCGCCTCCTCCGGCGAGACGTCCATCTCGTTGTATGGGGCGGGCTGGTCCTTGTCCTTTTCGGGGTCGAACTTGGGGAAGTTGAGCTTGACGACGTCGGCGCCCATCTCCATCGCCATCCGCGCGGCGTAGTCGATCGCGTAGAAGGAGTTCGCGCCGCCCTTCTTGTCGATCGCGGCGCCGCGCGGATAGGCCCAGATCACCAGCGGCATGCCGTAGCGCTCACAGTCCTCGCGGACCCCCTTGAGCTGGTGCAGGTCGATGTCCTGGCGCGGCGAGCCCAGGTACATCGTGTACCCGACCGCGTCGGCGCCCAGCCGGACGGCATCCTCGACCGAGGCGTTGGTCGTCGAGAGCGCCTCGTCCGACGGCGGGATGTCGGTCTTGCCGTTGACCTTCAGGATCAGCGGCACCTGGCCGGCGTAGTCGGGGTAGTAGCGCGTCGCCAGCCCGATCTGGCAGGCGATCGCGGAGTATCCGGCTTCGGCCGCCAGGCTGAACTGGTACTCGGGGTCCTTGGAGGCCGGGTTGGGGAAGAAGTCGCGGGGCCCGTGCTCGATCCCCTGGTCGATCGGGAGGAGCATCAGCGTCCCATTGCCGGGGCCGTAGTCGAAGAGCAGACGGCGCAGCCGGGCGCGCTTGCCGGGCGAGAGCGTTGCGAGCAGCGACTTCTGCTCGGTGATCGACTTGACTTCCATCTTCTCGATTACCTCCTGTTTGGCCTCGGATTCAGTATGCCCGATCTGGGCGGGCAACCACCTCCGTGCTGGGCACGGATTGGCGCCGACGGCATCCCCCATTGCTGTCATGGTCCCGAACGTGCTGGAGCACAAGTTCGGCCGGACCCGCTTCACGGTCGGCATCGAGGAGGAGCTGATGATCTGCGATGCCGGGACCCTGGAGCTCGCCCAGGGGATCGAGCGGATCCTCGACTACCTCCCTGAGGAACCATTGCCCGGGATGGTGAAGCCCGAGCTGATGCAGTCGGTCCTCGAGGTCGCGACGCACCCATGCGGCAGCGTCGCTGAGGCGGGCGAGCAGCTCCGCTCGCTGCGCCGGATCGTCCGAGAGGTAGCCGCCAAGCAGGGCCTGGCGATAGGAGCGGCGGGAACTCACCCCAATGCCCTCTACGAGGACCAACTGATCGTCGAGCGTCCCCGCTATCGCGAGCTTGCCGAGGAGCTCGGCTGGATTGCCCAGCGGGAGCTGATCTTCGGCACTCACGTCCACGTCGGCATCGACGACGCGGATAAGGCGATCTACGTCGCCGACATGATGCGCGGTTATCTGCCACTGCTCCTCGGCATGTCCAGCAACTCGCCGCTCTGGCGGGGCATGACGACCGGGATGATGTCCGCGCGCACGCCGGTGTTCCGCTCATTCCCCCGGGTCGGGATCCCGCCCTACTACGGCACCTGGGAGAACTACTCACACCGTGTCGAGCAGATGATGCGCGGCGGGGCGATCCCGGATTACACGTATCTGTGGTGGGACGTGCGGCCCCATCCGAACCTGGGCACAGTCGAGCTCCGGGTGTTCGATCAGCAGACGCGGGTTGAGCTCACCATCGGCTTCGCCGCCTTCGCGCAGGCCCTGGCCCACCGCCTCGTGAGCGAATACGAGGACGGCGCGCCCAGCGTCGATTACCCCCACGAGCTGATCGACGACAACAAGGTTCGCGCCGCGCTGGTCGGGATCGAGGGCAAGTTGATCGACTTCGATGAGGGCATCGAGGTGCCGGGCGAGGAGATGGCGCTAGGTGTGATCGAGGACCTCCGCGAGAATGCACATCAGCTGGGCTGTGAGGACGAGCTCGCTCGCCTCACCGATCTGGTCGAGGAAGGCACAGGGGCTCGCCGCCAGCTCAATTGGCTGCAGGACCACGGCGAAATCGGCGGGCTGATGGAGGAGATCGTGGCCGCCACGGACCCGGACGCCTGATTTTTCGCTGAGACAGAGGCGTCGCGGTGCCTCAGAAAGGCCGCGCTCGAACCTCCTCTGGACACTGGGGTACGATTTCAGTAGTTAATTACGCACTTTTTGCAGCGTGGAATACGCATTCCGTACTGATGGCCGACGAGCGAGCAGTCGACAGCGTGCTTGACCTCTTCGGGCGGCGTTGGGCTCTGAGGGTGGTCTGGGAACTCCGCCGCAGCACCCTGAGCTTCTCGGAGCTCCGGGAGCGGACCGGAATCAGCCCGTCCGTCCTCTCCGCGCGGCTCCGGGAACTGGTGGAGGCGGGGGTTCTCGAGCGGGATGCCGTCCGCCGCTACCGGCTCAGCGGCAGAGGCCGCGAGCTTGCCCGGATCCTCTACGAGCTCAATCGATGGGCCGAGCAACAACATCAAACGGGCCGCGCCTAGAAACCAGGCGCGCCCTCGCACTATCCTCGCGGAGTGAGCTCGCCTGAGCTAAGCGTCGTCTGCAGGACCTGCGGCGAGGAGGTCAGCCCGTATGTGACCGAGTGCCCGTACTGCGGGACCCGGTTGCGCAAGCGAGCGCCGAAGCTCGAACTTCGCGGCGATGAGCTCACCCCGCGACAGTCCCGTCGGGCCCGCCGGCGGGCGGCGCGCGCCCAGCGGACGGAGCGCCTCGCCGAGCGCCCCTACGCCGTGATCGCGGCGATCCTGATTCCGGCCGTTCTCCTGCTCGTCCGCGTCGCCAGCCCCGCGCTGGATGCCTACGACCTCGGTGCGATCGTCGGCCCGGTCGAGAGCGACTGGTGGCGCTACCTCGCCGCGCCCTTCGTCTACCCCGACATGGGCTACCTGTTCGTGGCCTCGGTCGGGATCGCGATCTTCGGCCTAGCGGTGGAGCAGCGGCTTGGGCTCCTCCCAACCGTCGTGCTGATACTCGCCTGCGGCGGTCTCGGGATGCTCGCGGCCGACGGAATCGAGACCGCGTTCGCCGGCAGCGACGACATCTTGCTCGCGGCCGGCGGCAATGGCATAGCCCTCGGCCTGCTGAGCGCCTGGGCCGTGATCCGCGCCGCGGAGGTCCGGGCCCATCCCGACGAGGACGTCGAGCTGATCGGTGCCGCGGTGGCCGCCGCCGTCCTCATCCTGCTGCCGGTGGTCGACGACTACGCAAACGTCTTCGCCGGGCTCGGCGGCGCCCTGGTCGGCGCCGGCTGCGGGCTGATCGCGGCCATGACTCGTCGCGAGCGCCACACCGGCTAGCTCAACGCCGATGGCCTTCGACAAGTTCATTTCGATCACCCCTGAGCTGCACCGCTACTCGGTGGAGCACAGCTCCTTTCGCGACGGCGTCGTGCCCGAGGTCGAGCGGGCGGGCGAGGAGATGGGCGACCTGGCCGCGATGCAGATCGCCGGCGACCAGGCGGCGTTCATGACGATCCTCACCAGAGCCATCGGGGCGCACGACGCGCTCGAGGTTGGGACCTTCCTCGGCTACGGCGCGCTCGCAATCGCCCGCGGCCTGCCGGACGACGGCCACCTGCTCTGCTGCGAACTCGATGAGACATACGCCGAGCGCGCCCGCGAACATCTGCGCGGGGCGGGCCTCGACGGCAAGGTCGAGATCCGGGTCGGTCCGGCGCTCGAGACGCTCCGGGCGATGGAGCGCACGGAGCAGTTCGATTTCGTCTTCATCGACGCGGACAAGACCGAGTACATCGACTACTTCGAGGAGACCCTGGCCCGGCTGCGCCCCAACGGCCTGATCCTGATCGACAACACTCTGCGGGACGGGACCGTGCTCGACCCGGGTGGCTCCGAGTCCGCCCGGGTGACCGCGGAGCTCAATGACCGCTTGGCCGAGGACGACCGCGTGGACGTGGCGCTGCTCGGTTTCGCCGACGGCATCACGATGGCTCGCAAGCGGTAGATGGGCATTCCCCAGGACGACGCCGCCTGGCTCGGGCTGGTTCGCGGCGGGATGCCCACCCTTTGGGGCCAGCTTGCTGAGGGCTCCGGCGGCTCGACCTTGAAGCGCGATGGCGTCCTCGCCTGCATCGTCCCCTCCTCGCCCGAACGCTCGGTGTTCAACTCGGTCTTCTACGAGGACGGCAAACGCTTGATTGCGGCGCTGGATCGAATCGCCGCGGCCTACGAGGAGGCGGGGGTACGGGCCTGGACCGTTTGGGTGCCGCAGGACGATCGCGAGACGGCCGCGGCGCTGGAGGAGGCCGGACACCTCCTGGACGCGGAGCCCCGGGCGATGGCGATGGAGCTCTCCGGGCTCCGCGCGCCCGAACCCGATCCCACCATTGAGATCCGCGCGGAGCTCGACATGCCCGAGGTCGCCCGCCTGAACGAGATCGCCTACGGCTGGGCGCCGGGCGAGTTCGGCGCGGTCGCGGACACGCCGATCCCAGGCACGTACGCCTACTTCGCCTCGCTCGAGGGTGAGACGGTCGGAACCGTGGTCGTCTGGGATCACGGTGTGAACTCGGACCTCGACTGGGTCGCGACTCTGCCCGAGACACGGGGGAGGGGCGTCTCGAAGCAGTTGACGGCGCGGGCGCTCGCGGATGCGCGGGAGCGGGGACAGGTCACCACCACGCTGGTCGCGACCAAGCTCGGCCGCCCCGTGTACCACCGGGTTGGCTATCGCGACTTCGGCGCGATCCAGATGTGGGAGTGCCGGAAGCCCGCCTAGCGGAGCGCTCGGTTGCTCGGTTGCATAGGGCGCGAAAGGGCCCGCCGTGGCGGGCCCTTTTGCTCGCAGCTCTTCGAGTCAACGTCCCCTAGAGGTGATCGCTGTCGAAGCGGTGGCAGGCCCAGTAGTCGAGGACGAGCCCGAACGGGAGGAAGATCGGCCGGAGGTATGTGTACTCGTAAGTCGGCGGATCAGTCGGGCAGGGCTGGCGGTTGAAGACGTCGTCCCGCACATTGATCTCAACGCCAAGAAACTCCTGACCGCTGGGATCGAAGACGAGGGCCTTTACCACCTTCGCGTCGTTGGTGATGAAGCGCTCGAACCCTTTAGGGCCAAAGCAGTGCAGCTCGTCGGTGACGGGCAGTGGGGCGATGCAGGTCCAGCCGGCCTTGTTGTCGAGCTGGGATGCGGTTGCCGCCCCGGCCGGCGCTGCTGGGCTCCCCAGAGCTGCCGTTACCAGCAGGCCGGCGAACACGCCCAGGATGACTGGGATGCGACGCATGGGTCCCTTCCTCGTGATGATCGGGGTCTGACGCATGGGAGCCTCCTCGCTGTTACTTGCACTTGGACTGACACGGCGACGAGTCTCTTGCCGGCCCGTGTGCTCAGCGTGAGTTGGGCGTGATCCCTGCGTGAGAGCTGGCGCGCACCGCCTAGGCGTGCAGCCCCGGCGCAAACTAGTATCGGCAAGGACTTCAATCAAGGAGGAGGGAAGTCATGCCGCGATACGTGATCGAGCGCGACTACGGCCAAGCGGAGCAGGAGGCCATGCAGAACATCGGCCAACGGATGAAGCAGGTATCCCAGGAGTCGTTCCCGGACGTGAGCTGGGAGCACAGCCACGTGGTCAGCGACGAGACCGGCATCAAGAGCTTTTGCGTCTATGAGGCGCCGGACGAGGAACGGCTACGAGCGCACGGCGACATGGTCCGTCACCACACGATCGTGCGCATCTACGAGATCGCCGACACCGTGACGCCGGCAGACTTTACGACCTAACCGAGGGCCCGGCGAGCGTCATCGATGTGGCCGAAGGCCGTGTAGTCGATGACGCGCTTCAACTCCACCTCCCGCCGCCTCTCGTCATCCTCGGGGAGCAGGTCGAGAGCCTGGGTGTAGAGGGCAACCGCTTCCCCCTTTGCCCATCCGCGCCCGGCCAGCTCTGCTGCCGAGAGCAGATATTCGACGGCCCGTTCGGAGTCGCCGGCCTCGCGCCAGTGATGGGCGAGTATCGCCGCCGCGTCGGCTTCGGAACCTGCCTGCTCCTCCAGGAACCCGGCCACGACCGCGTGTCGCTCACGGCGGGCCGCGTGCGGCAGGGTCGCGTAGGCGACGTCCCTGATCAGCTCGTGCTTGAACGAGAACTCTTCGTCGCCCTGCATGCTCGAGTCGCGCCGGCGCCGGATCAACTCGCGAAACTCGAGATCCTCGAGGGCCGGCACCACGGAGAGCCCGTCCCCGGCGAGGCGCTCGACCGCCCCGCGCCAGAACGTATTTCCGACGACGGCCGCGTCGAGCAACAGGCGTCGTTCATCGGCCGGAAGTGCGTCGAGGCGCGCGGAGATCGTTGCCCTGATCGCCACAGGCAACTCCTGCGCCGGGTCAGCGGCCCCCTCGGTCATCGCCGCCGTCAACTCCTCGACGAAGAGGGGGTTGCCCCCCGCGGCCCGCTCGATCCGCGCGGCAGCCGCTTCAGGCTCCGGAACGCCGCGGAGCGAACGAAGCGCGAGCTCGTGAGCGTCGTCGTCGGCGAGTGGCTCGAGAGACATGCCCACGTGGCGCGGAATCCCGCCACCCCAGCGCGGCCGCGCGTCCAGAAGCTCCCCTCTCGCAAGCGCAACGAACATCACAGGAACCTCACGGACGTGGGCTGCCGTCGATTCGATCAGGTCGAGCAGGCTGGGATCCGCCCAGTGGACGTCCTCGAACACGAACAACGTTGCCCGCTCTCGCCCCATCGCCTCGAAGAACTCGCGTGCCGAGGCGAAGAGCTCCGATCGCTCGTCGACGGCATCATCAGTAAGCCCGGCAAGCAGCGAAACGTGCGCCAGCACCGTCCGTGGGCCCGCGACGTCGATCAGCGCCTCGACTCGGCGCCTGAGCTTCTCCTCAGCCTCACGCGGAGGATCGGTCTCGAAGATGTCGGCAACTGTCCTGATCATCGTGGCGAGCGCGCCGTAGCCGGTGCTCTCCCCGTAAGGGAGCGACCTTCCCCACACGACCCGATCTCCCTGTGCCTCCACGAAGCGCACAAGCTCTTGGCAGAGCCTCGTCTTGCCGATCCCTGCCGTCCCGAGCACGGTGACGAGCTGCGGTTGCCGGAGCTCAACGACCCGATCCCAGATGTCGCGAAGCAGCTCGAGCTCCGAGGCGCGTCCAAGCATCGGGGCGTTCGAGACCACCTCCGGGGTGGTCGATGTGGTCGCTTCCCTCGCAAGCCATGCTGCGACGGGCGCGTCCTTGCCCTTAACCGTGATCGGTGCGACCTCCTCACAGCGAATGGCCTCTCGGCAGGCGGCCCTCGTCTGGTCCCCGATCAGGACGCTTCCCTGTGGCGCTACCTCTTGCAAACGCCAGGCGGTGTTCACCGCGTCCCCCATCACGGTGGGCTCGCGACGGTCTTCCGGCCCGACGGGCGCGAACATCACCTCTCCGCTGTCCACGCCGACCCGGAGAGCGAGTCCGCCCAGGTCGTCGGCGTTCTCACTGGCGTAGCGCTGAAGCTCGAGCCCGGCGCGAACGGCGCGCTCCGCGTCGTCCTCGTGCGCGACCGGCGCCCCGAAAACCGCCATCAGGGCGTCGCCCATCACCTTGTCGATCCAGCCCCCGTAACGGTCGACGATCTCGCCCATCTGGCTCGTGCAGCCGTCGATCATCAGGCGAACGTCCTCGGGGTCCCTTGTCTCCGAGAGATGGGTGAAACCGGCTAGGTCTCCGAAAAGCACCGTCGCCCATCGGCGCTCGCCCTCGAGCGCCGCCGCAACTGGGACGCTCGGGACCATTGAAGACCCGCAGGCTCCGCAGAAGTCGACGCGCGTGGGACTCTCCTCGCCGCATGAGGGGCAAACCTGAAAGAGCGCGTGCCCGCAAGAGCCGCAAAACCTCCGGTCGGGAGCATTCTCATGCCCGCAGTCCGCGCACCGCTCGTGATGAACCTCGGACGCGGTCCTCTCGAGGTCGCGGGGGCGCGCCCCGTTCCCGGCCTGCTGCGACGAGCCGGTCCGGACGACCTCAGCCAGATCCCGGATGGCGGCCGAGGGGGCGATGCCAAGGTCGTGCCGCAGCCGGGCTCCGTAAGCCTTGTAGGCGGCCAGCGCGCCCGCGCGATCGCCGGCCGTCGCAAGGCGGCGAATCAAGCTGCCCTGGGCCTCTTCCGAGAGCGGGTCGAGCGCCACCTGTTCGCGGTTGTGGTCGAGAGCAGCGTCGAGGTCTCCGGAGCTCTCCGCCTCAGCCGCCAGCCGGCCGAGCAGGTCCAGAACGTCGTGGCGATGGCTCTCCCGCGCCTCGTACACCCAATCGTCATCCAGGTCCGCGAGGAGCTCCCCACGGCACAGGGTTGCGGCCTCCTGGAGCTCTCCGCCTGAGACGAGGTCCTCGAACACAGGCAGGTCGATCGACACCTCAGGGCCCGGCTCGATTCCAACGCGATCGCGCGTGGCGGTCACGACGTTTGCGGCGGCCGGTCCGAGCTCCCGCCGCAGGGTGGCCAGCGTGGTTCGGAGGCTGGACCGCGCGCTCTCGTCGAGCACGTCTGGCCAGAACACCGCGGCAACCCGGGCGGGGATGGAGGCCGGGATGGACGGCAAGCCAGCCGACTAGGGAGCGTGCCCTCTGACTTCTAAGCCGTTCGAGCACCTGCCCGTCAGCCTCGAGCTCGAGGTCCCCTAGTACTCGGATGTTGACCATCCACGGCAAGCGTACTCCGAGCCAACGGACTGGTGGCCCCGCTCGCGCAGCCACGCACGGATATGTTCCTTGCGTGGCTGCCGGGCGCTACAGCGACGAGCAGATCGACGCCGCGATCGAGGCGCTCTCCGAGCCGGAGGCGTTCCAGGAGGCCGAGCGCCAGGTCGCTCGGGCCGCGCCACGCCTGCAGAAGATCCTCGCCGAGGCGCTCGGTGCGGGCGGGTGGTTCGGCGAGTCCCACGACGCCCAGTTGCTGAAGGCGGCGACCACTCCAGATGAGGAGACACGATTGACCGCCGTCCGCACTCTCCTCGCCGAGGAGGCGCGCATGGGGATGATGGTCGGCGTCGCTGTAGGGTGGGCGCTCGCCGAGAGGCTTTCCGAGCAAGAGGAGGAGTAGATCGAATGCCAGAAGTCGAGTTCGAGGCGAACGGACAGACCGCGAGGGGCTACCTGGCGGAGCCGGAGGGCGAAGGGCCCGGCTTGGTGGTGCTGGGGGAGTGGTGGGGGCTGGACGAAAACGAGCGCGGGCTCGTCGACAGCTTCGCGAAGGAGGGCTTCGTCGCCCTCGCGCCCGACCTCTACCACGGCAAGACGACCGAGGAACCCTCCGAGGCCGAGAAGCAGCTGATGGCGATGAATATGGAGGAGGCCGAGAAGGAGATGCGGGGGGCGGTCAAGTACGTCCTCGACCATCCGAAGTGCAACGGCCAGGTCGGCTCGGTCGGCTTCTGCGCCGGCGGCGGCCTCTCGGTCTGGGCGGCAGCCTCCAACCCGCAGATCGGAGCGGCGGTCACCTACTACTACGTGATGCCGCACGGCAAGCCGGATTTCTCGAACATCAACGCGCCGGTGCTCGGGCACTTCGGCACTAATGACGACTTCATCTCGGTCGACGACGCAAAGGCACTCGAGCAGGAGTTGCAGACAGCCGGTGTCGACGCGGCGTTCGAGTACTACGAGGGCGGCGGCCACGCCTTCGCGAACGAGCACGACCGTCTTGGCACCTACCACCAGGGCCACGCGGCAAAGGCCTGGGAGCGGACCGTGAGCTTCCTCAAGGAGAAGCTGGGCCGCTCGAGCTAGCCAAACTGGCCAGCCAGCCAGTCTTCGATAGGCTGCGCTTGATGCGAGGGGCGCGCCGCCAGGGCGTGACCCGTTTAGTGAGAGAGGAGTGGACGTGGAGCCAGTTGAGGCGAAGGACGCAACGCAGACCGGGCCGTCGAGAGCGCAGCGGGAGGACTTCCGCGCGACCTCCGACCCGGCCCTCCAGCAGGGAGACCGAAGCGACGTCAAGCTCCTCGACTACACCCAGCTCTACAACCTCTGGGAGAAGCAGCAGTGGAAGACCCAGGACCTCGACTTCTCCCGGGACAGAACCGACTGGCACGAGCGGATTCCCCCCGAAGAGCGCTTCCAGCGCATGTACGGGCTCTCGAGCTTCTTCATCGGCGAGCAGAAGGTCGCCGACGAGCTCGGGCCGATCATGCGCGCCTGCCCGACGGAGGCGCAGCGGATCTTCCTGTGCACACAGATCGCCGACGAGGCTCGCCACGTCCGCTTCTTCGATCGCTTCTTCAGCGAGGTGGGCGTCCTCGAGGGAACCGAGGAGCTGCCGGAGCGCCTCGAGGCTCTCGATCAGCATCTCAACGATTCCTTCCGCACCCTCTTCGACGACCTGCTGAAAAGCCGGGTCGATCGACTCGCGCAGGAGCCCGAGGACCGCGACGCTCTGGTCGAGGCGGTGACGCTGTACCACATGGTGATCGAGGGGATGCTGGCCCTCACCGGCCAGCACTTCATCATCGAGTACAACGAGCGGATCGGGACGCTGCCGGGATTCGTCGAGGGCTTCTCCAACGTCGCGCGTGACGAGCACCGCCACATCGCCTTCGGCGTGCGCTTCCTCACCGATTGCGTCCGCGAGGACGATCGCTACCGCGAGGTGATCCAGAGGATGCTCGAGCAATCGCTGCCGGTGGCGGACGGGGTCATCGACCCGCCCTGGCCCGAGGAGGAGGACAGCGATCTATTCGGAGCCAGCCGAGAGGAGACTCACGCGTTCGCGGCTCAGTGCCTCACCCGGCGGCTGAAGGTCATCGGGCTCGCGCCCGCCGCGGCTTAGCGCTTCTTCTTCTGCGTCGCCGTCTTCTTGCTGGGCGAGGTCACGCGGTGCTTCTTCCGCGGGCTGACCGCAGGCTGAGCGGGCTCCAGACTGCCCTCCACCAGGCCGGTGGATCCGGTCGAGCCGGATGAGCAGGTGCTCGGCGCGCCAGTGTCGGTGACGCCGTCGCCGTCGGTGTCGCAAGAGGTCGAGGGCTCGACGCCCGTTGTGACCGGGCCGGTCTGCGCAGCTGAGGTCGTGCCCTTCGAGTCGGTGTTGGCGACGGCGTTGCCCTTATGCCGCTTGTGCTTCCCGAACGGGAAGCCGCTCGTTGTCGTCCCACCGGTGGCCGCGGGATCGGTGGACGGCGGCGGGACGGTGACGGTCTCGGTGGGATGGGCCGGGGTGGGCGAGGTCGGCGCACCCGCGGTCGCCTCGGTCGGCGGCGTCGCCGGAACGGGCTGAGCGGCCACCGGCCTCGCGGGCGGGGGCTTGGCGTCGACCTTTCGCGACACCTTGGGCTCGGGCTTGGAAGTCGGGTGCTGGTTCGTAACATGTCGGATCTCGGCCGCGCCGCCGGCGATGATCGCGGCGGTCGCGATTCCCGCGGCGGCCTTGGTGCCGATCGCGGCGGCCGCCCCGGTCGCGGCAGCGGCGCCCGCGCCACCCGCGGCGGCTCCACCTGCCGCGGCGGCTCCGCCCATGGCGGCGCCCGTGACGGCCGTGCCGCCCGCGGCGGCGGCGCCCGCGCCGGCGGCACCGGCAGCACCGGCCCCAGCAGCGCCCGCGCCCGCAGCTCCGGCTCCCGCACCCGCCGCGCCGGCGCCCGCAGCGCCCCCGCCGCCAGCGCCTGCCGCGGCGCCACCGCCGCCACCGCCGAAAAGGCCGCTGAACTTGGCGAGCAGCGTGCCCTTGAGGATGAGCAGAGGGGCCGCCGGGAAGATCGCGGCGAGCGCCTTGGTGTCGGAGCGAAGTTGGATGCGGAAGGCGCGGCAGGCGTCGCAGCCCTTGATGTGACGGCGGGCCGGGCCCTGGATCTTGGCCAACCCCTCGGCGGCCTCGGCGAGCTCGACCCGCACCTCGTCGCAGGTCAGCTGACGCGCCTGGCTCGACTCGGCGAGCGCGATCCGCGCGCGAACGAGGAGGCTCTTCACGCCCGGGACGGTGGTGTCCATCGCCTTGGCGATCTCCTCGTAGCTCATCGCATCGATC
>Ga0126307_10001725_pt1 | contig 14515 bp, 15 predicted proteins | sample Plot28_FD_89955 | JGI IMG/M metagenome (GOLD analysis project Ga0126307, IMG submission 89955) | Serpentine soil microbial communities from UC McLaughlin Reserve, CA, USA - Plot28 | ecosystem: Environmental > Terrestrial > Soil > Grasslands | place: USA: UC McLaughlin Reserve, Lake County...
ACGGGGCCGCTGAGCTGCACCTTCTCGCCGACCTTCGGCGTGTAGCTGGCTTCGTCGGAGCCGACGTCGCCGCCCCACTCGACATAGACGCGGTCCTGGGCGCCCGAGCCCACCGAGAAGCCCTCGAGGGCGTCCGGGTCCTTCTGGCCGCGCACGACGGACTGCACTACGACGTCACGTAACCTGCACGTCCTTGCCGACGAGCGAGCCAGCCCGTCGCCGGGCACGGGGAGCAGCTGGGTTCCGCCCGCGCTCAGGTTGCCGGCGCCGCGGCCGGCGTCCCCGTCGTCGTCGCCGCCCAGCGCGGCGATGAGGGCGATGATGCCGGCGAGCGCGAGCAGGCCGAGCAGGAGCAGAGCCAGCCGAGGCGGCGCTTGTGATGCGGCTCCGCGCCGACCGCGCGGGCGCCGGTGGTGCGCCCGTTCGCCGGGCGGGGGTTGCGCACGACGTTGCGGTCGCGCGGCTCGAGGGGAGTCTTCGACATGCTGCCGGGCGTCCCCGGCCGGGCTCGTGGTGGCGCCGGAATCAGGCACATTGCCACCACATCCTGGCGCGGCGCCACGGGACGAGATCGGTCACCGGGTCGTCGACCCGAAGACGATCCACGCGAACAGTCGCGCCGCCGGGTCGATGCCGAAGCCGCTCTGGTTGCACGCGATGGCGTCGAACCCCGAGCCGCCCGCGATGGCCTGGGCCGTGACGATCAGGTCCTCCGAGAACTGGTTGGAGGTGGGGTTGATCAGGATGGTCTCGCCGCCGGCCACGTTGCGGTTGATGTCAAGCGCGACGCTGCGGCAGTCGTGGCCCGGCACCTCGGGGAAGTCGATCGTCGTCTGCCCCGCCTTGATGCCCACATCCGCAGGCCTGAGGGTTCCGTCGTCGACCTCGAACGTCCCAACCGCGTCGAGGCCGATCTCCGCGGCTCCCACCGCGGAGGCGCGGATCTCCGAACTGCCGACGGAGTCCGAGTCCATCTCGGAGAGGTCGACGGCGTTGGCGGCGATCTCGCTGCTCGTGACAGAGTCGTCGTGCAGATCGGCGGCGACGATCGCCTCGGGGGACACGTTGAGCGACCCCACCGAGTTGAACCCGAGGTCGAACGCCGTGAGCGAGCCGTCGGCCAGGTCGGCGCTGGTCAGCCCGCCGAGGGCGACGTCCGCGCCCGTCAACGACTCGTCGAGCACGTCCTCGCCCGAGAGCGAGGCATCGAGCACGTCCTCGCCGGTCAGCGTGTTGTCGAGCACCTTGCCGCTCGCGACCGCGTCGGCGGCCAGCTCGGCGTTCGTCACCGGGTCGGGCCCGAGGTCGGCCGCGCTCAGCGAGTCGTCGAGCACCTTGCCGCTCGCGACCGCGTCGGCGGCCACGTCGGCGCGCGCGATCTGGCCGTTCTTGATGTCCTGGCTGAGGAGCGACCCGTCGATGACATCTTCGCTGCCGATCGTGTCGGCCGCGTAGGCGCCGCCCGTGCCGACGGCGACCACCACGGCGAGGGTGGCCATCACGTTCGCGTATGTCAGTCCTGCGCGGAACCTGCCGAGCATGCGGGCCTCCCCACTGATCCAGTTTGTTGGGTGACGCTACAGGCGGAGGAAGCGGGCGGGGTATTTCTCCGGAGCGTCGGAGGCGCAGGGACCGCCGCGCGGGCGGCGAAGGATTTAGACGGCGCTTCAGAACGGCCGGGACCATTCTCCGTCCCATGCTCGACGCTCCCCTTCACACCGAAGCCCCGACGCAGGAGTGCGTGCCGCTCGCGGCCTTGACGGCGACGCCGCCGGAGCGGGCGCTGCGGCCGCCGCCCGGGCGGTACCTCGACGTCTGCAACCGCCTGGTGCCGCTGAACGGCTCGAGCGTCCGGGTCGGGCGCAGCCCGGCCGCGGGCGTGGTGCTCGACGACGCCTCCGTGTCGCGCCGGCATGCCCTGATCGCCCTCCGCGACGGGCGGTCGGTGGTGCTCGACGACCGCAGCCTGAACGGCACGTGGGTCAACGGGCAGCGCGTCCGGGCGCTCGCGCTCAGCGACGGCGACGAGGTCGCCTTCGGCCGCGTGCGGGCGCGCTTCGTGGAGGTTGGCGCGGGGTAGATACGGCGCGTGATCGCGCAGGGGTACGCAGCCGAGGAACTGGTCCCTCGCCTGAGGGGGACGCTGCACTGGTACGCCGCCTGGGTGTGCGCCGGCGTATGCGTCACGCTGGCCGCGCTGGCGCCGACCGCGACCGCGCGCGGCGCGGCCCTGGTCTACGGCGCCGGGCTCACGGTGCTGTTCGGCGCGAGCGGCGTCTATCACCGCTGGAAGGGGTGCCCGCGCTGGAAGGAGCGTCTGCGCCGCCTCGACCACTCGATGATCTTCATCGCGCTCGGCACGAGCTACACGACCGTCGCCCTGCTCGTGCTCGAGTCGCCGCTGCCGGTGCTCGTCGTCGTCTGGCCGGCGGTCCTCGCCGGGGTCGCCTTCAGCGTGGCCTGGATCGACGCGCCGCGGGTGCTGCACGCCGCCGGCTACATCGCCACCGGCTGGCTGCCGGCGGTCGCGGTGCCGGAGCTGCCCGCGCTCGTCGGCACGACGGCCTGCCTCCTGTTCGCCGCGGGCGGCGTCGTCTGCTCGCTCGGCGCGGTCGTCTACACGACGCAGCGCCCGAACCCGTGGCCGGCCACGTTCGGCTTCCACGAAGTCTTCCACGCGCTCATCATCGTGGGCGTGGGGATGCACGCCGCCGCCATGGCCGGCCTCGTCGTCGCCTGACGAGCACGTTGACCGCCAAGGCGCACGGGCACTTCCTCGCCGGTGAGGCCGGGGAGCTGGCCGGCGTGTCGGGCAACACGATCGGGCAGTGGGCGCGGTGGGGCTACATCCGGGCGTCGCAGTCCGCCGGGGAGCCGCACGTCTACAGCGTCGAGGACGTCGCCGAGGCGGCGATCGTGCACGCACTGCTCGAGCGCGGCGTCCGCCACGCAGACGTCCGCCGCGCCATCGATCGCCTGACCGGCTACGGCGACTGGCCGCTGAGCGAGGCGCCGCTGGCCACCACCGCCGAGCGCGGGCGCCCGCGGATCGTGCTGCGCGAGGACGACGGCCCCTACGCGCTCTCCGACCGGGGTTGGCAGCTCATGACCGCCCCGCCCCGCCTGCGCGACGTGCGGCTGAAGCTGCGGCGCTCAGCGCCGGCGACGAGCGGCGGCGCGTGAGCCGTCGATCGCCTCGCCGATCGTCCCGATGCCCACGGCGAGCGAGTGGCCGGCGCGACCGAAGCGCCCGGGCTCCGCCGGCGCGATGGCGCCGTCCGGATCGCGGCCCGCGGCCGCGGCCGCGTCACGCGCGCGGTCCCCGGCCGCGCGCATCCGCGCCTCCCAGCCGCGCTCCCACGCCGCCAGATCCGCGTCGCCGCGCGTGTCCGCGAGCACCGCCAGGTAAGCCAGCAGCGTCGTGACGGTCTCCGCGTCGAGCACGGCGTAGCGCAGCGCCTGGTTGCGCTCGAGCAGCACGTCCCCGAACCGGCGCAGGCCCGCCGCCCGGTTACCGACCCCGACGGCGGCCGGCCAGCCGTGGAGCCCGTGCTCGGCGGTCCGCTTCGACAGCTCGCCGAGCAGCTCCCGCGCCGCCGCGGCGCCCTCCCGCAGCGCGTCCTCGCCGAGCCGCTTCGCCAGCCGCTCCCAGCGGTCGACCAGGTAGCGGGCGGCCGCGTACAGCTCGCGCAGGGAGCGGTGCTCGGCGGCGTGCAACCTGCTCACCGGTAGCGGCCCGGCTCCCAGAGCGGCTCGTCGCCGCCGGCCTCGAGGTTCGCGCCGCGCGAGAGGATGAACAGCAGGTCCGACAGCCGGTTGAGGTAGCGGACGCACTCGGCGTTGATCTCGTCGCCGCACACGAGCACGCGCCGCTCGGCGCGCCGGCACACCGTGCGGCACACGTGCAGTTGCGCGGCCGCGAGCGCGCCGCCCGGCAGGACGAACGAGCGCAGCTTCGGCAGCTCCGCGTTGACCTCGTCGCACGCCTGCTCCAGCCACGCCGTCTGCTCCGCGACGACGCGCAGGCGGGACCGGTCGCCCTCGTGCGGCACCGAGATGTCGGCGCCCACGTCGAAGAGGTCGTTCTGCACGCGCCGCAGCCAGCCGTCGTAGCGCTCCGGCAGGCCGCCGGAGGCAAGCGCGAGGCCGAGCTGCGCGTTGAGCTCGTCCACCGTCCCGTAGGCCTCGATGCGCGGATGGGTCTTCGGCACCCGGCTCATGTCGCCCAGGTGCGTCTCGCCTCCGTCGCCGAGGCGCGTGTAGATCCGCGTGAGATTGACGGTCATCGGCTCGCTCGACGTATAACATCACGCCTCGACAAGGGTCGGTGGACAGGGAAGCCGGTGCGAATCCGGCGCGGACCCGCCACTGTGATCGGGGAAGCCCCTCCGCACGCGGCAGCGAGCCGCAGCCACTGGCGCCGCCTCCGGCGGGCCGGGAAGGCGTGGAGAGGTGGGCCCGGGAGCCAGGAGACCTCCCTCCGGCCGCAGCCGACAGCCCTCGTGGAAAGGGGTGGCTTCCCAGATGAATATCCGAATCCCGGCGGTCGCCGTGACGGCCGGCGTCATCGCGCTCGGCGCGCCCGCCGCGGCGCCCGCGGCCAAGGTCCCGGTCGACCTGCGCATCGAAGGCCCCACGAAGACGGTGTTCGAGGGGCGCCTCGACGTCGGCGTGTCGCGCTTCCGGTTCACCGACGAGAGCACGAGGCACACCTGCGACGGCACGGCCACCATCGGCGGCACGAGCGCCACGCCGCAGCCCACCCGCGGCGCCGCCATCTCCAACGCGGCGCGGCGCTTCCACTTCTCGATGACAGGGGTCTGGAACGAGGCCTTCGGCCCGACGTTCCAGGAGATCGGCGGGGAGAGCGTCGGCTTCGACCCGACGACGAGCAGGTTCCTCGCCGAGTACGAGAACTGGCAGTTCGCCCAGATCGGCGCCTGCGGCGACAGCGTGCAGTCCGGCGACGACGCGCTGTTCGCCTACGGCACGGGCAGCGAGACGCTGCTCGCGCTGAGCGGGCCGGACGTCGTCGTGGCCGGGCAGCCGGCCACCGTGCGGGTGAGCGACGGCGCGACCGGCGCGCCCGTCGGCGGCGCGAGCGTCGGCGGCGCCACCACCGGTCCGGACGGCAGCGCCACGCTGACCTTCACCGACCAGGGCTACCAGGCGCTGAAGGCGGAGAAGCCGGGCGCGATCCGCTCGAACCGCCTGCGGATCTGCGTCGGCACGTGCGCGCCGATCGGCCGCATCACCGATATCGAGGACGGCGATCATCTCCAGCGCGGGCCGCGCAAGCTGCGCGGCGTCGTCGAGGCCGCGCCGTTCGAGCTCGACCGCGTGAAGCTGCGCCTCACGCGCCAGCGCGGCGGCCGCTGGTTCGTCTACTCCAAGGCGCGCCGCGGCTTCGTCCGCCGCCCCGCGGGCACGCGCAAGGCGTTCAACATCGCGGCCGAGCCGGACTGGGCGTACAAGCTGCGGCACCGGCTCGGCCGCGGCCGCTACACGCTCGACGTGATCGCCCGCGACGAGGCGCGCAACAAGGACGCGATCGAGCGCGGACGCAGCCGGGTGGTGTTCCACGTCGGATGAGGCGTGCGCTCGCGCTGCTCGCCGCGGCTGCGGCACTCGCCGGCTGCGGCGCCGGCGCGGGCGACGAGTCCGGCGGCTTCACGCTCACCGTGACGCGGGACTTCGGGCAGGAGACGCTCGGCGACCCGGTGAGCGGCGACGCCACGGAGAGCGACACGGTCATGCGCCTGCTCCAGCGCGACTTCACCGTCGACACGCGGTTCGGCGGCGGGTTCGTGCAGGCGATCGACGGGCTCTCGGGCGGCCGTGAAGACGGCCACTCCGTCGACTGGTTCTTCTACGTCAACGGCATCGAGTCGTCCGCCGGCGCGGCGTCGCGCCGGGTCGCGGACGGCGACCGCATCTGGTGGGACCACCACATCTGGGAGCGGGCGATGCGCATCCCCGCCGTCGTCGGCTCGTTCCCGGAGCCCTTCCTGAGCGGGACGGAGGGCAAGCGCATCCCGGTGAAGCTCGTCTGCGCCGGCGACGACGAGCGCACGTGCGACGAGGTCCAGGCCCGGTTGGTCGAGGCGGGCATCGAGACCGTCTCGCGCGCGGCGCTCCAGCAGTCCGCCGGCGAGCAGGTGCTGCGCGTGATCGTCGGGCCCTGGAGCGAGGTCCGGCGCGATCCGGTGGCGCGCCGGCTCGAGGGCGGCCCCGGCGAGTCGGGCGTCTTCGCGCGCCCCGACCCGTCCGGCGCCGAGTTCGGGCTGCTCGACGCGGCGGGGCGCGCCGTGCGCCACCTCGGCGCCGGCGGTGGCCTGGTCGCGGCCACCACGGGCGAGGGCCAGGCGCCGACCTGGGTCGTGACCGGCACCGACGAGGTCGGCGTCGCCGCGGCCGCGGCGGCGATGCAGGAGAACCGCCTCCAGGGCCACTTCGCCCTGGCCGTGGAGAGCGGCCGGGGGCTGCCGCTCCCCGTCTCGGGACCCGGAACGGGGCCGTGAAGCACCGGCGCCGCTCCAGCCCGCTGCACGCCGCGCGCGCCGGGGTGGGCGCGCTCTGGTGCGTGGCGCTGGGCTCCGTCGCGCTTTCATTCGAGCACCCGCTGCTGCTGGCCACGATGCTGGCCGTCGTGCTGCTCGCCGCCGCGGCCGCGAACGTCGGCCGCGCCGTCGCCCGCGCCGTCGCGTGGGCGACGCCGTTCGGCGTGGTCATCGCCGTCGTCAACGCGCTGGTCGTCCGCGACGGCGTCACCGTGATCTTCCGCGGGGGCCGGGTGCCGGCGCTCGGCCAGCTCGACGTGACGCTCGAGGCGCTCACGTACGGCGCGCTGCTCGGCCTGCGGGCGATCATCGTCATGGCCTGCGCCGCGCTGCTCGCCGCCGCCGTGGATCCCGACGAGCTGCTGCGCGCCGTGCGCCGGCGCTCCCTGCGCGCCGGCGTGACGGCGGCGCTGGCGGTGCGGCTCGTGCCGGTGCTCACGCGCGACGCGCGCCGGCTCGCGGACGCCCGCCGCGCGCTCGGCGCCGGGCCGCCGCGCGGTGCCGAGCGCCTCGCCGTCGTGCGCGCCGTCACCGCCGGCGCGCTGGATCGCGCGACCGACGTGGCGGCGACGCTCGAGGTCCGCGGCTTCGGCTCCGGGCGCCACCTGGCGCGCGATCGCCGGCCGTGGTCGCGCCACGACCTCGCCTTCGCCGCGTCGATCCTCGCCGTCAGCGCGCTGGCGCTCGCCGGCTGGCTCGAGGGCTGGGAGCGCTTCGCCGCCTACCCGCGCCTCGCCGCGCCCGTCGACGCCGGCGTCGTCGCCCTGGCGGCGGCGATCGCCGCGTGCGTGCTGCTGCCGTTCGTCGACCGCCGGGGGACCGGCGCGTGAGCGTGCTCGCGCTCGACCGCGTCACCTACGCGTTCCCCGACGCGCTGCGGCCGGCCCTGCGCGACGTGACGCTCGCGGTCGAGCCTGGGGAGTTCGTCGTCGTCGCCGGCGCATCCGCCTCCGGCAAGTCGACGCTGCTCCGAGCCGCCGCCGGGCTGGTCCCGCACTTCCACGGCGGCACGTTCGCCGGCCGGCTCGTCTGCGGCGGGCTCGACACGCGCGAGCACGGCCCGGCGGCGCTCAGCGCGGTCGCCGGGTCGCTGTTCCAGGACCCCGAGACGCAGGTCGTGATGGGCACGGTGCGCGCCGAGCTCGCCTTCCCGCTCGAGAACCGCGGCCGCAGCGGCGCGGAGGTAGCCCGCGGCGTGGAGGAGGCGGCGCTCGCGCTCGGGATCGCCCACCTGCTCGACCGCTCGACGCACGAGCTCTCGGGCGGCGAGCTCCAGCGCGTCGCGCTCGGGGCGGCGCTCGCCGGCCGCCCGCAGCTGCTGCTCCTCGACGAGCCGACCTCGCAACTCGATCCCGTGGCGGGCGACGAGCTGCTCGGCGTGCTCCGGCGCGTCAATGAGGAGTGGGGGACGGCAGTGCTGCTGGCCGAGCACCGGCTGGAGCGCTGCCTGCCTGCGGCCGACCGCGTGCTGGCGCTCCAGGACGGGGCCGTCGCCTTCGACGGCACGGCGCGCGACTTCGGGGGCTGGGCGCCACGGGAGATCCAGCCCCCGCTGGCGAGGCTGTTCGCACTGGCGAACCGAGCCGAACGCCCGATCTCGGTCAAGGAGGCCAGGGCGCTCATCGCGGAGACGCCGGGCCGTGCCGACCGGAGAGACTCTCGATCGAACGGCCGGGGGGCGTTCGCTTGCTCTCCGGCCGGGATGGACCGGGCGCGCTCCGGCGCAGCAGCGGTCGCGCTCCAGCGGGTCTGGTTCGAGGTCAAGCACGGCCCGGCGATCCTCAAGGGCGTCGACCTCGCGCTCGCGGCCGGCGAGACGGTGGCGCTGATGGGCCGCAACGGCGCCGGCAAGTCGACGCTGCTGCGCGTGCTCGCCGGCGTCGAGGCGCCCAGCCGCGGGCGGGTGGACCGGGCGGGGCGCGTGCCGCTCCTGCTCCAGAACCCCGGCGACTACTTCCTGCACAACCGCGTGGGCGACGACGCGCCGGACGCCGGCGCGCTTGCGGACCGCCACCCGCGCGACATCTCGGGCGGCGAGCGGCAGCGGCTCGCGCTCCAGATCGTGCTGGAAGGCGGCGAGCGGCCGGCCGCCGTGTGCCTGGACGAGCCGACGCGCGGCATGGACCGCGCGCACATGGCCGACCTCGCCGCGCGGCTGAAGGCGCTCGCGCAGGGCGGGGTCGCGGTGATCGTCGCCACGCACGACGCCGAGTTCGCCACGGCGTGGGCCGAGCGCACCGTCCTGCTCGGGGACGGGCGCCCCGTGGCCGACGCGCCGACCGCGGAGGTCCTCGGCGGCGGCTGGTACTTCGCGACGCAGACGGCACGCGTGCTGCCCGGCGTCCTGGACCCGGCGCACGGCGCCGCCCTGGTGGCGCGATGAGCTGGATCGTCGCCTCGTTCGCGATCGTCGGCCTCGCGCTGCTCGCCGGCGTCGCCTGGTACGAGCGCGCGCACCCGAGCGCCCGCACGCTCGCGCTCGTGGCCACGCTCGCCGCGCTCGCCGCGCTCGGCCGCATCGCCTTCGCGCCGCTGCCGAGCGTCAAGCCCACCACGGACATCGTCCTGATCGCCGGCTACGTGCTCGGCGGGGCGCCCGGGTTCACCGTCGGCGCGGTGGCCGCGCTCGCGTCGAACCTCTTCTTCGGCCAGGGCCCGTGGACGCCGTGGCAGATGTTCGGCTGGGGCGCCGTCGGCGTCGGCGGCGCGCTGCTCGCGCGCGCGGCCGGCCGCCGGCTGGGGCGGGTGCCGCTCGCCGCCGCGTGCGCGGTCGCCGCGCTGGGCTTCGGGGTGGTGATGAACGTGCACATGTGGGTGATGTACTCCGGCGACCACACGCTGCCGAAGCTCGGGGCGGTGTTCGCGACCTCGCTGGCCTTCGACCTGGTGCACGCGTTCGGCAGCGTGCTGTTCTGCCTCGCGTTCGGGCCCGCGCTGGTGCGCGCGATCGCCCGCTACCGCACGCGTTTCGAGATAGACTGGCGGCCCGTCGGCGCGGTCGCCGGGCTGCTGCTCGTGCTCCTCACGCTCGCCGCCGCGCCGCCGGCGCGCGCGGCCAAGGCGGACGCGGCGGCCGGCTACCTGCTGCGCGCGCAGAACGACGACGGCGGGTGGGGCGCCGCGGCCGGCGTGCCGTCGGTGCAGCTCTACACGGGCTGGGCGGCGCTCGGGCTCGCGGCGACCGGACGCAACCCGAGCGACGCCGGGGCGGTGCGGTACATGCGCAGCCGGGCCGGCGAGCTGCGTGACATAGGCGAGCTCGAGCGCACGATCCTCGTCCTGTCGGCGGCCGGCGCGCGGCCGCGCCTCGGCGGCCACGCGCTCGTCGCGGAGCTCGTGCGCCGCCAGCGCGCCAACGGGTCGTTCGCCGGACGGGTCAACCACACGGCGTTCGGCGTGCTGGCGCTGCGGTCGGCGCACCGCGGCGGCCGCCCGCTCCGCCGCGCCGTGGCCTGGCTGGCGAGCCAGGCCAACGACGACGGCGGCTTCAACTTCGCGGGCCGCGGCGGGCCGTCGGGGATCGACGACACCGGGGCGGCGCTGCAGGCGCTCGCGGCCGCCGGCCGCGGCGGCGGCCCGGTCGCGCGTCGCGCCGCGGCCTGGCTCGCCGCGCGCCAGAACGGCGACGGCGGCTTCCCGCTGCTGCCGGGCGCCGACTCCAACGCGCAGTCGACGGCGTGGGCGATCCAGGGGCTGCTGGCCGTGGGCCGCGGCGCCGGCGGCGCGAGCGCCTACCTGCGCTCGCTCACGTCGCCGTCGGGCGAGGTCCGCTACTCGCGCGTGAGCCGCCAGACGCCCGTGTGGGTGACCGCCCAGGCGGCGATGGCGCTCGCCGGCAAGCCGCTGCCGCTGCCGGCGGTGCCCCGGCGGCGGGCGCAGCCCGCCACGCCCGCTCCGGCGCCGGCTCCCGCCGCGACACCGTCGCACACGCCTGCCGCGCCGGCGCGCGGCGCTCCGAGCCCCGCACCCTCGCCGCACGCGCGCAAGCACGATCGACGTGACGCCGGCGCGCGTCGCACGCGGGCCCGCCGGCGCGGTCTGACCGGCGCGCTCGAGGCCGCGGTCATGCCCGCCGCGACGCCGGCGCCGGCCGTCATCAATGTCGCCGTGACGGCGCTCACCGTGCCCGCTCGCGCCCGTATGGCGGGGTTCGCGGCGGCCACGATCGCGGCCGCGCTGGCCTGACTGCGGTCCGTCGCGTTTCGCAACCGTGCCTGCGCCCTCTTGTATAGGGTGCGCGGCCGCATGCGGATCGGCGTCCCCAAGGAGACGGCGCCCGGGGAGCGCCGGGTCGCGCTGACCCCGGAGGTCGTCCGCCGGCTCGAGCACGACGTCGTCGTCGAGCCCGGCGCCGGGGCCCGCGCCGGCGCTCCGGATGCGGCCTACGCCGACGCCGGGGCCGAGCTCGGCGACCCGTGGGAGGCCGACGTGATCGTCAAGGTCGCGCCGCCGTCGGCCGAGGAGGCCGCGCGGCTCGGGGCCGAGCAGACGCTCGTCGGGTTCCTGGCGCCGCTCAGCAACGCGGAGGGCATCGAGGCGCTCGCCCGGACGGGCGCCACCGCCATCGCCATGGAGTCGATCCCGCGCATCTCGCGCGCGCAGTCGATGGACGCGCTCTCCAGCCAGGCCACGGTCTCCGGCTACCTGGCCGCGCTGATCGCCGCGGAGGAGCTGCCGCGGTTCTTCCCGATGCTGATGACGGCCGCGGGCACGATCCCGCCCGCGCAGGTGCTCGTGCTCGGCGCCGGCGTCGCCGGCCTGCAGGCCATCGCCACGGCACGGCGGCTCGGCGCCGTGGTCACCGCCTTCGACGTGCGCGCTGCCGTCAAGGAGCAGGTGCAGTCGCTCGGCGCGCGGTTCCTGGAGGTCGAGGGCGCGGCCGACGCCGAGGCGGCGGGCGGCTACGCGCGCGAGCTGACCGAGGACGAGCAGCAGGCCCAGCGCGACGCGCTCGCCGCGCAGATCGGCCGCTCCGACGCCGTGATCACGACCGCGCTCGTGCCCGGGCGCCCGGCGCCCAAGCTCATCACCGCCGACGCCGTGGCGGGGATGAAGCCAGGCAGCGTGATCGTCGACCTCGCCGGCGAGGCCGGCGGCAACACGGAGGGCGCGCGCCCCGGCGAGACGTACGCGACCGACGGCGGCGTGACGATCGCCGCGCCGCTGCACCTGCCGTCGAGCATGGCCGAGCACGCGTCGGCGCTCTACGCGCGCAACGTGCAGTCGCTCCTCGAGCTCGGCTTCGACTTCAACGACGAGGTCATCGCGGGCGCGTGCGTCGTGCGCGGCGGGGAGGTGGTGCGCTGATGGACCTCCTCACCGAGCTGGCGATCCTCGTCCTCGCGGCGTTCGTCGGCTTCGAGGTGATCTCGAAGGTGCCGAACACGCTGCATACGCCGCTCATGTCGGGCACGAACGCCATCCACGGCATCGTGGTGCTCGGCGGGCTGCTCCTGGTGGGGCCGGCCGACGGCCTGCTCGAGGACGTCCTGCTCGTCGTCGCGATCGCCTTCGGGACGATCAACGTCGTCGGCGGCTTCCTCGTCACCGACCGGATGCTCGGGATGTTCAAGGGCAAGCGTGATGAGCCGCGCTGACGCCATCAACCTCCTCTACATCGTGGCCTTCGTCGGGTTCATCGTCGGCCTGCACATGCTGCGCGGCCCGCGCACGGCGGTGCGCGGCAACCAGGTCGCGGCCGTCGGCATGGGCATCGCCGTCGTCGCCACGCTGCTCGACCGGCGGATCGGCGACTGGGGGCTGATCGCGGTCGGCGTCGTGCTCGGCACCGCGGTCGGCGTCCCCAGCGCGCGGGCCGTGAAGATGACCGCGATGCCGCAGATGGTGGCGCTGTTCAACGGCGTCGGCGGCGGCGCGGTGGCGCTCATCTCGGTCGTCGAGTACCGCGAGTCGGGCGGCGACCTCGCACTCGAGGAGCTGATCCCGATCCTGTTCGCGGCGATCATCGGCTCGATCTCCTTCTGGGGCTCGATCGTCGCCTTCCTCAAGCTGCAGGAGACGCTCAAGCGCGGCTTCCGGATCCCGAAGGCGGTCAACGCCGCGCTCGCCGTCGTCGCCGTGGGCCTGGCCATCGTCATCGCCGCCGGCGTCGAGTCCGAGCTGCTGTTCTGGCTGATCCTGCTCTCCGCCGGCGCGCTCGGCGTGCTCGCCGTGCTGCCGATCGGCGGCGCCGACATGCCGGTCGTCATCTCGACCCTGAACGCCTTCACCGGACTGAGCGCCGCCGCCGCCGGCCTGGCGCTGGACAACACGGCGCTGATCGTCGCCGGGATGCTGGTCGGCGCTTCTGGCTCGATCCTGACCAAGCAGATGGCCGACGCGATGAACCGCTCGATCGGCAACGTCTTCCTCGCCGGCGTGGGGGCCGGCGGCCCGGCGCTGGCCGCGGCGTCGGATGGCGGCACGGTGCGCTCCACCAGCGCGGCCGACGTGGCGATCCAGCTCTCCTACGCCCGGCTCGTCGTGATCGTCCCCGGCTACGGCATGGCCGTCGCCCAGGCGCAGCGGGCGGTGGCCGACCTGGCGGCGGAGCTCGAGCGGCGCGGGGTGGAGGTGCTCTACGCCATCCATCCCGTCGCGGGGCGGATGCCCGGGCACATGAACGTCCTGCTCGCGGAGGCCGACGTGCCCTACGAGCAGCTCAAGGAGATGGACGAGATCAACGGCGAGTTCGCGCGCACCGACGTCGCGCTCGTCATCGGCGCCAACGACGTCACCAACCCCGCCGCGCGCACCGTGCCCGACTCGCCGATCTACGGGATGCCGATCCTCGACGTGGACAAGGCCTCGTCGGTGATCGTGCTCAAGCGGTCGATGAGCAGCGGGTTCGCCGGGATCGACAACCCGCTGTTCTACGACGACAAGACGTCGATGCTGTTCGGCGACGCCAAGCAGTCAGTTGCGGACGTGACCGGCGCGGTGCACGAAATGTAACGTCGCCGAAGGCGACCGCTCGCGGTCGCCTCGCGGGCGAAGCCTAGTTCTGAGGCGGCGGCGTCGAGGAAGCCGCCGGCACCCCGCCGCCGAGCATCCACTGGACGTCGGCCTCGGCGGGCGCGGCGTCGCCGTGGCGGCGGACCGAGAGCAGCCGCTCGCTGCCGAAGCGCAGCATCGAGACGACGTGCAGCGAGAGCTCCACGCCGTGCCGCTTGGTGAGCCACTCGGCGGTCGCGTGCGCCCGCGGGTCGAACCCGCCGGCCACGAGCACGACCGTGGGCGACTCGCCCGGGACGGCGGCCTCGAGCGCCTCGCTCACCGACGCCAGCGTGGCGGCGTCCCAGCTCGCGACATCGGCGGCGGCGTGCAGCGCGCGCGCCAGCTGCCACTCGACGGTCTCGCCCGTGAGGTGCATGACGACCACGCGGCCGGCCTGCTCGTCGAACGCGAGCAGGTCCACGTCCGCGGCGGGCTCCTGGGCGACGAGCTTGAGGCTCGGCGTCCCGAGTTCCTGGACGAACGCGTCCCAGCCGCCGCCCACGAGCGTCAGGAGCTCGTTGCGGTCGGGTGCGGCCTCGGTGACCAGGGCGGCCGCCTGAGGGGCCACCAGGGTCCCGGCTTTCTCGTCGATGCGAAGCACTGATTCCTCCAGGAAGGGCGGTCGGCGAGACGGTTATCGGTCGGCGGCGGCAGAAACCTGAAGGATTTCGCCGCTCAGTAGCCTCAGCGTCGATGCTCCCCCGCTCCGACGCCGTGGCCGCGCTGGCGGCCGAGACGTGGGACGTGCTGGTCATCGGCGGCGGCATCACGGGCGCCGGCGTGGCCCTGGACGCGGCCACGCGCGGGTACTCCGTCGGCCTCGTCGAGCGCGGCGACTACGCGATCGGGACCTCTTCGCGGTCGTCCAAGCTCGTGCACGGCGGCTTGCGCTACCTGCAGAACTTCGACCTCGGGCTCGTGCGCGAGGCGCTGATCGAGCGCCAGATCAACGTCGCGCT
>Ga0126307_10001726_pt1 | contig 14514 bp, 10 predicted proteins | sample Plot28_FD_89955 | JGI IMG/M metagenome (GOLD analysis project Ga0126307, IMG submission 89955) | Serpentine soil microbial communities from UC McLaughlin Reserve, CA, USA - Plot28 | ecosystem: Environmental > Terrestrial > Soil > Grasslands | place: USA: UC McLaughlin Reserve, Lake County...
AGTCTCCCCGGATGGTGCCGGGGGCGGCCTCGGCGGGGTTGGTCGCGCCCATGAGGCGACGTGTGACCTGTATCGCGCCCTCGCCCTCGACCCTCATCACGACGACTGGTGTCGTGGTGATGAATTCGACCAGCTCCTCGAAGAAGGGTTTCTCGCGGTGCTCGGCATAGTGCTCCTCGGCCAACTCGCGGCTCACGTCCATAAGCTGCATAGAGCGGATGTCGAGCCCCTTGGCCTCGATGCGGCATATGATCTCCCCGACCAAGCGTCTCCTGACGCCGTCGCCCTTTACGAGTACGAGCGTCTGTTCCATCTCCTTATCCTCCTACCAGTTGATGTTCTTTTTGCTCTGTACCATCGCGCAGTACGGGCAGGTATCCCAGTCCAGGCGCAAGACCCTCCGGCAGTTCTCGCAAGGCTTTTTGAGATCCCAACCGCACTCCGGGCACAGGAGGTACTCCTTCTCCACGACCGAGCGGCAGTTGGGGCTCAGGTCAGCCCTCCGCCTGAACTCCCTTTCCAGCACGGCGAGATCCAGCTCGCGCTCCCGGGAGTCGAGCAAGTACTCCAGTGGACGGACTATGATGTAGATCAAGGTCCCGATGAACGGGAAGATAAGGGCCACGCTTGTCCAGAAGAACCGCAGCGTTCCCCGCCGGTCGGCATCGATGAAGGTCCAGTACACGACCGAGAGCCACAGCACCACAAAGAACACGACCACGAGATAGAACCCGATCCTGAACAAGTTGCTGTTGAGGAGATCGCTCACCACCTGGAAGGGGTTCGAATCCGTCTGCGCGGAAAAGGTTAAAGCCATCCCGCTCACGTTATGTACCTCAAGACGACGAAGTAGCCGAGGACGAAGAACACACTTGCGATCGCGACGAGCAACCCCACGAGCTTCCAGGTGCGGCTACCGCCCACGCAACCACCGCAAGGCCCCCGCCCCCATGTACAGAGACCCCGTGACCAGCACCACCCCGCCCGTTTTCTCCATCTCCCCTACGACCGCGCGCAGAGCGCGACCGGCGTCGCTCGTCACCAGGGCACTCCTCCCTTTGGCGTCTTTCGGGCCGTACTCCTCTTCTACCTGCCCCGGGTCCAGGATCCGCCCATCTGTGATCTCGGGACGGGTGAGCACGAGGACGTGGGCCACTCTCTCAAGGTCGTTAAGCATACTTCCGACGTCTTTCTCCTCCAAGGCGCCGAACACCACCCCCAAAGGACGGTCTCCATACCTCACGCGGACCGCCTCGAGCGCGGCCCTGAGCCCCTCCGGGTTGTGACTACCGTCCACCACTACGGGCACCCCGCGAACCTCGTGCACCTCGAACCGGGCCGGCGGTCGCGCCGCCCGAGCAAGCTTTAGCGCCGCCTCCCGCTCGTCCCGCCGCAAAGGACGCCCGAGCAGAACCTCCGCCACCCGCACCCCGAGGCGCTCGTTGCGCGCCAGGTAAGGGATCTCTCCCGCCCCATGGTACAACTCTCCCGAAGCTTCGTGCTCTACGAGGCGGGCGCCTACTCGAGTAGCGGCGTCGCGGGCGACCCCGACTATCCGGGGATCGTCTGTGCCGAGGACGAGAGTCGCGCCGGATTTTAAAGAGGCCAGCTTCTCCTCCGTTATCTCCTCCACCGTATCGCCAAGGTACTCTGTGTGATCGAGGCCAACGTTGGTGAGCACGACCGTTTCGGGCTCCGCGGCGGAGGTCGCGTCGTGGCGTGCACCGAGCCCCGCCTCCAGTACGGCCCACTCTAACCCCGCATCGCGAAACATTTTTAGGGCCCCTGCTGTGAGGAGCTCAAACTGGGTAGCGGGGACCTCGTTACCATCGGCGACCTCTATCGCCTCGCTCATCTCGGCGGCGAATTCCTTCTCAGAAACGTAGCTACCGCGCAGTATCACCCGCTCGGTGTAGGAGAGGACGTGCGGCGAGAGGTACGCCCCCGTAGTCTTGCCCGCGGCTTCCAAGGCGGTCGCGAGTGCGATGGCTGTCGTGCCCTTACCGTTCGTGCCGACGACCTGGACTACACGAAAGGAGCGCTGAGGATCGCCGAGGAGATGGAAAAGGGCTTCGATGCGCTCGAAGCCCAGAGCGACTCGGCGGCGGAGATCCAACGCCCCGCAGACGGCTTCGTAAGACACAGCGCTCACGGAGGCGCCTTGACTACAGGTACTCTTCGAGGCGCGCTTCTAGCGTCTTGAGGAGAGCGGCGTTGCGGTCGAGCTTCTCCCGTTCGGCCGCGACGACCGGAGCGGGCGCCCGTTCGACGAACTTCTCGTTCGAGAGCTTGCCCTCGGCGCGTTTGACCTCGCCCTCGGCGCGCGAGATCTCCTTGCGCAAGCGTTCGATCTCCCCGCGCCTCAATTCCTCCGATAGGGCAACCTCGACCACCACATCCCCCGCCGGCAGCGCCGCCGTGAACGACCCGTCCAGGAGATTCTCCACGGGCCGCACCCCAGCCAGGGCCGAGAACACCTCGAGATCTACCCCATGGGGCGTCCTCCCTTCGAGCTCTCCTTCGACCTTGGAGTCCGCTCGGAAAGAGCGCACCGCCGAGATCGCGAGCTGCGTCCGCTTCAGCGCCCGGCGCGCCTCGGCGTCCTCCAGAGCAGGATCGAACCGCGGGAACTCCTGCCTCACAAGCAGTTCCTCCCCGCCCAAGACCCGGTTCATCTCCTCCGTCGCGAACGGCATGACCGGGTGCAGCAGGCGCAAGGTGCCGTCGAAGACCTCTCGCAGGATGCGTGGGGTCTCCTTCGAGGGCGCGACCTTGGAGATCTCCACGTACCAATCTGCAAGGTCGTGCCAGGCGAAGTCGTAGACGAAGCGCATAGCCTCCGAGAACTCGCACTCCTCGAGGAGACGGTCGTACTCCTGTGCAGTCTCGTTGAAGGAAGAGATGATCCAACGGTCCGAAGGCGATGCCTCTTCGGGGCCTTCGACCTCCGCCGGGTAGCTGAAGACGAAGCGGGCCATGTTCCAGAGCTTGGTGACGAAGCCGCGGCCCAAAGCCGCCCGCTCGTAGGAGTAGGAGAAATCCTGGGTCGAGGACTGGTACAGGAGGCCGAAGCGGACGGCGTCGGTGCCGTACTCGTCGAGGAGGTCGAGCGGGTCTATTGTGTTGCCCTTGGACTTGCTCATCTTCTTCCCGTCTTCGGCGAGCACGATCGAGTGGACGTTTACCTTCCTGAAGGGGACTTCGCCCTTAAAGCGCAGCCCCGTCATGATCATGCGCGCCACCCACAGGTACATGATCTCGCGCGCCGTCGAGAGTAGGCTCGTCGGGTAGAAGTACTCGAGGTCCTCCGTTTCTTCCGGCCATCCTAAAGTAGCGAAAGGCCACAAGGCCGACGAAAACCATGTATCGAGCACGTCCGGGTCCTGCTCAAACCCCTCACCCGGCGACTCCTTGGCAGCGACGGTCTCCCCGTCCGGGCCGTACCACACCGGGATACGCTGCCCCCACCACAGCTGCCGGCTCACGTTCCAGTCCTGCAGATTCTCGAGCCACCGGATTGTCTCTCGCCGCCAAGAGTCGGGGTAGACTGTGATCTCCCCGCATCTCAAAGCCTCTAGCGCGGGCTCAGCGAGCTCCCGCATCGAGACCCACCACTGCTCGGAGAGCCACGGCTCTATAACAGCCCCGCACCGGTCGCAGTGTCCAAGCCGGTGCCTGTACTCTTTGACCTCCCCGAGTAACCCCTCCTCGGCAAGACGTCTCACGAGGGCCCTCCTCGCCTCCTCGCGCGTCATCCCCGCGAACTCCGCGCCTTTCTCGTTGATCGTGCCGTCTGATTTGAGGACGTTCACCGCCTCGAGGTCGTGCCGTTCCCCGATCTCGAAGTCGTTCGAGTCGTGGGCCGGCGTGACCTTGAGGATGCCCGTCCCGAACTCGGGGTCCACGTAAGGATCTGCTAGAACCTCCACCTCGCGCTTCACGAACGGCACCGTGACACGCCGCCCGACGAGGTACTTGTAACGCTCGTCGTCCGGGTTCACGACGAGCGCCACGTCGCCCAGGATCGTCTCGGGGCGGGTGGTGAAGACCTGGGCGTAATCGTTGCCGTCGGGACCAGGGCCTTTGCCATCGGCGAACGGGTAGCGGACGCCATAGAGACTGCCATCGACCTCCTCGTAGCTCACTTCGAGGTCGCTTATTGCGGAGCGGTCACGGGGGCACCAGTTGGTGATGCGGTTGCCACGGTAGATCAAACCCGCGGTATATAGCTCTATGAACGCCGTCAGCACCGAATCCACGTACAGCTCGTCCATCGTGTACCGCAAGCGGCGCCAATCAACCGACGCGCCGAGCCCTTTGAGCTGCCCGAGAATCCGGGAGCGCGCCTCGAGGGCAAACTCGCGGCACCTCTCCACGAACTCCTCGCGGCCCAGGTCGAAGCGAGTCTTGCCTTCTTCTTTGAGCAGCCTGCGCTCGACGACGTTCTGCAGCGCGATCGAGGCGTGGTCCACGCCCGGTAGCCAGAGCGCTTCGTAGCCCTTCATCCGTGCCCGCCGGGTGAGAGTGTCCTGAATGGTGCCGTTGAGGGCATGCCCCATGTGCAGAGCGCCCGTCACGTTCGGTGGGGGCAGGACGATGCAGTACGGGTCCTTCTCGGGGTTTGGGTCGGCCTCGAAGGCGCCCGAGCGCTCCCACTCCTCGTAGATACGGTCCTCGACAGCGTGAGGGTCGTAGATTTTGGGGAACTCGGCCTGGCTCAAGGACGGCCTTCTTTAGGCAGACTCTTCTTCGTCGTAGGCGTACTTCGACCGCCCCGAGTCGGTGACGAGGGTGGGCTGCACGCCTTCGCGCACCGTGTCAGCGTCCACGACGCACTTCGCCACGTCCGACCGGCTCGGCAGCTCATACATCGTCGGCAAGAGAGCTGTCTCAAGGATGCTACGGAGGCCTCTGGCGCCGGTCCCCCGCTCCAGTGCGAGCTCTGCGATCATCTGGAGCGCCTCGTCGGTGAAGGCGAGGTCCACCTTGTCGTAGCGGAAGAACTGCCGGTACTGCCTCACGAGCGCGTTCTTCGGCTCGGTGAGGATGCGCACCAAGTCCTCTTCGCTGAGGCTCCTTAAAGTCGAGATCACCGGCAACCGTCCCACGAACTCGGGGATGAGGCCGTACTTGAGGAGGTCTTCGGGCTGAGCATGCTGGAGGATCTCGTCCGGCTCCTCCTCTAGTCGCGAGTCCACGTCGCCGGAAAAGCCGATGCTCCTCTTACCGATGCGGTGCCGGATCACCTCTTCGAGGCCCCCGAACGCCCCGCCACAGATGAAGAGTACGTTCTTCGTGTTTATCTGGAGGAAATCCTGGTGCGGGTGCTTGCGCCCCCCTTGGGGAGGCACCGAGGCGACCGTGCCTTCGAGAATCTTGAGCAAGGCCTGCTGGACGCCCTCGCCGGAGACGTCGCGAGTTATAGAGGGGTTGTCGGCCTTGCGTGCGATCTTGTCGATCTCGTCTATGTAGATGATCCCCGTCTCCGCCTTCTTCACGTCGAAGTCGGCGGCCTGGATGAGCTTGAGTAGTATGTTCTCAACGTCCTCGCCGACGTAGCCAGCCTCGGTAAGCGCGGTGGCGTCCGCTATAGCGAAGGGGACGTTGAGTATCTTGGCCAGGGTTTGCGCGAGCAGCGTCTTACCCGAGCCGGTCGGCCCTACGAGCAGGATATTGGACTTCTGCAGCTCAGTGCCGTCCGAGGAGTCGGGGCCCATGGATATACGCTTGTAGTGGTTATAGACGGCGACCGCGAGGACCTTCTTGGCCTCGTCCTGGCCGATGACATACTCGTTTAGGATGCGGTTGATCTCGCGGGGCTTGGGGAGGTCGTCTTCTTTCAGGACCTCGGGACCAGAGAACTCTTCATCGATGATTTCGTTACAGAGCTCGATGCACTCGTCGCAGATGTAGACGCCCGGGCCGGCTATGAGCTTTCTGACCTGGCGCTGGCTCTTACCACAGAAAGAGCACTGCAGCTGATCCGACGGGTCCCTCATCCCCTTACGGCCTCCCCTTCGCTCCCGACGCCCTTAGTGCGAGCGGACGATGTTGTCGATCACGCCATACTCGATGGCCTCGTCGGGCCCCATGATGTAGTCGCGGTCGGTATCTCGCTCTATCTTCTCATAGAGCTGGCCTGTGTTTTCCGCCAGGATCTCGTTAAGGCGACGCTTGGTCCTTATGAGCTCCTCGGCGTGTATCTGCACGTCCGACGCCTGCCCCGCAAGCCCCCCGACGCTCGGCTGGTGCAACAGCACCCGCGTGTTCGGCAAAGCGTTCCTCTTGCCCTTCGTCCCGGCCGCTAATAGGAAGGCGCCCATCGAGGCCGCCATGCCCAAGGCCGTAGTGACGATGTCCGGCTTGACGAACTGTATGGTGTCGTAGATGGCGAGGCCCGCCGAGACGCTCCCGCCGGGGGAGTTTATGTACAGGTTGATGTCCTGCTCAGGGTCCTCGCTTTCGAGGTGCAAAAGCTGCGCCATGATCGCGTTCGCCACCTGGTCGTCAACCGGGGTCCCCAGGAAGATGATGCGATCCTTGAGGAGCCGCGAGTATATATCCATCGCCCGCTCGCCGCGCGGGCTCTGCTCTATGACGTAGGGGATGACGTTGTTGATGTCGTAGCTCACTTCCTAAAGTTCCTTTCCTTCTCTGGTCGTCTCCGCCGGACCCTCGCCGGCCTGGATCGACGCCTCGACCCTCGCCTTGCCCGTCTCGGGCTCGGTTTCTTCGGTCCCTGGCACGTCCTCTCCCCCGTTCCCTTCGGCCCTCGGCACCTCCACCACCTCGACGTCGCCGGCCTCCGGTGCCCCGGCGCCTTCGTCTACCACTTCCTCAGCCCCCCCGCCTTCGGCCTCTTCCTTCGGCATCGGGACGGGGACGGCGTTCTCGACGAGGAAGTCGAGCGCTTGCCTCCGGGCGATCTCCTCCTGCAGGAGCTGGTAGGTCCCATTCCTGCGCATGTTCTCGGCTATCTCCTCAAGGCTGCGGTCTGAGCCCTCGCCGAAGTGCTCGATCTGGTGCATCACCTCGTGATCGTCTGCCTCTATGCCCTCGGCGGTCGCGACCGCGTCCAAGACGAGTTCCTTCTTGACCGTGTCCTCGGCGTCGGGGCGCACGCGCTCCTCGACCTCCGCGTGGCTCGAACCGGTGAGCTGGTAGTACTGTTCGGGCTCCATGCCCTGGGCCCGGATGCTCCGCTCGAAGCTCTCAACCATCTCGTGAGCCTTCTCGTGGACCATGGCCTCGGGGACCTCGACTTCGGCCTCCTTGGCGACCGAGTCGAGCACCCGTCCCCGGAACTCACCCTCGACCCTCTGCTCCGCCTCCTCCTCGAGCTGCACGCGCATAGCGCCCCTAAACTCCTCGAGGGTCTCGAACTCGCTCGCCTCCTTGGCGAACTCGTCGTCCAGGGGAGGTAACTCCCTCTCCTTGATCTCCTTCACGTGCACGTTGAAGAGGACCGACTGTCCCCTCAAGGACTCCTCCTTGTAATCCGCCGGGAACGTCACCCCGAACGTCTTGCGCTCGTCCGCGCTCATCCCGAGGAGGTTGTCCTCGAAGTCCTCCAAGAGCTCGCCACGCCCGACCTCGAGCATGTAATCCTCGGCCTCGGCGCCCTCTAGAGGTCCCCCCGACATCCTCTCGCCCTTAAAGTCCATGACGACGAAGTCGCCCTCCTTGACGGGCCGATCCTCTACCGCCGCGAGCGTGGCGAACTGCCCCCGGAACTCCTCCAGCTGGGCAACCACCTGCTCCTCCGCGACCTCGACCTCCCTTTTGAGGACCTCGAGGCCCTTATACTCTCCGAGCTTCGCTTCGGGCCTGACCTCGACGGTCGCGGAGAACTTGAAGCCCTCCTGCTCGTCCAGAGGATCGTCGAAATGGATCTCCGGTCGGTCTACCGGCCTCAGGTTCTGCTCGACGACCGCCGCCGAGTACCAGTTCGGCAGGCTGTCCTGCAGCGCCTCCATGTAGATGTAGTCACGCCCCACCCGGTTCTCGATCACGCGCCGCGGCGCCTTGCCGGGTCTGAAGCCCGGCACCCGGACCTGCTTCCTGAGCTCGCGGACCTTCTCCTCGACGCCTTTCTTGACCTCCTCAGGAGGCACCTCGACGTCGATGCGAACCTTGTTGTCCTCGAGCTTCGTAACGTTCGCCGTCATACGCTCCAACTCTCCGTAGGCCTCACGTCTGCACGAGCCGCTGTGCGAGAGGCGGGACTTGAACCCGCACGCCCGAAGGCACTAGATCCTAAATCTAGCGTGTCTACCATTCCACCACTCTCGCTCATCGAAAACCTGACCGGGATTATAACAGCCGCATAACTGCCGCCCCCTCCCGTGCGCTAAGGGCGCAAGGAGCACAGAAGCGAGGGTAAAAGGGCACGCCCGCAAGACAGGGTGACCAACGGGGCTCGAACCCGCAACCTTGGGGACCACAATCCCAATTCGCAAGTTCTAGCCTGTCCTATCCCGTTAGATAATTCTGCCTATTTAAGCCGAAAACGCGGCTTCGCCCTGTATGTGTTTTCCTATTCTGTTCGGCTCTGTCCTATCGCTACTGCTGCCACACTGCTGCTATACCAGGAGCACTCCTGCAATGACGAGCATGATGGTCTGGTCAGATATATCAGTTCGCTCTTATACGAGTTGGTCTTTGTCGAGACGCCCTGCTCAGCTGGAAGCGCTTTCTAGCTGGTCTAGTCACTGCCAAGACCAAACACGCTGGGTAACCTCCCGAGTAACTCCGCGCTGCTTTCAGACGGAAGGGCACCTACGAACCGCTTTAGTTCTTCACCGCGCCTATCGCTGACTCCCTCTCGGGAAAGTCTACGTTTTGGAGGTCCCTAATAGCCTCCGCGATGGCCTCCAGCTTTTCTAACAGGGCCTCGTTCGGATCGGAAAGTGCCTTAATCGCAGCATGGCCCTTCTCGGTGAAGCTGACCATGACCTCGCCAGCGTCAACGTAAGGCCCGCCAGGACCATAATCTAGGTAGACATAACCGTCGGCTTCCAACTCCTTCAATAGACCGATCGCCTCCGCAGCATCGAGGTCCACCTCCCGCGCGACGTCCACCTTCGCGCCGAACACCATTAGTCGCGGTGGCTCATCGTAGTGAGGAAGGGCGTCGTAGGACTCCAAGGAGTCATCGCTGGGAGGGGGGTTGTAGAACTCCAACACCAACCCAAGGTCTCCGCGCTTACGGGCTTCAGCGAGTACCCGACGCAGGAGTTTGAGCATCCGGAGCATTTTGGTGAGTCGCGCGTATTCCAATTCGTCCCGCTTTCTGGCGCTTACTTTTGGGAGTATATTTCCTCTCACCCTCGCAGGACTAGGCAGTCGTTTCTCTCATTCTTCCTTATCACGCTGTTACTCGGCCAAAGCACTTGCGTTTCTAGGGGAGGCTCCGTTGGCTGCATGACAGGCTCGCTACCACCTTGTACCTCGAGCGCGCAGAGCTCCCCGACATCCGCCTCTACGACCTCCGGCACACTTTCGCGACGCTCAGGTTAGAGTATGGGGAGCATTCCAAGATTCTCCAGGAGATCCTCAGCCACTCCCGGATCTCGATCACATTGGCCACCTACTCGCACGTGATCCCCCACATGCAGCGTAAGGCCATGGGCCGCTTCGGCCGGATGTTCTCGAAGTCCTCCTGAGCCTCGTTGTGGTACCAGTTGTGGTACGGAGCGGGCAGGACACCGGAGAAGAGAAAGGGCCGGTCCGGGTTTTCCCTGCAAATGGAAGAAAAGAGATAGCACGCTCGGCAGGACTCGAACCTGCAACCTTCTCTGTTCGTAGTCATTTTCGCTTACCAGCGCGGAGCGACACGTAGGGACACAAGGGTACAAAAGCACGCTCATATAAGACATTCGGCACTCTCAAGTTCCATAGAGGGACAGGGAGAGACACCCGGTTGCGGTCAGAATTGCGGTCAAACCTATGCAGTAGAAACGACATCTGCTCGGAGGACGAACATGAACAGAAGCGCCGCGGGGTTGTGACAGCCTCATGGTATAACGATCGATAATCTCACGCTAGTGGCCGACCTCGCGCATGTCCGGCTTGAGGCTATGCCAGGCCTAGATTGGGAAGCGCCCAGTATAGTGCTGCTCGGAAAGCCTCAGAGATAGCGCGAAGCTAATGCGCTTCGGTAGAGAGCTTGAGTAAGATCCTCTGCTCGGTTGCGGTCTCGACCTTCTCTCGACCGTAGAGCAACGGGAACGCCCCGTCCCTTGCCCATTCCTCGAACAGGTCGGCGTAGTGCGGGCTGTGTGGGTCTCCCGACTGCCCAGGCGTGTTCATGAACAAGGAGTCGTCCCAACTGCCGACATCCACGACCACCCGCCACGATGAGCCCCCGGTCTGCCGGAAGTCTTCTACCCGGTAGCCCGCGTTACCTACGGTATCGCCACTACCCCCGCGTGGCAGCGGACCGATGTTCAACCGGTCCCGGATTTCTTCGTCTACTAGCGAGGCCATGGGGTGGGAGAAGAAGGCGTGGTGCAGTTTGCCCCACTCCCAAGCTGCAGGATCCGGGCCGAGCAGCTGTACGAGATGCTCGGAGGCTTCCTTAAGGCTGGACAGTATCGCCTCGTTGCGAGCCTTCTCCGGCTCTGATCCCAGCTTCTCGTCAGGGCTCTCCACAAGCTCGAGGATCAACCTACTGTCGCCCACCTCGGCGTCGGATTCGAAGGAATCTTCTGTAACCGCGGTCCTTGCCTCGGGCGGGACAATACTGGCCACCAACGCGTCACGCAGGTAGAGGCGGTACCACACCTCGAAGAGCGCCGCTGGTGCCGATTCCTTGGACAACACGAAGTCCCACCTCCTTAGCATCTCGAGGGCCTGCTCGACCTTCGGGTCTTCCGAGCGCAGCCCTTCCAGCTTGCCGCCAATTCTGCGCGCGGGGACGGAGAGGTAATCCGTCTGCAGGTTTACTGAATCTCTTGGTAGGTGGTTGGGATTCTTGCCCAACAACTCGTCTATCCGCTGTCGCCGGAACGGGGCAAGCCATTCGAAGCCGACCTTTGTCTCCTCGTAAGGGTAGTCCTCCGGCAAATTCATCTCGTTGGCAGTGGCGATCCAGCCGCGGGAGGGGTTGAATGCTACGGGTAGCTGGTTCATGTCTAAGAACCCGTCCCACTCATAGCGGCCGTCTCCTGGCACCGGCAACAACCCATCCCAGTTCGACCTTATCGGAGTAAGCCCGGCGGGTTTCCAGCCTATGTTACCCTCCGTGTCCGCGTAGACCAAATTCTCGCCCGGCGTACCCCAGTTGTTCATGGCCGTGAGGAACTCGTCCCAATCCTTCGCGCGCATGTACTCAATGCTGCCGAGGTACGGGGCCATTCCCGGCTGTAACCAGGCAGCCCGTACGGCGAAGGCGACGTGCTTTTCGAAATCCTCGTAGATCACCGGCCCGTGGCGAGTGTACTTGAGCTCCACCTCCGCGGGCTTTTCTCCCTTGACGGGGATCTGCTGCTTCTCGACCTCCATCGACTCCCAGCGCCTCTCGTAGAGGTATTCGGAGGGGTTCTGGGGATTAGTCTCGTAGATGTATAGATCCTCCTGATCCACAGAGAAGATCGTGAAACCGAAGGCTACTCGGCCATTGTGGCCGGTGGAGATACCTGGCAGGGCAGGCTCCCCGGCGCCGATCACGTTCAGGCTGGGGGCTACCAGGTGGACAACGTAACGCAGCGACGGCACGGCCTGCTCGCGGTGTGGATCATTGGCCAAGATAGGGCGCCCGGTGGCGGTGCGTGCCGGGGAGATGACCCAGTTGTTGCTGCCCTCCAGGGACCTTCCATGTCGCCTCTCAGGGAAAGATGCATCGTTCGCGCCGTCATTCCGTAGTGTGTCTTCACCGAACTCCACGGGGCTTGTAGCCAGCTCGTAGACTCGGAGGACGTCGTGGGGGATCACTGAGAGGTCTAGGCCCTCCGGGACGGTAGGATCCCAAGGTGGCTCTAAGTGGCTGCGGAGGGCCTCCACCTCTGGCCCGAAGTCCCGCATAGTGAGGGTGCGGGCGATCTCATCAGTAACGTTTCGATAGAGGCCGTGGCTCCGGATGCGCACCACGTCCTCTGGGGACCAGAGGGCAGGCCTGTAGTCCATCATCCCGAACTCAACCGGGAGGAGCTCGGGTCTTGTTTCGGTCAGCCTCACATACTCATTGATGCCGTTCACGAACATCGTCACAACACGCTCAGCGTCCGAGCCATACGCGGGCCACTCCTCGCGCATACTGGCGCGGTACAGGAAGAGGCGCGCGGCCCGGTCTTGCTCCAGGTAGGTCGGGCCGAAGGCATCCGAGAGGAGGCCCAGGCCACGCCTCCTCCAGAGGTCGATCTGCCAGAGCCTGTCGCGAGCGGCGTTGAAGCCCTGCGCGAAAAAGGCGTCGTAGGTAGAGGAGGCATAAATGTGAGGCACCCCCCAGGAGTCGATCAGGATCTCCACCGGCGCTTCCGGGCCGCTCACAGCATAGGAAACGTGGTTCTCCCTATACCTCATGTTTTTTCTTTCCAATGGTTCCCTTCCTCGTCTATACCAACATGTGTATTTGATCTAAAATTGACGATTGGGACAAGGGAAGTAAGCAGACCGAACGGGAAGTAAGGCATTATGAGGGCGTACGTTGGACCCACGGGCGGCGAGAAGGCGTGAGAACCACCTCAGTAGGAAGGTCGTACTAGAGTAGGACTCGCCTCCTAGTAGGCGCAAGCTCTTCACCCTAACGCGCTCAGGACAACCCTAGACACCCCTTCTCGTCCTTCAAAGCGAGGCATACTGGCCTGTACTAGCCTAGGTGCAGTGCGGTTGCAGTAAATAAAGTTAACTAGTAATCGAGGCGACACAGGATGGTATTAGGAGCACCCTGGCGAGGCCGCCTTACAGTAGGAGTGCAGGAGGTTCTTCAGTGACTCGTACATGCGCACGGGCTTCACCCATCTTCCGGGAAGGATCGACCTCGGAAGCTCAGGCTCCGAGAAAGCCTTATTTCGGCAATTAGGTGAATAGAGAAGCGGCGCTCCTCGGTCGGTGTCATCATACGGAGCGTAAGACGGGGGCGGCGTCACCGCTTAGGAACTTAGCGCCGCCTCACCCTCCACACAACCATGCTCGCGGTATGCCGAGAGGGGAAAGGCAGCTCAGTCAAGGGCGAGGGGGACAGCCCGACTGAGGTCGGACGGCCGCTACGAGGGCCGCGAGCCCTCTGAGACGATTCCGCCAGCAGGAAGTCGAGAAGCGTCTACAGCAGAACTGGGTGCAAAGCAATCCGCAAGCTCAGGGAACTGCGGCGCGAGTGGGAAGACGGTTACAAAGTCGACGCCGAGCCTCGGCCTGCACAAATTTATCGCTCCTTAGCCTCACGCCAGTTGCTGGGCATACTGGTCCACGAGCGCTGCGATCGCGCTGAGAGACCTCGCTGCCATTTTGAGGTAGCGATATCCAGCGAGGTCGCACAACGATGATAAGATCGATGATAGATACTAAAAAGGGAGAAGCGCATGCCCGAGCTAGAGGTAGAGGGCGTCGGGACGTTCGAAGTCCCAGAGGGTAAGCGGTTGGTCCTGGCAATCGAAGAGGACGCGGGGATGGATATCCTGCACCGCTGCGGTTCTTACGCCAGGTGCACTACCTGCCGCATCGAGTATCTGGAAGGCGAGCCGGAGAAGATGACCAAGGCCGAGCTTGAGGTGCTCGAAAGCCGGAACCTCCTCGGGCAGGTGCGCCTCTCCTGCCAGGCCTTATGTGACCACGACATGAAGGTACGGGTGCTGATGACGGTAAGCTCCAGCGGGCTTGACGGACCGGGGCCGCACCCAGAGGAGAGGATAACCCCCGAGCCCGAGTGGGTGGAGAAGCCCGCCTAGAGGCGGAAGCCCCCTCTGCCTAGCGCAATGCACTTTCGACGGTTGCACCAGTCAGACTTTGATGCTAGGCCCGTTACTTGTTGAAGGAGGGAGGGAGTTGCTGTCTGCATCTTGCCTTCGGCCTGTGCCAGGTCTTCGATGATCTCGCTGAGCGTGGAGGCGTGAGAGGCCTGGTGTACATTTTCCCTGCAAATAGGAGGGTGACCGACGGGGCTCGAACCCGCGACCTCCGGGACCACAACCCGATGCCGTATAGCCGACGACGGTGCGAACATGGGTCTCGGGGACGTTGGAAGATCTTCGCAAAGGCTGATTGCAGTGGGAGTGCAGTACGCCCCTGGCTTTCCGCGCCGTGCTCGCTAGGCCAGAGAGCACGGGCGGAGATCCCGCCGCGGTGGCGGTGTCGCTCTAGCCCGGAGCAGATGGGTAGCGCAGCAAGGAGCATCCGGTTAGCGAGGGCTATGCCTAGAGGCTCCTACCCCACAGTGCGGGCAGTGCCGAGCCTACGAGCCATCCCAAGCGCCGAGGGCTTCGTCTAGCACCGCCACCTGCATGGCCTCGGCGATCATGTTCACCCCCAACGCCAGAACGGTCATTAACCACTCAAGCCGGGCCGCCTCCGCTAGCG
>Ga0126307_10001727_pt1 | contig 14510 bp, 15 predicted proteins | sample Plot28_FD_89955 | JGI IMG/M metagenome (GOLD analysis project Ga0126307, IMG submission 89955) | Serpentine soil microbial communities from UC McLaughlin Reserve, CA, USA - Plot28 | ecosystem: Environmental > Terrestrial > Soil > Grasslands | place: USA: UC McLaughlin Reserve, Lake County...
GAAGCCCGCGCCGCCGGTGACGAGTGCGCGCCGGGCGCTCACCGGGCCAGCCCCCGTGCGACGAGCTCGCCGGTCGCGTGGTCGACGCGATCCTCGGCCGTTTGCGTCGCGAGCCACTCGGCCAGCTCGGCGATCCCCTCCTCGAGGCGGACTGTCGGCTCGAACCCGAGCAGCTCGCGGGCAAGGGTGATGTCCGCGAAGCAGTGACGGATGTCGCCCGCACGGTATTTGCCCGTCACCTCGGGCTCGATCTCGACGTCGAGCACGTGGGCGAGCTTCCGTGCGATCCCGGTGACGGTGACGCTCTCGCCGCTGCCGACGTTGAGTGCCTGCCCGTCGGCCGCGTCCAACTCGAGCGCGAGCCGACAGGCGCGGGCGACATCGAACACGTTGACGAAGTCGCGGCGCTGCTCGCCGTCCTCGAACACGAGCGGCGGCCGGTCGTTGAGCAGCCGCGACGCGAAGATCGCGAGTACGCCGGTGTACGGGTTCGAGAGCGCCTGCCGCGGGCCGTAGGCGTTGAAGAACCGCAGTGCGACGGCGGGCACGCCGTACGCTTCGCCGTAGACGAGGCACAGCCGTTCCTGGTCGTACTTCGTCAGCGCGTAGACGGAGGAATTGGCCGGCTGTTTCGTCTCAGGAGTTGGCTGGGCGGTCAGCTCCTCGCCGTTCGCGCCGCGGGGCTCGAAGCGGCGTGCCTCGAGATCCTCGCGCCTCCGCTCGACGGCTGCTACCGGCGTCGTTGCACCTTCGCCGTAGATCGACATGCTCGACGCGACGATCAGCTTCCGCACCGGCCGGTCCAGCAGCGCTTCGAGCAGGACAGCGGTGCCGCAGGTGTTCACGCTCGTGTAGTCGCTCAGCTCGTACATCGATTGGCCGACGCCCACGCGGGCCGCAAGGTGGACGACAGCGTCGACGCCTTCGAGCGCGTCCCGCACGGCCTCGCCGTCGCGAATGTCGGCGACGATGAGCTCCGCGTCCGGGCTGAGGTACGGCGGCGGCGCGGAGTCGCCGTGCACCTGGCCCACGAGCGAGTCGAGAACACGGACGTCGTAGCCGTGTCGAAGCAGCTCGTCGGCGAGATGCGAGCCGATGAAGCCTGCTCCACCGGTGATCAAGATCGTGCTCATACGCCCCTCCCTTGTGCGGCGGTCGGCGGTCAGGGCGAGGACTAGGCCCACGCCCCTCCTAGCCGGAGGAGCGGGAGGAGAAACATCGCGCGTTGCCCACGTTGCATCTATGACTATCCGCGGGTGTCGCCCGTCCGGCGACAAACCGGGTCTCAGGCGGGCGTCAGGAAGCGGAAGTAGGCGGCGTAGCGGATCGCGCCTTCGCGGTTGAGCCCGCTCGTGTGCGGCAGCAGCGGGTCCATCACGACGACATCACCGGGGCCGAGCTCGACCCCGACGGGGTCGCCGCCGTCGAGCGGCCAGACCACGAGACCGCCGTTCGAGAGCCGGTTCGTCGTCAGTGCGATCCCGAGGATGCGCAGGTACGGGCGGCCGTTCGCCCACTCCGGCTCGGCGTCGACGTGCGGCGTCAGCTCGACGTCCTCGCAGTCGTCGGGCGGCTGGAGCAGGAGCTGCGGGTCGCAGAGCTCGCCGCTCCGCAGCTCTTCCGGAAGATGCTCGAGAAGGCCGAGCACCTCGTCGTCCCACTTCAGGTGCGGGAACCAGTGTGCGGACCAGAGCCAGCTCCCCACGGTCTCGGCCGGTGCGCCGTTGCGGACGAGGTCGAGGTGGAGGTGCCGCAGCGTCCGCTCGACGGCCTCGGGGGGAACGAGCCCCGGGAGGACGGTGAAGCCCCTGGTCGTGGTCGCCACCGCCATGGCGACAGCATGCCCCGCCGTCGCCTGCGCCGAAACCACTTCGGTGTCCGACCCGGCAACGGCGGGGCAGAAGGTCAGGGCGTGAGCACGACCTTCAGGCAGTCGTCCTTCTTGCTCTTGAACAGGTCGTAGCCGCGCGTCGCCTCCTCGAGCGGGAGCCGGTGCGTGACGACGAACGACGGGTCGATCTCGCCGCCCAGGATCCGCTCGAGCAGCGGCTCCATGTACCGCTGGACGTGACACTGGCCCGACTTGATCGTGATGCCCCTGTTCATCACTGCCCCCATTGGGAACTTGTCGACGAACCCGCCGTAGACGCCGATCACCGAGACGATGCCGCCGTTGCGGCAGCTCATGATTGCCTCGCGGAGCGCGAATGGCCGATCTGTCTCGAGCCGCAGCGCCTGCTTCGTGCGGTCATACGCGTAGACCGGATGGTGGCAGTGGGCCTCCAATCCGACCGCGTCGATGCAGGCGTCCGGACCGCGGCCGCCCGTCAGCTCCTTCAGCGCCTCCGGCACGCTGTCCACATCCTCGTAGTCGAGCGTCTCGACGTCGATGTTCTCGCTCGCGATCCGGAGCCGGTAGTCGAACCGGTCGATCAGGATCACGCGGTCGGCTCCGAGCATCTTCGCGCTCGCGGCGGCGAACTGACCGACCGGACCGGCGCCCCACACGGCGATGACGTCCCCGCCCTTGATCTCGCAGAACTCCGCTCCCATGTACCCGGTGGGGAGGATGTCGGAGAGGAACAGCACCGACTCGTCCGGCACGCCGTCCTCGATCTTGATCGGCCCGACGTCGGCGAACGGCACGCGGACGTACTCGGCCTGCCCGCCTGCGAAGCCGCCCGTCAGGTGCGAGTAGCCGAAGATGCCCGCCGCCGGGAAGCCGAACAGCTTCTCGGCCAGCCGCGCATTCGGGTTCGAGTTCTCGCAGAGCGAGTAGAGCTCGTTCTCGCAGGCCCAGCAGGCGCCGCAGGCGATCGGGAAGGGCACGACGACCCGGTCACCGACCTCGAGGTTCGTGACGCCGGGGCCTTTCTCGACGACCTCGCCCATGAACTCGTGGCCCATGATGTCGCCGCGCTTCATCGTCGGCACGTAGCCGTTGACGAGGTGCAGGTCCGAGCCGCAGATCGCGGTCGATGTGATCCGGACGATGGCGTCGCGCGCGCTCAGGATCTTCGGGTCCGGAACGTTCTCCACTTCGACCTTGTTGCGTCCCATCCAGCAAGTGGCTTTCATCGGACCGCCTCCTCGAGCGGGCGCGCGGCCCGCTGCCTCAGGTGATCCGCGAGCAGATGGCCGTCGGGCGTGCCGTCCGAGCGCACGACCTCGCCCGTCTCGACCTCCTGCTTGAAGCGGCGCAGATCGTCAGAGAGCTGTGTGGCGAGATCACGCCCGGTCAGCTTCAGCGCCGCGGCGCCGAAATCACCGGCGGGTGGATTCCACTCGAACTCCACGATCACCTCGGTGCCGCGGCCGCCGGGGGCGCGGGCGAAGCTGACGGACGCGCCGTTCTGCTCGACCTTCCGGCGCAGCTCGGTTGCGGCGGCCCATGCCTGCTCGACCTCGTCCGAAACGCGGTTGATCGTGATCGCCTTGCGAACCTGCATCGCGGGCCGCGTCGGCCCCTTCCTCCGGCTGAGGAAACGAGCCTCCTGGATGTCCGAGATGGCCACCGCGACGACGTTTGCGATCGCGAACAGCGTCCGCGCGCGCCCGTACTTCGCGGCCGTGACGCCGAGCAGCGCGAGGTCGAGCGCGTCGCCCGCAACGCGCGACCACAGCCACGCAGTCGGGCGCGGCCGGGCAAGGATGCCCGTCCCGTGTGCGAGCTCCCGTGCGCCCAGCACTCGCATCACTTTCGGCGCGGCCCCGCGGGTCTCGGCCCCGACGAGCGTGCAGAGCGCCCGCGGTGCGGTGAGTTGCGCGGTGCCGAGGCCGATGCTGAACCAGCCGAGGAAACGTGCGACCGGATCCTTGTCCCGCACACGCACTTGAACTGCCATGCATGACCCCCTTCGTGCTGTTGACGTGTTCCTTCCTCGTGCCTGCCGGGCCGGGCACTAAACGTCGACACCGGTGAGTTGATCGGGATGTCCTCGTCGCGCTCAGGCCCGGGGCTGCGCGTCGCCGGGCTGAATTCCGGAAGGCGCCGTGTCACGATGACGACCGAAGATGGCAACCGAGGTCGTCGGTAGGGACGAAGAAGTCAAATCACTGGTCGGCTTCCTCGACCGGTGCACCGGGCATCGCGGCCCGGTTGCGCTCGCGCTGGAGGGCGAGGCCGGGATCGGCAAGTCGACCCTGTGGCGGGCCGCGGTCGAGGACGCGCGGGAGCGGGGCCTGCGCGTACTGATTGCGCGACCCGCGGAGTCGGAGCGGACCCTGGCCCACGCCGGCCTCGGGGATCTTCTCGACGGGGTTCTCGACGACGTGCTGCCGTCTCTGACGCCGCCGCGCCGTCGCGCGCTCGAGGTCGCGCTACTCGTGGAGGACGCCGACGGGCGGTCCGTCGACCAGCGCGCACTCGGCGTCGCAGTCCGCAGCGTGCTCGAAGCGCTCGCAGGGGACGGCCTCGTGCTGGCGATCGACGACGTTCAGTGGCTCGATGCATCTTCGGCGACCGCGCTCGGCTTTGCCCTTCGCAGGCTGAGCGACGTCAGCGTCTCCCTGATCTGGACACGCCGATCCGGGCTGCACGCGCCGCACGTCGAGCACGCCCTCGAACCCGGGCGAATCGAGCGCCTGCCGGTCGGTCCGCTCAGCGTCGGCGCGACGCACCAGATTCTCCACGCGTTCGTGTCCCGGGGGGTGCCGAGGCCGACGCTGCTCAGGCTGCACGAAGCCTCCGGCGGGAATCCGTTCTACGCGCTCGAGCTCGGCCGTGCCGTTCTCGCCGAGGGCGCGGACCGTGACCCGACACAGCCGCTGCCCGTGCCCAAGCGTCTGGAGGAGCTCGTCGCGGCCCGCCTCGACGGCTTCGGTGGCGCGACCCGGCAGGCGCTCGCACTCGTGTCCGCGGACGCCCGGCTGACGCCTGGACAGCTCGCAGCCGCGGGCATCGCTCCCGAGGCGCTGGCGCCGGCGCGGGACGAGCAGGTGCTCGAAGTCGCCGGCGGCACCGTCCGCTTCACGCACCCGCTGCTCGCGTCCGTCCTCTACCAGGGACTGACGACCGCCGGGCGGCAGCACGTCCACGCCCGCCTGGCGGGGCTGGTCGAGGACTCGCTCTCGCGCGCCCGGCACCTCGCGCTGTCGACCGATGGGGCCGACGCCGAGCTCGCGGCTCTGCTCGAGGTGGCAGCAAAGACGGCGTCCGAGCAGGGCGCGCCCATGGTGGCGGCCGAGCTGTGGGAGCACGCGGTGCGTCTGACGCCCACGGATGACCGCGCCGGCAGGGATCGGCGCTCGGCCGCGGCCGCACGCGCGCACCTGGCAGCGGGCGAGGTGGAGCGCGGGCGGTTGCTGGCGGCGGAGCTGGAAGCGCGGGCGACCTCTGGGGCCGATCGGGCCGAGGCGCTCGTGCTCCTGGCCGACACCGAGGACATGCCCCTCGCCGTCCCCCTGCTGAAGCAGGCGCTGCTGGAGCCAGGCGCGCCGTCGGCCTTGCGTGCGTCGATCCACCGCCGGCTCAGCCTGGACGTGCGGTTCATGGAGGGCCTCGACGCCGCGGAGCGTCATGCGCTTGCCGCGGTCGAGCTCGCGGACCAGGTCGGGGACGACGCGCTGCGTGCGTCCGCCCTCGGCGGCCTCGCTCTGATCCGTTTCAACGCAGGCCGGCCGGGCGTCCTGGAGCTGGCCGAGCGTGCCCATGCGCTCGCGTCGAGCCTCGGGTCAGCCCAGCCCGCCCCAGATGCGGCCTTCTCGCTGGCGCACATCCTTGTCTGGTCGGGCGACTTCGATCGGGCTCGCACGCTGCTCGAGAGCTTGTACGAGGAGTGGGCCGAGCGGGACGAGCGGCTGGCGGCGTACGCACTCTGGTACCTCGCGCTCGTCGAGATCCGGACGGGGAGCTTCGAGCGCGCCGAGGAGCACGCCGAGCAGTCACGTCAGCTCGGCGCCCAGTACGTGCGCGACGAGGCGGAATCGCCGACGAACTACTTCCCGTTGGCGCTCGCCGCCGCACACCGCGGCGAGCTCGGCCGCGCGCGCGACCTCGCGGTCCAGGCCTGCCGGCTCGCCGAGCTGCACGCTGCAAGCCTCCACGCCCCGCCGGCGACTCTTGGACTGGTCGAGCTCTGGGGCGGGGACCCGGCCGCGGCCGTCGCGTGCTTCAGGACGGCGGAGGCAAAGCGGCACGCCGCCGACGGTAACGAGCCGATGATGCAGTGGTGGCGCGCAGAGCAGGTCGAGGCGCTGCTCGCGCTTGGGCTCGTCGACGAGGCGGTCGTCCGTCTCGACGCTTGGGAGGCTGCGTCGCGCCGGCTCGGACGCGACTGGGCTCTGGCGCATGTCACCCGCTGCCGCGGCCTCGTCGCCGCGGCAGCGGGTGACGTCGAGGCGGCCGTGAAGCTGCTCGCCGACGCGGTCGAGCAGCACGAGCGCGTGGGCGATCGTTTCGGCCGCGCCCGCTCTCTGCTGGCGCTTGGGATCACCCGGAGGCGCGCGCGGCAGAAACGGCCCGCGCGCGACGCGATCGAGCTCGCGCGGTCCGCGTTCGAGGAGATGGGCGCAGAGGGCTGGGCCGACCGGGCGCGCGACGAGCTGGGCGCGATCGGCGGGCGGACGCGCGCCGAGGGTCTGACCCCGGCCGAGCTACGCGTCGCCGAGCTCGTGGCGAACGGACGGACGAACGCCGAGGTCGCCACCGCCCTCTTTCTCGCGGAACGGACGGTCGCAAGCCATCTGACGCACGTGTACGCCAAGCTGGGTGTCCGTTCGCGCACGGAGCTCGCGCGCAAGCTCGCGGATCTCGCCGCCAAAGTTCCGACGTTCTGACGTTTCCGGCCGTCTCGGCCCGTCGTAGCGTCGACGGCATGCCGAGCTACCTGGTCGAGACCTACCTCGCCCGCGGCCGCGCCGAGGAGCGGGCCGCCCGCGAAGAGCGGGCACGCTCGGCCGCCGACGAGCTGACCCGGGCGGGAAGCCGGGTCCACTTCGACGGCGCCATCCACGTACCCGAGGACGAGATCTGCTTCTTCGTGTTCGGCGCGTCGTCGAGCGAGGAGGCCGCGCGTGCGGCCCACCTCGCCTTGCTCGACCCCGTGCGCGTCGTCGAAGCGGTCACGTCCGGAGAGGAGTAGGAGATGACGAAGCGACTGATGTTGGTCGCAACGATCGTGGGAGCCCTCGCGGCGCCCGCGGTCGCCCGGGCGGACACGGTGACGCAGTGGAACCAGAACGCGAGCACCGCGCTCATGGTCACCGCCGCTCAGGGCCCGCAGCTCTCGGTGCCGAACATGGCGATGGTGCACGGCGCGGTCTACGACGCCGTCAACGCCATCGACGGCGGCTACGAGGGGTACCTGCTGACGTCGCGGGTCGCGACGCCGTCCGACTCGAAGGAGGCGGCGGCGGCGACGGCGGCGTACAAGATGCTCTCGCACCTCGCGCCGACGCAGCAGGCGACGTTCGACGCGCAGTACGCCGCTTCGCTCATGGGGATCCCGGACGGCTCACCCAAGACGCGCGGGATCGCGGTCGGCACTGCCGCCGCGGCGGCGATGATCGCGGCGCGGACGGATGACGGCCGCTTCGGCTCGTTCCGGTTCGCGGTCGGGTCGCTGCCCGGCCAATGGCGGCCGGTGCCGCCGGCACTCGTCAACGACCCGAACGCGTGGCTGAAGGACGTGCGGCCCTTCCTCCTCCAGAGCGGCTCGCAGTTCCTCTCGGACGGCCCGCTCGCGCTGACGAGCCGGAAGTACGCGCAGGAGTTCGACGAGGCGAAGACGTACGGCTCGGCGACGAGTGCGGCCCGGAGCGCCGACCAGACGCACATGGCCCGCTACTGGGCGGAGAACCCGCCGCTGACGTGGACCCGCGTCTTCCGGACGATCTGCGCCCAGCAGGGGCTGTCGCTCGCGGACAACGCACGGCTCTTCGCGATGCTCTACCTGACCGCCGCCGACGCGCTGATCGCCGTCTGGAATGACAAAGCGCACTACTCGTTCTGGCGGCCGATCACGGCGATCCGCGAGGCCGGGACCGACGGCAACCCGCACACCGTGGCAGATCCGGCCTGGCTGCCGCTGATCGGGTCGCCGCCCTACCCGGAGAACGCCTCCGGCCACAGCGCTCTCAGCGGCTCGATCGTGGCGACGTTCCACGACTTCTTCGGCACCGATCGGATCGGCTGGACGGACACCAACAACGCCGGCCTGACCAGGAGCTTCACGCGCTTCTCGCAGGCGATCGACGAGGTCGTCGACGCGCGTGTCTGGTCGGGAATCCACTTCCGCACCGCCGACGAGCAGGGCGCGAAGATCGGCCGGCAGGTAGCGCACTACCGCAACGGGCACTTCTTCGAGCGGGTGCACGGCGGATAACTGCTCTGAACGACGACTGAGGAGAACGGGCGGGCCGCGCTCCCGCGGCCCGCCCATCGGCGCACAGTGGGACCCGGCTTGCGGAGAGGCGGGGATTCGCGCGAAACTCGGCGAAGCCGATGCGGAAGCTCCAGAGCCAGGGGGTCCACCACATCACGCTCGTCGGTGCGGACCGGCAGACGTCGATCGACTTCTGGGAGGGCGTCCTCGGGATGCCCTTCGTCTTCGAGCAGCCGAATCTCGACAACGAGTCGGAGAGCCACCTCTACTTCGATCCCGGTGACGGCCGTCTGATCACGGTCTTCGCGAACGAGGAGCGAGCGGCCGATTCGACGCGCACGTCCAGCGACATCGGCGCCGTCCATCACATCGCCTTCGCGCTCTCGCGGGCGACCTTCCGGCAGGCGGTCGAGCGCCTCGACGAGCGCGGCATCCGGCACAGCGGCGTCAAGGACCGCGGCTTCATGGACTCGATCTACTTCGAGGACCCACTCGGCCTGCTGATCGAACTCGCGTCGTATCGCTTCGAGCCACCGCACGGACACACGCACGCGGACGTGCTCCTCGAGGCGCACGGGCTCCGGGTGGAGCGCGGTGACTACAACATCGCCGAGGAACACCTGGCCGACGCGATCGAACGGCTGGCCGAGCGCTCGCGCGCCTCGCTCTCAGACGATCGCTCGCCGAAGAACCCCTACCGCTAGGAGGTAGTCGTGGCCACGAACACGCTGAGCATCCTCAAGCCGAGCGTGAACAACCTGACTGTGCGCATCTTCGTCCGCGCCGCCGGGCTCGAGTTCGACGAGCTCGACGTGTGGGGGAAGAAGAGCACGCCCGAGTTCCTCGCCAAGGACCCCGCCGACCTGACGCCCCTGCTCGAGGAGGAGGGCCTGCCGAAGGGGGCGCTCTGGGAGAGTTGCGCGATCATGCAGTACCTCTGCAACAAGCACGGCCTCGACCGCTTCTACTCGACGGATCCGGGCGAGCGGGCGATGGTCGACAGCGCGATGTTCTACTTGATCGGCACGTTCTATCCCCTGCTTGCGCGTGCGACATACCCGGCGCTCGGCTTCGCCCAGTATCCGGGCGAGGTCGGCACGTCGGACGCCGACGACGGGGCCAAGGCGAAGGCGGCCAAGGACGCCGAGGCGGCGCTCGCGGGGCCACTGGAGGTCTATCGCACGTTCTTCCTCGCCGACCGGAGCTTCATCGGCGGCGACGATCCGTCGATCGCGGACATGCGCTTCGCGGCGACGCTCGAGTTCCTGCGGGCGGTCGACTATCCCTTCCCGGACTGGGTCGAGGACTACATGCGCCGGATGGAGGAGACGCTCGGCGACGCGTATGCCGAGCCGGTCGCGGACGTCCGCGGCTACATCGACTCTGTGCGCTCGCAAAGTGGGTGAGCGGCGGCAGGCGGTGACCGCGATCAGCGAGGTCTTTCCCGACCGTGTCGAGGTGCGCGGGCGCGACCTCACGGGCGACCTGATGGGCCGCGTCGGCTTCACCGAGTACGTCCACCTGCTGCTGACGGGGAAGGAGCCCACCGACGACCAGCGCTTCTTCCTCGACCTGCTGCTCGTGTCGATCGCCGAGCACGGACTGATGCCGAGCAACGTGGCGGCGCGGATGACGCTCGCCGCCGACCCGCGCTCGCTGCAGGGCGCCGTCGCGGCCGGGATCCTCGGCGCCGGGCCTGTCGTCCTCGGCGCCTCGGAGGAATGCGCGCGGCTGCTCGAGGAAGCGGTCGCGGTGGAACGCGAACCAGCCGAGCTCGCACGGGCAGCTCACGGCGCCGGCGCGCGCATGCCGGGATTCGGCCACCCGCTGCACACGCCGCTCGACCCCCGCGCGGAGCGGATCCTCGAGGTCGCCGATGAGCGGGGCGTCAGCGGGCGGTACGTGGCGTACGCGCGCGCCCTGCGCGGCGCCGTCGCCGCGGAGTGGGGAAGGCCGCTGACGATGAACGTCGCGATGCCGATGGCGGCGGTTCTGCTCGACCTCGGCTTCCCCGTCGTGGCCGCGAAGGCCGTGCCGATCCTCGCTCGGACGGCCGGGCTGCTGGCGCACCTCGCGGAGGAGCAGGAGCATCCGATCGGCTTCCAGCTCGCGGCGCGGGCGGCGGGGGCGAGCGACTGATGCTCGCGCCGGAGGTCGAGACGCTGCCCTGGAAGCAGCAGCTCGCCCTCGACGACGCGAGCTACCGGGTGCAGCTCGCCTATCTGCTCGACCGTTCCCCCTTCTACCGGGCCAAGCTCGGGGGGATCGACACGGGCGGCGGCCTCGCCGAGATCGCGTCGCTGCCGCTGACCGAGAAGGAGGAGCTGCGCGTGACGCGAACGCCGGAGAACCCGGTCGGCGCCCAGCTCTGCGCGACGGAGGACGAGATCGTCCGGATCTACTCGACGAGCGGGACGACGAGCGCGCCGAACTACATCCCGCTCACTGCCGGCGACCTCGACAACTGGATCACCGGCTCCGCGAGGAGCTACGCAGCCTCGGGCATCGCCGCCGGCCAACGCATCGTCTCGACCTACAACGCGGGGCCGTTCGTCGCCGGCGCTGCGCTCGCAGCCTTCGACCGCATCGGGCTCTGCCACATTCCCGTCGGCACCGGCAACACCGAGCGGCTGGTGCGGTCGATCGAGCTGCTCCGCCCGCACGCGGTGGTACTGACGCCCTCCTACGCGGCGTATCTGCTGGAGAACCACGACCTCCGCGGCTCCAGCGTCGAACGCGTTCTCGTGGCGGGCGAACCGGGCGGGGGCGAGCCGGTGTTCCGTGCGCGGCTCGAGGAGGGTTGGGGCGCCAGGGTGACGGAGGCGATGGGGATCGGCGACATCGGCATCTCGCTCTGGGGCGAATGCGAGGAGCAGGAAGGGATGCATCTCGGCGCGCGCGGCTTCGTCCACGCGGAGCTGGTCGACCCCGATTCGGGTGCGGCGCTCGACCTGGGCGACGGTGCGACCGGCGAGCTCGTGCTGACTCACCTCCGCCACCGCGCCGCGCCGCTGCTGCGATTCCGCACCCGCGACCACGTGGAGGTACGGACGAGTCCATGCCGCTGCGGCCGGACCAGCCCGCGCATCCGCTGCCTCGGCCGCACGGACGACATGCTGATCGTCCGCGGCGTCAACGTCTTCCCGGCCGCGATCCGAGAGGTGGTGAGCGCGTTCGCGCCGGCGGTCAGCGGGCAGATCGTCGTCCGGCCTCGGGCTCCGGGCGTGAAGCAGGAGCCGCCGCTGCCGGTCAGCGTCGAGCTCGGCCCCGGCGTGCAACCCGACGAGGGGCTCGCGCACGCGATCGCCAAGCGGGTGCGCGAGGTGCTCGTCGTCCAGGCGCAGGTCGAGCTTGTCGCGCCGGGCAGCGTGCCGCGTAGCGAGTACAAGTCGAGGCTCGTCGAGCGCCTGTGAGCCCGCTCGTCACAACGGTCGTCGGCAGCTATCCGCAACCGGACTGGCTGATCGACCGTCAGCGGCTCGGTGAGCGCCTGCCGCCGCGGGTGCGCGCCCGAGAGTTGTGGCGCGTTGCCGAGCCGCTGCTCGAGCAGGCGCAGGACGACGCGACCCGGCTGGCTGTCGCCGACATGGAGCGGGCGGGCGTGGAAATCGTCACCGACGGCGAGATGCGCCGCGAGAGCTACTCGAACCGCTTCGCCACGGCGCTCGACGGCATCGACCTCAACCACCCGGGTGTGGCGCTCGACCGGACAGGCCACGAGAACCCGTGCCGCGCGTCGTCGGCCGGATCCGACGGACGCGGCCCGTCGCGGTGCGCGATGTCGAGTTCCTCCGCTCGATCACCGACCGCACGATCAAGATCACGATGCCGGGGCCGTTCACGATGACGCAGCAGGCCCAGAACGACCACTACCGCGACGGCCGCAGCTTGGCGCTCGCCTACGCGGAGGCCGTGAACGAGGAGCTGCGCGACCTCAAGGGCGCCGGGGCCGACGTCGTCCAGATCGACGAGCCGTACCTGCAGGCGCGCCCTGGGCCGGCGCGAGAGTACGCGCTCGAGGCGATCGACCGTGCGCTCGACGGGATCGACGGGGACACGGTCGTGCACACGTGCTTCGGCTATGCGCACATCGTCCACGAGCGGCTGCCCGGGTACCCGTTCCTGCGCGAGCTCTCAGACTGCCGCGCCACCCACGTCTCGCTCGAGGCGGCGCAGCCGGACCTCGACCCGCGCCTCCTGCAGGCGCTGCCGGGGACGGCGATCCTGCTCGGCGTCCTCGACCTGGGCTCGGAGACGGTCGAGACGCCAGACGAGGTCGCGGGCCGGCTGCGGCGCGCGCTCGAGTTCGTCCTCCCGGAGCGGCTCGTCGCTGCGCCGGACTGCGGCATGAAGTATCTGCCTCGGGAGCGGGCGCTGCGGAAGCTCGAGGCGATGGTGGCGGGCGCGTGGCTCGTCTCAGCCGAGCTTGCGCTTTGAGCCCGACGTGAGACACTCAGGCCATGAAAGGCCAACAGAAGCCGAAGAAGGCGAAGGCGTCGAAGAAGCCTGCCCAGAAGTCGCTGAAGGAGCGCCGGAGCGAGAAGCGCGCCGCAGCGAAGCAGCAGCGCATGCTCGACGTCTGAGCTCCGGCCGCCGGCGGCCGATGAGTTTCCGGGTCGCACGCGGTCAATGCGTACGATGACCTGTATGCAGGAGTCCCGGACGACGGCCTCGAGCGCCGCGCCGCTGGAAGAGCGCCTGGAGCAGCACCGCGCGGAGCTCCTCGCCTACTGCTACCGCATGCTCGCTTCACCGTTCGAGGCCGAGGACGCCGTCCAGGAGACGTTCATCCGGGCGTGGCGCGGCTACGACCGCTTCGAGGGACGGGCGGCGCTGCGCTCCTGGCTCTACCGGATCGCGACGAACGTCTGCCTCGACATGCTCAACGGGCGCGAGCGACGCGCCCGGCCCATGGATCTCGGGCCGGCAGGCGAGCCGATCGTCGAGAACCTGCGCGTCCCCGGCGAGGTGACGTGGCTGCAGCCGATCCCGGACCCGGCCGAGGAGGCCGTCTCCCGCGAGACGATCCGGCTCGCCTTCGTCGCCGCGCTGCAGCACCTGCCGCCGCGGCAACGTGCCTGCCTGATCCTCTGCGAGGTGCTGCGCTGGCAGGCGAGTGAGGTCGCCGAGCTGCTCGAGACCAGCGTTGCCTCCGTCAACAGCGCCCTCCAGCGTGCGCGGGCGACGCTCGAGGCACAGGAGCTGTCCGCCGAGGCGCCGGCATCGGTCGACGAGGCCGATGCCGACCTGCTCGACCGCTATGTCGATGCCTTCGAGCGGTACGACATGGACGCGCTGACGTCCTTGATCCACCAGGACGCGACGCAGTCGATGCCGCCGTTCGACCTCTGGCTGCGCGGACGCGACGACATCTTCACCTGGTGGTACGGCCCCGGCATCGGCTGCCAGGGCTCACGCGTGATCCCGACGGTGGCCGCCAACGGCTCACCTGCCTTCGGGCAGTACAAGCCGAGCGAGAGCGGCGAGGGCTACGAGCCGTGGGCGCTGCAGGTGCTCGAGATCGAGGACGGCAAGATCGTCGAGCTCAGCTTCTTCCTCGACACCGAGACGCTGTTCCCGCTCTTCGGGCTCCCGCTCCAATTTGACGCGTAGCAACCGCTCGATGCCCCCGAGCACGGTCATCCCCGTGCTCGGCTACGAGGACGTCGGCGAGGCGATCGGGTGGCTCCGCCGCACGTTCGGCTTCGCCGAGCGCTGGCGGGCCGGGAGCCACCGGGCGCAGCTGGCCGTCGGCGACGGCGCGGTCGCGCTGACCGAAACTGTCGGCGCAGCGCAGACGGCGGAGGTGATGGTGCGGATCGACGACGTGGACGCCCACTACGCGCGCGCCCGCAGGCTGGGCGCCGAGATCCTGCGTGAGCCCGCCGACTATCCCTACGGCGAGCGCCAGTACACCGCCCGCGATCCAGGCGGGCACCACTGGACGTTCTCCGAGACGATCGCCGACGTCGCCCCGGAGGAGTGGGGCGGCTCCTCTGGGTCGTTCGCGTAACGGGGCAGCACGTCGCGCAGTCCCATGAAGGCGACGAGCTCGAGCAGGTCGTGCGACGCGTTGCGGAGGTGGATCCGGCAGCCCTGACGCCGTGCCGCCAGCTGCAGCCGCGCGAGCGCATCGACGGTGACGGCGTCCGCGCTCACGCCGCCGACGTCGCAGCGGACGTCGCC
>Ga0126307_10001728_pt1 | contig 14502 bp, 13 predicted proteins | sample Plot28_FD_89955 | JGI IMG/M metagenome (GOLD analysis project Ga0126307, IMG submission 89955) | Serpentine soil microbial communities from UC McLaughlin Reserve, CA, USA - Plot28 | ecosystem: Environmental > Terrestrial > Soil > Grasslands | place: USA: UC McLaughlin Reserve, Lake County...
ACGTGAACGTCGCTGAGGTCCCGCTGGGCGAGACGTGGGCGACGTTCGCGCGCTGTGAGGTGCCGCTTCCGTGTGATCGCGCGAGTCCGCACCCTGCGCCGGCCCAGGTCGACGAGAGTGTCGTTTCGCGATGCGAGCAGAACTGTCGCGCTCCACTGCCGATGGGTCGCAGAAACGGGCTGCCGAGATTCATTCCCCCCTGTATTCCGCCGGGACGCAGACTCCAGTTGTGATGCGACATTGCGGCCGTTTCGGCGCGGTCTCAAAAACCGTTGTACGCGCATGCGTACCGAGGGTTCGAATCCCTCCCCCTCCGCTGTATCTTCGAAAAAGCACCCGTTTGCAGTGGGTTTCGGCTTCCGATCCCACCTCGGAACCGGAATCACTGCTGCGGAGTGTCGCGGGCTGGTCCCCTCGCTGTCGTATCAAGCGCTAGATCGCGGGTTGGGACGCTCGCACGCCGATCGTACACCGCCGCTTTCGCGGAGGCTGTCGCATAAACCGGCATCGCTTCGCCCGGAGGCCGTAGGCAGCAATGTCGAGCCGGGCGAGCTCTTAGGAGGGATCGGTTCCTGGAGCCGTTATCCGATGACGCATCCACACCGCCGCCTGCGGTGTCGGAGGTCCACCAGAGGAGCGCGACTAGGCCTTCGGCTGCTAGAGCGACGCCGGCGAGGCGTGGGCGTCGGGCGACAGCGAGGCCCAGCGATATGAGCGCCAGGATGACGACTGCCGCTGTCGGCCCGGTGAACAGACCGTAGTCGAGGTCTTGGCCGCATTGGGTGAGCTGGTCGCCGCACGCAATTGAAGCTGCTGCGCGGTGAATGCAAACTGGATGGACGCCAAAGCAGTCCAGACGCCACGAGGGGTGGAATCCACCAGCGCATCGCTGGCGATGTTGAGGGGCGCGTTTCCAAGGGGCGCGTTTCCATCCACCTACATATCGGTCGCTTGCCGGGCGACGTGTCAACCTGCGCCCTCAGCGCGGGATGCGCGTGATTTCGCCGCGCGCACCGACGACCCATGCGGCGTCGCGTGTCAGCGTGACGTCGACCGGGTTGGCCGCCGTTCCGACCTCGTTTTGAGGACGGCCTGTCTTGGCATCGATTTGGGTCACGGCGTCGTCTGCGCTGCGCGTGACCCATACCTCCCGCGAGTCGGCAGCCACCGCACTCGGCTTGCCGGGGATCGGCACGGGTGCCCCCTTGGGACGGCCCGTGGTCGGATCCAAGCGGATCAACTGGCCGTCCCCCGCGAGGACGACCCAGATCGCGTTCGCCGTCGCGGTCAGCGCGACGGGGCGGCGACCCACGCGGATCGTCTCGGTCGTTCTCTCCAGTGTCTCGGGGTCGATCCCGAAGACCGTGCCGTCGGCGGCGCCCGCGACCCAGACGGCTTCCGCCCCGACGGCGATTGCCGCTGCCGGCTCGAGAAGCGGAATTGAGGTCGTGACGCCGTCCTTCACCTGCACCAGCGTGTTGAGATCGGCCAGCCCGATCCAGGCGGCACCGGCCCCCTGAGCCAGAGCGCTCGGCGCTCCGGGCATGCGAACGGCCGCCGGCCGCCGATCCGCCTGTCCCGCACGGGGAACACTAACGAGCGCCCGCTTCGTCGTGGCTACGGTCCGCCCTCCGTCCGACGCCACGTCTCTAACGGCTACCTTCCCGCTCAGGACGCGCCGCATCTGCGCAAAGTCGTCGGTGTCCGGTAGCGCGCCAAGCCCTCCTCGGCCCGTCGCTACGAAGACACGTTCGCCGGCCGTCGCCAGAGCGTACGCGTGCGCCGCGACCTTTTGCGTCTGGGTTCCCGCAGCGGTATCGCGCAGCGCCACCAACAACGCTGCCGCGGCGGCAAGGAATACGGCAAGCCCGACCACCAGCAGGATCCAGCGTGCGAGGCGGGCTCTGTGGCGTCCGCCCGGGGGCATCTCAAGGCCGCCGGGCGGAGCCGTGGGTTCGACCGGTGTGGAGGAACCCCGCGATGACCTCGCGGCGAGCCAGCGCGGGACCGTCGTCGCCACGGCGGCCGAGGCCTGTTCCGCGAATTCAGCGGCGCTCGGCTGACGAGCGGCCGGGTCCTTGGAGAGGGCGGTAAGCACCACCGCGTCCAGCTCGGGTGGAAGGTCTGGGCGTCGCTCGCGAAGAGAAGGCGCCTCGACGGAGGCCTGCGCGTAGAGCTTCGCCGCGTCACCCAGGCGTGGAAATGGCACCGCGCCCGCGAGCGCCTCGTAGAGCACGAGGCCCAGGCCGTAGATGTCCACGCGCGCGTCGACCTCGTCTCCGCGAACCAGCTCTGGCGCCACATAGTCGACCGTCGACACAAGGGCGGCAGGATCGGTGAGGCCGGCCGCCTCACCGGCCCGACGGGTGAGGCCGAAGTCGGTGAGGTAGGCGTGGTCTCCTCGCGTCACAAGCACATGCGATGGCTTCACATCCCGGTGGATGAGTCCCATGTCGTGAGCGGTCTGGAGGGCCGCGGCGACCTGTGAGACCAGCCGAACTGCGCGGATCGGCTCAAGGGGGCCATTCTCCGCAACGAGGGCGTCGAGCGGCATGCCGTCCACCCATCGGCTCGCGAGCAGGATGATGCCGTCGGCCTCTTCGGCGTCGTAGAGCGGGGGCACGTTCGGGTGGTTTAACTGCGCCATCACGCTGGCCTCGCGGTTGAGACGCGCCCGGTAGAGTGGATCGTCGACGAAGTCGGACGCCACGATCCGCACCGCCACCAGGCGTCCGAAGCGGCTGTCACGGGCTCGAAAGACGGCTGAGGTCGGCCCATGGCCCACGAGCTCCTCGAGGTCGTAGTTCGCAACTCTGTCCCCGGCCTTCAGCACCTGCCCGCGTTTCCCAGAGGCCGCGTGCCGAAACTCCGCGACTTCAATCCGCGCGGATCCTGTTCCGCGCCTCAAATGCTGGGTAGGGGCTAGGCGCGCCGCACCGGCGGGGCCGGAATCGAGCGCCTTAGGGAAACCGCGGCGAGTCCGTCATGACCACTGCGACACGACACCCACGCAATGCCGCGCCGGCTGCCGCACCCGCGCGCGCCACCGCCGAGGGGCCCTTCCGGCTCGGGCGTCGAACTCGCCTGCCTGGCCATCCCTCCGTCTCCCGCGGCACGGCCGTGAGCGTGCTCGGCCTGCTGATGCTCGTGGGGCTCGCGATCCGTGCCGCGATCCCGCGAGGTCTCTGGCTCGACGAGGCGATCAGCCTGCATCAGGCGCACCTGGGACTTCCCGAGCTGATCCAGAACCTTGCCCAGACGGACCGGCATCCGCCCCTGCACCACGCGGTGCTCTGGGTTCTGACCCGTGTCGTCGGGGACGGCGATCTCGAGGTTCGGGGCCCGTCGATCGTAGCCGGAGTACTGCTCATCGGCGCGGTCTACTGGCTCGCCGTCGAGGTGTTCGACCGGCGCACCGGGCTGGTCGCCGCGCTCCTTGCTGCGCTCGCGCCCATCCTCGTGTGGTACAGCCAGGAGGCCCGCGGCTACGCGCTCGAGGCGCTCTTCTGCACGCTCGCGGTGGTGGGCTGTGTTCGAGTGATCAAGCGTGGCCGCGGGTCGGATTGGGCGCTGCACACCGTGGCCGCGGCCCTCGCCGTCTGGACGCACTGGTTCGCCATCTTCATTGTCCTTGCCACGGAGGCGATCCTGCTTTGGGAGCTGCTGCGCCGGCGACGAGCGCGGCAACCGATGCGCCGCTTCGTCGTCGGGTGGGGTGCCGCCAGCACGGCGCTGCTCACCCAGCTGGTTCCGCTCGGCCTGCTGGCCGCCGAGCAGATGCGTGCGACCGGGACGTCCGGCGGCTACGCGGGCGCCACGTCGGATGCCGAAAGCATCTCGTTCTACACGGGCATTTCGAATCTCGCCTGGGCGCTCTTCGGGTTCCACCCCGGGGTCGTGACTCGCCTGCTTTCGGCCGTCTGGCCGCTCTTCATGCTCTCCGCGTTGCTGCTGCTGGGTAGAGGCCTGGGCCGCGGCACCGCCGTTCTCCTGGTGTGTGCCATCGCGCCTGTGATCGCGCTTCTCGGTCTCGGACTTCACTCGCCGGACGTGTTCGACGTCCGCTACTTCGTGGCGGCGGTCCCCCTCGCTCTGGTGCTGTTCGCTCGGCTGGCGCTCAGCTGGCCCAACCGCCCCGGTGCTCGCGCCCTTGCTGTTGTGGTCATGGCGGCCGTGCTCGCGGGCGCGCTCGTGGATCAGCAGCTCAATGACCTGAACCCACGGCGGTACGATTTCCGCCAGGCGCTCGAGCGCGCCGAGCAGCGCATTGGCCCAGAAGGCGTCCTGCTCTACCAGCCGAGTGAGCTGCGCTACGTGATCGAGCGCTACTCGCCGGAGCTCAACGCTCGCCCGCTTGGGAACGCACCGCCCACGCCCGCGCAGGCACGCAAGGTGGTCGTGCTGGCGTCCTTCCTCGACCAGGATCGGTACCGCTCTGCGACCGATCGCGTCGTCGGCGCGCTTCACGCCACGCGCCGCGACGGGCCGCGCGATCGCTTTGCCGGCGTCCGTCTCTGGAGCTTCCGGTGAGCACGCCACCTGTCGACGTGCGCCTGCGCCGCCCGCTCTGGGACCCTCTCCCGCGCGGACTCTCGGTGCGTGCCCGGGTCGGCCTGCTGGCGCTGCTCGGCGTGCCACTGATCGCCTGGTACCTCTCGTGGCTGCTCGACCCCGACCGCGTGGGCCAACCCGTGCTCTACGGGCTGCTGCTAGCGGCCGAGAGTCTCAACGTGATCCAGGCGCTCGGGTTCTGGTGGACGTGCGCCCACGAGCGAGTGCGCGAGCCGAGGCCACCTCGAACAAGAGCGGCCGTCGACGTCCTCATCCCGCGGTATGACGAACCCGCGGAGGTCGTCGAACTGACATTGGCGGCGGCGGTCGGCTTACGCGGCCACGACGTGCGCGTCTGGCTGCTGGACGATGGCGACGACGAGGCGATGCGCCTGGTCGCGGAGGAACACGGCGCGGGCTACCTCCGGCGGCCTGTGCACGACCACGCCAAGGCCGGGAACATCAACCATGCCCTTGGCCTCGTCGAAGCGCCCTTCGTTGCGATCATCGACTGCGATCACGTGGTAGACCCGGAGTTCCTCGAGGCAACCCTGGGGCACTTCGACGAGGACGAGCGCTTGGCGTTCGTCCAAACACCGCAGTACTACGCCAACGGCGCCCAGCACGGCGTGCCGGGAGCCGCCTGGGCCCAGCAGACGCTGTTCTTCGGCGCAATCGCACGCGGCAAGGACGGGCTCGACGCGACCTTTTGCTGCGGCACCAACGTCGTCTTCCGGCGCGCCTCCCTGGACGAGGTGGGCGGCTTTCCCACCCACTCCATCACGGAGGATTTTGAGCTCTCCATCGACCTTCACGAGCGCGGCTGGAGGTCCGCGTACCTTCCGAAGGTCCTGGCGAGCGGACTGGGTCCCGAGGACATGGCCTCCTACGTGACTCAACAGCTGCGCTGGGCCCGGGGCTGCTTGTCCGCGCTGCCGCGGATCCTGCGGGCCAAGCTGCCGTTGGGGCAACGCTGCCAATACCTGCTCTCGGCCGTGTACTGGCTCTCCGGCTGGTCGATCCTCATCTACATGTCGTTCCCGGTTATCCGGATCCTGTTCGGGATCCAGCCGCTGGACGACCTGACGGCGCCCGAGTTCCTGCTGCACTTCGCGCCCTACTTCCTCGTCGCTCTCACCGCGGCGGCTCTCGCGGGCGCCGGGTCGTACACGTTTTCCGCCCTGGCTTTGGCCTCGGCGTCGTTCTGGGTGTTCATCACAGCGTCGGTACTCACCGCCGCGCGGCGCAAGGCATCGTTCAAGGTCACCCCCAAGCAGGGCGCGACCTCGCGGCAGCCGCGGGCCGTGGCGCCGGCGCTCATGGCCGTCGCCGTGCTGGTTTCGGTCTCGATCTGGGGGCTCACGCAGTCACGGGACTCGGCCACCTTCAACAACGTCGCGTTCGCGATGTTGCACGTGACGGTTCTGCTGGCGGGTGCTTGGCCGGCGCTTCGGACATCCGAGCCGGCCGCGACCGTTGCGCGCAGCTCGCCGCCTGTGGCGTCCCGGGCGGCTTGACGATGAAGGGCTCCAAGTGCGCCCTTCTGCTTCTGGTCCCGCTCGTGCTTGCTGGGTGCGGCGGATCGGACGAACGAGCAGCGAAGCAGCGGCCCGCGGCGCCGCACCCCCGCGCGGCCGATCGCCGCGCGACGGACGCGGCCCACGCGTTTCTCGACACCTATACGACCGCGGAAGGCCGGATTCAGCGCATCGACCAGGGCGGCGACACCGTCGGCGAGGGTCAGGCGTACGGGCTGCTCATGGCCGCGGCGCTTCGGGATGAGCGACGCTTCGAGCGCATCTGGCAGTGGACACGGCGCCACGTGACCCGCCCTGATGGTCTCATGGTGTTCCTTTGGGCCGACGGGCAGGTCCAGGATCGGCAGCCTGCCTCCGACGCCGACCTCGATGCGGTCCGAGCAGTCTTGATCGGCGCCTGCCGATTCGAGCGGCCGGAACTCCGCGCCGTCGCGAAAAGAATCGGTCGCGCGCTGCTTCGCCGGCAGACCGCGGACGCGGCAGGAGGACCCGTCCTCCTTGCGGGTCCGTGGGCAGTCGCGCAGGGGCGGCTCACCATCAATCCGAGCTACCTCGATCCCACGACGCTGACCGCGCTGAAGGAAACGTTCGGAGACAGGCGCTACGCAGCGGTGGCGGACAAGGGGAGGCGCACCGTCGCGTCAGTGTCGCGCCCGCTTCCTCCCGACTGGGCCGTCGTCGATGCGACGACGGGTCAGGCGCGTCCCGTCGACGGCGCATCGAGCGCCGGCGGGGACGGACGGTTCAGCTGGGACGCGCCGCGGACCCTCGTGCGTCTGGCGACTGATCCGGAGCTCGCCGGCCGGCGGATCGCTGCACGCGCGTGGCCGGCGTTCGCGGGACGCCGGCCCGAGCAAATCCCGGTTGAGCACCATCTCGACGGACGTCCGGCGGGTACCGCGCGGAGCGCGGTCACCCTCGTCGCGGCTGCGGGTGCGGCCACGGCAGCGGGCAAGGTCAAAGCCGCCGAGAAGCTCCTCGCCGCGGCCGACGAGCTGAACCGTCAAGAGCCCTCGTACTACGGCGGCGCGTGGGTAGCGCTCGGTCGGCTCATGCTCACAACCGACCGCCTCGACCCAGCGCGCTGCTGAACCTCTCTACCGCTTCCGCGTGCCGACGGCTCACCTGCTCCACCTCATTCGAGGTGCGCTTCGCGCTTGCGCCGGTCCTCTTCCGAACGACCGGCGAGATGCCATCGCTCGAGCGGCGTTCGAGCCGGGTGGCGGACGGGTTTTGACCCGTCAACGTTGGGGACGAGCATTCATGAGCCGGAAGCTTGAAGAGGAGGAGAAATGGCCCGGCCAAAGCCGACCATCGCAGATTACGATGATCAGAGCGCCGACCAGGTGGTGCAGCGGCTGCGCAAGCTTTCGCAGACCGACCTGGCGAAGCTCGAGGACTACGAGCGGCAGGGTCAGGCCCGTAGAACCGTGCTCGAGGCGATCGCTTGGCTTCGCGGGCCGGAGCCGTGGCCGCGTTACGACGATATGGAAGTGGAAGAGATCAACGCCGCGCTGCGCGAGCGTGATGGCGATGCAGCCAGCGGTGTGCTCGATTACGAGCGCCGGCACAAGGCGCGCACCACAATCATCGACTACGCGGAGCGGAGACGAGACGCCGCGTCGGTGCCGGGCGGGCGTGTGAAGCGCGCGGCCCGACCGCGCGCACGCTCCAAAGCCACTGCGAGCAGAGGCGCGCAGCGATCGTCGCGAACGGGCTCGAAGACGAAGTCAGCTTCTCGCTCCACCCGCCGATCGAGCGGCGCCACGGCCGGGGGTTCTTCAGGTCAGGGGCAGCGTTCGCAGTCAAGCGCCCGGTCCGCCGATCGGCCTGCGACTAGGACCAAGTCACGAGCCAAGAGCGTTTCCAGCCCGACCGCCAAGAGCTCGTCCGGCACTCGCAGGCGCACCGGCGCTCAGCCCGGCCGGCGCTCGAGAACGAGCTCGGGCGGCGCGAGCAAGTCACGGACGCGCGCACGCAGCATGCGACAGAGCCCGCCGGCTCGGGTCAAGCAAACGGTACGCGGAACTCTTGACACCGCAGGCGGCCGAGCGGACAAGATAGCCAAGGGCACCGGGCGCGCCGTAGGCGGCGCGGCGGCCGACGGCCGCAAGGTGGTCAGTACCGCGGTCAGCAAGGCGAAAGGCCCCTCCCTAGTGACCGGCGCGGTCGCCGCCGCGCTCGGCGGAGGGCTGCTCCTGGGCTCAAAGGCCCGGCCAAAGCGCAAGGTGCTCGGGATCCCGCTACCGGGACGTCGAAGCAGGCTGAGTCAAGCAGCCCAAACAGCCAGAAAGGCTCGCAAGCAGATCCTCTGACACCGCGGACGAGCCGGCATCTCGGCAAGCAACTTTCCGACGTAGATGAACGGCTGCAAGAGTCACGTCGAGCGCACGGATGGAGCAGCGGTCTAGGAGGTCGGCGGCTCGTCTTGAAGCCGGCGTCGCGGGGGCCAGGTGGCGAGTACCTCCACAGAGTGCCCGTGCCGTCCGGCGACAGGCGAGCCGTGGTCGAGATTTGGCCCGAGCCAAAGGTCTCGACCTGGCGGCGCAAGCGCGCTCAGCCGCGCTTGAAGACGCCCTTGCGGAGCAGGTCGTTGACGGTCTTGCCACCGGCGAGCGCCACCGCACCGTTGATCGCCTCAAGTTGCGGTCGTAGGTCCTTGGCGCGCTTTCCGAGGACCTCGGTCAGGCGGCGGACGGTCGCGACCGTTTCGGGATCCACTTCGGTCTCGAGCATGTCCAGCGTCGTGCGCTTCGTAAGCCACGGGTCGAGCGCGCGCACCGCCAGACCAAACGCCTCGTCGTCATCGAGGAGGGCCCCGGCTAGCGTCGCGGCTTCAGTGCTCACAAAGTCGTCGAAGCGCTTGCCGAAGCGCGTCTGCCTGACCACACGGCTGCGCATCGACCGCAGCTGGCGCTCCTTGCGCCGGATCAGCCGCTGCATCGCCGCCTCATCGATGCCTTCCGCGCTGAAGACCGCTCGCAGGATCGCGCGGACGACACAGTTGCAGATGGTGGTCAGGTTGAGCGCGCCGAAGACGGCGTTGATGTCGCAGGCGAGGGTGTAGGGCGTCCCGTCGCCGAAGCTTCCCCCGGCGTAGAGCAGGCCGGCCACGGGACGGGTGTTATTCAGCTCACCTTGGCGCTGGTTGAAGATCAGCGACCCTGAGTCGCCAGCTCGGCTAAATGTGTTGCCGTCGGTCGAGCGGATCAGGAACGTGTTGCCGACTCGGCCCAGGCGCGTCCCGTTGCGGTAGTTGATGTTGAACGTGCCGTTGACAGAAAACACTCGGCCGTTGTTCGTCAGCTGGGTCGTGCGCCCGCGCTTCTGCACGTCCATGCCGACGGTCGGCGCCTGCAGCTCGTAGATCGCGGGGCCGATTTGAAGCACGGCGTCGTCGCGGTCGACGTCGATCGTGCCGATCGCGGCATCGACCGCGGTGACGGGCGGCAAAGGCGCGCCCGGCGGATTTGCCACCGTGGTGAGCGCGACGTGGCGCTTGAGCGACCCGATGACGTCAGCCGGCAATGTGCCGCCGTCGAGCCGACCGGGCTGGACGATGCGACGCGCCGCGGGCAAGTTGTCCAGCCCTGAGATCACGTGATTGTTGGTGAGCAGAATCATCGTGTCGTCCGTGTTGTCGCACGCCCAGCCGCCGAGCGTTCCCGCAGAGACGCTGGCCTCGGGTCCGATGCTGCATCCACCGCGGACTGGCCGATAGCGCGTGACGTCCTGGTGTTCGCTGGGCCGCGCTATCTCGATGACGTCCGTCGCGACCTGCTCCGATGCGATCCCTGCGACCGTTTCCGGCACGCGCTCCGCTAGCCCGAGGGCCTCAAGCGGCCGTTTGCGCTCGACGAAGACCTGAACGCACAGCTCGCGCGTCTGCCTGCCGCGGCGAATCCGCGGACCTGAGGCGACCCCAATCACGGGCGGGAGGTCAAGCAGCCTCTCCTCGCTCTGCTCCTGGGCGTAGAGAATCTTCGTGAAGTCGTTGTCGTTCGCCATCCGATCCTCCCTTTCAGTCCGGCTGAGCCGTTGGCATCTCCATCTCGATGACTTCGATCGGCGCACCATCAAGCAGGCGCTCAGCGTCTGCATGCACAGCGCCGGTATCCGCTCCGGGGGCCACGTAGACGTGAACCGTCAGCGCATCGGCGCCTGCGCCCCGCAAACTCGCACCGACAGCCGTCCCGATCACGCTCGCGAGGGATTCGACCGCGTCGCGACGCTGCTCCAGCAGTTTTTCCAGGTCGCGAGCTCGCATGGCTAACCGTGCGGGGTCAGCGGAGATTTCTCGCGCTCTACCATGTCGTTGAACCGCTCCGACGCGGTGCGACAACGCCGCGTGCTTGAGCGTTCCGTCCGGGAGGACACTCCCATGCACTCGGACGACTGTCAATTCGGGACCGGACCGACTCGACCGCGGGCCACTAGCTTCGAGCGCGGCCGGAGACGCCGCTCGACGCTGACCTGCCGCAGGGCGCACGGCGTGGCGTCCTGTTCGCGCTTGCGACCAGCTTCGAACGAGAGATCGGGGAGGCGCTGGAGCGCTGGAGCAGTCCCAATGGATCGACGCCTGCAATAGGGCGAGCGACGCCGAGGACACAGCCCGAGTCCTCGAGCAGAACCTACGGGCAGCTGAGGATGCCCTTCAACGGGCGTTTCCTCCACCGAGGTGGCCGCGGTCGGCCTGGTGGCGCTCGCGGGCGGCAGCACCGTGCTTGCGCTCGGTGGCGCTCACCGGTTCGCTGGTGCTGTCCGCGCTCGCCGGCCCTCCGGTGTTGGCGCTTACTCAGCGGAGCGAGTGCGGACGTCGAGGTCGGCGAGCTGGTCGTCCGCTTCGCGCTCGTGGTGCTGCTGCCGCTCGCGGCAGGGCTGGGAGTCCGGGCGCTCGTCCCGCGCCTCGAGCAAGCGGAGGGGCAGCTCGGCGGTGTCGCCGCGATAGTTCTCGTCGTCCTCGTAACAGGTGCTCGCGAATCGCCGAGAAGTAGGCGGGGGCGGCTTCGAGCAGTAAGTCGCGGCCGGTGTTGGTCACCGCGACGCGTGTCGAGCGAGAGTCGGCGGCGTCGCGGTGGCGGTCGACGAGGCCTTCGCGTGCGAGTTCCATGGCGAGTCTCGAGGTGCGGCTCGGGCTGAGCCCGATCCGTTCCGCGAGCGCGGACAACATTGAGCGAGCTGTCGTCGGCATGGGCGATCTCGATCAGCGCCTCGACGAGCCGAGCGGCATGTTGTGCTCCGCTAGCAGGCGGGCGTCGAGTGCTGCGACGAGGGCCGCGTGTGTCTCGAGGAGACCGTGCCACGCCTGCTCTTCGGCCTCCGAGAGGAAGGCGCGCACCCACGGTGCGCGCCTCCTCCGGCTCACAGACCGCGGATTCGCTCGTGAAGAGAGGCCGGGAGGCGCTTGCCGCGGCGGACTGGCAGGCCGCGCGCTCGTGCCGCGCTATAGCGACTCGTTGCCTGGAGCGTCGGGGGACTTCCCGCCGAGAACGGCGCGGCGTTCCAGGAAGTCCTCGCGGCTGATCTCGCCGCGCGCGTAGCGCTCTTCGAGCAGGCGGACGGCCGGTCCACCGGAAGCGGGCGCAGGGGTCCCCGTCCCCCGAACAAGGAGGACGATCAGGGCGATCAGCAGGATCCAGAAGGCGATGCCCACGAATCCGCCGACGATCGCCAGCCCGCCAAACCCTATGGGAGCGAGGGAAATCGCCGTCATGACGCCGCCTGCAGGTCGCTTCGAATCTGCTCGAGGTCCGCGGCGGTGATCTCACCGCGCGCGAAGCGCTCCTCGGCGACTCGGGCCGCGGGGATATGCGGGGTGCCGGTCGGCAGCACGATCCAGAGGATCAGGTACGCCAGGAGGCCGAAGCCGCCGAAGAAGACGGACAACACCCACGCCAGCCGTACGAGCGTGGAGCTGACGCCGAGCCGCTGCGCGATCCCGCCCGCGACGCCGGCAACCACCCGGTCGGCTTGCGATCTCGTGAGTTGCGAATTCATCCAGCCCTCCGTTCCAGGAGCGGGTTGCGGTTCTCGGTGTGATTGCGAAACAGCATGGCTCCAGGATTGCGAGGCGGAGCCACAAACAAGATGTGGCTGGCTTGCGTCTCGCGGTTCGGATCGCTGCCGGGCATAGTGTGGCTAACCGTACGGGTGGGCCTTAGGTCGCCGGCGACGCCAACTGGGAGGGCCTGGAGCCAGCTCTACGCGGATGTCGTGGACCACGTCGGGTGCCGCTTCGCGAGCGAGCCGGTGCACCGCGACGAGGCCCGCGTAGCGCTCGCTAAGGCGGGCTAGATGCTCGTTGTGCCAGCTCTCCGCGGGTCCACAAAGCAGGAGCTGGAAGGTCGGCGTGGCGAGGGTGGCGACTCCTCCAAAAGAGAGCGCCGTACACGACGGGCCAGGAACAGGACGGCCCGCCCAGGCGCACCACGCTTCCGCTCCTCGAAGCGACTCGCTCAGTCTGGCGGGATGTTCTGGTTGAGGCGGAAGGAGTTCGTCGGGTCGTAGGCGCGCTTGAGCGCCTTGAGCCGCTCGTACTTCGTGGCGCCGTAGGCCTGCCTGATCCGCTGCTCGCCCTCGTCCATGAGGAAGTTGACGTAGACGCTGGTGTGGTGGGGGGCGAGTGCGGACCAGTAAGTGAGGCGCAACGGGGGACGCACGTCAAGAGCCGACGGGGGGAACCGCCCCCTAAGCACAAAGGGGGGTGTAGGCGGCGGTGCCCGCTTCTCTGCGACCGGCCGGTGTAGTCGATGCGAGAGCGGGTAGCCCCCGGCTCGATGGCCGCCACGCCGACGATCGGTCTGCTGGGCGATGTGATGCTTGGTCGTGCCGTGGCCGAGAAGCTCGATTCGGCGCTTGCGGCCGACGTGTGGTCGCCGGATCTTCGTGAGGCGTGCCGCGCATGCGACGCGCTGATCGTGAACCTCGAGTGCTGCGTCTCGGTCCGGGGAGCACCGACGGAACGGATCGCCCGCAAGCCGTTCTTCTTCCGCTCCCCGCCGAGTGCAGTGACCGCGCTGACGGCGATCGGGACGAGCGTCGCCAGCTTGGCCAACAATCACACGCTCGACTTCGGTGACGAGGCGCTGATCGACACATTGCTGAATCTGCGTGCCGGAGGTATCGCTTCGGTGGGCGCGGACGAGGAGATCGGAGGGGCACGTCGCGGGCTGGTGATTCAAGCCGGACCGCTACGGCTTGCCGTGCTCGCCCTCACGGACCACCCCCGAGAGTACGAAGCGGGCGACGCCAGGCCGGGGGTCGCATATGCCGACCTGCCCAGCAGGCTGCCGGACTGGGTAAGGACCGAACTTCGCCGGCTCCGCTCGCAAGCCGACCTGGTCCTTGTCTTTCCGCACTGGGGTCAGAACATGACCGCGAGGCCAGCCCGGTGGCAGCGCCAGCGCGCCCGCGAGTTTCTCACCGCGGGCGCCGACGCGGTGGCTGGCCATTCGGCGCACGTGTTCCACGGCGTCGCGCTTACCGCGTCCGGCCCGGTGCTGTATGACCTCGGCGGCGCGCTTGATGACTACCGGATCGATAAGGAGCTGCGCAACGACCTCGGAGTACTCGCGCTCTGGCGGCCCCACGCCGAGCCCAAGGTCGAACTGATCGGCCTTCAGCTCGGCTTCTGTCAAACAAAGCTCGCCGTCGGCGCCGATGCCGACTGGATCGCACGCCGCCTGGAGCGAGCATGCGGTGAGCTCGGTACGGCCGTACGGCGACTGGACGAGGGTCGTTTTGCCTTGACGCCCAACTGCCGCACGGTTTGACGGACTCGGTACCACCTCGGCGGCCTCAGCGCCATGCGCACGAACTGCCGGGGATCGCAGGAATCCGCGCCTGGCAGGCCCATACCGCGTGCAGCAGCACCTCGAGAGCGGATCGCCGCGACCACGAAAAGGGCCACCCAGCGAAGGGAGCGATCGATGAATCGTCGTGCCATTTCCGGCCTTGAAGGTCGATACACCGCGATTCCGAGGATCCCGGTAATGCGTGCCGACGACCGAAGCCCGGAGCGCATCTAACAGGTCGGCGACGTGCGCCATGTCGGGGGCCCGGTCTGCAAGCCAGCGGCGCAGCGTGGCGTCGATCGGCGGCTGTGTCGGAAAGAGCTCCTTGAAGTGGAACGCCGGCGCAGCGCAGCATCGATTAGCCCGATTGAGCGATCGGCCGTATTCATCGTGCCGATCAACAGCAGGTTGGACGGGAGGCTGAAGCGGTCGTCCTCGTGAGGACGCGTCCGGGGTCCGGCAGTTAGGTTGCCTATTCGGAGCTCAGCGTAAGCCGCGTGGCGTGGGTGCCGCGGAAGGTGGCTCTGAAGACGCCGCTCCGGCGGTCGTAGCTCCAGGCCGTACTCGGCAGGTGACTTCGATTCAGCCGGACGACGACTGGCCGCAGCCCGGGGAGTGCG
>Ga0126307_10001729_pt1 | contig 14498 bp, 15 predicted proteins | sample Plot28_FD_89955 | JGI IMG/M metagenome (GOLD analysis project Ga0126307, IMG submission 89955) | Serpentine soil microbial communities from UC McLaughlin Reserve, CA, USA - Plot28 | ecosystem: Environmental > Terrestrial > Soil > Grasslands | place: USA: UC McLaughlin Reserve, Lake County...
GTGAGCGTGCGGGTGTCGAGCGGCTCGTCGAGGTGGAGGCGGCTGTTCAGCTTGTAGCGCCCCACGCGCGTGAGGTCGTAGCGCTTCGGGTCGAAGAAGAGCTGGTTCAGCAGGTTCTTCGCGGCGTCGATCGACGGCGGCTCGCCCGGGCGCTGCTTCTTGAACAGCTCGATGAGGGCGCCCTCCTCGGACTTCGTGACCTCGGTGTCGGCCTCGAGGGTCAGGCGCATGTAGAGCGAGTTGTCGAACAGGGCGAGGATCTCCTCGTCCGAGCCCGTCCAGCCCTCGGGCACGTAGCCGCCCTCGCGGAGCGTGTCGCCCATGGCGCGCAGGAGGACCGTGACCGGCAGCTTGCGCTTGCGGTCGATGCGGACGAAGACGCGGCCCTTCTTGTCGATCTCGAGCTCGAGCCAGGAGCCGCGGGCCGGCATCAGGTTCGCGATGAAGACCTGCTTGTCGCGGTCCTTGGGCTCCATCACGTAGGCGCCCGGGGAGCGCACGAGCTGCGTCACGACGACGCGCTCGGTGCCATTGATGATGAACGTGCCCCAGTCGGTCATCCACGGGAAGTCGCCCATGAAGACCGACTGCTCGCGGATCTCACCGGTCTCACGGTTCTGGAACGCGACCTTGACGGTCAGCGGGCGCGCGTAGGTGAGGTCCTTCTCCCGGCACTCCGAGATCGGAGCGACCGGCTCATCGAAGTTGATCTCCTCGAAGACGACGGCGAGGTTGCCGGTGTAGTCCTCGATGGGCGAGACGTCGTCGATCGTCTCGCGAAGGCCACCCTTCTGGGTGTCAACGAGCCAGTCGAACGACCGGCGCTGGATATCAATCAGGTTCGGTACTTCAGTGACGTTCTCGAGGCGCGAGAACGAGCGGCGGGTGCGTGAAGCATCAACGCGTGCCAAAGCGGCAACTCCTTCGAGCTAGAGGTACGACAAGCAGCGGGGCGAGGGCGGAACGGGCGCAAAATACGCGACCGACCAGAATAGCAGACTGAAACCCGCCCCCACAAGGGGCGTTTGCCGGCCCGCGTCCTGCGGGCAGCTCGGCCATCACGGACCCCGTCCCGAGGCGCCGGGAGTATGTGCCGGCGCGGCTCTACAAGGGACGGCTGCGGCTATAGGCCGCCGCAAAGACTAGCGCCTTTTGGCGCCTCGGACTAACTTAGGTTCATGGCGGGGGAGCCGATCGTCCGTGCGCTCGTGGTCGACGACCATGACCTCTTCAGGCGCGGTCTGCGCGAGCTGCTGGAGGAACAGGGGATCCGCGTAATCGGCGAGGCCTCGAGCGGCCCGGACGCCATTGCGCTCGCCGTCCGCTCCCGCCCCGACGTCGTCGTGATGGACCTGAACCTGCCGCGCCAGTCGGGCATCGATGCCACGCGCGAGCTCATTGCGGTGGCGCCGGACGCGCGCGTGCTCGTGCTCACCGTCGCATCCGACGAGCGCAGCGTGCTCGACGCGCTGATCTCGGGCGCCTGCGGCTACCTCCTGAAGGACGCGACCATCGAGGAGATCGCCGCCGGCGTGCGCGCCGCCGCGGCGGGCCAGTCCTTCGTCTCACCCCGCGTCTGCCACCACGTGCTGGAGCGGCTCCGCGGGCAGGCGGGCGTGGACGGCGGCCGCCCCGGCGAGACGCCCTTGAGCGAGCGCGAGCTCGACATCCTGCGCCTGGTCGCCCGGGGCTGCGACAACGACGAGATCGCGGAGCAGCTGTTTCTGAGCCCGCGCACGGTCAAGAACCACGTCTCGAGCATCCTGGCGAAGCTCGAGATGGACAACCGCGTGCAGGCGGCGGTGTACGCGGTGCGCAGGGGCATCGCCTGACGAGCCGTTCACCAGGCTGAACGAAAGATAGGCCCCCAGCCCCATGGGCGTCCGCGCAAATTCGGCGGAAGCTCGTGGGAAGGCCTTCGCCTTGCCCTGCAAGCGACTCAGCTCGGGAAGGGGGTGAATCACTTGTTGAACCTGATCCAGGATCTGGCCGCGCGCCTGAGGCGCGAGGAGGGACAGACGATCATCGAGTACGGGATGGTGCTAGGCGGCATCTCGATCGTGCTGATCGGCCTCTTCGTCGCAACGGGCCTTAGCGACGAGTTCACCACGCTCGTCAACAACATCGCCGCCGAGCTGACCTAGGTGAATGGCCGCGTGGCTCCGCTGTTCACGACGTTGAACGGAAGATGAGTCCCGCGGCCATGGCTCGGCTCCGCAATCGGACGGAAGCTCGTGGGCAGGCCTCGTGCACGCGTCTCTAGCGAGCCACGTGACGGGGCCTGACTACGACATCTCACCCATGACCCGCAAGCGGAACGGCTCGGAAGGAGGTGAATCACCTTGTCGAACGTAATTCAGGCCCTGACCGCGCGCCTCCGGCGCGAGGAGGGACAGACGATCATCGAGTACGGAATGGTGCTGGGCGGCATCTCAATCGTGCTGATCGGTCTCTTCGTTGCCACAGGTCTCACCGATGAGTTCACGACTCTCGTGAACAACATCGCTGCCGAGCTGACCTAGCTCACCGCTGCGGGTCCGGTGCGCCGCCACACGGCGCATCGGACCGTTCAGCCGTCTCCACCCCCATCGCCGTGCACAGAGCAGACAACAAGGACAATCCAGACTCGAGCCGCCGCAGGCGGCACCGCCGACGTCGCGCTCTGGGCGACGAATCGGGCGTGGCGATCTTGGAGTTCGCCATGGTGCTGCCGTTCCTGATGCTGATCGTCGTCGTGTTCCTCGACTTCGGCCGGGCGCTCAACTACTGGGTCGACACGACGCATCTGGCGAGCGAGGGGGCTCGTCTTGCCGCGGTTGACCGGATACCGGAGGGCACCAGCCTTCAGGCGTACATCCGCGACCGCGCTGACACGCAGGAGCTGCGTGACGGCGGGAGCAATTCGATTGCCGACCCGCTCGAGGTGTGCGTCACGCCGCTGGGCGATGAGGTCGGCGACCCGGTCGAGGTGCAGGTCAGGACGACCTACCACTGGATCCCGCTGCTCGGCATCGACGAGGCCACGACCACCATCACGGGGACGGCCACCATGCGACGGGAGCGGCTGGCCGACGCTGTGTTGGCCGGGTGCAGCTGATGCTGCGTGCCTTCCGCCGACTTCATCAGGACGAGCGCGGCAGCGTCGTCATTTTCTTCGTGGGCCTGCTGCCCGTGGCCTTCGCGATCGCGGCATTCGTCATCGACTCGGCGAATTTCTTCGAGCACCGCCGGCATCTCCAGATGCAGGCCGACGCGGGTGCGCTCGCCACGGCGCAGGAATTCATCGGCTGCTTCACCAACCCCGGCGCCGCCAACGCGGCCATCGAAACGGCCGCCGTGGACTACGCCGGCACGGTTCACAACGCGCAGATCGGCCCCTCCGATGCCCAATCTCGCGTGCAGACGCGGCTCAACGCAACCGGCTATGACGCCGACTCGTACAGCGACGGCGATCCGTGCGACACGGGGTTCCTCGACGTGAAGCTCACCGAGAAGAACACGTCGCCGTTCTTCGGGTTCATCGATTCGCACGACGTCCGGGCGACTGCCCGTGTCCAGATCTTCAAGCTGAGCGCGAGCGACAAGATGCTGCCGATCGCGGTGCCGGACCCCGACCCGAAGGTCGCGCGGGCGACGTTCGTCGACGAGTCCGACGGGTCCGTGCTCGCGACCACTCCGCTGACCCGGAACGGCTCTGAGAACGGTCTCGCGATCTGGGACAATGCGGGAGCCGCCGTCCCGGTGCCGATCACGGCCTCTCATGTCGGCGTGCGCATCACGCTCGGCGGTGGCACCTCGACGACCTGCGGCGAGGTCCTGGTCGACTGCTACGACTCGCAGTCCACCCACGGCATCCTGCACATCCAGGGGTGGACCGCCGCGGGCACGGCCACGCCCAAGACGCCGATCGCGCGCCGGGTCGACCTTCAGCCCGGGAGCTGCGGCGACGGGTACTTCTCCGCCAATGCAGCGGGCTGCGGGCTCGGCATCGATGCGCACATCGACTTCGGCGCCGACCCGCTCGTGCTCGAGGCGACCCTGAACGCGACCATCGGCGCGACCTCCGTCCCGCTGGTCTACTCCCCCACCACCGCCAGCTGGAGCGCCGCCGGCGGAATCCCGGTGCCGGTGAACGGCGGCCCGATCGACGTGGGGTTCCACTGGACGATCGGCAAGAACGCGAACGGCACAGACTGCACGCCGAACAACTCCTGTCGCGGGGACATCGCCCCGCAGCAGCGCCACTTCAGCGCGAACGCCGACCGTTCGGGACCGATCGCGCTGGCGAGCGTCTCGGAGGATGCCCTGGACCCGCCCGCGAACACGTTCCAGCGCTGCAGCGCCGCGCTCACGAGCTGCACCCACAACCTGGTCGTGAAGATCGGGATCAAGGGCGGGCTCGCGCTCTCCGACCTGGACGACCCGCCGGTGCGCCTGCGCGTGATCGGCGGGAGCCAGAACCAGTCGCTCGACTGCGACCCGGCGAAGTCCAACCTGAAGGACGAGCTCGCGACCGGCTGCACCCCGAGCTACAGCTCTTACAGCGGGCCGGACCCATGCCCGTCCTCGGTGAACGACCTGTGGGCGATCCCGAACCCGCCGAACAGCTGGGAATGCGTCGCGGTCCAGACCGGTAACGCCTCCAACCAGGTGGCCGAAGGCCTCAACACGCGGATACTCGGCGACCCCAAGCCGAGCACGTGCCCGGTGGCGAATCGAAATCACTGGCCGAACGTGCAGGCAGGCGATCGGCGCATTGTCCTTGTCCTCGTAACCCCGTTCGGCGCATTCAGCGGGAGCGGCAGCACGACCGTCCCGGTGATGCGCCTCGCGGCCTTCTACATCACCGGCTGGACCGGGCAGGGAGGCGGATTCGCCAATCCCTGCCTGGCGTTCGGAGACGAGATCCCAACCAATCCGGCCGAGATCGTCGGCCGGTTCATCAAGTACGTCGACACACCAAATGAAGGCGGAGCGGACGACGAGACGTGCAACTTCGACGCGATCGAACCCTGCACCGCCGTCCTCGTGAAATGAGGAGGAGCTTCGGATGTTGCTAACAAAGCCAAAGAGCCCGTCGCCGACACGAATGGGCGGTCCGCTCTCTTCGCGCGGCGGCACGCTGTTGGTGGCTGCCCTGCTGTCCCTCGTCGCCGGCGCGGCGCTGCTGATCTTCCTGCGCCAGTACCGCGACGACCTGACCGCCTCCGACGGCGTTCAGGTGCTGGTCGCCAAGAGCCTGATCCCGAAGGGGACCACTGGCGAGGTCGTGGCCGAGACGACGCGGTACCGGCTCGCGCGCGTGAAGAAGTCGCAGCTCGCGCACGGCGCGATAACCGATCCGGAGGGCCTCGAGGGCAAGGCTGCGAAGAAGGACCTGTTCCCCGGGCACCAGCTGACGCAGGACGACTTCGAGGGCGCCGACGGGTCCGTCGGCAGCAAGCTCACCGGCTTCGATCGCGCAATGAGCGTGCCCGTGGACAAGGCGCACGGCATGACCGGGCGGATCCGCGTGGGCGACCGGGTTGACGTAATCATCAGCCAGGACGCCGGCGCCGGGCTCGTGACGGTGGCCAGCGTCGCCGCGCGGAACGTACTCGTGCTTTCGGTGCCGGATAGCGACGGCTCTGGCGTGAGCGCCCGCAAGGAGCAGGTGACGCTCCGCGTGCCGGATGGCGCAGCACCGACGATTGCGGCCGCGGCCGACGGCGGCGAGGTCTGGCTGATCCTGCGGCCCGCCGTCGGTGCCCGCGCTCAGTCGGCCGTCGTGTCGCCGCGCACGCTCAACGAGACCCTGCGCGAGCTGAACGGGAGGGGTCGCTGATGCCGGGCCCTATTCGACTGCTGGTCGCGCTCGACTCGAGCACGGAGCGTGACACGGTCGAGGCGGTGCTTCCGGTGGAACCCGGCCTCGAGCTCGTTGGCGTCGTTGACGGCCTCGACGAGAGCTGGCACGAGTTGGCGCACGGCAATGTCGACGCGGTGCTCGTCAGCTGCGATGACAGCCCCGACCACGCGCTCACGTTCACGGAAGGCGTCGCGGCGAACTTCCCCGATCGTGCCGTGCTCCTCCTCTCTACCGGCGCGCTCAACGGGTTTGCCGGTCGCGCCCTCGCCGCCGGCGCCGAGGACGTCGTCGAGCTCCCGGCGTCCGGCGGAGAGCCGCCCTCGCCCGAGGACCGGGACCGCGCCGCCCATGAGCTCGCGGCCGCACTGCGCAAGGGGGTCGCCCGGCGTCGCCGCGCGACCTCGGGCCCGCGGGTCGCACAGGGCCGGATGATCGCGGTCGTCGGCCCGAAGGGCGGCGCCGGCAAGACGTTCGTCTCCTCGAATCTTGCGGTGGGGCTGGCCCAGGCCGGCGAGCGGGTCATCCTCGTCGACCTCGATCTCCAGTTTGGAGACGCCGGGATCACCCTGGGGCTGCCGCCCGCGCAGACGGTGTACGACCTCGTGGTATCCGGCGGGTCGCTCGACTCCGAGAAGCTCGCGGACTACCTCGTCGCGCACGAGTCGGGCGCCCGCGTGCTGCAGGCCCCGGCGCGACCGGATCAAGCAGCCTTCGTGGAGATCCCATTCCTTCGGGAGCTCTTCGACCTGCTCCGCCGGACCGAGGACTACATAGTGGTGGATTGCGCGCCCGGATTCACTCCCGAGGTGATAGCCGCCATCGACGCAGCGACCAACCTGTGCATGGTCGGCACCGTCGACGCCGCGGCGTTGAAGAACACGAAGCTAGGGCTGGAAGCGCTCGATCTCATGGGCGTCGAACACGACCAGCTCACGTTGGTGCTCAACCGCGCGGACAGCCGCGTCGGGGTCTCTCCCGACGACGCGGAGGCCGTGAACGGGCGGCGGGCCGACGTGCTGATCCCGAGCCACCGCGACATCGCACGTTCGGCAAGCGAGGCCCGGCCGATCATCCTCAGCCACCCGCGCTCCCAGGCCGGACGCGCGCTGCGCGGGCTGGTGGCGTCCTATCTCGGCAGCGGCGCCCGGCAGCGCGACGGAGGATCGCGCCGGCGGGTCTTCGCGAGGCGCGGCTGATGGAACTCGCACGACGGCTGAACGGTGCCGGCACCCAGCCGGTGGCGGAGAGAGACCCGTTTGCGGAGGTCAAGGACCGGATCCACAAAGCGGTGATCGCCGGCCTCGGGCCGCGGCTCTTCAACACGGAGACGGATCCGCGCTCTCTCCGTAGCCGCGTCCGCGCGGACGTGTCGGAGCAGCTCGAGACGGAGCCCGGCATTGCCCGGACCGACCGGGAGCGCCTCGTTCGCGCGATCACCGACGACATCATCGGCCACGGTCCGCTGGAGCGCCTGCTCGCGGACGAGACCATCAGCGAGATCATGGTCAACGGGCCCCATGAGGTCTGGATTGAGCGGCAGGGCAAGCTCTATCGCACCGACGTCCGCTTCAGCGATGAGTCGCACCTGCGGCGGATCATCGTGAAGATGGTCGCCCAGGCCGGCAGGCGCGTGGACGAGTCGGTGCCCATGGTCGACGCGCGGCTGGGCGACGGCAGCCGCCTGAATGCGGTGCTCCCGCCGCTTTCGCTGTCCGGTCCGCTCCTGACCATCAGAAAGTTCCCCAGTCGGAGGCTCGACGCGGCGGACCTGTCCCGGCTCGGGACGCTCACGTCCGAGACCGTCGACTTCCTCGACCGCTGCGTGCGCGCTCGCCTGAACGTGCTGATCTCCGGCGGAACCGGCACCGGCAAGACCACGCTCCTCAACATCCTGTCCGCGTCGATCCCCGAGCAAGACCGGGTCGTGACGATCGAGGAGACCGCAGAGCTCCAGCTCCACCAGCGCCATGTGCTGCGGCTCGAGTCGCGCACACGCAACGCCGAGGGTGAGGGTGAGGTCACGATCCGGGAGCTTGTCCGGAACTCCCTGCGGATGCGTCCGGACCGGATCATCGTCGGCGAGGTCCGCGGCGCCGAGGCCCTCGACATGCTGCAGGCGATGAACACGGGCCACGACGGCTCGCTCTGCACCCTGCACGCGAATACGCCACGCGATGCGCTATCTCGCGCCGAGACGATGGTCCTGATGGCGGGCTATGACCTGCCGGTGCGGGCAATTCGTCAGCAGATCTGCTCGGCACTCGACCTGGTCGTGCACCTTTCGCGCGTGCAGGACGGGTCGCGCCGGGTCACGGCCGTCTCGGAGGTACTCCGCATGGAAGGCGACGTGGTCACCCTTCAGGACATCTTCGCGTTCGAGCAGGACACGATCACCTCGGGGGGAAAGGTCGTTGGCCAGCTGAAGTCCACCGGCATCCGGCCGACGTTCCTGGACAAGTTCGAGCGCTACGGCGTCGCGCTGCACGCGTCGCTGTTCCAGGCCGGCCCCGCCGAAAGAAAGGCCGCGGGAGCCCGCCGGTGAGAGGTTCGTTCCGCCAATACGCCGTCCTTGCGGGACTCGCCGTCCTCGGCGCGGTTGTCCACGGCGGCGCCGCGCACGCCGCCGTGTCTCTCTCGCGCACCGGAGATGCGCCTTTCCCGGAGCGCGCGTTCATTCTGACCGTGCCGCAGCACAGCGAGCTCGCGCCCGGGCAGGTCCGGCTCACCGAGAACGGGCGCGAAGTCCGTCAGCTTGAGGTCACCCCTGTGGGCGCCGCGCGGCGAGTCAAACTCGGCGTGGTCCTTGCCATTGACGCGAGCAGCAGCATGCGGGGCCCGGCCTTCGACCAGGCCATCCAGGCCGCGCGTGCCTTTGCGGCGGAGCGGAACGGCCGACAGCCTTTTGCGCTGGTCACCTTCGGCACGAGTTCGCGCGTCGTCCTGCCGTTCACGGACGACGAGGGCGAGATCGGCGCCGCGCTGTCGAACCCCGGCACACCGCGCGGCGGGACATCGCTGTACGACGCGGCCCTCCGGTCCGTTCACCTGATCCGCCAGGCGAAGCTTCGTGGCGGGTTCGTCGTGGTGCTCTCTGACGGCACCGATCACGGCAGCAGCGCGACTGGGAACGAAGTGATCTCGGCCGCCCGAGCGGCGAATGTGAAGATCTACTCGGTCGGCCTGCAGTCCGGGAGCTTTGACGCGTCCGCCCTGAAGCGGCTCGCGGACGGCGGCGGCGGCGAATACACCGAGGCCGGCTCGGCCGATCAGCTCCAGGAGATCTACCGATCCCTGGGCGCACAGTTGTCGAATGCCCACGTCCTGAGCTACCGCTCGCTGGTGGACCCGGGCCGACGCGTCCACGTCGAGGCGGTCGTGGCCGGGCTCGGGACCGCGACGGCCGACTACCGCTCGCCGCTGCTCCGGGTCGACGCGGATGGGACCGGCGGAAGAGGCACCTGGGACTCGCCCGTCGTCTTGACCATCGCCGTACTCATCATCGCCGGGCTGTTCGGGTACGCCCTCTTGCTTGTCCTGCGAGGACCGCGCCAGACGACGCGCGAGCGCGTGGCCGAGTTCGTCGACCACGGCGCGGACGAGGAGATGACGCTGACCGGCCGGCTCGCCGAGGGCGCCGAGCGGTCGCTCGCCCGCGCCGGCTGGTGGGACGACTTCGCCACGGAAGTCGAGATAGCGGGGTTCCAGCGCTCTGGCGGCCAGGTCGCCGTGATCGCGCTTGGAATAGCTCTCACGCTCGCCTTCCTCGTGGCGTCCCTGACGGGTGTCGGCCTTGCCGGGATGGCCTGCATTCTGCTCGCGCCGATCGTCGTCTGGGTCTTCGTGCGCATCCGCGCGCAGCGGGAGCGAAAGCTGTTCGGAGAGCAGCTCGGGGACCATCTGGCGGTCGTCGGCGGGTCGCTGCGCGTGGGGCACAGCCTGCCGGCGGCGCTCGCGGCGGCGCTCGACGACGCACCCGACCCGGCCAGGCGCGAGTTCGCCCGCGTGGTCACGGACGAGCGCCTGGGGAGGCCAATCGAGGACGCGCTCGAGCACGTTTGCGTCCGGATGGACAGCCGCGACGTGGAGCACGTCTCGCTGCTTGCGCGGCTCCAGCGCGAGGCTGGCGCCGACGCGGCCGAGATGATCGACCAGGTGGTCGCCACGGTGCGCGAGCGGCAGGAGCTTCGCCGCACGGTGCGGACGCTGACGGCACAGGGACGGCTGGCACAGCTGATCCTGAGCATCCTGCCCCCGGCCGCGCTGTTCCTCCTGACCGTGACCAACCCGCCTTACGTCGAACCGCTGTTCCACACGAGCATTGGGCACGTCGTCCTCGGCATAGCGGCTGTCCTGGTCGTACTGGGCTCGCTGGCGATCAAGCGAATCGTGGCTATCAAGGTCTAGGAGAACGAAATGGTGCTCATAGTGATCCTCGCGCTGTTCCTCGCCGGTGCCGCCGTGAGCCTCGTCGTCCGCGCCGCCCTACTTCCGCGAATCCGCTACGGCGAAAACCTCGGCCGGGTCGCGGCCTACGGTTTCAGTGGCGAGGCGGCCGCCACCGAGCCGCGGCCGCACTCGCCGGTCTTTCCGGAGTTCGCGACGCGCATAGGGCGACTGCTCACGCGCGAGACTCCGGGCAAGCGTGAGCAGGAGCTCCGGAAGGTCATCCTCAGGGCGGGCCTCTGGGAGACGAAGCCCGCGACGGTCCTCGGATACCGCCTGCTTGCCACCGGGCTCCTCGGCGGGATAATCCTGTGGGCAGGGGCCAAGAGCGGCTGGAGCCTGATCATCCTCGTCATCGCGACCGCCTACGGGACGGGGCTCGGCTGGATCGGACCGGTGTTCCTCCTGAAGGCACGCGCCCGCCGTCGCACGGAGCGCATCGAGATCGAGCTTCCGGAGTTGATCGACTTGCTGGTCGTGACGCTCGAGGCCGGCATCGGATTCAATTCCGCGCTACAGCGCTCGGCGGAGCGGATGACTGGGCCGCTTGGCGATGAGATCCGGCTGACGCTGCGCGAGCACAATCTCGGCCTCGGGATGAACCAGGCGCTCGCGAACCTGCTGGAGCGCTGCGACGTGCCGTCCATCCGCGCGTTCGTGCGGTCGGTCGTCCAGAGCGAGGCGCTGGGGGTCTCCATCGGTCAGGTCATGCGCGACCTCGCCGGCGACATGCGCAAGCGGCGCCGTCAGATCATCGAGGAGAAGGCGCAGAAGGCACCGATCAAGATCCTGTTCCCGCTCGCGTTCATGATCCTTCCGGCGCTTCTCTTGGTCATCCTCTTTCCGGGGCTCTACAGCCTCGTTCAGACGCTTAGCAACACGTGATGGAGCTCGCCGGCATCGCAGTCGCCGACACGCGGCGTACCCGCATGAAAGGTCTCCTTGGCCGACGCTCGCTGGAGCCGGGCGAGGGACTTCTCCTGCAACCCGCGGGCTCGGTCCACACCGCGTTCATGCGCTTCGCAATCGACGTCGTGTTTCTCGACCGTGACCTGAGAGTCCTACGCGTCGCAGCGAGCGTGCGTCCGTGGCGGGCGGTTGCACAACGCGGGGCGAAGGCCGTACTCGAGCTGCCCGCCGGCGCCGCCGGGCGCACCGGTCTCGAGCCCGGGATGCTCGTGAGGCTCAGCGAGAGCCGGCCCGCGTGAGCTGGGTGGCCGGTAAGGCCGGCGCTTCCGGCCCGTCGCGGGCGGTATGGCCCGTCACGCGCTCGGCGGCTGCCATGGCCGCCGGCTTGGCCGGCCTTGCGGGCCTGGCGCGCTTCGGCTTCACAGCGCGCGGGCTCGTCACGAGCTGCCTCCTCGCGGTGCTCGGCGCGCTGGCCGTCATCGACTTCCGAGAGCACGTCGTGCCGGTCCGCGTGGTGCTGCCCGCGTCGGCGGTGCTGCTTGCGCTCCAGCTCGCGCTGTTCCCGGACCGCGCGCTCGAGTGGGTGCTTGCCTCCGTGCTCGCGTTTGCGGGGCTGGCTGCGCTCTGGCTCCTAAGGCACGATGGTCTCGGGCTGGCGGACACGACGCTCGGCCTCCTGCTCGGAGCGGGACTCGGCAGCGACGTCGCCCTCGCTTTGTTCTTCGGCTTTCTCGCGATTTGGCCGGGCGCGGTCTACCTGCTGCTCCGCGACGGCGTCGAAGCTCGCAAGGCGAGCGTGCCGCTCGCGCCAGCGTTCGCCATCGGCGCCGCGCTGGTGGTCTTCGCCACCTAGGCGCTCGTGCGGGAGGCCCGGAAGAGCTCGACGGCCGAGACGCGATCGCTGGCGCCGACCTTCTCGACGATGCTGGAAATATGCCGCCGGACCGTCACGGGCGAGACGAACAGCCTGGCGGCGATCTGACCGGTCGTGAGACCCTCGGCCAGCAGGTCGAGCACCTGCCATTCCCGGCTCGTGAGCTCGACGCCGCGGCCGCCGATCAGCGGCAGCCGGCGCGTGCCCCGCTCGCGGAACTCGTGGATCAGGCGGGCGACAAGTGCGCGCGGAACCGCGGCCTCGCCCGCGATCACACCGCGAAGCGCGTTCGGCAACCGGCCGGGGTCGGTGTCCTTCAAGAGATAGCCGGCCGCTCCGGCGCGGAGCGAGTGGAAGAGATCGCTGTCGTTGCGCGAGACGGTCAGCATCACGACCGCGCAGTCGGGCAGCGCCGCGCTGATCTCAGTGGCGGCGCGGATGCCCTCGCCGGGCATGTGCACGTCGAGCAGGCACACGTCTGGGCGTTCGCGCAGCGCCAGATCGATAGCGTCCTGCGCGTTCGCCGCCTCGCCACAGACCTCGAAGCCGCCCTCCTCGACGGACTCGCGCACCCCGGCCCGCGCGGCCGCGTGATCGTCCGCGATCAGCACCCGCAGTGAGCGATTCGGGGCGGTGACCTCGCCCAGGGCGACGGTCATGGCAGCGTCACCTCCACGAGCGTTCCCTCGCCGGGAGCCGACTGGACGCTGACGTCTCCGCCGAGCGCCCGGGCACGCGCACGCATCGAGGTGAGGCCGAAGCTCCCACGCCGGCGCGGGCCACCGGGCCTGAAGCCGGAGCCGTTGTCGCGCACCGCCATGCGGATGCCTTCGCCTGTGGTCAGCTCGAGAGTTACGTCGGTGGCGCGCCCGTGACGGACCCCGTTGGTGATCGCCTCACGCATGATGCGTAGAAGTGCCTCGCGGTCGGCGCTCTCGACCTCGATGCCGGGATCCACCCGAACGCTGAGACGAGCGCCCTCGCGGGTCGTGAGCTCGCCGGCCAGCTCGGACAGCTCGACCGGGAATGGATCATCGGACCGAAGTCCCTCGATTGCGCCGCGAGACTCCTCGAGCGCCCGCTGGGCGGCCACCGCGAGGCGGGCGGCGCGTCCGTCCGGCTTCATGGCCGCCATTCGCTGCGTCTCCATCCGGATGTAGGCGAGCTCCTGCGCGAGCCCGTCGTGCAGGTTTCGCGCGATCCGCTGGCGCTCCTCGTCGATCGCCTCTGCGGTGGCGCGACGCTGGGCGTGGCCCACGAGGACGGTCGCGCCGACGGTGAGCAGGATGGCCGACAGCCCGCTCCGGGCGATCTCATGGGGATCGCTCGCGATCGCCACCCCGACGATGCCGCTGATCGTCGCGAGCATGACGAGCGCCCATCGCACCCGGCCGCTGGCGGCAGGGGCTTGGGGCCCCAGGAGGGGGCCAAGCTCGATACCCGGGCCATTGATAGCGCGAGCCACTGGAACTCCGACACCTGAGCCGTGCATGGACTCTCCGACGGTAAGCCCGACAGTCGAAACTCGCCACCTTTGCGGACAAATGTTCATGTGGAAGTTGTCCGTATCGCTTCAAGCCGGGTGCGCAGCCCGTCCAGCTCGCGACCCAGCGCGCGACGCGCCCGCATGACCGCGCGGATCTGCTCGCCATCGGCGCCGGTCGCGATCAGCGCCTCGCAGTGACGCTCGAGCTGCAGGCGCCGGGTTTCGAGCTCGTGGACGGTGGCGCAGCCGTCCGCCAGGGCGTCCGCAAGCTCTTCAGGTTGGAGGGAAGCCGCCTCCGCCTCGTGGGACATGTGCGTTCAGCATGTATGAACGCCGGTTTTCGGGCCAGGGCCGCCTCGCTCATCTTGCGTTCATATCCGTGAACGCTCTCGCGGCCGGGGTGTTCAGATGCATGAACTCGAGATGAGCCGTTCGCCCTATAGCCTGGCGATCCGCGCAGTTCCATGCTGAGATGGAGGCGGCGACGGTGCCCTGGAATCACATACGCTGGCTTCTAGCCCTCTTGCTCTTGATGGCGGCCGTCGCGGCCACCGTTGCGACCGCGCCTGCGTCGGCCCAGAGCTACATGGTCACCGTCCGGCTGGACGACGGCACGCTGATGACCGTGATCGCCGATCTTCCTGCCGGAGCGACCCTCGCCGACGCTGCCGCCGCGGGCGTGCCGGGCACGCCGGTCGCGCTCGAGCCGCATTCCGAACCGCCGCAGCCCGCGCCTGCCCCCGCCCCTGCCCCGCCCGAGCAGCCGGACGCGGCCCCGGCACCGCCGCCGGGCGGCGCGCCGGACGCGGAAGAGCCGCCGTCACAGGAGCCGGGCGCGCGCGAGCCCGAGGACACGGCGCCGGACTCCGAGAACGGCGACGGCCCGGATCGCGCGAAGCCACGGCCGCAGCGGCTGGCCGACGAGAGGGCTGCCGAGA
>Ga0126307_10001730_pt1 | contig 14495 bp, 12 predicted proteins | sample Plot28_FD_89955 | JGI IMG/M metagenome (GOLD analysis project Ga0126307, IMG submission 89955) | Serpentine soil microbial communities from UC McLaughlin Reserve, CA, USA - Plot28 | ecosystem: Environmental > Terrestrial > Soil > Grasslands | place: USA: UC McLaughlin Reserve, Lake County...
ACTCCCAGGGCCCGATCGAGCTCGACGTCTACGACTTCCCCGCCGAGGAGGGGGGCGGGATCGCGATGGCGATGTACAACCGCGACGACTCGATCCGGGACTTCGCGCGGGCCTCGTTCCGCTACGGGCTCGAGCGCGGCTACCCGGTCTACATGTCGACGAAGAACACGATCCTGAAGACCTACGACGGCCGCTTCAAGGACCTGTTTCAGGAGGTCTTCGATTCCGAGTTCAAGGGCGAGTTCGAGTCGAAGGGCCTCACCTACGAGCACCGCCTGATCGACGACATGGTCGCCGCGGCGCTCAAGTGGGAGGGCGGCTACGTGTGGGCCTGCAAGAACTACGACGGCGACGTCCAGTCGGACACCGTCGCGCAGGGCTTCGGCTCACTCGGGCTGATGACCAGTGTCCTGATGACCGCCGACGGCAACACTGTGGAGGCGGAGGCGGCGCACGGCACCGTCACCCGCCACTACCGCCAGCATCAGCAGGGCAAGGCGACCTCGACCAACCCGATCGCCTCGATCTTCGCCTGGACTCGCGGCCTCGAGGCCCGCGGTCGGATGGACCAGACGCCGGAGGTCAGCGAGTTCGGCCAGACCCTCGAGCGCGTCTGCATCGAGACGGTTGAGAGCGGGAAGATGACCAAGGACCTCGCTCTGCTGATCGGCCCGGACCAGCCGTTCCTGACCACGGAAGAGTTCCTCGCCGCCATCGACGAGAACCTCCGCGCAGCGATGAACTGATCTGCGCTGGACGCGTTTTCACCGAATAGCCGCGAAAACGCGTCCAGGACGGGGTCAGGTGGCGATGGCCAGCATGCGGCGAACCCGCCCGCGCGTCCGAAATGGGCGCCGACGATCCGGTCTAAGTCCTCTTCGGTGCAGATGTTCAACCTCTCCGCCTCGTCGACCGCGCGCTCGAGCTGCCGACGTGGCAGCCGGCTTGCCAGGTCGAGGATCGTGCGGGCGGGGGTGGTCACCGGGATCCGGCGATGAAGAGTGCGCTCATCCGGGCGGAGCTCCTTGACGCGATGAACAACGATCGCTCGCCGGGCCTGTCTGCCGCCGCCGCGCTGAACCGTGACGTGGATCTCTCCGCCCGCCCGTCGACGCCTGAGCCCCAGAGCTCGCCCGCCGCCTGATGGCTCAGCACGGCGCTATCCCCGCAGGTGAGGACCGCCGCGAGCCAGTGTCCTTCCGTGGTCACGGTGGGTCGACCGACGGCAAAGACGGCGCGATGAAGAGGGCGCAGCCAGCCGGCGGAGACCCGTGTCCCGACCTGGCTGTCTGAAAAGCCCAGCGAATAGAGTTGATGCAATGTCACCACGCCGTGCTGTTGCGCAGCCAACCGCGCAAGCCGGTCGCGGGCGTGCGGGACGCGTTCTTTGGACATATCGCTGATAACGCGTCCAGCACGGACAAATCGCCCCCGGACTTAAGGAGACACAAGCGTGAGCAACGGCCCCGTCAACGCGACCGTCACCGGCGCCGCAGGCCAGATCGGCTACGCGATCCTGTTCCGGATCGCCGCCGGGGAGATGCTCGGCTCCGACACCGAGGTGAAGCTCCGCCTGCTCGAGATTCCCGACGCCATCCAGGCCGCTGAGGGCACCGCGATGGAGCTGGACGACTGCGCCTTCCCCCTGTTGCGCGGGATCGACATCTCCGATGATCCGAACGAGGGGTTCGATGGCGCCAACATCGCCCTGCTGGTCGGGGCTCGCCCACGGTCGAAGGGGATGGAGCGCGCGGACCTGCTCGAGGCGAACGGCGGGATCTTCAAGCCCCAAGGAGAGGCGCTCAATACGCAAGCGGCCGACGACGTCAAGGTGCTCGTCGTGGGCAACCCGGCGAACACGAACTGCCTGATCGCGATGTCCCACGCGCCCGACATCCCCAACGACCGCTTCACGGCGATGATGCGCCTCGACCACAACCGTGCGATCGCGCAGCTGGCGAACAAGCTCGAGCGCCCGGTCACCGACATCAAGCGGATGACGGTCTGGGGCAACCACTCCCCGACGCAGTACCCGGACCTGGTCAACTGCCTGGTCGACGGCAGCCCCGCCTGGCCGCAGGTGGACGACGAGGCGTGGATCGCCGACGAGTTCATCCCCACGGTGGGCAAGCGCGGCGCCGCGATCATCGAGGCTCGCGGAGCCTCCAGCGCGGCCTCGGCTGCGAACGCCGCCATCGACCACATGCGCGACTGGGTCCTCGGGACGCCGGACGGCGATTGGGCTTCGATGGCCGTGCCCTCCGACGGCTCCTACGGCGTCGAAGGGGGCCTGATCTCAGGAGCGCCGTGCGAGTGCTCGGGCGGCGAGTGGAAGCTCGTCGAGGATCTCGAGATCACCGACTTCTCCCGCGAGCGGATCGACAAGACGGTCGCCGAGCTGAAGGAGGAGCGCGACGCCGTCGAGCGGCTCGGGCTGGTCTAGGGCCCGGCGTGCATTACCCGCCCGGGTGGTAGCCCCGGCCCTTGCGCTTGATCCGGCCCTCCTTCTGGAGGTCCGGCAGCACTCGGTACAGGTAATTCGGGTGGTTGAGCCGCATCTTGCGGCCCAGCTCCGAGACCGTGATCCCCGGGTTCTGCTTGATGATCCTGACCGCCTGGTCGGCTCTGGTCGAGCCGCGTCGCCGGCGCGTGCTGGTCGTCGTCCTTCGCGGCCTGCCGGGCCCGCGTCGCGCGCTCCGGCCCAGGCCGGCGAGGGCGGCCTCGACCTGCTTGCGCTCCTCGTCGAGCTCCCGCAACCTGCGCTCGAGAAGCGTCCTGGCCTGATCGACTGTGTTCGCAACCCTTGGCATTCCTTGTCAAGTCCTCTCTCTTCGAGTGACGGTTACATCACCGTAACGGTTAGTTTGAACTGAGTATGAACGCCGGCGCGCAGGTGGTGGTGATAGCGAGGGTGTTGCTGCCGGCGGGACTCGAACCGCTGCGCGAACGGTTCGAGGTCCGGGAGGGAGGACTCGAAGCCACGCGCGAGCGGCTCCTCGAGATCGCCCCGGGGGCGAACGCGCTCGTCGCGGACCCCAGCGTGCCCGTCGATCGAGAGCTGCTCGACACCTGCGGCGACGGCCTGCGAGTGGTCGCCAACTTCGCCGTCGGCTACGACAACGTGGATCTCGAGGCCTGCCGTGAGCGGGGCATCGCCGTCACCAACACGCCTGACGTCCTCACCGAGGCGACCGCGGAGCTGGCGCTCGCCCTGACCCTCGCCGCGGCCCGCCGGATGAGCGACGCCGAACGCGACCTGCGGGCCGGGCGCTGGCGCGGCTGGGACCCCGCCGCCTATCGCGGAATCGAGATCTGGGGCTCGACGGTCGGCGTAGTGGGAATGGGCAGGATCGGCCACCGCTACGCGCGACTAGCTCGCGGCCTCGGCGCCGAGATCCTCTATGCGGGACCCTCAGCCAAGCCCGAGGCGGAGAGCGAGCTGGGCGCCAGGCGGCTCGGGCTCGACGGGCTGCTCGAGGCCTCGGACGTCGTCAGCCTCCACGCCCCGGCCATTCCCGAGACGCGCGGGTTGATCGGGCCCCGGGAGCTCGAGCTGATCGGCCCGGACGGCGTGCTGGTCAACACATCGCGCGGACCGCTGGTCGATTCGGAGGCCGTGGCCGAGGCGCTCGAGGGCGGAACGCTGGGCGCCGCCGGGCTCGATGTCTACGAGGGCGAGCCCGACGTTCCCCAGCGGCTGCTGGCGGCGCCGCGCTGCGTGCTGCTTCCCCATATCGGCTCGTCGACGGTGCCCGCGCGCGACGGGATGGCGCGTGCGGTGACGGACAACGTGATCGCGGTGCTCGAGGAGCGGGAACCGCCCAGCCGGGTGGTTTAGCTCGAGGAGTTCGGCTCGCCGGGCTCCCTGGCCGCGCCCTTCCGACTCCGCGGCAGCGTCCCCATGATCGCGTCCCAGAGCGGCGAGGAAACGCCGAAGCCGTAGCGGTGGTCCTGGAAGTGGTGGCGCATGTGGTGGGTGCGCAGCCTCTTCCCGAACTTGGTCTTCGGCACGTGGTGGTGCAGGTGGTAGTGCATGTAGTCGTAGGTCAGGTAGCCGACGATGAATCCGGCGAAGGCAGGGAAGGCGTGCGGTGTCCCGAAGGCGAGCACGTAGAGCCCGAGGAACAGCGCCGCCAGCGGGACGCTGACGGCGGGGGGCATGACCAGCCGCATCGCGTCGTTCGGATGGTCGTGGTGGACGCCGTGGATGATGAAGTGGAGGCGGTCGCCGCCGCGGAACTTCGGCTCCCAGTGGAAGAGCAGGCGGTGGAGCCAGTACTCGGTCAGCGTCCAGATGCCGAGACCTGCCAGGAACATGAGGGCGGTCGTCCCGACGTCGAGGCCTCGGTCGATCCCGAGCCAGATTCCCCCGACCACGACGGGGACGAAGATCAGCGCCGGCACCGCCGGATGGACGCGGGAGAAGAAGTCGAGAAAGCGGCTCTCGAACATCGGCGGAGAGGCCGAGAGCCGTGCTGTGCGCTCGTGAGCCATCGGCGCTGATCTTAGCGAGAGGTCTTCAGGTTCCGGGGTCTTCGGTGCTTGCGAAACTCGTGACCAACTGGTGAAAAAAGAAGAGCGCCATTTGCGGAAACGCGCCTGACGGGCACGAGCGCAGGTGCCATGATGGCCCAAGTCCCGAGGAGCTGAGACCCGGGACGAAGATCTAAAGCGGGGTCCTGAGACTCCGGGGAGAACCAGACGAAGAGAGGATGGGGCGAGCCTTGGCCGAAGGTCGAGCACGCAATGCTGCGGTGAGCTGCGAGGACTGCTTCTTCCGGCGCCGCGGCCTTTGCGCCCTCGGCCTCGACTCCCCTTGCCCCACCTTCCGGCCCGACACCCCCGACGGGCTGGTGCCGCCGCGCCAGCCCGCGCTGCTGATGCGGGACCAGGGCGAGCGCGCGGTGTCGCAGCCTGCCGTCCAGGCTGCATAGCCACAGCTCAAACCCGGTTACAGTCCGGCGGGGCTATGGGACCCTCGCCTTGAGAATCACCGTCCTCGGCAAGTCACCCTCCTGGCAAGACGCCGGCGGGGCCTGCAGCGGCTATCTGATCGAGACCGACGAGACGAAGGTCCTGCTCGACTGCGGCAACGGCGTGTTCGGCAAGCTCCGCGAGCGGATCGACTACACCGAGCTCGACGGGGTGATCATCTCCCACCTCCACGCCGATCACTTCCTGGACCTCGTTCCCTACTCCTATGCGCTGATCTACGCGCCCCGGCAGCAGCCCGTCCCGGTTCACACCTGGGAGGGGACCGACGAACCGGCACGTCCCCGCCTCGTCGCCCCTCCCGGCGCGACCGAGACCTTCCGCCGGGTGGTGGGAGCGTGGGGCAACGACGACCTGATCGAGAGCGCGTTCCGGATCGAGGAGTACTCCCCCGGCGACACCGTCGAGGTCGGTGACGTCCGGGCGACCTTCCATCCGGTGCCCCACTTCGTCGAGACCTTCGCGGTGCGGATCAAGGGCGAGGGGAGCGGAGACCTGGTGTACAGCGCCGATACCCGTCCCGGCGCCGAGATCGTCGACGCCGCCAAGGGCGCCGACCTGCTGTTCATCGAGGGGACCCTGCCCCGCCCCGAGCGCACCGGCCACCGTGGCCACCTCACCCCGGAGGAGGCGGGCGAGCACGCGCGCGAGGCCGGCGCCAAGCGCGTAGTGATCACCCACATCTCGGACGAGCTCGGCGACGACTGGGCGCGTGACGAGGCCGAGAAGGGCTTCGGCGGACCGGTCGAGATCGCGCGTGAGGGCGCGGTCTACGAGGTCTGAGCCCGACCCGACTCAGTCGATCAGCGCGCCCGCGCTGACGTTGATCGTGGCCGCGGTCATGCTTCGCGCCCAATCCGAGGCGGCGAAGGCCGCGGTGTTGCCGACGTCCTCCAGGGTCGCGGCGCGGCCGAGGAGGGTCTGCGCCTCGATCAGCTCGACGATCTCCTGCCCGCCCTCCATGTCGGGAAGCGTGTCCGGCACCCCACCGCTCTCGAGGGTGACGACACGGACGCCGTGCGGCCCCAGCTCTACCGAGAGATTGCGGCGGAAGCTCTCGATCACGTCAAAGGCGGCCTGCGTCCCACCCAGCTTGTAGTCGCGGTCCGGCGCGCTACGGTCGCCCGGTCCGCCGAAGAAGAGGATCGTCCCCGAGCCCTGCTCGATCATCCGCCGCGCGGCGGCCGTGGAGGTGATGAATGTGGTTCGGGCCGCCACCTCGATAGGCGCGAGGTAGTCCTCCACCCCGAGCTCGTAAAGCGGCGTGCCGTGCGTGTGCGGATGCGTGATGACGTTCATGGAGATGTCGAGCGACCCCGCCTCGGCCGCGACCTCCCCCGCGTGGCGCTCCACGGCGGCCTCGTCGAGCGCGTCGACCGTGGCAGTCTCAGCCCTGCCCCCGGCGGAGCGGATCTCGTCAGCCACCTTCTCAAGCGTCTCCTGCGTGCGACCGCAGAGGAACACCCTGGCCCCCTCGCGCGCGAAGGCGCGTGCGCAGGCGCCCCCGATGGAACCACCACCGCCATAGATGACCGCCGTCTTCCCGTCCAACAGCATCCGATACCTCCTTGGGTCGCGTCCGTCAATGGAGACCAGCTTCCGGCCTCGAATTCATCGCTGGCTATGGTGTCGGGTGATGACCAGCAAGCGCGATCCATTCGCCGACTTCGCCCGGATGCGGCGGGAGATGGACGAGCTGCTCGGCGACTTCTGGGACCAGGCCGGCTACCGCCAGCGCCGCCCGATCGCCGCCTTCGTCCCGCGGGTCGACGTCTACTACTGCGGCGAGGACGCGCCGGAGAAGGCGATCGTCAAGGTCGAGCTACCGGGAATCGAACTCGAGGCGGTCAACCTCGAGGTCACCGGGCGGAACCTCGTGATCAGCGGCGAGCGGCCGGTTCGCGAGACCGAGGGCCGGACCTACCAGCAGGTCGAGCTGCCATCCGGCCCGTTCCAACGCGTCGTCGAGCTCTCCGTGGACGTCGACGCCGAACAGGCGCAGGCCACGTACGAGGACGGAATCCTCCGGGTGGAGCTGCCTACGCGGTTGCCGCGGGCAGCGCGGCAGGTTCCGATCGAGCGAGCGGACTAGCGGGCCCCACCACGGGGAAGGGAAGCTGACAATGGCCGACGTTGAGACTCCCCAGCTCGAGGTGGTGGAGATCCCCGACGTCGAGGAGGCCGCGCGCCGCGCCGAGCCCCTCCCCGACGCCCTACCCATCCTCCCGCTGCGGGAGACCGTGACGTACCCGGACACCCTGACCCCGCTGGCGGTGGGCCAGGAGCGTTCGATCATGCTCGTCAACGACGTCCTCTCCGGGAGCCGGATTCTGGCGATGGTCGCGTCGAAGGACCCTGAGCTCGACACACCCGGCCCCGACGACCTCTACGGCGTCGGCGTCGCCGGGACCGTGGCGCGGATGATGAAGGTGCCCGACGGGACCCTGCGGATCCTGGTCCAGGGCTCGGAGCGGATCCGGATCCTGGGCTACGTCAGCGAGGAGCCCTATCTCGTGGCGCGGATCGAGGAGATGCCGGACGTGCTCGAGCAGTCGACCGAGCTCGAGGCCCTGACCCGCAACGTGCAGAGCACGTTCACCCAGATCATCGAGGCGATCCCGTATCTGCCCGAGGAGCTCCAGCTCGCGGTTGCCAACCTCGACGAGCCGTCCGCCCTCTCGCACCTGATCGCCGGCGCGCTCCGCATCTCAACGGAGGAGAAGCAGGAGCTGCTCGAGACCGTCGACGTCACCCGCCGGCTGCACCGCCTCTCCGGGATCCTCACCCGCGAGCTCGAGGTGGTGCAGCTCGGCTCGAAGATCCAGTCCCAGGTCGAGTCCGAGATCGACAAGGGCCAGCGGGAGTACTTCCTGCGCCAGCAGCTCAAGGCGATCCAGGAGGAGCTCGGCGAGGGTGACGAGCAGCAGGCCGAGCTCAACGAGCTCCGGGAGCGGATCGAGGAGGCCGGGCTTCCCGAAGCGGCGCAGAAGGCGGCGGAGCGCGAGCTCTCCCGGCTCGAGAAGCTGCCCCCGGTCGCTGCGGAGTACGGAGTGATCCGCACCTACCTGGAGTGGCTGGTCGACCTGCCCTGGTCGAAGGAGACCGAGGACAACCTGGACATCGCCCACGCCCGGGAGGTGCTCGACGAGGACCACTACGACCTCGAGGAGGTCAAGGACCGGATCCTCGAGTACCTGGCGGTCCGCAAGCTCAACCCGGAGTCGCCGGGCCCGATCCTCTGCTTCGTCGGCCCGCCGGGTGTCGGCAAGACCAGCCTCGGCCGCTCTATCGCCCGCGCCCTCGGCCGCGAGTTCGAGCGCATCTCCGTCGGCGGGGTCCGCGACGAGGCCGAGATCCGCGGCCACCGGCGCACCTATATCGGGGCCCTGCCCGGGACGATCATCCGCGCTCTGCGGGACGCGGGCACCAGGAACCCCGTCTTCATGATCGATGAGATCGACAAGATGGGCGCCGACTTCCGCGGCGACCCCTCCAGCGCGATGCTCGAGGTGCTCGATCCGGCGCAGAACTCGACCTTCCGCGACCACTACCTCGACCTGCCGTTCGACCTCTCCGACGTCCTCTTCATCGCGACGGCGAACATCCTCGACACGGTCCCGCCGCCGCTCCAGGACCGGATGGAGGTCATCAATCTCGCCGGCTACACGGTCGAGGAGAAGCTGCACATCGCGAAGCGCTACCTGGTGCCGCGCCAGCTGCGAGCCAACGGCCTCCGGGCCTCGCAGATCGAGTTCGCCGATCCGGCGCTGACGGCGATCATCGACGAGTACACCCGGGAGGCGGGGGTCCGCAACCTGGAGCGGGAGATCGGAACGGTCTGCCGCAAAATCGCCCGCCAGGTGGCGGAGGGGAAGGCCAAGGGGAAGGTCAGGATCTCGGCCAAGCGGGCGCGCGAGCTGCTCGGCAAGCGGCGCTTCTTCTCGGAGCAGCGGCGCCGGACCAAGGATCCGGGCGTGGCGACAGGGCTCGCCTGGACTCCGGTCGGCGGCGAGGTGCTCTTCGTCGAGGCGACGGCGGTCCCGGGCTCGGGGAACCTGACCATCACCGGCCAGCTCGGCGAGGTCATGAAGGAGTCGGCCCAGGCGGCGCTCTCCTGGGTCCGGGCCAACGCCAAGGACCTGAACCCGGACCTGCCCGACGAATGGTTCGCGAACCACGACGTCCACGTCCACGTCCCGGCCGGCGCAGTGCCGAAGGACGGCCCCTCGGCCGGCATCGCGATGGCGACATCCCTCGCGTCCCTGATCTCGAGCAAGCCGGTCCGCAACGACGTCGCGATGACCGGCGAGATCACGCTCACCGGCCAGGTCCTCCCGATCGGGGGCCTGAAGGAGAAGTCGCTGGCGGCGCAGCGTGCCGGCATCAAGCAGGTGATCGTGCCCGATCGAAACGAGGGAGACGTGGAGGAGATCTCCGAGGAGGAACGCGAGGGACTTGATTTCGTCTACGCCGACGACATCGGCGACGTGTTGAAAACCGCCCTGGAGCCCGATGGAAGGCGCCCCAAACGGGCTGGAAAGGCGCCGAGCGGGTAGAGTCCCCCTGCACCCTGGAAACGATCTGAGGAGACCCATGGGGGCACAAAGCAGAAGCGCGAAAGCCGGAGATGCCGCCAGGTCCGTCGCGTCCAACCCATACGTACGGCGGCTGATCGAGGACGCGGAGCTTCGCGAGAACATCCGCGTCGCGTTCGAAGCGGCGAAGGGCGCATACGCCCGGATGTCGAACGGCAAGGGCCCGGCCAAGGCCCTGATGGACGACAAGAAGGTGCAGCGCGATCTGCGCACGGCGGCCGAATCGCTGAGGGATGCTTCGCAGGCACTGCGCGGCAGGCGCACCCGCCGCCGGTTCGGGCTCGGGAAGGCCCTGCTCGTGGCGATCCTCGGCGCGGCCCTGATCCTGATCCTGAGCGAGGACGCGCGCAAGATGGTGCTGGACAAGCTGTTCGGGGCCGAGGAGGAGTTCGAGTACACCTCGACGACCACCCCGGCGCCGGATACCGAGACGGTTCCAAGCGCCTGAGGGCGCAATCACCGGTTTGATCGAGGGCGCTCCGGCGCCCTCTTTCATTGCGAGTATTCGGACCTTGGAGCGATCTGACCCGATCGGTGGTCAAAGGCCGGCGTTCAACGTGCCGGATGACATCGCGTACTTCAACACGGCGAATCTTGCTCCGCAGTTGCATTCGGTTCGAGCGGCCGGCGAACTCGCGCTCGAGCGCCGCGGCCGGCCCTGGACGATCTCTGCGACGGACTGGTTCGCCGATGTGGAGCGTTTGCGTTCGCTCTTCGCGCAGATCATCGGTGCCAGCGCCGAGGGCATCGCACTCGTGCCTGCGAGCAGCTACGGCTTGGCGATCGCCGCCGGCAATCTCCCTCTCAGCGCCGGCCAGCGGGTGCTCGTGCTGGCGGAGGAGTACCCGTCGGGCATCTACACCTGGCGCGCCGCCGCGCGTCGATCGGGGGCCGAGATTCTGACGGTGACCCGCGATTCGGGACAGAGCTGGACGGACGCAGTTCTCTCGGTCCTCGATGAGAGGGTCGGGATCGTCAGCGTCCCGAACGTTCATTGGACGGACGGGGCCCTGGTCGACCTGGGCCCGATCGCCGCGCGGGTCCGCGAACTGGGTACTCGGCTGGTCGTCGACGCCAGCCAGTCGGTGGGCGCCATGCCGCTCGACGTCGGCGAGTTGCAGCCCGACTTCCTGGTCAGCGTCGGCTACAAGTGGCTGCTTGGGCCGTTCAGCGTCGGCTACCTGTACGTGGCCGAGGAGCACCGGCAGGGCGAGCCGCTCGAGCAGAACTGGATCTCGCGTGAAGGGTCCGAGGACTTCGCACGACTCGTGGATTACCGCGACGAGTACCAGCCGGGCGCTCGGCGCTTCGACGTCGGGGAGCGCACGAAATTCGAGCTCATTCCCATGGCGATCGCCGCGCTCGAGCAGATCGTCGAGTGGGAGGTGCCCCGCATCGCCGCGACCCTCGCCCTGCGAACCTCTGAGATCGCTCGCCGAGCCGCCGGGCTGGGACTGGATCCCGTCCCCGACGAGCAGCGCGGTCCCCATCTGCTCGGGGTGCAGCTCCCCGAGCACGCCCGCGACCGGGTGCTCTCGGCCCTCGCGGAAGCCAACTGCTTCGCTGCGCTACGCGGGAGCTCACTGCGGATCGCGCCTCACCTGCACACGACCGACGAAGACGTCGAGCGCCTATACGAGGGACTCGCGCAGGCCTAGGCCGTTTCGCGCAGCAAGCCCGCCACCGCCGAAGCGAGTCGCTTCCCGGTCGGCGTCAGCCGATATTCGGAATGGGGGGGGCGGCCCGGTACGAGGCGGCGCTCGACGATCCCGGCGGCCTCGAGATGCTCCAGCCGCTCCGAGAGCGTCGTGGGGGAGATCCCGGGAAGCGACTGGCGGAACTCGTTGAAACGGGCGGCGCCGCTGGAGCAGGCGTAGATCGTGCCCAGCGTCCAGCGGCGCTCCAGGAGCTCCGCGACGGAGCGGAGCTCGGAGGGGACCGGCGAGCAGCTACGACACCGCGGCGACATCGGCACCGTGCCCGGCCGGCTCCATTGCCAGGTCGAGCACCTCGTCGATGCTCATCACCGGATGGAAGGTCATCTGCGCGCGGACCTCCTCGGGGACGTCGTCGAGATCGCCGCGGTTCCGCTCCGGCAGGATCACCTCGGTGAGCCCGGCGGCGTGGGCCGCGAGGACCTTTTGCTTGAGTCCGCCGATCGGCAGCACCCGGCCTTGGAGGGTGACCTCGCCGGTCATCCCGACCGTGTGCTTCACCGGGCGCCCCGAGAGCAGCGACGCGAGCGCGGTGGTCATCGCGGTCCCGGCGCTCGGCCCGTCCTTCGGGATCGCTCCCGCGGGGACGTGGACGTGGAACTCGTGCCTGAAGGCATCGGAGTCGATGCCGAGCTCGTCGGCGTGTGCGCTGACGTAGGAGAGCGCGATCCGCGCGGACTCCTTCATCACGTCGCCCAGCTGGCCGGTCAGCACCAGGCCCTTCTCGCCCTCGGTAGCGGTGGCCTCGATGAAGAGGACATCGCCGCCCGTCCCGGTCACCGCCAGACCGGTGGCCACACCCGGAATCGCCGTGCGCTCGACGGACTCCTGGAAGAAGCGCTGGCGACCCAACGCATCAATAACGGCATCCGGGTCGATCGTGACCGGCGCCTCCGCCTCGCCTGAGGCGATCCGCGTCGCGGCGCGGCGGAGCAGCTTGCCCAGCTCGCGCTCGAGCTGCCGCACCCCGGCCTCGCGGGTGTACTCGGTGATCACCTTGCGGACGATCGCGTCCGAGGCCTCGACCTCGTCCTCGCGCAGACCGTTCCGCTTCACCTGCCGCGGCCAGAGGTAGCCGCGGGCGATCGCCAGCTTCTCCTCCGTGGTGTAGCCGTCGAAGGAGATCACCTCCATGCGGTCGAGCAGTGGCGCGGGGATCGTGTCCAGGATGTTGGCGGTGGCCAGGAAGACGACCTCCGAGAGGTCCACCTCGACATCGAGGTAGTGGTCACGGAAGGAGTGGTTCTGCGCCGGGTCGAGGACCTCGAGCAGTGCTGCCGAGGGATCGCCTCGCCAGTCGGCGCCCACCTTGTCGACCTCGTCGAGCAGGATCACGGGGTTCATCGTCTTTGCGTCGCGCAGGGCACGGACGATCCGCCCCGGCAGGGCGCCGATGTAGGTGCGGCGGTGTCCGCGGATCTCGGCCTCGTCGTGGATCCCGCCCAGCGACAGGCGCACGAACTCGCGCCCGAGAGAGCGGGCCACGGATTCGCCGATCGAGGTCTTGCCGGTGCCCGGAGGGCCGACCAGCGTCAGGATCGCGCCGCTGGCGCGGCTGTCGTCCTCGATCTTGCGCTCCTTGCGGAGCTTCTGGACGGCTATGAACTCCGTGATGCGCCGCTTCACGTCCTCGAGGCCGGCATGGTCCTCGTCGAGGACCTCGCGGGTGTGCTTCGGATCGAGCAGCTCCTCCGAGCGCTTCGACCACGGCACGGCCAGCAGCCAGTCGAGATAGCTGCGGATCATCGATGACTCTGGCGACTGCTCGCCTTGGCGCTCGAGCCGCCGGAGCTCCTTCTCCGCCTGCTCCGCGACCGCCTCGGGCATCTCCGCCTCGGCGATCTTTCGCTCGTACTCGGCGATCAGGTCCTCGTCGTCGTCACCGAGCTCCTTGCGGATCGACTCCATCTGCTTGCGCAGGAAGTACTCCCGCTGCTGCTTCTGCGCCCCGGACTCGACGTCGTCGCGGATCTTGCGGCGGACCTGCAGCTCGGCGAGCCGCTCGCGCTGCATCTGGATCGCCAACTCGAGGCGGACCTTGACGTCGACGGTCTCGATCAGCTTGAGCTTCTGCTCGCGCGTGAGATCTGGGCTGTAGCCGGCGGTGTCGGCCAGAGCGCCGGGCTCCTCGATCGAGAGCAGGAACGCGCCGATGCGCTCATCGGCATTGCGCAGCTCGAGGATCTCCTCGACCACGGCCCGGTACTCCTGCATGAGCTCGTTGGTGCGGTCGTCCTGCGGATGGCCGTCATGGATCTCCTGTACGTCGATGCGCAGCTGGTCGCCGACGGGCTCCGCGGCCCCGGCCAGCCCACGATGCAGGCCGACCACGGTGGCCACGTGCGCGCCGCCCGGCAGCTGGCCCCGCTCGATCACCTCGGCGACGACGCCGATGCGGCCGAACTCGCCGTTCTGGCGGGGCAGGAGGAAGACACGATCTTCGTCTCCGGTGTCGACCGGCAGGGTCGCCGTGATCGACGGGAAGACGATCGCTTCATCAAGTGGAATCAGAAGAAGGCTCATCAGAAGGTCCAGTTTCTGTAGTTGGTACAGCTAGAGGATAGCCAATCCGGTCACCCGCCTCAGGTTCGATGGTCGCTAGGGTCAGCCCATGGCGAGCGTTTACGTCCTCGTGCCGGCCCAGCGCTACGTCTTCGCCGTCTCGAACGGCGAGGCGGAGGCGGCCGCGATCGACAGTTCCGCCGAAGGGTTCGAGCGCTACAAGTCGCTGCAGCAGGGCGGCCGCACCGCCGGGATGGTGGCCTTCCCCAACACGCTGCTGATCCGGGGCGAGCGCGACTACCTCGTCGACCCCGGCCTCATCATGCAGGGGGCGCCGGTGATCGGCGCGCTGGACGAGCTCGGCGTCGACCCGGACGAGGTCAAAGATGTGATCCTCACCCACCTCCACTTCGACCACGCAGAGGGCTTGGCGGGGTGGCCGATGCGGCGCACCTACGTGCACAAGCTCGAGACCGAGGCGACCTACGCCCAACTCGTCGCGGGCGTGCTCGAGATGGCGAACCTCGAGGTGCTCGAGGGAGAGGAGGGCGAGATCGAGCCGGGTCTGCGCTGGATCCGCACCCCTGGGCACACCGAGGGCCTGATCTCGCTGTTGGTCGACACCGACGACGGCCTGGTCGTGATCGCCTCCGACTGCGTGGGGCCGCTGCCGGAGTACTTCGAGCAGATG
>Ga0126307_10001731_pt1 | contig 14493 bp, 12 predicted proteins | sample Plot28_FD_89955 | JGI IMG/M metagenome (GOLD analysis project Ga0126307, IMG submission 89955) | Serpentine soil microbial communities from UC McLaughlin Reserve, CA, USA - Plot28 | ecosystem: Environmental > Terrestrial > Soil > Grasslands | place: USA: UC McLaughlin Reserve, Lake County...
ATCAGGTTATGACCGGGGAGCGACGCTTGATCGGGACGACGAGGAGTCGCCGCATGGCGGTGCGGCGTGAAATGCGCTGCCAGATGGCGATGCGTCCAGCGAACGGCAGTGATGAGACCAGCATACCAAACCTGAAGCCTGTAGCCTGAAACCTAATCAACTACCCCTTTCGTGGACGCGCTGCCTGAGGTGCGCGGGGCGCTGCCTTCGCGCAGGGCGACTGCAAGCGCTTTGACGCCTGACTCCATCTTGTGGTGAGCGTTCTCGCCGTAGTGGCAGTTGAGGTGGAGCGTGAAGCGTCCGTACTGGGTGAAGGCGCGCAGGAACTCGGGGAAGAGCTCCACGTCGAAGGTCCCTATCTTCTCCGGCATCGGGCCGAGGTTGCACGTGAGGTGGCTCCTTGCCCCGAGGTCGACGACGGCCGTCGAGAGCGCCTCGATGAGCGGCGCGCTCGCATCGGCGAAGCGCACGATGTTGCTCCTTTCACCCAATGACTCGTCGAAGGCTCGTCCTAGCACGAGCCCCGTGTCCTCAACGGTGTGGTGGTCGTCTACCCACGTATCGCCCTTCGCCTCCACCTCGAGGTCCATACCAGTGTGGTGGGCGAGCAGGTGCAGGAGATGGTCCAGGAATCCCACCCCCGTCGCGACTTCGGCCCTCCCCTCGCCGTCGAGCTCGAGGCTCACCCTGACGAACGTCTCGCTCGTCTCTCGCTCAGCACTTCCCGTCCGCGCCATCATCCTCCCGAATCTTCAAGGACCCAAGCATTCTAACCGCACCACCTTATACCTGATACCTGAAGCCTTCATCCCAGCCGCACGCGGACGCTCTCGGCGTGGTTGCCAAAGCCTTCGAGACGGGCCAGGCGTTCCACGTGCGGTCCGAGGTCTCGCAGGGCCGCCTGCGTAAAGTGGATGTAGTTCGTCCTGGCGAGGAAGTCGTGGGTACCGAGGGGTGAGGCCCAGGTCGCGGCCCCGCCGGAAGGCAGGGCGTGGGAAGGACCGGCCGCGTAGTCGCCCAGGGCGACCGGGCTGAAGTCTCCCACGGCGACCATGGCAGCGGCGTCGAGATCCTGTAGGACGGCCTCGTGGTCGGCCGAGATCACGTGCGCGTGCTCGGGGGCGTAGCGGTTGGAGATCTCGACGGCCTGCGGCAGGTCCTCGACGCGTACGAGCGTCACGTGCTCGGCGGGCTCGCCGGAGAGGAGCGGCTCGACGCCGGAGATGAGAGCCTCGCTCGGGGTGAGCAGCACGGCCGACGCCCCCGAGAGGTGCTCGGCCTGGGCCATGAGGTCGCTGGCGATGCGCCGGGGGAAGGCGCTGGCGTCGGCGATGACGAGCACCTCGCTAGGCCCCTGGGGCGCGTCGATGCCGACGATTCCGAAGACTTCGAGCTTCGCCGCCGTGACGTAGTCGTTGCCGGGACCCACTACCTTGTCCACGGCCGACACGCTCTCGGTTCCGTAGGCGAGCGCAGCTACGGCCTGCGCGCCCCCTACGGCGTAGACCTGTTCGAGGCCAAGCAGGCCGGCGACGGCGAGCACGTGAAAATCGGGCAGGCCATCCGGTCCTGGCGGGGTGCAGACCCCGATCTCGCGCACTCCTGCCACCTGGGCCGGGACCGCTGACATGACGAGCGTGCTGGGGTACGCGGCATGCCCCCCAGGGATGTAGAGCCCGACGTGTCCGATGGGCCTGACGCGCTGCCCCGTCGTGGCCCCGGCGCGGCTCTGCTCCCACGGGCGGTCCATCTCGGCCTTGTGGAAGGCGCGTACGTTCTCTATCGCCACCCCGAAGCTCTCCTCGAGCTCCGGGGAGATAGATTCGTGGGCCATGTCTATCTCTCTTTGTGGGACCTGGATCTCCCGTGGCCGAACCCTGTCGAAGCGTTCGGTATATTCGAGGAGGGCCGCATCTCCCCTTTCGCGCACGTCGTCGACGATCCGGCGGGCTGCTTCGCGTACCTCCTGGGAGAGAAAGCCGCCGGGACGGCGCAACTCCCCGACGGTCTCGGCCGGCCCTCTCCCACGGGCGTCCAGCTTTCTAACCAAGTGACCCGGGGCTTCCCTGAATCGCGTCAGCCAAGGCTACCACCTCGCTGTGGCGCAGGCGGTAGGAGCCGCGGTTGGAGATCAGTCGCGCAGTCGAGGTGGAGATCTCATCGAGCACCACGAGGTCGTTCTCGTGGAGCGTCGTGCCCGTCGCGGTGAGATCGACGATGCACTCTGCGAGGCCGACGAGGGGCGCGAGCTCTATGGAGCCGTGCAGCTCAATGACCTCGGCCTGGCGGCCCATGCGCTCGAAGTAGCGCCTTGCGGTGTCGGGAAACTTGGTCGCGACCCTGACGACCTCGGCGTGGCGGATAGCCCGCCGCACGTCTTCGGCCCTGCCCTCTGGGGCGGCCAGGATCATACGACACCTACCCGTCCCGAGGTCCCTGAGCTCTACCACGTTGGGCCTCTGCTCGTCGAGAACGTCCTTGCCGACAATACCGATGTCCGCTGCCCCATACTCCACGAATACGGGGACGTCGGAGGGCCGGCTGACGATAAACTCGGTGCCTTCTGCCCTGTAGACGAGCCTCCGCCCGTTCTCGCGGACGACGGCCGCGGGGAGCCCGGCCCTCTCGAGCGCCGACAGAGCATCCTCGAAGATGGCGCCCTTCGGCACGGCGACGCGCAGCCCGCTCATCGGCGCACCGTCCTCGCGACGGACTCGGGGCTCGTGAAGACGAACTCTCCGGCAGGGTCGGCGGTGGCGAGCTTGACGCCTCCTTGTGCCGGGTAGGAGATCCAGGCCGCCTCGACGCTCCTCGCGTACTCCACTGCGGCCTCGGGCGGAAGGTCCTCTGAGAGATGCAACACGGGCACGCCAAGAGCCCGCAGCCGGGCCGCGGCCTCGATACCGCTGATGTCGCCGCCGACGAGGACAAGCAGGGGCTGAGGACCCTCCTCGGGGAGCACGGAGAGCAGCCTCTCCAGGTAGATGGCGAAGCCTGTCGCGGGCAGCTCCTTCCCGAAACGCCTGAGGAGGTTATCGTAGCGCCCGCCGTTGGCGACGGTGAACCCTAGGCCGGCGGCGTAGGCTTCGTAGACCGCGCCCGTGTAGTAGTCGTGGCGTCCGGAGAGACCGAGGTCCAAAATGACCGCACCTAGCGCCCCGTGGGCCTCCAGGTGGCGCATTATCTCCCGCAGGTTCTCTAGGGCCTCCTTCGCCTCTTCCCCTACCGCGAACCGTTCGGCCTCTTCGATGAGGGACCCATCCGTCGCAGGGCCGACGATCCGCGGGATGCCCCTGACGCCCGCGGCGGCGGCAGGCAGCTTTCCCGCTATGGCATCGACCGTGACGAGGTCCTTAGCGGCCAGAGCGCTGGTTACGGCCGTTGCGGCGTCGGGGGCTGTGTGCCGCAGATAGCCCGCGTAGAAGGCCGACTGGCCGAGCACGACGGCGAAGTCCGAGCGGGCGCCGAGCCCGAGGCTTTGGAGCACGTCGACGAGGAGCGCGATGGTTGCGGCGTCTTCCCTTGGACTCGAGGAGCCGACGACCTCCACGCCGGCCTGGTAAAGCTCCGCGCTCTGCCCGCGGCCCACGCTCGCGCGGCGGTAGGCGGGGAGGACGTAGGAGATCTTGTGCGGCGCCGGGCTGCCGGCCAGGCGCTGGGAGACGAGGCGAGCTATGGGGGTGGTCATCTCGGGCCTGAGGAGGAGCATCTGGTTGTCCTGGTCGAAGAGCTTGTACGAGACGTCCCTGAGCCCGTGCTCCTCGATCACCTCCGAGTACTCGAGAGCCGGCGTAAGGACCTCCCTGAACCCGAAGAATTTGAACCGGTCCCTGATCCTGCCCTGCACGTCCAGCAAGCGGGTGGATTCGGGAGGCAGCACGTCGCGCGTGCCCGGCGCGGTGGCGAACTTTCGAGGCGGCTCACGATCCATTAGAGAGGCTATCTTACCCGATGGGCGAGGCCCTGACGGCCTCGTAGAGTCCGCGAGGCGGCAATTAGATTGTTGCTATTTCCAGAACTACTGCCCGTTCTCGGCTGCCCTGCAACTTGCTCCGGCACAGGTCTTCAACGCGTGCAGGCGCGAGACTAGCCCTGCAGAGGGTCTAGCAGCAGGATACCTGTTGGAGAGCTCGTAGGGGTCGCGTCCGAGGTAATACAGCTCTTTGTTGCCGCTTGCGTACTCGATGTACTTGGGCCCGCTGCTGGTGCGGATACCAAGAGCAGCAGGGGTGTCTCCTCCCTCCGACGTGCGGTGGGCTTCGAGCAGTACGGCGCTCCGCCAGCCGGTGGCGTTGCCCTTGAGCACGGGACGCAGGGAGCGCCCGTCAGGGACATAGGTGTAGTTCTGGGTGTTACACGGACTCGATGATGAGCATGCAAGGTCCGTAAAGGTCGGCAGGTAGTCGGTGTTTAGGGCCAGCTTCTGGGCGTGGTGCCCCGCGGCGACGCCGGGGCCACGCACTAACAGCGGCATGTGGACGTCCTCCTCGTAGGGCCGTGCCTTTCTGGCCGGTATACGGTGCTCGCCCTCGTGCCATCCGTTGTCCGAGGTGAAGAAGACGTAGGTGTTGGCCATCGCACCCTCGTTCTTGAGTTTGTCTATCACCCCAGCTACCAGGTCGTCCAGCGCCTGTAAGGATTCAGCCCGACGTTCGTGCAGGGAGTCGATCTTCGCCTTTTTGGCATCGCTGAGCCTCGGCAGCTTTCGTATCCAGGGGGCTTGTCGGAGACGTTCTTCTCGTTGAAGGACGGCAGGCGCGGGGCCTTCGATCCATCGTAAGCGTGCTTGTCGCGCGGTGCTGGCGTGGCCGGCTTGTCGGGGGCCTTGGGCGCCACGTAAGCAAAGAATGGTTTGCCTTGCGCCACGCTAGTCCCGATAAATGCCTTGGTCTGCCGCCTGAGCACGTCCGTCTTGTAATCGCTCGCGTCTGCACCGAAGTGCCTTATGGTGCCCTGGTCGTTGATATCGTAGCGGAAGTAAGAACCCCAGGTGGCGAACCACCGGTCCCACCCTGGAGGAACGTAAGTCGTGTTGTAGCCGTTGAGGTACTTGCCGATGAGAGCGGTCCTGTAGCCGAGCGCGTTGAGGCGTGTCGCCACGTTGTCCTTCTCGTTGCCGTTGCTACTGTACGCTCTCCAGCCAGCGTCCGGCCCATCGCCGTTATTGTTGGTCCAGACCCCGGTGTTATGGGCGTACTGGCCCCTCATGATCGTAGCCCGGCTGGGACAGCAAAGCGCGTTGGAGACGAAGGCATTCTGGAAGGTCATGCCCTTGTCTTGCAAGAGGGAGCGCGTCTTGCGCATGTATCTGAGGTCGTCCTATCGCATGTCGTCGGCGAGAATGAAGACGATGTTGGGCCTGGCGGTAGCCCCCTCGGCTTCCCGAATGCCGCTGCTCCAGACCTCGGAAAGGAGCAGCACAGCCAGGGCCACCGCAACCGACAACACGACGCTCCTTCTCATGCCAAACACCCCTCCTTGACGAGGCTGGGGAGAGAAAAGCGTCAGTACCCCCGCCCCGTGTAGATCCAGAAGAGCAGCATAGCATCTGCGCGGGCACGGGTGTATCCCCCACAGACCGCCTCCCGTATCTTCCCCGCGAACTTACGGTCCGCAATGGGCTACCAGAGGCACGCAGTCCAGGGCTCAGGCTTTCTTGCAAGTTAGCGGTGGGAGGTTAGGTACACAGTCATGGATTCTTGTGGCCCACGTGGGATGGGGATTCTGGTATGTATCCGCCAGCCGGTGTGAGGCGGGCTCTCCCAGGGGGCCTCTGGCTATCTTCCAGAAGGTTTCTTTCGCGCACCTGAATTGACGGTCTGCGGCCCGCTGTACTTATCGGCAAGCAGCTCGTTCACCTCCGCGAATAGCTGCCCGGATCTCTCGTAGTGGTCGATGATCTCAGACAACCCCCTCGCCGTTTGCCTGTGGGTGTCGTGCAACAGCAGCACCTGGTCCCTCTCCGCTTTCCGTCCTTTCTTGCCCGCGGGCAGGACGCCTCGCACCACGCCCTCTGGGTGGCCGCCGAACAGGTAGTCGCTCGGGTCGAGCGTCCACATTACGGGGAAGAGCTTCTGCTCGCGGACGACCCTCCGGAACTCCGGCAGCGCGTCCGAGCCTCCGAGGTAGGGGTTGCCGTAAGGCGGCCGCATCAGTGCCATCGGATAATGGTATCCGAGGGCATCGTCCACGCCCTCCTGGGTGCGCCGGAGCTCGAGCCGCATTCGCTTGGGGCTCAGGACGGACAGGTCGGCGTGGTCGTAGGTGTGGTTTGCGATGGTGTGACCTTCCTCCACGATCCTTCGCACAAGCCCTGGGTTCTTCTTGACCTGGCGTCCGATTACGAAGAAGGTCGCCTTCAGGTGATGCCTTCGCAACGAGTCGAGGATCAAGGGGGTACTCTGCCGGTCAGGGCCGTCGTCGAAGGTCAGGGCGATCCTGCCTCCGAAAGTCCCGGTTCTGCCGCGGGTAACCAGCTCGGGCGAGGAATCCCGGGCTATCGCAGCGTTCCAGAGCCGCCCCGTATCGGGCGGTTGCGGGCCGGGAAGCTCGGGAAGTGTCCTGGCTTCTACGGGCAACATGGCCTTTACGTATCCTCTGTCGGAGGATGAGACGCCGAAGCGCGGCACCCAAAAGGAGAAGAGCACCACGACGAACAAGAGCTCGAGGACGAAAGAGATGCGACGCACCATAAAGCGATGGCGGCGGGCGTGCTGGAAATCGCCGGAGGCCGCCGGCCGCCGTCGGCCCCGTGTCCTGTGCGTCGTACTCGCCATATGTGAACATGTTAGCCGTTCGTCGAGGCGTCCGCGACACGTCCCGAGGTACGCTACCGAAGCTCCGGCTAGCGCCGGATCTGGGTGACGGTCGGGTCGTAGAACAGGTCGAGGAGCCAGTCGGCGGCGATCCTGGCTCGGCTCTGGGGGCTCTCCAGCTTGTAGAGGTACGTCAGGCGCCAGAACACGGCCGCAAATTGCCCGCTGAACTTGAAGCCCATGACCTCGTTGACGGCGAACTCGCTCCCGAGCTCCACCAGCTCCCCGAGCGACCTGTAGCGAAAGGGTTCTGGCTCCTCGCCGTCGATAACGGCGAGGATGTTCCTGGCGACCGTTTCGCCCTCTTGCACGGCGGCCTGGGCGTTGGGGGGCACGGCGGCGCCCTCTTCGTCCACCGTGGCGGCGCAGTCGCCGATACCCCAAACGTTCTCGTGGCCCTCGACCCGCATAAAGCGATCGGTCGCAAGGCCCTTGCGTTCGTCGTGGGGGAAGGGGAGCTCGTCGAGCTTCGAGGTCGCGCGGGCGCCGGCGGTCCAGATCACGTTCTCCGCCGCGATCTCGCGGCCGTCCGTGAGGAGCACGCTGTCGGCCCTCACCTCCTCGGCCTTGACGTCGTTGATCACCTTTATCCTCAGATCGTCCAGCTTCATCCGCGCCACGCGGCGGAGGGCTGGATCGAGCTCCTTGAGTATCTCCTTGTTGGCGTCCACGAGGATTATCTGCGCACGCTCAGGATCTATGTTCGGGTAGTCGGGAACGAGGAGCTCCTGAAGGAGGTTGTGCAGCTCGGAGGCCACCTCCACCCCCGTCGCCCCGCCCCCGATGACCACGAAGGTCAGCTTGGAATCGGGCACGTCTCCCCCCGCCAGCGTCGTCTCCTCGTAGCGCTCGATGACACGGTCGCAGATCTCCTCCCCCGCCCCGATCCCCTTTATGCTGATGGCGTGCTCTTCGACGCCGGGGATCCCGAAGTAAGCCGGCTGCGCCCCGAGCGAGAGGATCAGATGATCGTAGGGGAACTCCCTGCCGGCCGCCTTGACGACCTGCCTCTCGGGATCAACGCCCTCAAGGTCGGCCCGCCGGAAGCTGGCGCCGAGCCGGATGAGGGTCCTGCGCAAAGGCTGCGCCACGTTTCTCGTCTCGACGTCGCCCCCGATGACGCTCGCTAGCATGGGCCAGAAGGTAAAGTAGTTCTCCCTGGAGATGAGCATGACGCCCACGTCGTCGCGCTCCCTGGCCAGCCTGCAGAGCTTCGCGACCGCGTTGTAGCCGGCGAAGCCCCCGCCCACGACCAGCACTTTGTTGGGGAAGTCCTTGTAGGGGGGCCTCTCCCAGGACTCGTACCTCCGCCTGGCACCGGGGAACAACGTCCGCCTCAACACCGCGACGCCAACCGCCCCGCCACCGACGGCGAGCGCCCCCTTGAGTAAACCGTTCATCGCACCCTCCCGACTCTCTGAAGTCCGTTACCTTACATTCTGATATACCCATACCCCCGATGCCATACGCCGGAGACCCGAAACGGGCCAGACCGGCGATGCTAGTATGGCGCCATGACAGGTACATCGAACAGCAAGTTGGGACGCTTGAGAGACCGCCTGAAGACCATCAGCGACCTGAGCTCGGCGGCGTCTCTCCTCCACTGGGACCAGGAGACGTACATGCCGCAAGGCGGTGTCCCGCTCCGTGCCGAGCAACTCTCGACGGTGAGCCGTATGGCCCACGAGATGCTCGTCTCCACGGAGACGGGTCGCCTGTTGGATGCAGCAGAACCACAGGACCCCGGCACCGAGGGGTACGCGCTCCTCAGGCGCGCCCGGCGCAACTACGACCGCGCCACGAAGCTGCCGTCCCGGCTGGTAGCCGAGCTCTCCAGGACACGCTCCCTGGCCCAGCCGGTCTGGGCGAGGGCGCGCGAGGAGTCCGATTGGGAGGCTTTCGCGCCGCATCTCGAGAGTATCCTGGTCCTCGTAAGGGAGTCCGCCGAACACTTCGGCTACGAAGAGCACCCCTACGACGCGCTGCTGGACCTCTACGAACCTGGCACGAAGACGTCCCTTCTGCGGGAGATGTTCGACGGGCTGAAGGCTGAGCTCGTGCCGATGATCCAGAAGCTGCCCTCGGGCGAGGATCGCTCGCGCCCTCTGCACAGGACCTTCGACGAGGAGGAGCAGGAAGCTTTCGGACGCAAGATCATCACCGCCTTCGGCTACGACTGGACGCGCGGGCGTCAGGACCGCGTCGTGCACCCTTTCTGCATAACGATCGGCGGACCCGAGGACGTAAGGATCACCACCCGCTTCGAGAAGGCGTGGCTCTCCCCCGCCCTCTTCGCCACGATGTACGAAGCCGGCCACGCGCTCTACGAACAGGGGGTCGACCCCGCCTACTCCCGCACACCTCTGGCCGGCGGAACCTCGATGGGCGTCCACGAGTCCCAATCTCGGCTGTGGGAGAACCTCGTCGGACGCTCCAGGGACTTCTGGGGCCACTACTACCCCGGTCTGCAGGAGAGCTTCCCGGAGGCCCTCGGTCATATCGACGTCGAGAACTTCTACAGGGCGATCAACGAGGCGAAGCCCTCTGAGATTCGGGTGGAGGCCGATGAGCTCACCTACAACGTCCACGTCCTGCTCCGGTTCGAGCTCGAGATCGAGCTCCTCGATGGCGGCCTCTCGGTGGCAGGCCTGCCGGATGCGTGGAACGCGAAGATGGAGGAGTACCTCGACCTGACACCAGAGAGCGCAGCGAAGGGCGTCCTTCAGGACGTGCACTGGTCGGCCGGCCTTTTCGGCTACTTCCCGACCTACAGCATCGGCAACGTCCTCTCCGTGCAGCTCTTTGAAGCGGCCCTCTCGCGCCACCCAGAGATAACCGCACAGATCGGGGGCGGCGAGTTCGGCACGCTCCTTGGATGGTTACAGGAGAACGTCTACCGCCACGGAAGCCGGTACGACCCCGAGGATCTCATCGAGCGGGCCACGGGCGGCCCGCTCGACGCGGAACCCTACCTGCGCTACCTGAAGACCAAGTTCGGCGAGCTCTACGGCCTCGCCTGAAAGAGCAGCTTCCTACTCCCCGGCCTGCGGAGGTTCCCGGTCCGTACTCCGCTTGACGAGGAAGTTGACGGCGTAGAGGACGAGCCCGATACCCAATAACAGGCCCGCCAAGTAGAAGATGGAGATGTCGCTTACGGCTGTATAGACCAAGAGCGCCACAGAGACCACGATGCCGAGGATCGGGAAGATGGTCGGGGTGCGGAAGTGTTCGTGGTCGACCCTGTCGCTTCGCAACACCATTACGGATACGTTCACCATTATGAACGCGAGCAAGAGGAGCACCACGGTGGTACTTCCAAGCGTATCCAGAGCATCGGGGTTACCGCCGAACACGGCGAGCAATACGAGGGCGATGCCGACGGTGAAGAGTATGGCGACCCAAGGCGTGCGCCGTCCCGCATGCACCCGTGAGAACACCGCGGGCACCACGCCCTGGTCGCTCATGCCGTAGACGATCCGGGAGGCCATGATCATGTTGATGAGCGCCCCGTTGGAGACCGCGAGGAGCGCGATGGCCGCGAACAGCTTCGTCGGAACCGGAAGCGTGCCTCTCTCCACCACCTCCAGCAACGGTCCACTCGACTCGGCGAGCTCACCCGTCGGCACGACCATCGAGGCGGTGAAGGTAACGAGCAGGTAGACGACTCCGGCTATAAACAGGGCCCCGAATATGGCGCGGGGATAGTTCCGGCTCGGGTGCTGGGTCTCCTCGGCGACGTTAACCGAGTCGTCGAACCCGATAAGGGCATAGAACGCCAGCACCGTGCCGGCCAGGATCGCTCCCAGCACGCTCGCGTCCGCCTTGAACTCGAAGGCGCGCCCAGGGTCTCCCTCGCCGGCCAGGAGGGCCAACACCCCGATCAGTACGATCAGGAGCAGCCCGAAGATCTCGATGGAGGTCAAGACCACGTTGATCTTCACCGACTCGGAGATGCCGTAGAAGTTGATGAGGCCGACCAGCACCATGAAGGCCAGCGCGGCGGCGACGATGGGCACGCTGATGAACTGGCTGAGGTAGTCTCCACTGAACGCGATGGTCAGCGTGCAGGCCGAGGTGATACCCGAGGCCATCACAGCGAACGCGACCATGAAGCTGACGAAAGCGTTCTTGAAGGCGTTGTTGACGTAAGTCGCCGATCCGCCCGCCCGAGGGTACTTGGTGACCAGCTCGGCATAGGAGGCGGCGGTGAAGATAGCGAGCACGAACGCCGCCAGAAACGTCGTCCAGATAGCGCCGCCGACTATAGCCCCGACCTCCCCGACCAGCGCATAGATCCCCGCTCCGACGATGTCGCCGAGGATGAAGAACAAGAGAAGGTACGGGCCGATGCCGCGCTTTAGATCCGGATGCTCGGTCGCGTGAGATACATGTTCGTCCATGTGCCATACCCCCCCTGCCCGCCGGCCGAAACCATAGGGCCTCCCTTTGCCACTCCGACGCCTATGTTACATGAACCGCTTGCAGTCGTCACGGGAGACGCCCTAGATCCCTCTGCGCACCGTTCGGTGCCGCATCGCCGAAGCCTGGCGGCGTGCTGACCAGCGCAGGCTGGGGAAGGTCATCCTTCCCCAACCTGCTGTCAGAGCAGGCTCGCGAGGCGGCGCACTCCCTCCTCGATCTGCCCTGGTGTCACGGCGCAGAAAGGAAGGCGCACGAACCTATCGCCGTCCGTCTCTCCCCCGTCCTCCGGGTCTGCGAAGAACGCTTCGCCGGGCGTCAGCACGAGCCCGACGTCGATGGCCCGGCCCACCAGGTCCTGTGTGTTCGCGTCCTCGGGGAGCATAACGCTCACGAAGAACCCGCCTGAAGGAATGAACGCCTTGGCGCCGGGCAACTCGCGTAGTACGGCGCCAGCCATCGCCTTCCAACGAGGCGTGTAGAGGTCCTTGAGCCGCTCTACGTTCGGCCCGAGGAGCCCGCGGCGCAGATACTCGGCGACGGCGGCCTGCGTGGGGAGCACGGGCGAAAGGTACGTGTCCTCCCCGAGCGACGTCACCCCCCTTACGAGATCCTCGGATGAGATCATGAACCCAACCCTCATGCCGGGGCTTAAGAGCTTGCTGAACGAGCTCATCGTGATTACGCGTGAGGGGTCGATCTCCCGCAGCAGCGGAATGTCCTGACCCTCGTAGCGCAGCTTGCGGTAAGGGACGTCCTCGATCACCCGGAAGCCGTGCTCGTTGGCGAGCTCGAGGACCCTCCTCCGCTTCTCGAAAGAAAGCGTGGCCCCAGCGGGGTTCTGGAAGTCGGGAACGAGGTACAAGAACGCAGGAACTTCGCGTTCCAGCGCCGCCTCGAGCCGCTCGACGCTTATCCCGTCTTCTTCGAGCGGTATGCCAATGGTACGGGCTCCACGACGCCTGAAGGTCTTGATCGCACGGTCGTAGCTGGGTTGTTCCGTATAGACCGCCGCACCGGGCCTGATAAGATAGGATGAGACGAGGTCCTGCAACTGCAACGAACCGTTGCCGATCAAGATTTCCCCCGGCGAGGCCCCGTACTCCCTGGCCAGCTCCTCACGCAGCGGCGCGTAGCCACGCTGCTGGCCGTACTGCAACACGACGCCGGGTTTCTCCCTGACCGCCGCATTGAGACAAGCCCCCAGTTCTTCGGTTGGAAACGCCTCTGGCGGCGGGACGCCGCGGGTAAAGACTATCTTATCTGCCATGTTCGAAAGCCTCCGACTCTGGATCCGGGAAGCCTGCATCATCGCCCGGCCCGCGTCCCAGCGCAACCCCCCGCTCCTGGTTCTAGGAGACCTGCTCCATCTCCGACTCGGGCGAGGGTGGAGAGTAGGCGATGCATCCGGGTCCGAGTAGTCGTTTCAGTTCCGCGTGCAGGTCGGAGGTATCACGAATGGTTCCGATCCGCTCCTCGAGCATACCGGCGCTGGAGACGAGGAAGACCGGGCGCTCCCCTGGGTACCGCTCGAGCAACGCAAATGCTTCCTGAACCGCCTTCCGGGGAAGGCCGACGAAAGCGCTGGCGTCGAGGTACACGGGGTCTGCTCCTGGCTCGAGGTGAAGTTCTTCCATCTCTAGCGCCACGATGCGCGGGGTGCCTTCTTTCATCTCGACCTTGCCCTTGACCTTGAGGACGGCGTCCTCGCGCACGCACGCCGAGCACTTGGCGTATACCCGAGGGAAGACCATGACCTCGGCGAGGCCGCGCGTGTCGTCGAGCTGGAGCATGGCCATCATGTCGCCCTTGCGCGTTGTGTTGGTCCGCACCGAGGTGGCGAGCCCCCCGACCCACACGATGGCCCCGTCCCTGCAACCTTCGAGATCCGAGACCGTTGTATCCGCGTGCTTTTTGAGCTTGTGCAGAACAGGACGCAAGGGATGATCGGAGACGAAGAGGCCAAGGGCCTCCTTCTCCCACTCCAGATCTCTGCGGTTGTCTTCCTCTACGTCGGGGAACTCTGGTTTGGGAGGCGCGATCTCCGACGCATCGAACATGGAGAACTGGTCATCGCTGGCCCCCTTGAGCCCCCCGGCGGATCGTTCTACGGCCTTGGCGTGGACCGCGACCATCGCGGCCCGCGATGGTCCGATGTTGTCGAAGGCGCCACACTTTATGAGGGACTCTAGCGTGCGCTTGTTGTAGGTCTTAGGGTCTACGCGCTCGCAGAAATCGAAGATATCCTGGAAGGAACCGCCCTCCTCCCTCGCGGCGATGATCGAATCGACGCAAGAGTCCCCGACGTTCTTTACGGCCGAGAGCCCGAAACGGATGGTCTCCCCGACCACCGTAAAGCGGCGCCCGCTCTCGTTTACGTCAGGCGGGAGGACCTGTATCTTCATCGCCCTGGCCTCCGCGACGTACTGGGGCACCCTGTCTTTGGTGTTCATCACGCTGCTCATGAGGGCCGCCATGTACGCCTGGGGGTAATGCGCCTTGAGATAAGCGGTCTGGAAGGCCAAGAACGAGTAGCACGCGCTGTGGCTCTTGTTGAAAGAGTATCCCCCGGCCTTCTCCATCCAGTTCCACAGCTCCTCGGCGCCCTCCGTAGAGACGCCGCTCGCCGCGCAACCGGCCATGAACTTGTCCTTGAGCGTGGCGAGCATCGCCGCGTTTTTCTTGCCTATCGCCTTGCGCAGGGTGTCGGCCTCGCCCGGAGTAAACCCTCCCAGAGACTTGGAGATCTCCATCAGCTGCTCCTGGTAGGCCGCGACGCCGTAGGTCGGCTCCAGGATCGGCCTCAGGCGCTCGTCCAAATACTTGACGCTCTCGGGGTTGTGCTTGCCGCGCTTGAAGTTGGGGATGTAGTCCATCGGGCCAGGCCTGTAGAGGGCGTTCATGGCGACGAGGTCGTCGAAGCGGTCGGGCCTGACCTCCTGGAGCATCCGCTGCATCCCGCTCGACTCGAACTGGAAGACCCCGAAGGTATCGCCCCTGGCAAAGAGGCTCAACGTCTTCTCGTCATCGAGTGGGATCGAGCGTATGTCGGGCTCCTCGCCGCCGCTCCTGCGGATCGTCTCGAGGGTCTCTTCGATCACATCCAGGTTCCTGAGGCCGAGGAAGTCTACTTTCAGGAGTCCCAACGCCTCCACGTCGGACATGGGATGCTGGACCATGACGGACCCCTCGTCCCTGGCGACGCGCTGCAGCGGCACTATGTCGGTGAGCGGCTCCTCCGAGATGACGACGCCGGCGG
>Ga0126307_10001732_pt1 | contig 14489 bp, 20 predicted proteins | sample Plot28_FD_89955 | JGI IMG/M metagenome (GOLD analysis project Ga0126307, IMG submission 89955) | Serpentine soil microbial communities from UC McLaughlin Reserve, CA, USA - Plot28 | ecosystem: Environmental > Terrestrial > Soil > Grasslands | place: USA: UC McLaughlin Reserve, Lake County...
GTCGAGGTCGTGCCAGTAGGCCACACGCTCTTCCGGTGGGTGCCAGCAAAGGAAGACGATGCGTCCGTCGCGTTCGTGGGGGAAGTCGAGCAGGCCCATGTCCAGGTCTTTGAGGACGACGCCCAGCTCCCTGATGCGTTCCACGGCCAGGTAGAGCCTGTACGCCTCCAGGCCGTACTCGGAGCTAGCTTTTCCGCCGCCGTTCCCGATTGACGCCCTCAAGATGGGTTCCATGTGCGGGGCCTTCTCGCGCAGGGCGTTGCGGTGTATGGCCAGGTCGTCCAGGATCTCCTGCAGGGTTGGCAGGAGGGCGTTCGCTTCTTCGACGGTGAAGAGCCTCTCGAAGGCGGGTTCCACGCCGGGGATCGAGCCTAGCGGCCGATGGCCAGGCGGTCTGCGAGCATGTTGGGGAGGCCCGCGGCCCGGATCTTGTCCTGCGCCTTCTTTATGTCGTACTCGACGAAGCGGTAGAGCACGCGCTCTCCGTCGCCGACCACGTACGAGGCGAAGGCGTCCCCATCACGCGGCTGGCCGACGGAGCCGGGGTTCACCAGATACGGCCCACCGAACCGGAGATCCAGATTGTGACCGCCGAGCATCGTGCCGTTGGGGGAAGGGGACACGGCCTTGACGTGCGTGTGGCCGAAAAAGCAGATGCCGACGTCCGGATACTCGCTCCTCAAGATGCCGAGGTTCTCCTCTGCGGAGACCCTGTTGATGATGTACTCGTCAGGGTCACGAACGGAGCCATGCACGAAGAGCGCGTCGTCGCTCTGCATCATGCGCGGCCGCGTGCGCAAAAACTCGGCGTTCTCCTCACTGAGGTGGTCGCGGGTCCACAGCACGGCCGCCGCTGCCGTCGGGTTGAACCAGTTCAGGTCCGTCTCCAGGCCCGTCACGGCCAGATCATGGTTGCCCGAGATCGTCGGCATCTCGAGCTCACGCACGATGTCGCAGCACTCGTCCGGGTTCGCCCCGTAGCCAATAACGTCGCCCAGGCAGTAGATGGTCTCGACCTCTTCGGGCACGTCGCGCAGGACGGCCTCGAGGGCTTCGAGGTTGCCGTGTATGTCCGAGATCACCGCGTACATATAAGGTGCGGCGTAGTTTAACTGTTGGGTGAGCGATTTCAATCGCCCCGCCATCCGTTGAAGCGCCGTGGGCGTTACGGTAACATCGCCCTGGCGGTTCCCGCTCTTGCGCGGGCCTGTAGCTCAGGGGATAGAGCAACGGTTTCCGGGGCCGTGTGTCGCAGGTTCGAATCCTGCCAGGCCCGCTTCGCGAACTCCCTGGAAACAAAAGGGATTACGCACGTGGTCCCCCTTGCTGTCGTCGTGTGCGGCAAGGGTTCTACAGCTTAACTACAGCTTGGAAGGCGGACCACATGACTAGACGACGCGGTAGGGGAGAGGGAAGTATCTACCGGCGTAAGGACGGCTCGTGGGTGGCTCAATACACAGTCGGGGACAAACGTCGCTACATCTACGGGAAGACGAGGAAAGACGTTGCGGCGCGGTTGAACAAAGCCATAGCCGAACGAGATTCTGGGATCGTGTACGACTCCGAGAACTTGAAGCTCGCGGACTATCTCGACAGGTGGCTCGACTCTATAGAGGACACGCTGCGGGAGAGGACTTGGCAACGCCACGAGGAGATCACACGTTTACACCTGAAACCGACTATCGGGAGCGTTAGGCTGGACAAGCTGAACGCATTGGAAGTCCAGTCGCTCTATCGCTCGAAGCTAGATTCTGGTCTCTCCCCGCGCACAGTACAGATTATTCACGCGACGCTGTACAAGGCGCTGAAGCAGGCTGTGAGATGGTCGCTCGTGCCACGCAACGTATGCGAGGTAGTGGTCCCACCGCGAGTTCCCAAGAGTGAGATCCATCCTCTAGATGCGCGGCAGGCGAAGAAGCTCCTCGATACGGCGAGGGATACGCAGCTATATTACTACCCGCTGTATGTGTTGGCTGTCACTACGGGGATGCGCAGCGGGGAGATATTAGGGTTGCAATGGCGAGACGTAGACCTCGATGCGGGTAGGTTGCAGGTAAGGCGCACGGTATTCAATGGCGCTGTCAGTACACCGAAAACCGCCCGGAGCAATCGGGGTATGAAGCTGTCCAAGATAGCCGTGGAAGCGCTCAGACAGCATCCTCGAAGCTCTGAGTGGGTGTTCAGCAGTAAGAAAGGCACCTCCCTCAGCGTTCACAACCTGCACAACCGATCTTGGAAAACGCTGCTGAAAGTCGCTGGGCTGCCGAATGTCAGATTCCACGACTTGCGCCATACCTGCGCGACCTTACTTCTCTCTAAGGGCGTGCATCCGAAGCTGGTTCAGGAGTTGTTGGGCCATTCCTCAATAGAGATCACGCTCGACACCTACAGTCACGTGTTACCGAGTATGGGTGATGGTGTGGCGTCGGCTATGGATGATCTCCTCAGTTAACCAAAATCAGCCTTGCACCGTCGCATTGGCGGTGCTATACTGTATACGCGTATATAGGAGGCAGCATGGACAACATAGGGCGCTGGATTAAAGTACAGCGGCTATTGCGTGAGATCGGTGACGACGAGGAGATGTTGGTGCAGGCTAGGGATCGGTTAGATCAAAGAATCACTGAGATCAGGGGCGAGAAGAAGACCATAGAGGTCGTCGAGTACGAGCCCTACCGCGATGGGCATCTTCAACTGACGTACCTCTATACCAAGAAGGGGACACGCAGGGGGCCTTACTGGTACTTCAGGTATCACGTTGACGGCAAGCAAAAAACACTTTACATCGGTAGCGCAGACCTTGAAGAGGCGAAGAGGCGCGTTGACGAGAAGCGGAGGAGCTAGATGTATACGCGTATACGAGATAGGAGTCCGCCGAGGAAAGGCTCGAAGACGGCTTAAAGGATCTAGACGAGTGAAGGAGAGCAATGAAAGCAACTACAGCGAAGAACGGTTTCCCCAATGTACACGGTAGCGACACCATCTGCCCATTCTGCGGCGATATCTGCGTCGAAACGGTGGGCTCAGACACCAGTTGCGCGACCGACTCGGTTCACGTCTCGATCGGTTTCCACTGCGCAAACGGATGTTGCTGGGAGCTGCACCTCGTGAGCGAGGAAGGCGAGCTCCATCCCCACTGCGTGCTGAGGGGTGTACACGAAGAATTGCGCCGCCAAGACGTTGATGAAGGTGCTAGCGACCAGTTAGCGATCGAGGTCTAACGAATAGCGACGGTGCTCGGTTGCTCGTCCGCGTTTTCACCGAGCACCGTCCTTCACGCTGAACAACCTAACAGGGAGGAACCAGATGGATTGCACAGCAGAAGTAACGAAGTCTAGCCGAGTACGACTAACACTCGAACAGAACATACCTAACGAACTACAGCAGCGGCCGCAATGGGTCGCCTACGAACCAGGAAGCAAGATTCCCCTCGACCCGCGCACCGGACGGTATGCCAGCATTACAGACTCCTTAACGTGGGGCACCTTCGAGGAAGCGCTCCGGCGAGCCGAGGAGCATGGTTTGGGAGTGGGGTTCGTGTTCTCGAGCGGCGACCCGTTCGTTGGCGTCGATCTGGACAAGTGCCATGACCCAGAGACGGGAGAGGTAGCGCAGTGGGCACGAGAGATCATCGAAGAGCTGGACTCGTACACGGAAACCTCACCTTCGGGTACGGGGGTACACATCATTGCCAGGGGAAAGCTTCCCAAGAGCCTGAGCAAGACACTCAAGGACCAGGGTGGCAAGATCGAGATGTACTCCCAAGAGCGCTTCTTCACCGTCACTGGAAACGTCTTGGAGGTAGAGGCGTGAGGGCCATGATAGAGGATCGCCAGGAACGAATATCTCGACTTTTCGATCGATACGACAGCACAAATGGTCGTGGGCAATGGTCAGGCACGCAGACACTTCCAAGCCCGCCTCTGAGCGACGCTAGTGTGCTGGAGCTGTTGCGGAACGCCAAGAACAAGGACAAGTTCGAGCGCCTGTATGACCACGGCGACTTGGCCTATTACGGTGGCGACGAGAGCGCTGCGGATCAAGCCTTGGTCAATCTCATCTACTTCTACACCCAAGACAAGGATCAGATCGATCGCATCTTTCGGGGCTCGGCGCTGTGTCGGCCTAAGTGGTTGAACAGGCTCGACTATCGTGAGAGGACCATCAACACGGCGGGGCAGAGCATAACGGAGCTATACCAACCGGACGACGGGGCAAGGTTGATCGTCGGCGGGGGTGGTAGCAACGGCAACAGGCATAGGGGAGTGTCCCTGTCCCCGTCCCCTAATACGAGGGACACCGGGGACACCTTCGAGATCATCCAGCTCTGCGACGAGGAGGAGCCCCAAGGCGAGCGTCCGTTCCTTATCGAGGGCGTCATGCCCGAGCGTTTCCCCACAGCGTTGTACGGCGACGGGGGAACAGCGAAAACAATGCTCGCGAACCACCTAGCTCAGTCTGTGGCCCGTGGTGAGCCAGACTGGTTGGGCCACAGGATCACTAAGCGAACGAACGTGCTCATAATCGACTTCGAGTTAGATCGTGAAGAGCAGATTAGGCGTGCGTACGAACTGGCGCGGGGAATGGGCCGCTCGGGTCCAGCAGGGGGCGTCTACTACTTCTGTGCGGCAGGTCAAAGCTCAAGGAGCGTACTCACACATGCCCTCGGTGTCTGCGAAGAGAACGGCGTCGGACTTGTCATCATCGACTCCCTGGGCGTGGCTATGGAGGGCGACGCGGAGGCCTCTCGGGACGTGTTGCGCTTCGTGAAGGACACGATCGATCCGTTCCGCGCGGCCGGTATCACATCGTGCATTATCGACCACCAATCGAAGCTGCAGGCGGGGGAGCGCTACCAGAACAAGACCATGTTCGGCAGCGTCTACAAGAGGAACATGGTGCGCAGCGTGTTTCAGGTCGAGGTCAACGAGAGGTTGGAAGACGGTCTGCGGCTGATCCTAAGGCACAACAAAACGAACTTCGGGAGGCAGTTGGACCCGTTCGGAGCGCGCATAACGTGGGAACACAAGACGACCACGATCGAGCCCGACGAACTCACCCAGTCCGAGCTTGCCGCCGAAGGCACCATGAACGTCAAGAACCGCATCCTGCTTGCCCTGGAAGACGGACCGATGTTCCCCGACGAGTTGTTGGAGATCGTGGATGCCAAGCCCAAGACGATCAAAAACAAGCTCTCCGATCTGCGTAAGGCGGGCAAGGTTGAGGACACAGGCGAGGTACGCGACCAGTCACACCAGGTGAGACTCACTCGCCCTCCGTCCCTACGTGTCCCCAGCGTCCCCAACCCTATAGGGGACAGGGACGGGGACACCTCCGTAGAGAGCAAATCTGGGTCGTCTCGGAAGTGGGCCGAATCGAAGAAAGAGATCCTCTCCGCCAGAAAGGTTGGGGGGCACGAAACCTTCGGACTACAGCCTACGCCTTCCCACGAGGTAGACGCGGCCTGCGCTGCGGAAAACCCCGAGCTGTGGGAACTCCTCAATTCCCTGTCCGATGATTACTTGCTGCCGTTCGAGGAGCACGTACGGGAGTTCAAGGAGCGCTACGGTCCGTCCTACTCCGTCCACACGCCACAGCAATTGGTGTTCAACTACGTGACGAGCGGTTACGCCAAGCCCAAGTTCAGGATCAGGGACGGACGGCGTGTATTCACCGGGCTGGTGGCGGCATGAACCGCGAGACGATGTGGTGGGTCAGGAGCGTGGGAGATCTGTGGGGGCGAACTCCGCTTTCGTGGATCGAATCTCAGGCCGCGCTCAGGAAGTGCGGTCGCTGGTATCAACCCGTCGTCGCACCGGGGGGACGTATCGAATTGGCGGACCCTTGATGAAGTCCTCGGTCAGGCAAGCACGACAAACTCACCTCCCAGATGGTGGGGGCCGCACTCAGAACCGCAACGTTAACGGACAAGCCAGGCGATAGTTTTCGCCGCACAATCGAGCACAGATCGGAGGCAATCATGGAGATATACAGTCCTGCACAATTTGGAGCCAAGCACGGAGTATCAGCTAGTCGAATTCGCCAGTTACTTGCAGAGGAGCGCATTTTTCCCTACCAGAAGAGCGCGAGCGGACATTGGATTCTGTTCGCTAACAGCGTCATCGTCGCCCCGTATGACCGCCCACGCCGGAAGCTACGCGGAAGAAAAAGATCCTAACGTCCCCGCAACAGCTGACATACCGTCCAACCCTCTTCTTCTCGTAACGGTTGTCGTAACGCTCAGGAGACGATAGTCTTCTAGAGTAGGATTGTGACAAAAAAGACAAGAGAACCAAGACGAGGATTTGCGGAGCTTGGTGGCCGATGGCTAATAGCGGCTCAGATAGCTTCAGCAGTAGCTATTGTGCTAACGGTGGGGATATACGCCGCTAGCCTTCCGGTTTACTATCATCAACGCCTCATCCTCTCTGAGTCCGCGACGGGCGCTGATCCCGCTGCTGTGCGGGCCAGTTTGGCTGAAGCTAGCCTCTCTGTCGGCTTCTATGCGGCTTACGGTGTCATCACTGCGATGGTCTTCGCGGCCGTGTGCCTCGGGATCGGCGCTTTGATCTTCTGGCGACGGCCAGGCGATCCTATGGCGCTCTTGGTCGCGCTCACACTCGTGCTGATGATAGTAAATGGTTCGCCACCTGTCGGCGTGCTGGGTGCGACACACCCCCTCTTCGAGTTGGCAAACGATACCTTGTCCCTCTTGGGTGCGGCGTGTCTTTACTTGGTCTTCTACCTCTTCCCGGATGGGCACTTCGTGCCCCGCTGGACACGCTGGCTAGTGCTAACGTTGTTGGCGTTTGCGGTGCCGACGGCCTTCTTTCCTGGCTCTCTCCTCGATTGGGAAACGTGGCCCTCCTGGCTTGGCTTGCCCTTCTACTTCGGCTTGTTGGGCAGCGGCGTGGCGGCGCAGGTTTACCGCTACCGCCGAGTGTCTACGACATCGCAGCGGAGGCAGACTAAGTGGGTAGTCTTCGGGTTAACGGTGGCGCTACTAGGCTTTATCGGGACGATTCTGCTTGGGGAGCTCTTCTCATCGCAACTCAACCGGACCTGGCTGCTCGACGAAATACTGGACGATCTAGTTATAACCATCTTCTTGCTCTTGATCCCGGTGTTGGTAGGAGTGGCGATCCTGCGCTCGCGGCTGTTCGACATCGACGTCCTCATAAATCGCACCCTCGTCTACGGCACGCTGACAGTCTTGCTCGCAGGCGTCTACGAAGGCAGTATCGTGCTGCTTCAGGAAGTCTTCCGGACGGTCACGGGGCAGCAATCGGGGTTGGCGATCGTGGCCTCCACTCTCGTGATAGCCGCTCTGTTCACTCCCTTCAGGAGGCGTATCCAATCCTTCATCGATCGCCGCTTCTACCGAAGCAAGTACGACGCTCGGAAGACCCTCGAAGCCTTCTCGACCAGACTGCGCGACGAGACGGATCTGCAGACGCTCAATAACGACCTCGTGGGGGTGGTGAGGGAGACGATGCGGCCCGCCCACGTCTCGCTATGGTTGCGCGCAGATACGGCGTTGAGGGGTAAAGGCTCTGGCGGAAAGCCCTAGAAGATCACCTGCATAGCGCGTGGCATCCGTACAGTGAGCGGGTACCCCTTTGGTAATTCTTGGCGATGGAAAGGTGCAGCCATTACAACGCCTCTGCGAAACGGATGCTAACGACTCTGTAACCTCGCGTGTAGAATACACACAGGTAGCCGGTCGGGGAGGACACGATAGTGCCGGACACCAAGAGCCGAACCCGAACGCTTCAGGTAGAGGTCAGGGAGAACGTAGAGCCGGGGTCAGAGGTTCACACGGATGCTCTGACTTCGTACCGGGACTTCGACTCGGAGTATGTTCACGACGTTGTCGATCACGCTGAGACATACGTAAGGGGTCACGTCCATACCAACGGACTTGAGAACTTCTGGAGCCTCTTGAAGCGTGGGACAAAGCGTACTTACGTGTCGGTGGAGCCTTACCACCTCTTCAGGTACTTGGACGAGCAGGGTTTCAGGTTCGACGAGCGGGATGGTAAGGACGCAGATAGGTTCGCTGGGCGGCGCGCTGCCTGAAAGGAACTGGCTCGGAGCCAAGAATAGAGATAGGAATACGTATGAAAGCGATGGTATACACAAAGTACGGACCACCCGATGTTCTTGGGTTGATGGAGGTAGAAAAACCTGCTCCCAGGGACGATGAAATCCTGCTGAAGGTTCGTGCGGCTTCCGTCAACTCCGCCGACTGCCACCTCCTGCGAGGCAAGCCGTACATCGCCCGCCTGCAACTCGGGCTACGCAAACCGAAGGACAGGATTCTGGGTTGCGATGTGGCAGGGCAGGTCGAAGCGGTCGGCAAGAACGTCACGATGCTCCAGCCGGGTGATGAGGTGTTCGGGAGCCCGTTTATGCGCGGATATGGCGCGTTTGCTGAGTGTGTATGTGTCCCGGAAGATCGCTTAGCACCGAAACCGGCCACCCTCTCGTTCGAGCAGGCGGCGACCGTACCCCTGGCCGCCTCGACCGCCCTGCAAGGTCTGCGCGACCACGGAAGGATCGAGTCGGGGCACAAGGTTCTGATCATCGGAGCTTCGGGGGGCGTGGGGACCTTCGCCGTGCAGATCGCCAGGTCCTTCGACGCTGAGGTGACCGGCGTGTGCGGCACGAGGAACGTAGACATGGTCCGATCGCTCGGCGCGGACCACGTCATTGACTACACCCGAGAGGACTTCACCCAAAGTGGGCAGAAGTACAATCTCATCTTCGATCTTGTGGGGAACCGTTCGTTAGCAGACTGCCGGCGCGCATTGACCCCCAGGGGGACGCTCGTACTCATCGGGCACGATTTCGGAGAATCGGACGGTCGTTGGATCGGACCTGTGGTTCGCATGATCAAAGCGCTCGTGTTGTCACCGTTCGTGAGCCAGAAGATGGCTACCTTCACGGTGAAACCAAACAAGGAGGACCTACAGCTCCTGAAGCGGCTCATCGAGGCCGGCACGGTCACGCCGGTGATCGACAGAACGTACCCCCTGAGCGATACTCCTGAGGCCATCCGCTATCTCGAAGAGGGACACGCTCGAGGAAAGGTCGTCATCTGCGTGCCCGGGGAGGGAGCGTGATGATCGCACATGCGACCTTGCCGATCGAGAGCTCGTCGCGGTGGTCCACGATGGTCTCCCTATGGTTGCGCACAGATACAGCGTCGAAGGGAATAGGATTTGGCGGAAAGCCCTAGAGGATCACTCTCAGAGCGTGTGGCATCCGTGTGGTGACGGGTGCACCCCCTTGCGAATTCCTGACGATCGGCAGCATCTCCACTCACAAGCCCCCGTCGTAATCGTCACAGCGCTTGACCTTGACTTGAGTATATCTTGATGCTATCTTGATCTCGCCATGAGAGATGTGCCCCAGTTGAAGGCCGTGAGGGAAGAGCAAGGATGGAGTCAGAGAGATTTGGCTGCGAGGAGCGGCGTGGCCCAAAACACTATCAGCCAGCTCGAACGCGGCGAGAGGAAAGCGATGCCCTCTACGGTCCGCAAGCTGGCAGACGCGTTGGGGATTGATATTCCACTGCTCCTAGTTGACTCTGCGACAGCGGGAGAAGTCGATGGTCGAGTCGCTCGTCACCTCAGCCGCGAGAGGAACGAGCACAAACGTGCGGCAGCGAAGTACCAGGCGGAGCGAGAGTTTTTTGGGTTTGCAGAGAAGCCGGGGGATCAGTACGAAACCGGAGGATGGGCGGAAGCTTTCGTCTCGGGGAACCTTGTGGTTGTGGATGACACATTGCCCAAAGCGCACAGAGACGTCATCCGCGTCCATAGGGAGGGAGCGTTTCTCCGGTATGAGGTCGTTCCTAGCCTGCTTTCGTATCCCGAGGATCTCGTCGTGGCGAGGTCCCGGCTGGCATCGAGCGATCCGAAAGAAATCGTAGAAGCTGCTCAACTCGTCCTACGTAGGGCTAAGACGATCGTTGAAGAGTATGACAGTCACCTACAAAGTTTCTACCGCATTCCAGAACGTTATTTCGCAGATCCGCATGCAAGCAATCGGATATGGAAGCTTGAAGGAGCACTCTCAGATAAATGTGTAGCGGCAACAGAGGCGGTACAAAAATTGGTAGACCTCTACCAGGAGTGCCTCGACACGCTGGAGCGCCAGATCATCGAAATGCGAAAGGAGGGTGATGAACTAGAGGAATATGTAACAAGACTTTCTACTGGTAAAGGTGAGCGGGAGAGCTAAAGTTGGCGCTTCGGTCTCCCGCCACCACAACCACACCCTAACTAGAACGCGACAAACACGACCCAGGAGGTGCGTATTGTTCACTGAGGATAACGCAGACCATCGGTGGGATCAAAGCGATCCCTTCGGCAAGGATTTCTACCTCGTTCCCTATGCTGAAGAGACTTGGGCCCGGATCGAGCAGGTAGCCGAGGACAACCGGGACGCGCTTCGCCACTTCGTGGAATTGGCGATGTGGGAGGCTCTTGACAACCCTGATCTCCTCAAAATCTTGTCGTCCCTGCTGGGGCTTTGGGACGACATAGATCCTAGATGGCTGGCCGAAGCATCCTTTAGGAGCGTCAGCGACGTACGCGATCTTGTGGACACGCAGCTTGTGATGACCTTCAATTGCCTCGATTGCGGGTCAGAGTTGAAGCCCATGAACCGTCGGCATCTGTTGCGGATGCATGACAGCCTGAACGAACTTCGTAGGGACGAGAGCGGCGATCACCTCACCGACCTACTCTGCAAGACGTGCATCGCGCAGAGGGCCGAGCACGCCAAAGGGCAACGCCGCCTGGACGATCTTCGTCAGCAGGCCCTCATTGCCGAATATCGCGGGAGACCCTACGCGGAGCGCAGACAATCGAAGGAGTGGGCGATCCTCAAGAGGCAAGTGCATCGTCGGGACGGCTACCGTTGCCGATTGTGCAGTCGTGATGATGTTGAGCTACACGTCCACCACTGCACCTACGAGAACTACGCGCAAGAGAGGCTTGAGGATCTGATCACCCTGTGCAGCGTGTGTCACCACGACTTCCACTTCAGGTCGGAGGCGTCGTAGCTGGAGCCGATGCTGCAACCTACGGGCCGGGGCATAGCAACCCCGGTCCTGCATCTGAACGTCGGAGGATTACTTTTCTATACGACGTTGGGCGAATGTGCCTTCAACGATGCAGTAGCCAGTACAAGATGAGGCCACCGACAACGGTCTCCGAAACCCGTACCAAGTACCTGAGTCCGCTCTTGCCGACAACACTGATGGACGCATTGGAACGATATTGTTGAGCCTTGTCCGCTGCGAAGGTGAACACTTGGGACAACAACTCCTCGACATCTATAGGCTCTCCCGATTCCGTGGTCGTTTCCGGGATGAGCCATCCCCGTAGATCGGGATGGTAGTTGGACGGCGGAGCTTCGTCGTCTGGCGAAACCACGATGGGCCCGAAGGTCGTTGAGGAGTTCAAAATGGATTGTAGAGCGGGCGTGCGAAGGGAATACACGACTCGCAATCTCCAATCCGCGCTGTTGATAGAAGCGAAACTTTGCGCTTCGAGCGCCTGCGCCACCTGCCCAACGTAGCTGCTCAAGCCGAGATTCCCGAACATCTTGCCGTATCTGAGCACGTCGGATTGCATACGCGCATAGTAGTTCATGCCCGCGAGATCCCGACTCAATTCGGCGAGCTGGAACCCGGGGCGCATAGACTCAGGGACGATACGTTTCGCTAGGTCTGAGTAGTAGGCTGCTCTGTTCTCCGCGAACCCTGCCCCTCCAGCGGTGCGCGCCATGCCGAGCGCAAGATTCCTGGTGCTGTCGGAGTCACGAACGATCTCGTTGGTGCCACCGAAACTTCGGAGCATACGATCTACGCCGCTGATCTCGCGTGCCATCTTCCGGGGCTGCTGCGAGATGTCGTTCACCGAGTGGAAGAACGGAGATTTGCGGAGGACCTGCCCTGCATCCGAGGCTAGCCCGACCAATCTCGCATCAAATCCCACGTGGTCCTCCCTCTTTTCGGTTCTCCGAGAGCATTGTACTGGACGCTATCGAGTTTCTGGCAGAGAATTTCGCCTTATGGAGTCACCCTCATAGCGTGCGGCCTCCGTGCTATATGAGACCCCCGGTGTCTGGAAATTCTTGCATTCTATGCTAGAGCAGTCTGGCGTCCAGTTGGTACTAGCCCCCACGACGAAGCCCCTGAGAAGCCATCCTCGTGCGTCTCAGGGGCTCTACACTGCTGGCTCTGGGGCTAGGCCAGCAGCATATCCTCGTCGTGGTCGTACTTATCTTCGAGGGACGGAGAGATGCGCCCCGTCCTCATGGCCCACTCGCGGTAACCGATCCTACCCTCACCGAGGGTAGCAACACGAACGCCATCGGTGCAGAGACAGTAGGTCATGTCGTAGTGCAGCGTGTTGACCGTATCCTCGCCAGCAACGATACCCGTAGGCAGAGGTCGCCGGGCTCGCTGATGAAGGTGGTCTGAGCGTCCTCTGTTGCTAGAGACGATTCCGATAATAGCGGAGGAGGCGCATGTACTTCGTCCAGTTCCAGTAGCGGCCCGGATCGGTATGGCAACCGGTCCCGCCGCCCGAGTAGGGACAGCCTGGTACTTGATTATGGCCGATGATGTGATCGCGATCTATGGGAATCCTGTACTTCTTGCAGCACCACGCCGAAAGCCTCGCCGAAGCATGATACATTTCCTTGCTGAACGAGTCCGGGTTGTTTGCGTAACCTGCGTGCTCGATGCCGATGCTGTGCGTGTTGGTATCCCACCAACCGGCGTGCCAGGCGATGTCCTCGTCACTCACACACTGCGCCACCCCGCCCTTCCTGCTGACGACGTAATGCGCTGACGCTCCGGCCGCGCAGTTCCTGAACCAGCGTACGGTGGCGGAGTAGGGGCCCTCCGCGACGTGGATAACGATCTTGCGTATGTCGTAGGAGGCCTCCCGATTGGAGTTAGTGTAGTTGCACGAGGCGGCTGGATGCCATACGGCCCGCGGGTAGTTGCTGGCGACACTCTGGGCGGTGTATATCTGGGGCACTTCGACGTCTTGTGGCGAGAGCTCGAGGCGCTCTCCGGTCGAGATGGTCAGTGAAACCCCGACCTTCAGCACCCCGTAGACTTGGCTAGCGTACAGGTCCGTATCCGCGTACTGTGTGAGTGGCTCCTGCCAACCATCCAGGCTCTTCGGCTTGGTCTTCCCGACAAGGTCCGAAAGGACGGCCGCGCCACCCTCGATGTTGGCAAGGCGACCATTCTTGAGTCGAGCTTCGGAGAGACCGGTTAGCTTCGCCGCTTTACCCAGGGTGTTCCTGGAGGGGTTTTGGGTGAGCTGCATGATCCCGTAGTCCCCGCGGCCTTCAGGGTCCCCCTTCCGGTAGGCGCTGGCGGACGGCGGCGGCATCTCCCAGAGGGTGTTGTAGTAGCCCATTGCCAGGAGCAACTCGACCGGAACTCTGTACTTCTTGGCGGCCGTCTCGAACTGTGTCTCCAGGGAAGAGTCTGTCTGCGCCAGAACCCTACCGCCCGCCGTTCCGAGCAGGACAGCGCCTGCAAGTCCTGCCCCGCCCAACCTCAGGAAATCTCGGCGGTCCATGGGCGTAAGTCGATCCTCAGAATGCATATCCCCCTCCAGTGGCACCATCTCAGATGCGTAGCATGGTGACCATTAAACACGGTTTCAGATCCAGTCGCAAAGATCAGTAGAAGGTGCGCTTGAGTGCGCGGGCCTGTAACACGTTGTTTGCGGATGGTAATTAATCCAATCTGCTGGAAAAGGATTAGCCACGAGCACGGCGCCTGTTCACAGCCCATGCCACGATACCAACTCTGACCTGCTATGGCCGTAGTAAGGCTCCTGATGCCTTCTGGTGGTGCGTAGGGTGCACCATAACGAGTACATCCCCCGCTGATGGTAGCCGGAGGGCCATGGTATTAAACTATAGTATGCTAAACCATGAGTTCATCTACATCGTGGTCATGTCGATCTGCCAAGCTAGAGTTGAGTCTGCCTGTTCCCATAGCCCACTCCCCCAAATTGGCTAGTCATAAATCACTCATTTGGGCGATATCAGATTGTATCGTGTGCTCCATAATTATGGGTGTGAACGAGACGACGAGAAGGGAGGCGGCATGGACAACACGAACGGCACAGCCAGAACACTTACCTGCCCCTTCTGCTCGGAGGCCGAACTCCGCACCTTCGGCCGCAACTCCCTTCGCTGTGATGAGTGCATGGGCGTTCTCGGCGGGACACTCCTTGAGACGCTCAACGAGATAGTCGCACTTCCCGACGCGCCTGCTAGCCACGCCTGCGAGTGCGGTCACCCTGAGATGAGGCATCTTCCCGACGGTGTGTACCGATGTCCGGCCTGCGGAGCGGAAGTCACCCCCATCTCAGCCCCCGGTGCTTGAGAATTTTCGTTCCAAACGTTCGCAGCGGATAATTCAAATTCATGCATACCAC
>Ga0126307_10001733_pt1 | contig 14489 bp, 15 predicted proteins | sample Plot28_FD_89955 | JGI IMG/M metagenome (GOLD analysis project Ga0126307, IMG submission 89955) | Serpentine soil microbial communities from UC McLaughlin Reserve, CA, USA - Plot28 | ecosystem: Environmental > Terrestrial > Soil > Grasslands | place: USA: UC McLaughlin Reserve, Lake County...
CGAAGTTCGCCCGCTCGCTGGCGGAGCTGCGCGACATCGCGCTCGACCTGGATGGCCTGACCGTCTGGGCCTGCGCCGCGTCCGTCGACACGATGGGCATCGATGCCGCCGACCGCCTGGCGGGCGTCATGTCGACGCCGCGGTTTCTGCGCCAGACCGCCGCGGCGCGGCGCTTCATCCACGTATGAGGCGCTGGCTCCCGCTGCTGGCCGTGGCCCTGGCGGGCTGCGGCGGGTCACCTGGCGACCTGCTTTCGATCGAGGTCAGCGGCGGGCCCGCGAAGCGCGACCAGAACATCGTCGTCCGCAGCGACGGCCAGGCCCGCTGCAACGGCGGGCCGGCGCGCGACATCGGCAGCGATGCGCTGATCGACGCGCGCGAGATCGAGCGCGAGCTGGGCGACGACGCCGAGCGCGCCGCCGTCTACGAGAGCACGAGCGGCGACGCCACGAGCTATGTCGTGCGGCTCAAGAAGGGCACGGTGCGCTGGGACGACCGAGCGCGTGGGCTGCCGCCGGTGCTGGCCCGGGCGCAGCTGTTCGCGCTGCAGCAGGGGCGGGCGCTGTGCTGACCCGCGGCTAACGCAGCTTGCCGTTCGTGCGCGCGAGCTCGCCCGCGTGCTCGGACTGGTCGAGCTTGCGCAGCGTCGAGTCGAGCATCTGCTTGACCAGCTCGAGCCGCCGCGGCTCCGAGCGCTCCTCCAGCAGCTCCTGCTTGGGCGACGGCGCGAACTCGATCGTCGCGGCCATGCCGTACGAGTCGAGCGCCTCGAGCTCGGAGTCCTCGGGGCGGCGGTCGGTGACCCGCTCGACCAGCGCGGCGTAGCGCTCGCGGGCGGAGCTCAGCACGTCGGCCGGCGCCTCGGGCTCGTCGTCGTCCAGCAGCTCGATCGTGCCGGCCGGGTAGGGCAGGTCGGGGATCCGCTCGACCAGCCGGAACGGCCGCGTGCCCCGGACCAGGATGTTCATCCGGCCGTCGTCCATCTTCTCCAGCACCTGGTCGACCCGCCCCGCGCAGCCGACCTCGCTGAGCCCGTCGTCCGACAGCCAGACGATCCCGAACTCGCGCTCCTCCTCGAGGCACTCGCCGATCATCAGCTTGTAGCGCTCCTCGAAGATGTGCAGCGGGACGAGCTCGCTGGGGAGCATCACGATCCCGAGCGGGAACAGCGGAAACGAGTCGAGCTGCTCGCCCATCGTTCGCAGCGTAGCGCCGCCCCGGCCTCATCTCGACGCGGCGCCGTGTGCGTATCGGCAGCGATGACGGCACTGGTGTGGCTGCGGAGGGACCTGCGGATGCGCGATCACCCGGCGCTGTGCGCGGCGCTCGCCGAGCACGACGACGTCGTGACGGTCTTCTGCCTGGATGACCGTCTGCTGCGCGGCCGTCACGCCTCGGGGCCGCGTACGCAGTTCATGCTGGAGTGCCTGCACGACCTGGACGCGTCCCTGCGCGAGCGCGGCGGCGCTCTGGTGGTTCGCCGCGGTGCGCCGCAGCACGAGCTGCCGAAGCTCGCACGCGAGGCAGGAGCGGGTGCCGTCTACTTCACGGGTGACGTGTCTCCGTACGCGCGGCAGCGAGGCGAGCGAACCGGCGCCGTGCTGCGCGAGCACGGCATCGAGCTCCATGCCTGCCCGGGCCTGACCGTCGCCGACGACGTGACGTCGATCCTGACCGGCAAGGGTCAGCCGTACACGGTCTTCTCGCCGTTCCATCGCGCGTGGCAGAAGCAGCCTCGCCGCGAGCTGCTCCCGGCGCCCCGGCGCCTTTCCGCGACGAGCGTCGAGCCGGGCACGATCCCGTCGCTGGAACAGCTGGGACTCCGGCAAGAGGTCGAGGACCCGATGCGCGGCGGCGAGGCCGAGGCCCGCCGGCGGCTCGCCAACTTCCTGCGCGGGCCGATCGACTCGTACCGCGACCATCACGACATCCTCGGGCGCGACGGGAGCAGCCGGCTCTCGCCCTACCTGCACTTCGGCTGCGTGTCGCCGCGCGAGGTCGAGGAGCGTGCCGGCAACCCCGACTTCATCCGCCAGCTGGCCTGGCGCGACTTCTACCACCACGTCCTGTTCCACCACCCGCGGAACGCAACCGAGGAGTTCCAGCAGCGCTACCGGCGCGCGATCGACTGGGATCACGATCACGACGCGCTGCGGGCCTGGTGCGAGGGACGCACGGGCTATCCGCTGGTCGACGCGGGCATGCGACAGCTGCGGCGGGAGGGGTGGATGCACAACCGCGCGCGGCTCGTCGTCGGCTCGTTCCTGACCAAGGACCTGGGCATCGACTGGCGCCTGGGCGAGCGCTGGTTCATGCGCCTGCTGATTGACGGCGACGAGGCCAACAACAACGGCAACTGGCAGTGGATCGCCTCGGTGGGCGTCGACCCGCAGCCGCACTACCGCCGCATCTACAACCCCGCGCGGCACATGGAGCGCTTCGACCCGCGCGGCGCGTACGTGCGCCGCTACGTGCGGGAGCTACGGGCCGTTCCCGACGAATACCTGAGCGAGCCGTGGACGATGCCGGCCGACGTGCAGCGTCGTTGCGGCACGGTGATCGGCCGCGACTACCCCGGCCCGATCGTCGACCACAGGCAGGCGCGCGAGCGCGCGCTGGAGCGCTACCGCGCGGCGGCCGCGGGCTGACCGCGGCCGTTCAGGGCGGCGTCGCCCACCGGGGCTGCCGCCGACCGGCCGCTTGAGACGGGCGCGCGAGCCGATACGAGCAGGTTGTAGAAGATCGCCGGCGGAAGCCGAGGCTCGAGAACGCGCTCGTCCACCGTCTTCAGCGCCCGGTAGCCGTGGTAGGCGTACTGGAACCAGAGATGCGGCACCTGCTTGATCTCGGCGGTGGACTCGAGCGTGCGGTTGGCCCAGCCGAACCACCCCGCCACCAGCTCCTCGCCCGACACGCGCACGGCGTCGAAGCCGGCCCGGCGCGCGAACCCCCCGAGGTCGCCGGGCGTGAAGGCGTGCACGTCGACGACGTGCTCGAGCGCGTGCTCCTGCTGCTCGACCGGATCGTCGAAGTCGATTCGCCGGCCGGCACCGACGATCCGCCGCCAGGCCGGCGCGAAGGCGAGCGCCGCGCGCTTGGGCCACGCCGCCACCCGGTCGCCGTAGTGCGAGGGCTCCCCCGCGAAGGCCACGACACCGCCGGGCTTGAGCACGCGGCGGAACTCTCGGAAGGCCGCGTCCAGGTCGGGCAGATGGTGCAGCACGGCGTGCCCGAAGACCAGGTCGAACGAGTCGTCGGGGAAGGGGAGGCGCTCGGCTTCCGTGCGCGTCGCCTGGACGCGATCCGCAAGCCCGAGCTCCGCCGCGGAGGCCGAGAGCGCGTCGAGCATTCCCTGCGAGATGTCGGTTGCCACGGCTTCCTCGACGACACCCGCCTGCAGCAGGTTGAGCGAGAAGTAGCCGGTGCCCGCGCCGATCTCCAGTGCGCGCTCGTACCGCGCGAGCGGGGCGCCGAGCGCCTTCTGCAGTTTGCCGGTGACCTGCGCCTGGCCCTGCGGCTCGTAGGAGATCCCCCACTTGGCGTCGTAGTCGGCGGCCGCCACGTCGTGGTAGCGCGTGTTGACGTCCCTGATCGTGTCCGCGGAGGCTCCGGCCATGAGACGCGGGGACTATATAGTCGCCGTCCGTTTGCAGCCGGTCGCCGAGTACACACAGCGAGACCAGCCCGACGGCGTCCCTCCGCTCAGCCTCACGGGCGAGCGCACCCTTCCGGACGTACCCGAGGAGAACTACTGGTACCGCCGCCACCTGGTGGTCTATGAGTGGATCGCCGAGCGCGTTAAAGGGCTCGACGTCGTCGACATGGCCTGCGGCGAGGGCTACGGATCCGGGGTGCTGGCGCGCCGCGCGCACCGGGTGACCGGAGTCGACGCCAACCCCGACGCGCACGAGCACGCGCGCGCGAAGTACACGCGCCCCGGGCTGACGTTCGCGCGCGACCTGGTGCAGACCTGGTCGGAGCCCGTCGACGCCGTCGTGTTCCTGCAGACGATCGAGCACGTCGAGGATCCAGGCGCGATCCTCGAGCACTTCAAGAGCATCCTGAAGCCCGGCGGCACGGCGTTCGTGTCGACTCCCAACCTGCTGACGCTCGCGGGACCGGATCGGGAGAAGTCGGACAACCCGTGGCACGTCAAGGAGTACCGCGCCGAGGAGTTCCGCGAGCTGTGCGAGGCCACGTTCGACCGCGTCGACCTGCTCGGGCTGTTCCACGCGCGCAAGCTCGCGCTGCACCAGTGGGCGATCGAGAACGCGCGGTGGGACGACATCCACCCGCGGCTCGGCATCACCAAGCAGTTCTACGACTGGTTCGTGCCGGCGATCGCGGCCAGCGACTTCGCGCTGCGGCCGGGGCCGCTCGACCGCGCGCTCGACTTCCTGGCGATCCTGCGATGACCGCGCGCGGCTCCGACCGCGGTGCAGTAGCGCTCGTCCTGCACTCGCACATGCCGTACGTCGAGGGATTCGACACGTGGCCGTTCGGCGAGGAGTGGCTGTGGGAGGCCCTCGCCGGCGTCTACCTGCCGATCCTGGACGTGCTCGACGGCGCGCCCGTGACGGTCGGCCTGACGCCCGTCCTCTGCGACCAGTTCGCGACGCTCGAGGGCGAGGCGGGCGAGCGGTTCCGGGCGTTCCTGCGCGACATCCGCGCGCCGATCCACGTCGAGGACTCGGACGGCCTGGAGCGCACCGGCTATCCCGAGCTGGCCGCCGAGGTCCGTCGCGCCGCCGGGGACTACGTGGCCGCCGAGCGCAAGTTCGAGGAGGTCGGCGGCGCGCTCCTGCGCGCGTTCGCCGGGCTCGACGGCCCGGAGCTGTGGACGTCGACCGCCACCCACGCGGTGCTGCCGCTGCTGGCCACCGACGCCGGGCTGCGCCTGCAGGTCGGCGCCGGCGTCGCCTCGCACGAGGAGCGCTTCGGCAGCGACACCTGGCGAGGCGGCTTCTGGCTGCCCGAGTGCGCCTACGAACCGGGGCTGGAGCGGCATCTGGCCGGGCACGGCGTCGGGGCGTTCTGCATCGACCAGACCGACGTCTGGGGCCTCGGATCACTCGATCACCTGGAGCCCGTGCGCACGCCGGCGGGCCCGGTCGCGCTGCCGATCGACTGGCAGACCGTGCAGCTCGTCTGGAGCCCGACGGGCTATCCCAGCGACGGCCGCTACCGCGACTACCACGGCCGCACCACGCACGACCTGCGCCCCTGGAACATCGCCGGTGGCGCGTATTCCTTCGAGGAGGCCAGCGAGCTCGCTCGCGCGCACGCGCGCGAGTTCGTCGAACACTGCGCCGCGCGGCTCGACACCTACCGCGGCGAGCGCGGCCGCCCCGGCGTGCTCACCTGCGCGATCGACACCGAGCTGCTCGGCCACTGGTGGTACGAGGGGCTGACCTGGTTGCGCGAGGTGGTCGACGAGGCGGCGCGCCGTGACGTGCCGCTCATGCGTGCCTCCGACGCGCTCGCCGCGCTCGAGCCGGTCGAGCGCGACCTGCACGCGTCGACCTGGGGCCGGCCGAAGGACATGACGACGTGGGATTCGCCGCTGGTGGCGGACTTCGCCTGGACCGCCCGCGCCGCTGAGCTCCGCACTCTGCGCGAATTCGCGGCCGCCGACAGCGGCAATGGCCACGGCCCGGCCTTCGAGCGCGCGGCGCGCGAGCTGCTCGCGCTGCAGGCCAGCGACTGGGCCTTTCAGGTCACCCACGACCTGGCGGGCGACTACCCGTCGCGGCGCGTTGCCGCGCACGCCGAAGCGCTGGACGCTGCGCTCGCTGCTCTGACAGACTCCGCGCCCGTGCCGGACCCGACGGTCCGGAATCTGGCTCCGGGCCTCGACCTCTCACCACTTCTTTCGCCCTGAAGATGGCCGACAACCGCGTCCTGATCCTGTCCTGGGAGTACCCGCCGCTGATCGAGGGCGGCCTGGCCAGGCACGTGCGCAAGCTGGCCGAGACCCTGGTCAAGCAGGGCACCGAGGTGCACGTGCTGACGCGCGGCCTCGACCACTCCGCCGAGGAGGAGGTGGAGGGCGTGATCGTCCACCGCGTGGCGGAGCCGACCCGCCCGCGCGACCTCGACCAGTTCGTCGCCTGGGTCGAGCACATGAACTCCGACATGCTGGCCGCGGGCGTCGAGCTGGGCGATCGTTTCGACTTCGACGTGGTGCACGGCCACGACTGGCTGGTGGCCAGCGCCGGCGACCACCTGGCCCGCCGCTTCCGCTGCCCGCTGGTCGTGACGATCCACGCGACCGAGTACGGCCGTCATCAGGGCTGGGTCGACAAGCACCCCCAGTCGCACATCCATGGCATCGAGAAGTGGATGGCCAACCGCGCGGACCGCGTCATCACCTGCTCCGCCTACATGCGCGAGCACGTCTCCGACATCTACGGGCTGGAGGAGAGCCAGGTCGCGGTCATCCCGAACGGCATCGATCCCTCGGAGCTCGTGCCGGTCGACGACCTCGACACTCTGCGCGGGCGATTCGCCCAGCCCGACGAGAAGCTCGTGCTGCTGGTCGGCCGGCTGGTCTACGAGAAGGGCTTCCAGCTCGCGCTCGAGGCGTTGCCCGGGCTGATCGAGCGGCTGGGCAACGTGCGCTTCCTGGTCGCGGGCTCGGGCACCGCCGAGCAGGAGCTGCGCCAGCAGGCGACCGAGCTCGGGCTGGACGCGCACGGGACGTTCATGGGCTGGATCGGCGACGACGTGCTGCACTCGCTCTACCGGATCGCCGACCTGACCGTGGTCCCGTCAATCTACGAGCCGTTCGGGCTGGTCGCGCTGGAGGCCATGGCGTCGGGCTGCCCGTGCCTGGTGGCCGATACCGGCGGGCTGCGGGAGGTCGTCCCGAGCGACGGCACCGTCGGCCTGCGCTTCCGCTCGCGCGACCCGCGGTCGCTGGGGCAGATGGCCGAGCGCCTGCTGACCGACGACGCCCTGCGCGACCGCCTGGTCGCCGAGGCGTCAGAGCACGTCCTGACCTTCGACTGGGGCGACGTTGCCCGTCAGGTCGGCGGCGTCTACGACGAGCTGGTCAGCGGCACGCGCCACACGGCCGGCGCCGCCGGCCCGCGTGGCTGACCTGCGCGCGGCGCTCGCCCATCGCGTTCGCCGGGGCGCCGCGACCGCGCGCGACGCGGTCGACCTGATCACCCGCAGGGGGTCGCACGAGCTGCGCCCGCCGCGCCGCCTGCTGGGCGGCGACTACGACTACTTCGAGCGGGTGGGGGAGGAGTACCTGGCCCACTTCGTGGAGCTCGGCGGGCTGAAGCCGGACGACCGCGTGCTCGACGTCGGCTGCGGGCCGGGCCGCATGGCCGTGCCGCTGATGCGCCACCTGAGCGCGGCCGGGTCCTACGAGGGCTTCGACATCGTCCCGCGCGAGGTCGAGTGGTGCTGGCGGACGATCACACCGCGGCGGCCGAGCTTCCGTTTCCAGGTCGCCCGCGTGCGCAACTCGCGCTACAACCCCGACGGCGAGACGCCCGCGAGCGAGTACCGCTTCCCGTTCCCCGACGAGTCGTTCGACTTCGCCTTCGCGACCAGCGTGCTGACGCACCTGCGCGAGCCCGAGGCCGCCAACTACCTGCGCGAGATCGGCCGCGTGCTGCGGCCGGGCGGGCGCTGCCTGGTCACGTTCTTCCTGTGGAACACGGAGGCGCGGCGTCAGGTGGCGGCGGGCGCGTCGCACTACTCGTTCGCCTTCGAGGACGCGCACGCTCGGTACGAGGATGCGGAGTCGCCCGAGGCCGCGGTCGCCTACGACGAGTCCTGGGTGCACGACCGCTTCTTCGCCTCCGGGCTCGGCATCGAGCAGCTGCGCTACGGCCAGTGGTGCGGGCGCGAGCCCGCGCTGACCTGGCAGGACGTGATCGTGGGCGGCCGGCCGGGTAGTTCTGGCGGCGCGCCGCGCGCCAGCTAGCCGCGTCGCCGCCCGGCGCGGCGGTCGAACCACTCGCCGAGACCGCCGACGACGCCCTGCGCCAGGCCATGTGCTGCGCGCCCCACGGGCGAGTTATGCAGCGGCTCGACGGCATAGTCGGGCGACTGACCCAGATCGACCGCGGCCGCGCGCACGCCCTGCTCGACCTCGAGCATCGTCGCCTCCCAGGTGTGGCAGAAGTCGACAAGGTCCGCGTTGCCGTTGGCCTCGGAGACGCTTGCCAGGTACCCGAGCAGCGTGACGACGTGCTGCACGTCGACGACCGCGAAGCGCAGCGCCTGGTTGCGCTCGAGGAACCGCTCGCCCACGCCGTTGCGAGCGCGTGCCGCGTTGGCTCCGACGCCTTGCGCGGCGGGGAAGCCGTACAGCCCGTAGCGCTCGGTGTGCGTGCGCAGGTCGTCGAGCAGCCGCCGCGCGACAGCCGCCCCTTCGTGAAGGGCGTCCACGTCGAGCTTCTGCGCCAGGGCGCGGTAGTGCGTGACGACCTGGCGCGTCGCGGCGTAGAGCTCGCGAAAGCCGCGGTTCTGCGCGGGATGCAGTTCGTCGAGCGAGGGACTCACGTCACTCGAACCTCATCTGCTTCGGCTCGTCGCGCATGCGGATCACACGGGCCGGCACGCCCGCGACGACGGAGTTCGCGGGGACGTCGCGCGTGACCACCGAGTTCGTCCCGATGATCGCGTTGTCGCCGACGGTCACCCCGCGGAGTATGCAGGCGCCGTAGCCGATCCACACGTTGTGGCCCACGCGCACGTCGCGCTTGTAGATCCCCTGCAGCCGGATCGGCCGCTCGACCTCGACGACGCCGTGGTCGAAGTCGATCAGCATTACGCGGTCGGCGATCACGCACTCGCGACCGATCGACACGTGCTGGAAGGCGGAGATCGTGCACTCCTGCCCGAGGACCGTCTTGGCGCCGATCTCGACGACGCCCTCGTGGCAGCGGATCTTCGTGCCGTGGCCGAGCCACGACCAGCGGCCCAGGCGGATCTCCGCCTTCCTGCCGATCTGGAGCGCGACCTTCGGGCCGATGAACGCCAGACCGTCGAGCTTGAGCCGCCGGCCCGTGGGCGTCAGGAAGCGCCGCCGCAGCAGCCGGACGACCAGCCGCGCGTACTTCGGGTTCAGCATGTCGTGCCGGCGCATGAAGCGCAGAAGCGTCAGCAGGCCGCCGCGCAGGGGGACGGGGGCACGGCGGACAGCGTCGGGGGCGCCGGTGGGAGGCGGGCCCGCGAGCGCCTCGGTCTCGTAGGGCGCGCCGGTCGTCATGTGGCCGCCCATGTTATTTCGACGCGCTCCATAGGATCCCGGGCGCAATGGCCGCCCCGGGACGAACCGCCGCCGATCTGGCCGAGCGCCTGCTGGCCGGCGAGAAGCGCGCGCTGGCGCGGGCGATCTCGCTGGTGGAGGACGACGACCCGGAGGGCTGGGCGCTCGTCCGCGAGGTCTACCCCAAGACCGGGCGCGCGCATGTGATCGGCCTGACGGGCCCGCCCGGCGTGGGCAAGTCGACCCTGATCGGCGCGATGACCAAGCACGCGCGTGAGCGCGAGAAGCAGGTCGCGGTGCTCTCGATCGACCCGTCGTCGCCGTTCACCCAGGGCGCGCTGCTGGGCGATCGGATCCGCCTGACCGACCACTTCCTCGACCCGGGGGTCTTCATCCGGTCGATGGCCAGCCGCGGGTCGCTCGGCGGGCTGTCCGAGGCCACGCTGCAGGCGGCGCTCCTGATGGACGCGTCGGGCAAGGACGTGGTGCTGCTCGAGACGGTCGGCGTGGGCCAGGCCGAGGTCGACATCATCGACCACGCCGACACCGTGATCCTGGCGCTCATGCCCGGCTCGGGCGACTCGATCCAGGCGCTCAAGGCCGGCGTGATGGAGATCCCCGACATCATCGTCGTCAACAAGTCCGACCACCCGCTCACCGACACGATGGTGCGCGAGATCCGCGGCGTCCTGTCGCTCGGGCCGAAGACCTCGTGGCGCGTGCCGATCGTGAAGACGGAAGCGGTGCGCGGCGAGGGCATCGACGAGCTGGTCGAGACGATCGAGAAGCACCGCACGCACATCGAGGAGGAGGGGACGCTCGAGGAGCGCCGCGCCCGGAACCTGATGAACGAGGTCATGGAGCTGGCCGCCGTGCGCCTGCGCCGCAAGCTGGAGGACTCGCTGCGCGAGGACGCGTCGGTCCAGGAGATGCTGCAGGAGGTCGTGCAGCGGCGGCTCGACCCCGCCAGCGCCGCGTCGAAGCTGCTCGAGCGCGAGCTGTAGGCGATGGCTCAGACGAGGCAACGCCCGATGCGCGGCTGGGAGCTGACTCTCGAGCGTTTCGCCGCCTCGCGCGCCGGCGGCTGGTACTTCATCAACGTCGCGAACAAGATCGACAAGCACCTGGTCCCGGCCACGCGCGGGAAGCTCTCGACCGCGGTGGGGCAGCAGGTGCTGGTGGTGGAGACGATCGGCGCGAAGAGCGGGCAGGCGCGGCGCATCCCGCTGGTCTACGTGAGCGAGGGTGACGCCATCGTCCTGATCGCCTCGAAGGGCGGGGCGCCGAAGCATCCGGCCTGGTACCACAACCTCAAGGCCCACCCGGAGGTGCAGGTGTGGGCCAAGGGCCGCAGCGGGCGCTACCGGGCGCGTGAGGCCGAGGGCGAGGAGCGCGAACGCCTGTGGGCCAAGGCCGTCGACTACTACGCCGGCTACGACACCTACCAGGCGCGCACGGGAGGGCGACGCATTCCGGTGATGGTTCTGGAGCCGGTCAGCGGCTGACCACCGTGTCGCCGTAGCGCGGCGCAAACAGCGCGTGGTAGCCGCCGGTGTGCCAGAAGACTGCGGGGCCGTTGTGGTCGGCCGCCACGAGCGCGGCAAGCGCCTTGCCGGAGTAGACCGGGTCGCAGACGATGCCCTCCGTGCGGGCGAGCAGCCGGATCGCCTCGATCCCCTCAGGGGTGGGGATCGCGTAGCCGTCGCCCAGGAAGCTCATGTCGATCTCTGGCGGCGGTATCTCGACTGTCGCCCCGATCAACTCCGCGGCGGCACCCGCGAGGCCGCGGATGTATCCCGGCACGTCCGGGACCACGTCGGGCGCGACGCCGATCGCCCGCAGCTCCGGGCCCTCTCCGCTGATCGCGCGGCCGAGCAACATTCCGGCATGGGTACCCCCGGATGACGACGCATAGAAGACGGTGGCCGCCTCAACCTCGGCGTGGCGCATCTGCTCCCGCAGCTCGTGCCACGCCTGCACGAACCCGCAGGCGCCGAGCGGCGATGACGCGCCGGCGGGCAGCGTGTACGGCGTGGCGCCGCCGACGCGCAGGTCGTCGCTGATCCGTTGCGACTCCTCCCACAGCTCGGCCCAGCTGACGTCGCCCGCGAAGTGCACCTCGGCGCCGAACAGCTGGTCGAGAAGCAGGTTGCCGGCCGGCGGCGCATCGGCCGATTCGCCGCTCAGCACCAGCACGCAGCGCAGGCCGAGCTCGGCGCAGGCCGCGGCGGTCGCGCGCGCGGCGTTCGACTGCTCCGCGCCGATGATCACGATCGCGTCGGCATCCTGCGCGATCGCCTCGGGGAGGACGTACTCGAGCTTGCGCACCTTGTTGCCCGCCAAGCCGATCGAGCCAACGTCGTCGCGCTTGATCCAGACATCCGAGCCGATCGCCTCGCTGAAGCGGGCGAGCCCGTGGAAGGGAGTGGGGAACGTCGCGAGATTTAGCCGGGCCAGGTCGTTCATCGCGCCGCCGCCACGATCGCGGCCGCCCGCGCGTGGCGCCTCGCGCTCGTCGCGGAGACCGCGCCGCCCGCGAGCTCGACCACGAACGCGGTGCCGCCGCCCACGACGTTGTTCTGCCACGACGCCGCGGTGCCGGTCAGGCCGCGGCCGCGGCAGCTCGTGCCCATGCCGGCCAGCCGCGCGTAGCGGCGTGGGATCGCGGTGGACGACCCGCCGCCGCAGGCCAGCACCGCGTCCCAGGGCTGGTGGTACCAGATCGTGGCGGCCGGGCGCAGGTCGGTGGCCAGCCGCTCGATCGCCTGCGACTCGGGCTCGGACAGCGGCTTGGGGCCGCCCCAGTAGCGCGACCCGCGGCGCCCGTTCGCGCGCCAGCGGTAGGGGAAGTTGCGGTTCAGGTCGACGCCGCGCGCGTTCTGGCGCGTGCCGCGGCGCAGCCCGTCCGGGTTGAACGAGTCGACGACCCACAGGTCGACACCGCGCGGCTCCCCGCGACGCCGCAGGGCCCGCGTGACGGCCAGGCCGCCGCGCTCGTCGCCGTGGATCGACCCGACCACCAGCACCTTGCGCTCAGCGGCCGGGTCACCGAGCCGCGAAGCGACGATCGCGCGGCCCTCGGCGGAGCGGCCGACCTCGACGCGCTCGGCGAGCGCGGGCGACGGCAGCGCCGCCGCCAGGGCCATCGTTGCTGTCGCGACCGCGCAGCGCACGGCCACAACCTATGTCAGCGGCGCACCGTGACGGGCGCCGTGTCGGTCGCCCGCTGGCCGCCACCGGTCACGACCAGCTCGAGCTTGTAGCGGCCGGGCTTGAGCGCCTTCCCGCGCACCTTCTTCGGGATCCGCAGCCGCAGCGTGCCGCGCCCGGGCTTGTGCACCGCCGCGCTCTTGCGGACGACCCGCGTACGCCCCTTCGTGAGCGTCGCCTGCGCGTCGCCCACGCCCGTCGCGGCAAAGCGCACCTCGAGCGTCTTGCCGCGCTTCGCGCTCAGGCGGTTCGACGCGAGCACCGCGATCAGCGGCGCGTCGGCACCCGCAAGTCCCGCGGCGCCGGGCGTTCCGGGCAGCCCCGGCGGGCCTTGCGCGCCCTGTGGGCCCTGCGGCGGGGCGACCAGGATCACGGCCTCGACCGTCTCGCTCTGGCCGCGGCCGTCGCCGGCGCGGAACGTGAACGAGTCGACGCCGCTGAATCCACCGGTCGGCGTGTAGGTCACACGTCCGCCCGCCTGATCGATCGCACCGAGCGACCCGTTCGCCGGCGGACGCCCGAGCTCGATGAACAGCGGGTCGCCCTCGGCGTCGGAGCAGGCCAGCGGCACCGCGACCGCCTGGCCGGGCTGAGTCGAGCGGGTGACCGGCGTACAGGTAGGGGCCGACTCGTGCCGGAGCGTCGCCAGGGAGTCGGAGTCGCTCGCGGCAACGAAGACGAACCGACCGCCGAACGTCTCAACACCATCGGCTCCGGCCAGACCGGAGCCCGCGGCGCCGCAGCCCACCGCGATCGGCGTCTGCTCGATGCAACCGAACACGTTCAGGTTCGAGTCGATGCCGACGACCGCGTCGCCGGCGCTCACGGCGATCTCGCCGTTGCTGAGCGCCGCGGCGTCCCCGGGTGCGGACAGCACGGGGGTGACCTTCTGGCAACCCGCGGCCGCCGCTCCGACGCAGCCCGCCGGCGTCAGTGTGCCGTTCGCACCCCTGTCGAAGGCGTTTACCGCGTCGTCGTCCCCGCCCGCCGCGTATACGCGCGTGCCGTCGGGGCTGACGGTCGGGTTGCCGAACGGCCGGTCCAGGCCTTGAGCTGCCTGTTCACAACCACGGTCCTGGGGCGCATCCTCGATGCAGCCCCGCGGGGTCAGGGCGCCGCCCGCAGCCCGGTCGAACCGGACGAGCGCGTCGTCGACCGTCGAAGTGACGTAGACGCTGGCGTTGTCGGGACTGACCACTACGGCATTGGCGCCGTCGAGGCCCTGCGCCTCGTTCGCATCCGTGCCGCACGGGTTGCCCAGGCTTACGTCGTCGAAGCAGCCGGCGTCGGTGAGCGCCCCGCCGGGCCCGCGGGTGAACATCGTGATCGCGTCGTCGTCGTTGGACAGCGCGTAGAGGCTCTCGCCGTTCGGGCTCAGCGCTATCCCCTCGAGCTCCTCGAGGGTCGGCGAAGTCGCCGCGCACGTCGCCGCGCTCCCGTTGTCCTTGACGCACCCCGCAGGCGTGAGCACGCCGGAGATCGTGTTGCGGGTGAAGATGACCACGGCCTCGTCGGTGCGGCCCCCGACGTACACGTTCAGGCCGTCGGAGCTGATGACGACACGGTCCGCGCCGTCGAGGCCGGGGGTGGACGACGCGCAGCCTTTGTCGATCGGCGGGGCTTCGATGCAGCCGTTCGGTGTCAGGAGGCCCGTGGTGGTGTTGCGCGTGAAGCGAGCGATTGCGTCATCCGTCCCTCCGGTCGCATAGACGTGCTTGCCGTCGGGGCTCACCGCGACGTCGTTGGCTCCGTCGAGGCCGTCGGAGGTCTTCCCGCAGCCGACGTCGAGGGGCAGGTCCTCCACGCACTCCGAGAACGTGAACGAGGTCGAGGCCGCGGAGACGGCGGGCGCCGTCGCGGCCAACGTCGTCAGGGCGCCGGCGAGGACCAGCAGTGAGGTGCGCATGGCATCAGCACACCGCACGCGCGGCACCCTGTCGTCGGGGTGCGAACCCTGATCTTTTGGGCACTCAGCTCACGCAGGCGTCGCGGAGCGCTCGCGACGCAGCAGCCGCCGCCACACGCGCGCGTCCACGAAGAACGCGGC
>Ga0126307_10001734_pt1 | contig 14488 bp, 13 predicted proteins | sample Plot28_FD_89955 | JGI IMG/M metagenome (GOLD analysis project Ga0126307, IMG submission 89955) | Serpentine soil microbial communities from UC McLaughlin Reserve, CA, USA - Plot28 | ecosystem: Environmental > Terrestrial > Soil > Grasslands | place: USA: UC McLaughlin Reserve, Lake County...
CCGGTGACGAAGCCGACGCTCGCCTGCGCGGGCAGGCCCAGCACCTCGCGGAGCCAGCGCCCCGCAACCTCCTCGGCGACCGATAGCGACGGGGAGACCGCATAGCCGCCGCCGTTCTGGTCCCATGTCGAGGTGAGCCAGTCCGCGGCCAGCGCGACCGGCAGCGAGCCACCGATCACGTAGCCGAAGTACCGCGGCCCGGCTGAGGCGACGAGGCCCGGGTCGACGTCGCGAACGAGCTCGGCGATGACGGTGCGCGGGTCCTCGCCGGCGTTGCTGAGCTCGTGGTCGAGCCGTGCGCGCAGCTCGTCTAGCGACGCTCGCTCACCGACGGGCCGCTCGGGCAGCGTGTCGACGAACTCGCGCGCCAGGCGGGCCGCGTCGTCCAGCACGTCGTACCGCGGGTCCATCGGGCGACCCTAACGGCGGGCCGGAATTAGCTCAACGCGCCGGGCAGTTGGCGCCCATGTTGATCGAGACCATCTTGCGGTGGACGCGGCGGCTGCCCCGCTCGCGGACGTCGATCCGGACGCAGGTCGGGCGGGTAACGACCAGGCCCCCGCTGTAGAACGAGTTGCGGTGTGGGCAGGCGCGGATGCGGACGATGTCGCTCCTGGCGTGGCTGCCGTTCGGCCCGCGGCCGTAGACGAAGTCGGCGGCGGCGCGGTAGGCGGGCGCGACCGACAGTGTCGCGACCGTGCCGCGCCGGGCGTACATCGGGTTCTTCGCGTAGTTGGTGCCGTCGCGGTCGTCGCGGAGCCACTCCATGTTCCGCCACTCCGCGTACCCGGCCCAGTTGCCGAGGAACGTGAGCGGGCCGAAGCGCTCGCGGGCGGCGGAGACGTCGCGCTGCGGCGGCGAGTCGGCGCAGCGGGCGTAGGCGACGGTGGGCGCCTCGCCGGCGCTGGCGGACGGCACCGCGGCGAGCGCGGTCACGAATGCCGCCAGGACGACGAGCGGGCGCGTCATCTCGCTTGTTCGAACGCGCTGCGCCCGGCGGAAGTTGCGGGGCGTCAGTCGGCCGCCGGCATCGGCGCGGCAGCCTCGGTATCCAGCGATCCGTCGTGACGCAGCCGCAAGCCGTGCGGGAGCTGGTCCAGCAGGCGCGGCGTCCACCACGCGGCCCGCCCGAGCAGGCGCAGGACCGCCGGCAGCAGCAGCAGGCGAACGAGCAGCGTGTCGAGCAGCACCGCCACGCCCAGGATCACGCCCATTTCCTTCGGCGCTATCGGTCCCGACAGGGCGAAGGTGAAGAACACGACGACCATCACCACGCCCGCCGCGTTGATCACCCTGCCCGAGCCCGCGAGCCCCTCGACGAGCGCGGATCGGGGGTCGCCGGTGCGGTCGAGCTCGGCCCTGATCGAACTCAGCAGGAACACGCTGTAGTCCATCGCGAGCGCGAAGATCAGGGCGAAGAAGAAGATCGGCGCCCACGCGTCCACGAAGCCCTGCGACGAGAAGCCGAGCAGTGCTTCGCCATGGCCGTCCTGGAAGATCAGCTTCGCCACGCCGAACGCCGCCGCCGTGGCGAGCAGGTTCATCAGAACGGCCGCCGCGGCCGCGACCGGTGCGCGGACGACGAGCACCAGCAGCGCAAAGCCCACAGCGACCACCAGGCCGTACACGAGCGGGAGCTTGTCGGCGAGAGCGCGCTCGAGGTCGCGGGCCTCGGCGGTCGCGCCGCCGACGCGCGCGCCATCCGGCAGCCGTGCACGCACGCTGTCGACGAAGTCGCTGTCCCCTGAGACTGGACGCACTCGAGTCAGCGCGAGGCTGCCCCGCCGCTCCGTCGGCGTCACGGCGGCCACGCCCGGCGTCCGGCGCAGCGCCGCGCGGACGCGCCCGGACGCGCTCGCCGGCGCGACGATCTGGAGCTCGGCGGGGGCGCCTTCGCCGAAGGCCTCGGCGAGACGCTCGGACCCCACGCGCGCGCTCGCGTCGGCAGGCAGGACGCTGGTCGTGGGCATCGCCGTGTGCAAGCCGAGCGCTGGGGCGGCGAGTGCGACGAGCACGGCGAGCGCGATCCCCCCGGTCACGACCGGACGACGCCAGATCAGCCGTCCCCAGCGCGCAAACGCCTCGCTGCGGTGCTGCACCGCACCCGCCCAGGGCAGCGCGAACCGGTCGATGCGGGCGCCCAGGCGCGCCAGCACCGCGGGCAGGAGCGTCAGCGACGCGGCGAGCACGAATCCCACGGCGAGCAGGATCCCCAGCGCGCTCGTGCGGAACGGCTGACTCGGCACGACCATGACGGCCGCGAGCGCCGCCATCACGGCCACGCCGCTGAGAAGTACCGCCCTGCCGGCGCTGTCCATCGTCTCGGCGACGGCCTCATCCGGCGGCAGGCCCGTGCGCAGAGCGGCACGGAAACGAACCACGACGAAGAGCGCGTAGTCGATTCCCACGGCGAGCGCGAACATCAGCGCGAAGTTCATCGCCCAGATCGTGATGTCGGTGAACTGCGCGCCGATCCAAAGCGCCCCGGCCGTGGCCACCAGCCCGAGGATCGCGAGGAGCAGCGGGATCCCGGCCGCGGCGAGCGAGCCGAAGGCGACGGCGAGCACGGCCAGCGTGATCGGCCAGGAGATCACCTCGGAGCGCAGCATGGCGGCCTTGTTCTCCTCGTTGAATTCCGACCACACCCCCGCGGACCCAGTGAGCGATACCTCGATTCCTGGTCCCGCCGCCGCCTCGAGGCGATCGCGCAGGCGACTCGCGGCGCGCACCATGTCGGCGCTGCCGGCAGCCGCCCCGCCGCGCACTACGGCCACTCGGCCGTTCGACCCACCGCCCCCGGACGACCGCACCGCCCCGACTGCCGGGTCGCGCCGCAGCAAGCCGGTCACGCGCGCTGTCGTCGCGCGGAAGACCGGGCTCGCGCTGTCGTGCGTCCGCGAGCTGACCACCACGACGAGCGCATAGCTGCCCTGGCCGTCGAAGTGTCGATCGGTCAGACGGCGGGCCTCCACCGACTCCGAGCCATCGGCCTGCCAGCCGCCCCCGGACAACGCGTGCTCGGCACGCGGAGCGAGTACGCCGAGGCCAACGGCGACCACGACCCAGGCGAGCACGACCCTGCGGCGGTGGGTGGCCGCCCAGCGGCCGAGGCGGCCTAGCCGGCCGACCGGTCGCAGCTGGGTAGTGCGGGATGAGGTGTCGCGCTCGGGCATGGCGCCAACGTAGGAGCCGACCCGCAGCCCGGCATGGGGCACTCGCCCCAACTTCGCGCGGTCAGTCGACGAGCCCGTGACGCATCGCGTAGAGCGACGCCTCTGCGCGGGTGGAGACGCCGAGCTTGAGGTAGATGTGCTCGATGTGGTTGCGCGCAGTCTTGTCGGCGATCACGAGCTGCCGCGCAACGTCACGACTGGACGCGCCACGGGCGACGAGCAGCAGGACCTCGAGCTCGCGTGCGGTGAGCCCGGCGGGGCGGGCGCGCTCGCGAGCGCCAGGGCGAGCGTGGCCCGCGGCGGTCAGGACGTCCTCCGCAGCGCCGGCGTCGATCCGTCCGGTTCGGACCTCGGCGCGCAGCTCGGCTGCCGCCTTGTCCGCTGCGAGCGCGTCGCGGTGCGGGCGCGCCTCGGTCAACGCGTGGTACACGTCCGCCGCGGCCAACATCCGCGCGGCGGGTGAGAGGGCAGAGCCGGGCAGCGAGCGGTGATAGCCCGAGCCGTCCAGGCGCTCGTGGTGGCTGGCGGCGATCGCCCCGAGGCAGGCCAGCGCCTCCGGGCGCGCGAGCATGCGCTCGGTGTAGTAGGGATGCAGCCGCACCCGCTCGCGCTCGGCGTCGGTCAGCTGGCTGGGCTTGTCCCAGATGGTGTTCGGCACGCCGGTCCGCCCGAGGTCGTGCACGAGCGCAGCGCGCCGCAGCTCCGTCGCCGCATCGCCGGGCAGGCCGGCCTCATGCGCGGCCGCCGCGGCGAGCCGTGCGACTCCGCGTGAGTGGCCGGTGAACCAGGGCGACTTGAGGTCGGCGAAGTCGGCGACTGCCTCGAGCGCGGCATCGAGCTGGTCGCCCGCGAGCGGCTTGGCCAGCCCCGGCTCCGCCGCTATCACCGCATCCCAACTCGACGCTTCGGCCAGCCCGTCCAGCAACTCGCGGGCGCAGTCGGTGAACGCTTCCACCAGACGCGGATCGAACTGCCCGCCCGCGCGATCGCGCGCGACGGCGACCGCAGCGTCGACACCAGCGCCGCGGTGGTGGACCTCGGCGATCGACGCGACGTGCACGAGCCTGATCGCCAGCGGCAATTCCTCCCCACGCGTACCGCCGGGGATTCCGGCCCCGTCCCAGCGAGAGAAGACATGCAGCAACGGCTCCTGCACCTCGGGGCCGAGTCCCAGTCGCTGCGCGATCGCCGCCGCGACCTGGCAGTGCGCGGTCATCGCCTCCGCAGCATCGCGCCCGCCGGTCGCCACCAGCGCCGCGGCCATCCCCGCGCGCCGCAGCGGCGGGCGCCCCGTGCCGACCCGACGTACCAGGAAGCCGACCATCGGCAGGCCGGCGAGATCAACTCGATGAGCGTCCGCGCGCAGGGCGAGATCGTCGCCGAACCGGTGCGCCAGCTCGTGCGAGTCGGCCGTGCAGCCCACCCAGGCCAGCATCGCCACGTAGTACACGGCGGCCCGGTCCGCGTCGTCGACACCGACCCGCTCCGCGAGTCCCAAAGCGATCCGGCACTGACGCAACACATGCTCCTGCGGCAACCCCAGACCGAGATCGGTCGCCAGCGACCAAGCGGCGACCAACTCGGCCAGGCGCAAGCGCATCAAGCCCACACTAACCGCGGCGCGAGAGCAGGTCTTCCGAATGGGCCGGGTAGGGCTCGAACCTACGACCTACGGATTATGAGTCCAGCCACCCGGTTTCGGCCGACTTCGGTTGCGCTGGCAAAAGCCGCTTCGGAACCGGCGATCCGCGGCTTGGCCGGACCGGAGTCCAGGACCGCCGAGAAGCACCGATGCTGACCCCATGCTGACCCCGACCGCACCTGGCGCTGTCGCCTTCACGCGGAGGAGCGCTCCGGCTTGGCGACCCCGGAGTGTCGACATCAGGCGAAAGCAGCAGCTACGGCCTACCCTCGGCCCGGTGGACCACCCGTCCGATGAGGTCGTCGACCGTGTTCGGCAGGTGCTGGAGCACGCCGCCGCCGCACCGATAGCTCATGCCCGCGCTCAGGACTCGATACAGCGCGTGTCAGATGTATATGGCGAAGCGACCTATGACTGCCCCGTCGTGGTCCTCACGCCAGTTGATCCTGCGGCGGCGCGTGTCGTGGTCGAGTTGCAGAGCGATGACCTCTGGTGGATGAACGCCAACGACGGCCCCGGAACCGAGCTACCCGTCAGCCTGGAACGTGACCGCTACGCGCTTCTCGCTTCGCTGGTGCGCGCTGTCGTCACTGGGCGCTACCGCCACGGCCCTTGCACGCAAGAGATACGACGGCACTTCCGCTCGTCCAGGCAGTTGCATGGATGGTCGGAGACGTTCGACACCGACGAGGGGCCGTTTACGTCGCGCCACTTCGGGCGCGAGGTACCGTCACGCGAGCGCCGATTCCGCGCGTACTAGCCGCTACCGCTTCGAGGCAGAAGCAGCGGCCCGATTTGGCCGGTCGGCGCGGCGGGTCGCTCCGCTTCGAGGGTGCGGCCCTCGACGGTGGTACCTCTCGTCCATGTGGACCGTCGTGCTCCTGTCGCGACGAACCCGGAGGAATGCCGGCGCGAGGTGAGGTCAGCTTCTGATCCGGTCCGTCTCGTACGCCCACATGGCGATCTCGACGCGGTTCCGTGCGCCGAGCTTGGCCATCAGGCTGGCGAGGTGGGTCTTGGCGGTGCTGAGGCTGATGTGAAGCTCGTCGGCGATCTCGGCGTTGGTGCGGCCGCGCGCCACGGTGACCAGGACCTCCTCCTCGCGCGCCGTCAGGGGCTCGCGGGGCTGCGCGGGTGGCGCCTCGGCGAGGTTCTCGGCGAACGCGGCGAGCAGCCGCACAGTGACGCTCGGGGCGATGAGCGCGTCGCCGGCGGCGGCAGAGCGGATCGCTTGGACCAACAGCTCGGGTCCTGCGTCCTTGAGCAGGAAGCCCCGCGCGCCTGCCCGCAGGGCGGCGTGCACGTGCTCGTCGAGGTCGAACGTGGTGATGACGACGACGGCGACCGGGTCGGCGACGTCGGATCCGGCGAGCTGCCGGGTGGCTTCGATGCCGTCCATGCCCGGCATCCGGATGTCGAGCAGGCAGACGTCGGGGCGGAGCGCACGCGCGAGGGCCACCGCCTCGTGGCCGTTCGCCGCCACGCCGATCACCTCGATGCCGGGCTGGGCGTCGAGGATCATCTGGAGGCCGGTGCGGACGAGATCCTGATCGTCGGCCACGATCACGCGGACGGTCATGCGGCCGTGCCATCTCGCGGCAGCACCGCGCGGACGGCCCAGCCGCCGGCGGGGTCCGGCCCCGCCTCGAGCGCGCCGCCGAGGAGCGCGGCTCGCTCCGTCATGCCCACGAGCCCGTATCCCTGCGCCGAGCCGGCGCCGCCGAAGGCGACGGCGGCTCCATCGTCGCGAACGGTGACGCGCACGCAGCCGTTCTCACCGGCGACCGAGACGGCGATGCGCGTGGCGGTGCGCGCGTGTCGCACCGCGTTGGTGATCGACTCCTGGACGAGGCGGTAGATCGCGGCTTCCACCGTGGGCCGCAGGTCCTCGAGGTCACCGGACAGCTCGACGTCGACACGCGGCCCCTCTCCGGCGAGCAGGGCGAGCCGCTCGATGTCGGCCAGACCCCGCTGGGGAAGGAGGTTCGGTGCCTCGCCTGGGCGGCGGAGCGCTCCCACCATGCTGCGCATCTCGGTGAGCGTGCGCGAGGCGGCCTCCTCGATGACCGCGAGCGCATCGACGGCGGCGGCCGGCCGGGATGCGGCAAGGGTGCGCCCCGCCTGGGCCTGGATGGCGATGGCAGAGACGTGGTGGGCGACGGTGTCGTGCAGGCCGCGGGCCAGCTCCTCGCGCTCGCGGAGCCTGACCTGGTCGAGCTCGCGCAGGCGGGAGCCGGTGCGGTAGCGGACCGAGGCCCCGAGCACCGCCGGGAACAGCAGGACCACCATGCCGCCGATCGCGTCGACGACGCCGGTGAAGTCGGCGGCGATGCACACCGCGCCGACGACGACGATGATCGCCAGCCCGATGACGGCCTCGCGCCCCGCCGCCCACCGGAGCAGCGAGTACGGGACGAGCAGCACCGCCGCGGCGGAGTAGAGCCCGACCGGTTCGGCGGCGCCGAGGAGCCATGCCATCGCGCCGGCCCCGATGACGCCGAAGGCGCCGGCGACGACGGGCAACGGGCTCGTCCGGCGCCACAGCAGCAGGACGATCGCCGCAACGGTGATCACCAGCTCGAACGGCCGCCACGTCACGTCCTCGCGCAAGATGCTCTCGAGGACGGCCGCCGGCGCCAGGACGCCGACGAGCGCCCAGTCGCGCCACACCCGCCGGGGCGGGTCCGGAACCCGCGGTTCGGCCCAGAGCGAGCCGATGGCGCTTCCCTTCACGAGCTCCACGGTAAAGCGCGCGAGCTCGCCGCGCCATCGGCCGGAAGGACGACCTTTCGATCGGCCGGACGGCCACTGCAGAAGTGACCGTTGTGCCGATGTGCCGGGCGGCTGTCGCCGTCACGCTGGATCGCACGCCGTGGCCACTCCACAGCGGTCCAAATCGCAACGCTTGAGCCGGAGGCACCACGATGTCGCACGCCCTGTACCGCCTGGGTCGCTTTGCCGCCCGTCGACCCTGGAGGGTCATCGGAGCCTGGCTCTGCGTCGCCGCGCTCGTCATCGCCGCGTCGGGGGCCTTCGGACGGGAGCTCGAGGACTCGGTCGAGGTCCCGGGACTCGACTCCCAGCGGGCCGGCGAGGTCCTCAGCGGGGCCGGTTCTGGACGGGCCGGGCTGACCGCGCAACTCGTCCTGACGCCGCGAGACGACGCCGCCACCTTCCGCGACTCGGCCGAGGCGCGCGCAGCGTTGTCCGAGCTCCGGGCCGAAGCCGCCTCCCTGCCCAGCGTGATCGGCGCGGGCGCGAGCGACACGACGACCTCGCCCGACGGGCGCGTCGCGCTCGTCCGCCTGCGGTATCCGGTGATCGAGGAGCTCGACGCGAGTGACCTCGAAGCCCTGAAGTCATTCGGCAGCGAGGCCGCCGCGACGGACTCGCCGCTCCGGATCGAGATGGGCGGCGATCTGTTCTTCGCCTTCGAGGAGCCGGAGATGGGGCCCGGCGAGCTGATCGGGCTGGTCGCGGCGGTCGTCATCCTGCTCGTCGCGTTCGGTTCGCTCATCGCCATGGGCCTGCCGATCGGCATGGCCGTCTTGGGTCTCGCCCTCGGCATCAGCTCGATGTCGCTGCTCACCTACCTGATCGCGGTGCCCAGCTGGGTGCCGCAGCTGGGCAGCATGATCGGCCTCGGCGTCGGGATCGACTACGCGTTGTTCATCGTCACCCGGCACCGCGAGCACCTGGGCCTGGGGATGAGCGTCGAGGAATCGGCGGGTCGCGCCGTCGCCACCGCCGGCCAGGCGGTGATCTTCGCCGGTGGCACCGTCGTCATCGCCATCCTCGGCCTCTCGGTCGCTGGCATTCCGTTCCTCACCGCGGCCGGCGTGGCCATTGCGGTGATGGTCCTGATCGTGGTGGCCGCCTCGGTCACCCTGCTCCCCGCGCTGCTCGGTCTCGGCGGGCCCCGGATCAACGGTCTCCGCAGGCGGCGGCGCCGCCGGACCGCCGCGCGCGCCACGGTGAGCCCGCGCTGGACGCGGTGGGGCCAGGCCGTGTCGAGGAACGCGTGGGCCTCGGTCGTCGGCGTCGCGATGCTGCTCCTGGCGCTGACCGCGCCGGTGCTCGACCTCCAGCTGGGCTTCCCGGACGAGGGCACCCTGCCCGAGACGCGGACCGAGCGCCGGGCCTACGACCTGGTGGCCGACGGATTCGGGCCTGGCAGCAACGGCCCGCTGGTGATCGCGGTCGCCACCGCAAAGGACCCCGGCGTGGTCGACCCGCTCGTCCGCGCCATCGCGGCCGATGCGGGGGTCGCCCGGGTGGCTCCTCCCGAGATCGACGCCGAGGCCGGCGTGGCGGCGCTCCTGGCGTTCCCGACGACCTCACCGCAGGACGAGGCGACGAGCGAGACGATCGAGCGTCTCCGAAATGAGGTGCTCCCGTCGGTCCTCGCCGGGTCGCCCGCCCGGGCCCACGTCGGCGGCCAGACGGCGACCTGGGTCGACCTCGGCGACCGGGTCACCGACCGGCTGCCGCTGTTCGTCGCCGCGGTCGTCCTGCTGTCGTTCCTGCTGCTCACGGTGGTCTTCCGCTCGCTGCTCGTGCCGCTCAAGGCCGCAGTGATGAACCTGCTGAGCATCGGTGCCGCCTACGGGGTGCTGGTCATGGTCTTCCAGTGGGGATGGGGCGCCGGCCTGATCGGGCTGGAGACGACCGTGCCCGTCATCCCCTTCATCCCCATCTTCATGTTCGCGATCCTGTTCGGGCTGTCGATGGACTACGAGGTCTTCCTGTTGTCCCGCGTGCGTGAGCACTACCTGATGACAGGCGACAACGACGCGTCCGTGATCCACGGTCTGGCGACCACTGCCCGGGTGATCACCTCGGCCGCCCTGATCATGATCCTGCTGTTCCTCGGCTTCGTCGTGAGCGACGACCCCTCGACCAAGATGTTCGGCCTCGGCCTCGCGACCGCCATCGCGGTGGACGCATCGATCGTGCGAATGCTGCTGGTGCCGGCGACGATGAAGCTGCTCGGCGACGCCAACTGGTGGATCCCCGGCTGGCTCGACCGTCGACTGCCGACGATCGACACGGAGGGCGAGGCAGGCCTGCCGGAACCCGAGGTGGGAGCCGATCTTGACCCCGCGCCGATCGAAGACGATCGCAAGCCACCGCTCGTCCCCGCCGGCTGAGGGGGCATGCGCCGCGCCAGGTGCTCGAAGGCACCCACGTTCGCATTACCTCGTAGCTCCCAGGCGGCATGCAGACGTAGCTCTCGCTTCCGCCCGAGCTCGCTAGATGCTGGCGGTCGCCGGCGGACCGGGCGGACGCCGCTTGTGCCCCGGAGCAGCACTCGGTGAGCAGGCCGGTGCAGAGCCCCCTCAATGCGCCGCAGGGTCTGGCAGACTCCGGCCTTGCTCGTTCTCCTCGCCCGGCGCCTGTTCTTCGCGGTCGTGGCGCTCGTCGCGGTGGCGGTGATCGACTACGCCATGTTCGACTTCCCCGACGGGCTCGAGCGCGTCTTCTTCCACCTCGATTTCGGCGTCGCCTGCTCGTACCCCGGCTGTCCGCGGATCACGTCGCTGTGGGGGCGCATGTGGCACGTCGACGTCTACCTGCTGCTCGGCGGTCTTGGGCTCGGCGTTACGGCGGGCTTCACCGCCGGGGTGTTCTGTGCGACCCGCCCGCGCTCGCTCGCCACGCGCGCGCTCGAGATGATCGGCCTGATCTCCTACTCGCTGCCGGTGTATCTGTTCGGCTTCGGCCTGGTGATGCTGTTCGACCCGAGCTTCGGCCTGCTGCCGTCGCAGGTGCTCTTTCACCCCGAGGACTACGCGGAGCCGATCGAGAACCCGTGACGGTTCTTCGAGACGATGCTCGTGCCGTGGATCCTGGTCGCCGCGCCGTTCGGCGCGATGGTGATGCGGTTCGTCCAGGCGGCGATCCTCGAGGAGATCGACAGCGATTACGTGCGCACGGCCGTGGCCAAGGGGCTATCGCGGCGAGACGTGATCCGCCGGCACGCAGCCCGCCGAGTCGCGTCACGGTGGCCTCGTTGGTCGGCGTGTCGGTGCCGACGTTCGTGACCAACATGATCCTGGTGGAGTTCGTCTTTTACATCCCCGGCTTCTTCGGCCTGTCGAGGCGCGCTTTCGGCCAGGCGGAGTCAGCGCTGTCACGCCTTGAACCACTCGGCTTGATCGACATCCCGATGGTGCAAGGGCTCGCACTTTGGGCGGCGGTGCTGACCGTGCTCGTCAGCGCGTTGGCAGACGTCGTGCTCGTCAGGCTCGACCCGCGGGTGCACTCGACCGGACGACCTGTCGGTTAGGCGCCGGAACCACGACCCGTCGGGCACCCGCGGCCGCGCGTCACCTCACAGCCGGGCGCCCCCACTGCCTGGCCTCCACGGCCGCCTCCTTCAGCGGTGCCGCTCCGACTGGAAGCGGCGTGCAGGCGCGGGCTACAGCCAGTGCTTCGATGGGGCCACTGCGGCCACGATGTTGTACGTCGACAGCCGACTCACGGGAGACTGACGCGATGCGAAAACTGACCTTTGGCATGAACGTGAGCCTGGACGGCTACATCGCCGCGCCCGGCGACGACCTCGGCTGGAGCGCGCCGAGCGACGAGCTGTTCCAGTGGTGGTCCGACCGGGTGGGGGCGACGGGCATTGCGCTGTACGGGCGCAAGCTCTGGGAGGGGATGAGCTCCCACTGGCCGACCGTCGACCAGCAGCCTGGCGCCACACCGGCGCAGATCGAGTTCGCCCGCCGCTGGCGGGACATGCCGAAGGTCGTGTTCTCCTCGACGACCCGCGCGGTCGACTGGAACACCCGCCTGGTCACCGGCGACGCGGTCACCGAGATCACCCGGCTCAAGGCCGAGGAGGGCGGTCCCATGGACATCGCCGGCGCCACACTCGCCGCGGCGGCCATGCGGGCCGGTCTGATCGACGAGTACGCGATCGTCACCCACCCGGTCCTGGTGGGCGGCGGCACACCGTTCTTCACGGCCCTGGACACCTGGGTGAAACTGACCCTGGTCGAGACCCGGACGTTTCCCGACGGCGTGCTCCTGACCAGGTACGAGACCAGGCGCTGAGCGCCCGACGTCGGATCAGCGCTGGCTACGAGCCACCGAAGGTGGTCGCTCGGCGACGACCCACGGAAGCGCCGCTTGGCCGGACGCGTTGCGTCCCGTGCATAGGCACGATAAGGGGGCGCATCAGCCCGCCAACCGAAAGGCAGAAGCGCCCGTCCGCGGCCGGCCGAAGGGGCAGGGGACGCTGCTTCGAGGCAGGTGCAGCAGCGCTGGAGCAGCGTTCGGCACTGTCGCGTTGGACGAGAACCGACACTGGCCCGGTCGCTGCGTCCGGCCTCTCGTCATACGTTCCGGGAAGCTGGGGGACCATCTCCCGGCTGTCGTTTACGTGTACACGTTCGTGCTACGCTCTGTGCATGGCTCGCAAGCCCCATGACGTGCTCGCGACGCGCGAGGCGCGCGCGCAATTGCCCGCATTGCTCGAGCGATTCCGTCAGGCCGGCGCGGACGCCGAGCCGGTCGTGATCGGCGCGCGTCGGCGCCCCGAAGCCGTCGTGCTCTCCTACGAGCGCTACCTCCAGCTCGCCGGCGGCCGCGAGCGCGTCGCCGCCGCACTGGAACAACAGGCCCGCGATGCCGGCGAGGCGCTCGATGCCGACGCCGCGCTCGAGTTGGCCGACCAGGAGCTCCACGCGGTGCGCCGCGCCAAGCGCCGATAGCGCTGGGTGCGGGCCGTCCTCGACCCCAACGTGCTGGTCTCGGCCGCGATCGCGCCGACTGGGCCACCCCGGCAGATCGTCGCCGCGTGGGTCGACGAGCGGTTCGAGCTGATCTCCAGCTCTGCGCTGCTTGACGAGCTTGCCGGGGTGCTCGCGCGGCCGAAGTTCCGCCGTTTCATCAGCGCCGAGCTCGCCGGCGAGTTCATCGCCGGGCTCGCCCAGGACGCGACGATCGTCGACGATCCGCGCGACCCTCCCGCGGCCTCACCGGACCCCGACGACGACTACCTGATCGCGCTCGCGCGCGTCTCCGGCGCTGACTACCTCGTCTCCGGCGACCGCCACCTGCTCGACCTCGAAAAGGCCGACCCGCCGGTGCTCACGCCACGCCAGTTCCTCGACCTGCTGAATACGTGAATAGGGCGCGCAGGCGCCGCTCGAGACCGGGCGGCGAGCCCTGAGAGCGAGTCTCCGACTCTCGTCATGCTGACAAAATGCTGACCCCACGAGCCTCGCGATCGCCACCAACACCGCACGCGCTCTACAGAGCCCGAACCTGCGACCTGCGGATTCCCCGTACGGGCGGGCGGTAAGCCGACCCAGCAGCCCTGAGCTTCGCCTGAAACTAGCTGATTTGCAGGGCTTTCAGTGGGCCGGGCAGGACTCGAACCTGCGACCTACGGATTATGAGTCCGCTGCTCTGACCAACTGAGCTACCGGCCCTGACCCGCGGAACGCTAGCCGCTCGGTCAGGCGCTGCCCAAGCGCGCGACGCGCAGTTCGCGCGAGCCGCGCGGCGTCGGCACGCTCACCACGTCGCCCACCCGCTTGCCGATGAGCGCTCGACCGACCGGCGAGTCGGCGGACAGGAGGCCCTTCCCCACGTCGGCCTCGGCCTCGCCGACCAACGTGTACTCGGCGGGGCGGCCGGTGGACTCGTCCACCACCTCGACCGTCGACCCGAAGGCGACCGCGCCGTCGGCGCCCGCGTCGGTGTCGACGACCACCGCGTTGTCCAGCCGCTCGCGCAGCACGGTGATCCGCCGCTCGAGCAGCGCCAGCGAGTTCTTCGCGTCGTGGTACTCGGCGTTCTCCTTCAGGTCGCCCCACTCGCGGGCGATGCGGATCCGCTCGGCGCCCTCGCGGCGGCCGGTGGTCTCGAGCTCCTCTACCTCCGCGCGAAGGCGCTCGAGCCCCTCGCGCGAGATGGAGTTCGGGTCGACCTCGCTCACTTCGCCTCCTCAGCTGCCTTCACGGCCTCGTCCAGCTCGTGCCCGGAGTACGCGCCCTCGATGCGTGCGGCCACCTTGCCGTTGCGGTCGATGGCGAACGCCCACGGCTCGGTCGGCAGCTTGTACGCCGCGACCTGCGGGCGGAACCCCTTCTCGAGCTCGTTCTCGTTGTAGATCTCCATGTGGATGAACGCGGTGTCGCCCTTGTGCGTCGCCTTGGTCTGCTCGGCGATGTCCACCACCGGGCCGCAGACGCGCGACTGGCACAGCGCGGGCGTCGCGAACAGAAGCAGGACCGGGCGCTTGCCCACGACCTCCGCCAGGTTGTCCTCGTGCATCGTGCCGGGCGGCACCCGGGTGTCGATCTTCTTCGCGTCGCCTCCCACCGACTCCACCGTAGGCGTGTCGATCCTCGGCGCCCGCTCGCCCACGGCCGGCACGGGGTCGTCCTCGGTCACCTGAGCCGGGTGAGGATCGGTGGCGATCAGGCGCCCGTCGCGCTTCACGACGCCCATCACCTCGTAGTTGCCCGCCTTCTTCAGCGGGACGCGGGCGACGTAGATCGACCTGGCGGTGTCGGGGTCGTTCTGCACGGTCTGGGACTGGTAGGGCGCCGCGACCGTCAGCGACTCGGCGGTCGCGTAGTACGGGCCGGCCGCGGGGCCGCCGCCGGACGGCGCGATGTAGAGGGCGGCCTCGTCGGCGGACAGCTGCTTGCGC
>Ga0126307_10001735_pt1 | contig 14484 bp, 17 predicted proteins | sample Plot28_FD_89955 | JGI IMG/M metagenome (GOLD analysis project Ga0126307, IMG submission 89955) | Serpentine soil microbial communities from UC McLaughlin Reserve, CA, USA - Plot28 | ecosystem: Environmental > Terrestrial > Soil > Grasslands | place: USA: UC McLaughlin Reserve, Lake County...
GCGCTTCGTCGCGCCCGCACGGGGCTTCAGGATCCGAACCGGCCGATCGGCTCCTTCATCTTCCTCGGACCGACCGGCGTGGGGAAGACCGAGCTCGCCCGCGCGCTCGCCGAGTTCATGTTCGACGACGACAGGGCGCTCGTCCGCCTCGACATGTCGGAGTACCAGGAGCGGCACACGGTCTCGCGACTCGTCGGCGCTCCGCCGGGCTACGTCGGTTACGACGAGGGCGGCCAGCTGACCGAGGCGGTGCGTCGACGGCCGTACTCAGTCGTCCTCCTCGACGAGATCGAGAAGGCGCACGCGGAGGTCTTCGACGTGCTCCTCCAGATCCTCGACGACGGCCGCCTGACCGACGGCCAGGGCCGCACGGTCGACTTCCGCAACACCGTGATCATCATGACCTCCAACATCCGCTCGGCCGAGGCGCTCTCCGAGTACTTCAGGCCGGAGTTCCTGAATCGGGTGGACGAGGTCGTCGAGTTCGAGCCGCTCACCCGCGAGCAGCTCGCGGAGATCGTCGAGCTCCAGCTCGAACGGCTGCACGCTCGGCTCGCGGACCGCGGCATCCACCTGGAACTGACTGAGAGCGCCAAGGAGACGCTCGCCGACGCAGGCTGGGACCCGACCTACGGCGCGCGGCCGCTCAAACGCGCGCTCCAGCGGATGGTCGAGAATCCGCTCGCGATGCGACTCCTCGAAGGCGTCTTTGCCGACGGCGACCGCATTCGCGTGGACGTGCAGAACGGCGAACTCGTCTTCGAGAAGGTCGGCGCGGCCGAGCCGGCGCGCGCATGAAGGAGCTGCTCGCGTTTCTGGGAGTCTCGGCGCTCGTGATCGTCACGCCTGGCCAGGACACGGCGCTCACTATCCGCAGCACTTTGCTGGGCGGCCGGCGTGCCGGCGTGCTCACCGCGCTTGGCGTCTCGACCGGGCAAGCCGTGTGGACGCTCGCCGCGAGCGCAGGCATCACGGCGATCCTGCTCGCTTCCGAGCCGGCCTTCCTCGCAGTCAAGCTGGCTGGGGCGATCTACCTCGTCTTCCTCGGCGGGCAGATGCTCGTCCACGCGCTGCGTCGCTCGAGAGCCCAGATCGACATGGCCAGGCCCACGGGTTGGCTCCCGCTCGCCAAGGCGTACCGTCAGGGCGTCGTCTCGAACCTCGGCAACCCGAAGATGGCCGTCTTCTTCACGAGCCTCCTGCCGCAGTTCGCGCCCGAGTCGGGGCCGCGCTTCGTCACTTTCATGGCTTTTGGCCTCTGCTTCGGTGCAATGACCGCCGGATGGCTCACCGCATACGCTTTCGCGGTTGCCCGTGCGAAGACCGCCTTCGAGAGGCCGCGCATTCGCCGTGTGATGGACGGGCTGACAGGCGCGGTGTTGGTCGCCCTCGGCCTGCGGCTCGCGTCAGAGCAGCGCTAGAGCAGCTTCTCGAGCAGACGCTCAGCTCGTCGTCCACGTACGGGCCGTAGCGCGGGATCTCCTCGAACCCAGAAAAGCGGTAGAGCCCGAGCGCTTGGTGCTGGTGGACGTCGGTCTCGAGCCGCACACGGCGATATCCCAAGGAGCGGGCCTCGTCCTCGAGCGCGCCGAGCATCCGGCGCGAGAAGCCTGCGCCTCGCAGCTCCGGCATGACGTACATGCGCCTGATCTCGGCCGTCTCTTTGTCGAAGCGGCACACGCCGCCGCAGGACACGTCCTGGCCGTCCACAGAGCCGATGAGGAATGCGCCGTCCGGCAATTCGAAGTCCGACGCGGGCGGCTTGCTTCCGGATCCGGGACGGCCGTTTGCTCCAAGAGCTCTGCCGCGAGCGGGTCGGTCAGCACCTTCGCTGTCGCTGCCGTAGGTCTCGCGCCGGATCTCGATCCGGCGAGGGTACCGTTCCGCCTTCCATGACCGTCGATCGCCCGCTCAAGCTCGGAGAGCTCCTCGCAGAGACCGTCCGTCTCTACGGGGCGCGGCTTTGGGCGGCGGCAGGCATCGGCGCTTTCCTGGGCGGGGCCGTCCTCGCGGCCGGCATCCTCGGCGAGCTCGTCCTCGTCATCGCGGTGATCGCGCCCGCGTTCACCGTGTGCTACGCAGTCGCCGCCCGCATTGCGCTCGGTGACCCAGCCGCCGAGGCCTGGGCCCAGGTCGGCCTGCGGGCTCCGGTCCTCGCCCCGCTCATGATCATCGTCTCGCTCCCGTTCGTGCTCGGGATCGTGGATGCTCTCATCCTCTTCTTCTCGGTGGCGTGGCTCGCGTTCGTCGGCCTCGCGATTCCGGTGGCGATGATCGAGCGTGCTCCCGAGGGCACGTCCTGGTTCGGCCAGATCGGCTTCGCGCTCACGCGCGCGACCGACCTTGCCCGGCCGGAGTTCCTGCACGTGCTCGGCGTCAGCGCAGCGCTCACTGTTATCTACGCGCTCTTCGGCCCGTTCCTGGGGATCCTCCTGACGGGCTTCGCGGACAACGGGAGCCTCGCGGCGCGTGTGATGGCGAACGGCGTCCTCGGCCCCTTCTTCTTCCTCGGGCTCAGCCTGCTGTACTTCGAGCAGAGGTCGCGGGCGTTATCCTCGCCGCAGCCGAAGACCTAGGAGGACGGATGCCGAAGTACCTGATGCTGTCGCAGCTCAGTGAGCAGGGCCTGCAGACGCTGCGTGCCAACCCGGAGCGGGTGCGCGAGGTGAACAAGGACGTCGAGGAGCTCGGGGTCAAGGTGCTCCACCAGTGGTTCGTCCTCGGGCCGCACGACTTCGTGAACATCGTCGAGGCGCCCGACGCCTCCGTGATCGCAAAGGTCTCCGTCGCGCTCGGCGCGCGGGGCAGCGTGCACACCCAGTCCTACGAGATGCTCGAGGTCGACGACCTGCTGAACCTCCTCGCGGAGTAGTGGCCGACCCGCCGCGGCTGCCCGACTGGCTCGTCGCTGAGGTGGCCGGCTGGCCGCAGGACGCCTTCGGCGCCCATCAGACTAGGCTCCTTCTCCGTGACGGCACGGTCATCGCGCCGGTGGCGATCCTCCCGAGCGGCGACATCGTCGGCTGGGGCCAGGCCGGCGAGGCGCAGTTCGACTCCGACGACATCGTCGCCATCGAACGAATCGACGAGTAGCTCCTTGGCCGCTAGATCAGCTTCGAGTAGGCGGCCGCTACCTCGGCCGCCAGCGCAGCGTTCTCGACGATCAGCTTCTTGTTCACCTCGATCGTGCGGCCGTCGCTCTTCTCGTGGAGGTACGAGAGGACGAACGGTGTCACCGCCTGCCCGCGGATCCCGCGCGCGGCGGCTTCCTGGATCCCCTCTTCGATGAGCGGCTCCACGTCGAGGCTCTCGTCCGGCGGCCGGGCGAGCACGATCCCGGAATGGCGGCCGAGGCGCCAGTGGAACTGCGCCACCTGAGCAGCCTCGTCGACGCTCTGCACCCGCTGGGAGACGGGCGGGCCGCCCTCGGACTTGTAGAAGAGCGGCATCTCGTCTGTGCGCCAGCCGAGCACGGGCACGCCGAGGGTCTCGAGCACCTCGGCCGTCGCATCAACGTCGAGGATCGACTTGGCGCCCGACGCGACGACGAGCGCCTCGGTCCGCCCCAGCTCGCCGAGGTCGGCGGAGATGTCCAGCGAGTGCTCCCAGCCGCGGTGGACTCCGCCGATCCCGCCGGTGCCCATGAAACCGATGCCCGCCGCGCGGCAGACGGCAAGGGTGGCCCCGACCGTGGTCGCCCCGAGCTCCTTCGCCATCGCGCAGGCGGCTAGGTCTCGCGGGCCGACCTTGCGCGCCTCCGGCGAGGTGGCGAAACGCTCCAGCTCCCCGGCTTCGAGGCCGACGCAGATCCGCCCGTCGACGACACCGATCGTCGCCGGCACCGCCCAGGCCATGCGCACGCGCCGCTCCGCCTCCGCGGCTACCTCGGCTCCGACTCCGCCCGGGAAGCCGTGCGCGACGAGCGTCGTCTCGAGCGCGACGACGGGCCGCCGCGACTCGAGGGCCGCGCGCACTTCGGGATGCGTGCGGAGGAGGTCGGTCACTGGGGAAACGCCCCCATGGTTGCCACACAGCGCGCCGCCGCGTCGAGCCCCAGGTCCGGGCCGCCCAGGAGGAAGCCCGCGGCGAGCGCGTCTCCGGCTCCTGTCGTATCCACGACGTCGGCCGGCCTCGCCTCGTGCTCGGCGCCTGCGACGACGATGCCGCGCGCGCCCCGCTTCACCACCAGCGTCTCCGTTTCGATCTCGCCGACGAGCTCGACCTCCTCCTCGTTTGCGAAGACGATCTCGGGGCGGATGTGCCCGAGAAGCTCTCGGAAGTCGTCGACGCCGGCCGCCTCGATCGCGGCGCTCGAGGAGAGGTCGACGCTCACGCGCGGCGCGAGCGCGGCCGCGGCCAGAGAGGCCTCTCTGATCGGCGGGCGCGCGAGGCAGTAGCCGGCGATGTGGAGCCATTCGCAGCCTTCGAGCCAGGACGGGTCGAGCTCGTCGGGCGCGAAGCTTGGCGCGATTCCACGGTCGGTCAGCATCGTCCGCTTTCCGTCCGGTGTAGCCATGGAGACCACGGTGCCGGTGCCCGCCTCCTCGACCGGGCCTGCGAGCTCCACGCCGCGCCGCCGGAGATCCTCCGCGAGCATGACTCCAGCCGGGTCTTCGGCTCGCTTGCAGATGAAGCGGGCCCGTCCTCCGAGGGCAGCCGTCCACGCGGCGACGTTCGCGGCCTGGCCACCGGGGCCCACCCGTGTGCGGCCGTAGGTGTCCGTGTCCTCGGCGATCGGCCCGTCCAGGCGGACGACGACGTCGAGGAGCAGGTCACCGAGCGTGCAGATCATGGGGGGCGAGGGAGCCTACAATCGCTCACATGGAGAGCGAGCGCGCGAAAAGGATCCGCTCCTTCGTGATTGGAGGGATCGTCGGCAGCGCGGCCGGCCTCGTCGCCGCGGGCCGGATGCGCGTCCCTCGCCGTCCTGAGGAACGCCACACGCCGGCCGGCCTCGCCGCCTTCGAGCAGGCTCCCTGCTACGCCGAGACGCTTGAGCGCGAGGCCCGCGAGGAAGTCGCCCGCTAGCGGTTCTCGAATCTGCTGAGCGCGGCGACCGCGGTCTGCAGGTTGATGCTTGCGTCCCCGACGCCGAGGATCCGGCCGTCGAGCTCGACCGCCGCGGTGTCGCGGAAGAAGTCCTCTGCGTCCCCCACCGGCTCCTTCGTCCGGATGACGAGGAACGGGCCCCACGCTCGGGACTCGAAGATCGGCCCGGGAACGGTCTCGGGAATGGTGAGCGAGACGCGGCTCCGGTCGCTCTGGTCGGATGCGTCGAAGACCCACACGCCACGGCCGAGCGGCTTGGACGCCTCGTCGAGGCTCTCGACCGCGAGCCGCGGATCCGCCCGCTGGACGATCACGGAGCCGAACGGCGCTCCCGCCTCGCGCGCGTCGAGGTACAGCGGCTCGTAGCCGAAGAGGATGTCGTCCGGCCGGCTCGTGGCGGCGAGCCACGCGGCGGCATCCTCCCGTGCCTGCTCGCGGGCGGCGGGCTCGCCCGAGTACATGTACGGCGTCTTGTGCCAGCCCCAGGCGAACTCCACGCCGAGAAGCGCGGTGAGGCCGACCAGGACGGCGGCCGCCTCGGCCCGGCCGGCCAGGCCCGCCAGCTTCAAAAGCCCGGCGGCGACGAGCATCTGGAAGAAAGGCAGGGCGAAAATCAGGTGGCGGCTCTCGAGGAAGACGCTCGACTGCGAGCGGGTAGCCATGAGCGCGAGGGTCGGGACGATCAGGACCGTGGCCGTCAGCAGCACCGCGCCGGGGCGTCGGCGGAAGAGGACGACGCCGCCGAGCACCGCGAGCGCGGCGAAGACGGCCGTCGCCGCGGTCCAGCCGGCGCCGAAGTCTCCGATGGTGTGCCAGACGTACTCGAGAACGTCGACCGGCGAACCGAGCTTCGAGTCGCTCTCGCCGGTCAGGCCGATGCCGAAGCGCGATGCGAGCACGCGGTAGATGAGCCAGAGCGGCGCGACGAGCGCGACCACGATCCCGAAAGAAATCGCCGCCGGTCGAAGCGGGAACTCGCGCCGCCGCCTGCGTGCCAGGACGTACACGGCCTGTGCGGCGAGCACGAACGTCCCGTAGGGCTGAGTCGCGATGGTGAGCACCATCGCCGCGATCCACGCGGCCCAGCGCTTCGGGTCGCGCGTGCCGACCGCCCGGAGCAGCGTGAGGAACGAGAGCGCGCTGAGGAACAGGAGGAGGCTGTACATCCGCGCGTAGATGCCGTGGTAGATCGTGATCCAGCTCGCGGCGGCGAGCGCAGTGGCGACGAGCGCGGTGCGCTTGTCCGTGAGCCGCGCGACGAGCGCTGCGATCACCGGCATGCTCGCGACCGCGAAGATCACCGACACGAGCCGAAGTGCGGTCAGGCTGGGGGAGATCGAGCCCGCGAGGTAGGCCAGCAGCCAGTGGAGGGGGGCGCCGCCCCGCTCGGCGAAGACCGTGGAGAAGACATCGCCGATCGGCTGCTGCGTCACGAAGAAGACGAGAGTCTCGTCCTCGTGCGGCGGCCACACCGTCATCTGAAAGAGGAGGAAGGTGGCGAGCCCCGCCGAGATAACGCCGACTCCGAGCCGGTACGGGTCCTCGCGCGCGCGGACAACCGCGCGCGCGAGCCCGGATTGACGCGGCGGCCGCTCGGCGCGCACGCCGGGGGCGGCCGTCCCCCCTGGTAGCATTTCCTCCCGCAAACCGGGCCTTTCTTTCGATGCCGATCTACGAATATAGGTGCCCAAAGGGGCACACCTTCGAGCTGTTCCAGCGGATGACTGATCCGCCTCCGTCAGAGTGCCAGATTTGCGGTGAAAGCCCGCTCGAGAAGGTGCTCTACCCCGCTGCGCTCCACTTCAAGGGTTCGGGCTTCTACAAGACCGACTACGGCCGCGGCTCTCGCACCGGCGACGGCGACAAGCCCGACAAGTCGGACTCGGGAGAGAAGAAGGAGAAGACCGACTGGAAGCCCGAGAAGAAGTCCGAGTCGAAGAGCGAAAAGAAAGCCGCCGAAGCCTAGGACTCGGGCAGGAGCGCCCGCGCCGTTTCAAGATCAGCCTCGTGGACGAGGATCTCGCGCGGGCCCGAGCCGATGAAATCCTCGAGCGTGGAATCGATCGCGTCGGTGTCCCGATAGCCGCACTCGATGCCGTTCGCCCGGAGCAACCCGCAGAGGACCTCGGCCTCGGTCTCCCCGGGGACAACGGTCAGGACGATGGGCTGGTCTTCCACGGGCGGGACGCTACCCGCTACCCGCCGACGATGCAGCCGGGCCCGTAGGGGCCGGATGCGGGCTTGGGAGGCTGCGGCGCGCTCTTTCCGGTCACCATGGCGATCACCGAGACGTTCTCCTCGGTCCCGACGATGTAGTCGACCCCGCCGATGTTCGACGCAAGTCCGCCGAGCCGGCACTTCAGCTTCCCGTTCGACGGTGTGCGGAACTTGATCCAGGACAGCTCGAGGATCTGCACGGCGGAGAGGTCGGTCGCGAGCGGCTTCGTGATGTCGTCGCCGTTGAAGGGCGCCTTGAGGTACTCGGTGAAGCTGACGATCTTGTCGGCCATCGCGGAGACGACCGCCTGCTGGCGCTCACCGCGCGTGATGTCGGATTCCTTCGGGTCGAGCTGGTTCTCGCGGATCCGTGCGTAGATCAATGCGCGCTTGCCGCTCATGGTCTGGTCGCCCTTCGCGAACCGCCAGCCCTTCCAGCGGTCGCAGCGAGCCTCCGTTCCGAACGGGCAGTCGAACTTGTTGGAGAGAATCGGCTTGGGGACGTCGATCGAGACCCCGCCGAGCGCATCGATCACCTCGTCGAAGGTGCCGAAATCGACGACGACGACGTGGTTGATGGGGAGCCCGGTCACGCTCTGCACGGTCTTGATCGCGAGGGTCGGGCCACCGTAGGCAAAGGCCGCGTTGATCTTGTCCTCGCCGTGGCCCGGGATGTCCACGCGCAGGTCGCGCGGGATGGAGAGGAGCGCGATCCTGTGCTTGTCGGGATCCGTGTGCACGACCATGATCGAGTCCGAGCGCGCGACGGATTCCTGTCTCGACTTGGAGCCGTTGTCGGCGCCGAGCACGAGGATGTTGCTCGGGTTGGAGAGCATGATCCCGTCCTGCGGCGCGAGCGCCCGCTCCGCGCGCGGGTCAAGCTTCTTGTTCGCCTCCTTGACGCCGCTCCGGAAGGCAAGGAAGCCCAGCACTCCCCACACCAACGCCAGTACGAGCAGGCCGACGAGGGTCCACGCGACAGGGCGGACCCAGCGCCGCCTTGTTCTGGCGGGCTTCGGGCCGCGGTATTCACGGGGTTCGGGCCCGTTCGCCTTGTCCTTGTCCGCCTTGCGGCCGGACTTCGGCGACTCGGGCCGGATCGGGCCCTTTACTCTCCCCCCGCGATAGATGCGGTACGGCTTGTCCTTGGGCGCCACGCGACCGAGTATCGTAGCCTGAGCCCGTGGCTTCCCCCCGTGTGATCGCACTCGACTTGGGGGGCACAAAGCTGCTCTCGGGAGTCGTCGACGACGAAGGCGTCGTCGAGAAGCGCGTCGTCAGCGCGACGGACACGAGCAGCGAGGACGCCGTTCTCGTCCAGGTCGAGGACGCGGTCGAGGGCCTCATGAAGCACGACATCGGCGCGATCGGGATCGGCATTCCTTCGACGATCGACCAGCGCCGGGGCGAGGCGATCGACTCCGTCAACATTCCGCTTTCGGACGTACCGCTTCGCGACCGGCTCGCCAACCGGTTCGGCGTGCCTGTCGCGATTGAGAACGACGCGAACGCAGCGGCGCTCGCCGAGCACCGCTACGGTGCCGGCCGCGGCTCCCACCACATGATCATGCTCACCCTCGGGACGGGGGTGGGGGGCGGCCTGATCCTCGACGGCAACCTCTACCGCGGCGCGATCGGTGCCGCAGCGGAGCTCGGCCACATGACGCTGGACCTCCACGGCCCTCCCTGCCAGGGCCGGTGTCCCGGACGCGGCCACCTCGAGGCGCTGGCATCGGGCACGGCCACGGACGGCTACGCCCGCGAGGCCGCCGAGCAGAATCCCGAAGGGGATCTCGGGCGCGCGGCCGCCGAGGGCAAGATCGTGGACGCGCGCCTCGCCGTCGAGCTCGCCGGACACGGCCCGGGCGATGCGCGCGACGTGCTCGCCCACGTCGGCTTCCACCTCGGCGTGGGCATCGCGAGCTTCGTCAACATCTTCAACCCGGAGCTCGTCGTGATCGGCGGGGGCTTCTCGCGCGCCGGCGACCTCCTCTTCGAGCCGGCCCGGAGGGTCGTGGCGGAGCGGGCGCTCTCGCCGGCGCGGGACGAGGTCAAGATCGTCCCGGTGCTGCTCGGGGTGGAGGCGGGCCTCATCGGCGCGGGGCTCGTCGGCTTTGAGGCGCTCGACCGGGAGACCTAGTGCCCCTCGTCGTCTGTGCGACGCCGATCGGCAACCTCGAGGACGTCACGCTGCGGGTTCTGCGGGAGCTCGGCGAGGCGGACGTTGTCCTCTGCGAGGACACGCGCCGGACGCGCACGCTCCTCGACCGTCACGGAATCCGGGCGAAGCTCCTCAGCTACCACCAGCACAACGAGGCAAAGCGGGTCGACGAGCTGGTCCCGCGGCTCGACGCGGGAGAGAAGATCGCGCTGGCGAGCGACGCCGGCCTCCCGGGCGTCAACGACCCGGGCGCGCGACTCATCTCGGCGGCGATCGAGCGCGGCCTCGAGGTCACGGTGCTTCCGGGTCCGTCGGCGGTCGAGACAGCCCTCGTCGCCAGCGGCCTCGTCGGCGAGCGCTATGCATTCGTGGGGTATCTGCCGCGGAGGCGGGAGGCGCTCGACCGGTTGTGGGAGGAGACGGCGTCCTGGGGCGGTCCGGTCGTGGCGTTCGAATCGCCCGGGCGGCTCTCCGCGTCGTTGCGCTCGCTCGCGGAGGCCGATCCCGAGCGCCGGGTGGCCGTCTGCCGCGAGCTGACGAAGCGCTTCGAAGAGGTCGTTCGCGGTCCGGCGCGCCAGGTGGCCGCGCGGTTCACGGAGGCGCCGAAAGGGGAGATCACGCTCGTCCTGGGGCGCGCGGCGGATGCCACGCCGGTTCCCGAGGCGGACGCCCTCGCCGCCGTCGTGGAGCTCGTCGACGCGGGCATTCCGCGCCGCCGCGCCGCAGATCTCGTCTCGCGACTCACCGGCATCGCGCGCAACAAGCTTTACAAAGAGTCACTCTAACTCGACGAAGACAGCTGTAGCCTTCATTGACAACGAGGCGGCCGCCCTGCTACGCTCGTTCTCGTTTACAAATCTGACAACGAGGAGGAGTGGCGATGAAAGGCTTCGCCTTGCTGCTTCCGGTCCTCGTCGCGCTCCAGGTCGGCGTGCAGCCCGCGCTCGCCTGGGCCTGGCCCGTCGACGGGCCGGTGCTTCGACCCTTCGTGCTTGGTGACGACCCCTACGCCGGTGGCCAGCACCGTGGCGTCGACATCGGCGCTCCAGCCGGGACGCCGGTGCGTACTCCGGCAGCCGGCACGGTCAGCTTCGCCGGGACCGTGCCGACGGGCGGGAAGACGATCACGATCCGCACCGCCGACGGTTACGCAGTCACGCTGCAGCGCCTCGGGTCCGTCTCCGTCGCGCGTGGGTCCACGGTAGAGGAGGGGGACGTCGCGGGGTCGGTCGGAGAAAGCGCGGAACCGTTCGTCTACCTGGGCGTCCGCAAGGCCGACGAGCCGGATGGATACGTCGATCCGCTCGGGCTCCTGCCGCCGTTGGCGCCGACTCCGGCGCCCGACGAGCCCGCGCCGGTCGAGCCGGATCCCGCACCGGCACCCGCCCACGGCTCCGGCTCGAAGCACCACGGCCACGCCGCGCCGACGCCGGTGGCCGTGGAGCAGCCGAGCGTCGAGCCGGCTCGGGAGAACCAGACGCCACGGGCGCGAACGGTGGCGCGGCCGTCGGGGCTACGACACCCGCGCACGGAAGGCGCGGTCGAGCCGGCGGCCAGGGGCGCCGAACGCCTGCCGGGCGCTTTGCACAGCCCCGGTCCACTCGCCGCACCGAGCGTGCACCGCGCGGCGACCCTAGATGAGGAAACCGTGAACGCGGTGCCAATTCCGGCCCCCGCGGCTGGGCGGCGGCGGATGGATTGGCGGTGCTGCTCGGGCTCGGGGCGCTCGGCGCTGGGCTAGCCCGTGGCCGATGCGAGCTCGGTGACGCAGTTGCGGCAGACGGAACGGCCACGGTGTTCCTGCAGGGAGTTGCGACGCCCACAGAAGACGCAGACCGTCTGCGGCTTGGACAGGAGGATGACGTCGTCCTTCACCGAGATCTCGAGCGGATCCTTCTCGCCGAGCGCAAAGCGCTTTCGGATCTCGATGGGGATGACGATCCGGCCCAGGTCGTCGATATGGCGGATGATCCCCGTCTTCGTTGCCCCCCTTGTGGAGCGCTCCTTCAGCGGACGCTCTGCCATTCCGTTCGACCCCAACGTATCTCTGTCTTTCGTTTGCGGCGGACTCCACGAATCAGGTCCCCGCGCTTTGCCATTTCTAACCATCATTTGCGGGTGCGAGGCCGCGCGGAGTCCTTCGTATGATTGCCGTGCGTGAGCTTCTACATCACGACTCCCATTTATTACGTCAACGCGACGCCGCACGTCGGGCATGCGTACACGACGATCGCGGCGGACATCCTCGCGCGCCACCGGCGCCAGCGCGGAGAGGAGACCTTCTTCCTAACGGGCACCGACGAGCATGGCTCGAACATCGCGCGGGTCGCGGAGGAGGCCGGCCTCGAACCGAAAGAGTTCGTGGACCGGAACGCAGCCGCGTTCATGGAGATGACGCGCCGGATCAACGTCTCCAACGACTTCTTCATCCGCACGACCGACGAACGCCACGAGGCTCTCGTGCAGGAGTTCCTGCAGCGGATCTACGACGCCGGCGAGATCTACGAAGGCGTCTACGCCGGGCTCTACTGCAGCCGCTGCGAGTCCTTCTACACCGAAGCGGAGCTCGTGGACGGCAACTGTCCCCAGCACGGGATCCCACCGGAGTGGGTCGAGGAGAAGAACTACTTCTTCCGTCTTTCCGCGTATCAGGACAAGCTGCTCGCCCTGTACGACGAGAATGCGGAAGTCGTCCTGCCCAGGTTCCGGGCGAACGAGGCGCGGAGCTTCATCGAGCAGGGTCTCGACGACATCAGCGTGAGCCGCGCCACGCAGCGCTGGGGTGTGTCCGTTCCCTGGGATCCCGACCAGGTCGTCTACGTCTGGGTCGACGCGCTCATCAACTACTGGAGCGCGCTTGCCTTCGCGCGCGAGGACGAGGACCTCCGCGACCGACTCTGGCCGGAAGTCAACCATCTCCTGGCGAAAGACATCCTCAAGTTCCACTGCGTGATCTGGCCGGCGCTCCTGATGGCCGCGGGGATCAGCGTGCCGAAGCAGCTCTTCGTGCACGGCTACCTGCTCATGGACGACCGCAAGATGTCCAAGTCGGTCGGGAACGTGATCGACCCGCTCGAGCTGATCGACGTCTACGGGGTCGATGCGGTGCGCTACTACCTCTTCCGCGCGGCGTCGTTCGGGCAGGACGGGAACATCTCCGTCGACGGGCTGCACGAGCGCTACGAGCGCGAGCTCGGGAACGACCTCGGCAACCTCCTGTCGCGGACGACGGCGATGGTTGCGCGCTACCGGGAGGGGAAACTCGCGGTCGTCCAGGGCTCCGCAGCGCTGGCAGCCGAGCTCGACGGCTTGGCGGCCAAGGTCGCTGCGCGTCTGGATGCCTACGACCTGACGGGCGGGCTCGACGAGATCTGGGAAGTCGTTCGCGCGCTCAACCGACATGTGGAGCAAAACGCGCCGTGGGAGCTGGCGAAGGACCAGGCAAACGCGGAGGCACTCGACCGCGTCCTCTACGACCTCGCGGACGGCCTGCGTGTGCTCGCAATCGTGCTCGCGCCGTATCTCCCCGAGACGGCGCCCCGCATCCTCGAGGCCTTGGGGCAGGACGGAGCCCTGGACTGGGAGGGAGCGCGCCCGGGGCAGACCCCCGCAGCGGACGGGATCGCGCCTGCCGAGCCGCTCTTCCCGCGGGTGGATGCGCCCGCGGCAGTCTGAATCCGCGTGATCGACACGCACGCGCACCTGGACGCTCTCGACGACGCGCCCGAGGCGCTCGCGCGAGCGCGCGAAGCGGGGGTCGATCAGGTCGTCACGATCGGAACGACGCCCGACTCGTGCCGCATGGCGCTCGAGCTCGCTGATCGGGAGGACGGCGTCTTCGTCTCGCTCGGGCTCCATCCGCACGAGGCGGGGACAGCGGGCCAGGCCGAAGTCGATGAGCTTGCGGGCCTGCTCGAACACCCGAAGGTGGTCGCCGTCGGCGAGACGGGGCTCGACCACTTCCGCGACTACGCGCCCCATGACCGACAGCTCGAGCTCTTCCGCGCTCAGGCAGAACTGGCCGTGGCAACGGGCAAGCCGCTGATCGTCCACACACGCGCGGCGGATGACGACACTCTGGCCGTGCTGACAGCGCTCCCGGAGGATGCGCGCGTCGTGCTGCATTGCTTCTCGTCGCTCCGCCTGCTCGGCCCCGCGCTCGAGCGCCGCTGGTTCGTCTCGTTCGCAGGGAACGTGACCTACCCCAAGGCGGCCGAGCTGCGAGCCGCCGCGGCCCGCGTTCCCACGGACCGGATCCTGGCCGAAACGGACAGCCCTTACCTCTCTCCTCAGCCGGTGCGCGGACGCCGGAACGAGCCGGCCCACGTCGTCCACACCCTCGCCACCCTGGCCGAAGCGCGCGGCGAAGAACGGGACGAGCTCGAGCGCGCGATCGACGCCAACGCGACCGCCGCCTTCGGCCTCCCGTGAAGCTTCCCGTCGCGCCTAACCGCGATCTCGGCCAGCACTTCCTGGTCGACGACAACATCCTCGGCGTCGCGGGCCGCCTCGCAGAGCTCGGGCCCGAAGACGTCGTGCTCGAGGTCGGCGCCGGTCTCGGCGTCCTGACCGCGTATCTCGCCGAGCGCGTGCGCCTCGTCCACGCCGTCGAGCTCGACCGGGGCCTCGAGCCGCACCTGCGGGACGCAGTGGCGGTCCATGACAACGTCGAGCTCGTCCTCGGAGACGCCCTCACGCTCCCCCTCGAGGCGCTCGACCCGTCGCCGGGGAAGCTCGTCGCCAACCTGCCGTACCAGATCGCCACCCCGCTGGTCGCGGAGAGCCTGGACGGGCTGCCGGCCGTCGAGCTCTGGTGCGTGATGGTGCAGCGGGAGGTTGCGGACCGCTTTTTCGCCGTGCCGGGGACGAAGAGCTACGGCGCGGTCTCCGTGCTCCTCCAGCTGACCGCCGAGTGCACGGGCTTCCATCCCGTCGCCCGCACGGTCTTCCGCCCGCGGCCAAATGTGGACTCCGCGCTCGTCGCCTTCAGGCGTACCCGTTCCTGGGGCCCCGAGTTTCTGCGCCTGAAGGAGATCGTCCAGAGCGCGTTCGCCCAC
>Ga0126307_10001736_pt1 | contig 14482 bp, 19 predicted proteins | sample Plot28_FD_89955 | JGI IMG/M metagenome (GOLD analysis project Ga0126307, IMG submission 89955) | Serpentine soil microbial communities from UC McLaughlin Reserve, CA, USA - Plot28 | ecosystem: Environmental > Terrestrial > Soil > Grasslands | place: USA: UC McLaughlin Reserve, Lake County...
TCAACGTCCCCCGGAAGAGCCAAACGCGAATTGCGTGGCTACCGGATGATCGACCCGGCGAGTGGATGTACCACTGCCACATCCTCGAACACCACGCGATGGGAATGATGGCCCACTTCGAGGCGGTCCGCTGAGACGTGGCCGATAGTGAGACAGGTCCTGACGAGCTGAAAGCCGACCGCCGGTTCGACATCGTCGTCGTTGGCGCGGGTCAGGCCGGACTGGCGATGGGCAACCTCCTCGCACGTCAAGGCAGGCGCTTCGTGATCGTCGAGCGCGCGGGCGTAATCGGAGCAGCGTGGCGTGAGCGCTGGGACTCGCTGACCCTGTTCACGCCCCGACGCTACAGCGGCCTTCCGGAGCTTCCGTTCCCGGGCGATCCCGACGGCTACCCCACCCGAGACGAGGTGATCGCCTATCTGGAGCAGTACGTAGAGACGTTCGACCTGCCGGTCGAGCTGAACAGCAACGTCGTGAGACTCACGTCCGGCGACGGCCGCTTTCTCCTTGAAGTTGACGGCCGGACGATCAGCACCGACCACGTCGTCGTCGCAACCGGGCCGTTTCAGATTCCATCCGCGCCGCAGCTCGCGGAGCGGCTCGCGCCTGAGATCTTCCAGACACACAGCACCGGTTATCGCAAGCCGAGCGATGTTCCACACGGGACGATCCTCGTGGTGGGCGGCGGCAACACGGGATTCCAGCTCGCGAAGGAGCTTGCGGCAACGCACAAGGTCCATCTCTCGGTCGGATCCCGGCAAAAGCCGTTGCCCCAGCGGCTGCTTGGCCGCGACCTCTTCTGGTGGCTGACGAAGTCGCGGCTTCTCGGGATCACCGTGGAGTCACGGCTCGGGCGCAAGCTGCAACACCGCGACACGCTGATCGGCTCCAGCCCCCGCGAGCTACGGCGGCGCTACGGGGTCGAGCTTGAGCCGCGCGTGGTGGATGCCTCCGAGCACACCGTTCGCTTCGCCGACGGCAGCGAGCTCGAGGTGGATGCGGTGATCTGGGCCAGCGGATACCGACCCGATTATTCGTGGATCGACGTTCCCGCCTTCCACCCCGACGGGGGCATTCGCCACAAGCGGGGCGCTACCGTCGTTCCGGGGCTCTACTTTCTCGGGCTCACCTGGCAGCACACACGCGGCTCGGCGCTGCTCGGCTGGGTGAAGCACGACGCTGAGTTCGTCGCCGAGCAGATCTCGCAACGCGCCGAGGCTCCAGCTCGGGTCAGCCGCCCTGTTAGATCGTCTTGAACTGCTCGAACGGCTGGCGACAGCTTCGGCAGTAGCGCAGCGAGCGGCACGGCGTCGGGCCGAAGATGTTCTCCAGGCCCGTATCCCGCGAGCCGCAATAGGGGCAGCGGAAGCCGCTCGCCTGGAGCTGGACGAGTGCGGGCGCCCCGGCCGAGCGCGGAGCCGGCGGCGCCAGCCCCGCGGTGCGCAGCTTCTCGCGGCCCTCCGGCGTGATCCGGTCGCTCGACCACGAGTCGTCGAGCACGACCTCGATCTCGGGCTCGGCCCCCAGCTCGGCGATGCGGGCGGCCATCTGGTCGCGCATCAGCTCGAGCGCCGGGCAGCCGAGGAAGGTCGGCGTGAACTCGACATGGACCCGCTCTTCCTCGACGCGTACCCCGCGGACGACGCCGAGGTCGACCACGGAGATCACCGGGATCTCGGGATCTGGAATCTCGCCGAGTGCCGCCCAGACCTGGTCGGGGGTCACCATGTCGTGCCCGCCGGTTGCGAGCGGCGCACCATCGTCATCTCGTCCCAGAGCTCCGTCAGCTCCGGCGTATGCCCGTCCCGGACGCCGACGAGCGGGCGCAGCTCGTCGAGGGCGGCGACGAAGCGCGGCTCGTTCTCCAGCCGGTCGAACCACATCTGCGCGTGCATCCGGTGGTAGAGCTCCTCGCGGTCGATCTTCGCGGCGAGCCCGGCGAGCTCGGCGTGGGCGGAGGCCTTCAGCTGCTCGAGTCGGATCGCGTCCGCCTCCTCGTAGAGGTAGTGGCGCGCGATCGTGTGCTCCCAGCTCGGCAGCCGCAGCTCCACGAGCCGGGCGCAGCGGTAGTCCGCGGGAGGTCGGTCGAACGCGAGCTCGTCGGCGGTCTTGCCGAGCTCGCGGGCGGCGAGCTCGTAGAGGGCGCGGGCGTGGCCGATCTCGTTCTGGGCGATCGACGAGAAGGCAACGTCCTCCTCCAGGAAGGGGGCGATCCCGGTCCACTCGGAGTCGCGCCAGCCGAGGATCAACTCGTCGTCAGCGATCTCGAGGAGCAGCTCTACCCGTTCGTTCACGTGCCTGAGCACGGGGGAAACCATGGTTCCCCCGTGAGTCCCCTTCTTCGCCTTGACGGCGAAAACGCCGAGGGCTGACTCCCGCCGGGCAGAGCCCGGCTCCGCCGGCTACTCGCCGTCACCCTAGGTGGCCTTTTGCGTGCTCGTACCCGCTCGTTCACGTGCCTCCTTCAGCTTCTCTTTGAGCGGATACCCGTCCACTCGGTGGTAGTTCCGGTTCAGCTCGTCGACGAAGTCCTCGATCGGCAGAATCGACTCGCGGGCGACCACCCAGAGCGCTTCCGACTCGCCCCGGCGGCCGAACTGCTCGCGGGCATACCACTCGGCGAAGGGTTCATCCGGAGCCTCGACCGAGCCGGCGTGCTGGAAGGCCTGACCCTTCCGCTCTTGCCGGAAGACCTCGTAGATCACTACGCCGCTTCGGCGAGCACGACGCTGCGAACCCAGGCCGAGTTCTCGCGGGCCATCCGCCTGAGGTCGAGCCGCTCACCGGTCTTCGGCCCGTGGCCGGTGACGACGTGCTTGAGCTCGTCCCAGTCGGGCTCGCTGTAGTGCCAGCGTCCGCTCTCCTCGTCCTTGCGCAGCTCCGGATCGGGTACGGTCAGGCCGAGCTCCCAGATCTGCGGCACGTAGCCGTCGAGGAACTGCTGGCGGGCTTCGTCGTTTCCCTGGCTCTTGATCCGCCAGACGAGCATGGGGTCTTCCTCGCCGGGGATCGGGTTGCCGTGGAACTGCATCAGCGGCCCCCACCAACGCGTGACGGCCTCCTGCACCAGCGCCCGCTGGTCGTCGGTGCCGTTCATCAGCGTGAGGATCACGTCGCGGCCGTGAAGGATGTGGAACGACTCCTCCCAGCAGATCTTCTTCATGATCCGCGCGTAAGGCGCGTACGAGCACTTGAGCAGCGCCTTCTGGCTGATGATCGCGGCTGCGTCCACGAGCCAGGCGATCACGCCCACGTCGCCCCAGGTCTTCGTCGGGTAGTGGAAGACGTTGTGGAACTTCGACTTGCCGGAGATCAGGTCGTCGAGGCACTCCTCGCGGGGTTTCCCCAGGTCCTCGACCACGCGGTAGATCAGCTGTGCGTGGCCGACCTCGTCCTGCACCTTTGCGGTGAGGGCGAGCTTGCGCTGCAGGGTCGGCGCGCGCAGGATCCACTCACGCTCGGGCAGGACGCCCATCAGCTCCGAGTTGCCGTGCATCTCGATGAACTTACGCAGGCGCGCGCGGTACTCGTCAGGCATCCAGTCGTCGGTCTCGACCTGGCCTCCGGACTGGACGTACTCGAGAAATTCTCGCTCGCGCGTCTCCATACCGAACGGTCGTTAGGCTACCAAGCGTGTCCGAGCGACGTGCCGAACTGACCCGCCAGGCCGCGAGGCTGTTCGCGGAGAAGGGCTACCACGGCACCTCGATCGGCGAGATCGCGGACGCGCTCGGCGTTCGGAAGGGCTCGCTCTACGCGCACATCGACTCGAAGCAGGACTTGCTCTACGAGACGATGCTCGAAGGGGCGCGGGCGTTCCATGCCGGTTTGGAGGCGATCCCGGACGACCTTCGCCCGGCGGAGAAGATCCGGCTCGCCTTGCGCTCGCACCTGCGGGCCGTCGCCGCCCAGCTCGATGTAGCAACCGTCTTCGTCCAGGAGTGGCGCTACCTCGAGGGCGATCGTCGCGAGGAGATCCTGGGCGAGCGGCGGCGCTACGAAGAGCGCATCCGCGCCCTCTTCCGTGAGGGCCGCGACCTCGGCGAGCTGCGCAGCGACCTTGATGACGCGACCGCCGCGCTGCTCGCGCTCTCGGCCGCGAACTGGGCCTACACCTGGCTGCAGGCCGGCCGCGACACCGATGAGCTGGCCGACCGCTTCTACTCGCTGCTGGTTGACGGCATGCGCGGCTACGCGACACCGGCAACGTAATTCACCCAAGGCCGCCGCAACCGGCGAGAAGCACGACCGCCAGCGCGACGAGAGCTAGCCATGGGCGGGCCGTGGCATGCTCGCGTCAGCTCATGGAACTCGCTTTGATCGTGAACCCGTTGGCGAGCGCGGTCTCCGAGGCTCGTGTGTGGGAGGTGGAGCGCGAGCTCAGCCGCGCCGCCTCGGTGAACACGCTCTTCACCGAGCGGCCCTGGCATGGCGCGGAGCTGGCGGCCGAGGTCGCCGGCGTGGACGCGCTGGTGATCTTCTCGGGCGACGGCGGCTTCAACGAGGTTCTGAACGGCGTGCCGGAGGGGATTCCGCTCGGCTTCCTGCCGGGTGGGGGGACGAGCGTGCTGCCGCGGGCGCTCGGGCTTCCGCGCGAACCGGTCGCCGCCGCTCGCCGCGTGGCCGAGGCGCTCGAGCAAGGGCGTCGGCGGCGCATCTCGCTCGGCCGCGTCAACGGACGTCGCTTCGCCTTCTCCGCGGGGATCGGCCTCGACGCAGAGCTCGTGCGCCGGGTGGATGCGCTCGGCCGCCGCCACGACGGCAGACGCCCGGGCGACACGGCTTACCTCCGCGCCGCGATGCGACTCCTCGCGAGCCGGCGCGGCCGATTCGGGCCGGCGCTCGAGGTGCGGGGGCTCGGCCGCGCGGCCTTCGCGCTGGTGGCGAACGCAGATCCCTACACGTACGCGGGCCGCGTGCCGGTGCACGTGGCTCCAGAGGCAGGGTTCGAGCTCGGGCTGGACCTGGTCGCGCCGGCGCGGGTCGGCCCGTTGACCTTGCCGCGGCTCCTGCGCTACGTGGTCACCGGCCGTGGCCAGACAGCGGCGAGCGACGTTCTCTACGGTCACGACCTCGATCGGATCGAGATCACCTGCGACCGTCCGTTCCCGCTCCAGGCCGACGGCGAGGATCTGGGCGACGTGCGGGAGGCGGTCTTCGAGGCGGAGCGCGACGCGATCGCCGTGCTCATCTAGGGTTCAGCCGTGAGCGGGGCTCGAAAGCTCCTGCTGAGCGGCGCCGCTTTGACGGCACTGCTCGCCTTCGTCGCGATCGCCAGCCACGCCCATCGGCCTGGCGGCGGCACCGGCGGCGGAGAGGCTCACGCGCCCACGCTGATCTCGGACTACCTGGCGACGATCGCGCTGATCATCATGCCCGTCGGCGCGGTGATAGTCGTCTGGGGCCTTGCGAACCGTCGCCGCCAGCAGAGGCTCTCGGGGAAGACGGACTGGCGGAGGACGCTCATCGCGGTCGCGTTCATCTCCGCACTGCTCTCGGTCGCAGTGTTCGCCGCCGAGAAGCGCCAGGAAGAGCGGCAGGAGCGGGGCAACGCGGGTGTTACCGCGCTCCCCGGCCCGCTCGGTCCCACGGGGCTGAGGCAGCGGCTGAAACCGCGGGCCGAGGCGCCTCCGCACCGGGCCCAGTGGAGCTGGCTCCCCGTGCTCGTGCTCGGCTCGCTCCTGCTCGGGATCGTCGTCACCACCGGGATCGCGGTCGCTCATGCCCGCCGTAATCGTGAGGCGCTCGACGGTGAGGCGCAGCTCGCCCGCGCCCTCGACGACGTACTCTCGGACTCGCTGGACGACTTGCGCGCCGAGCGCGACCCGCGCAAGGCGGTGATCCGCGCCTACGCCCGCATGGAGACGACCTTTGGGGCCTACGGGGTGCCGCGCGAGGAGCACGAGACGCCGCTCGAGTACGTGGCGCGCGTGCTCGACAGCCTGCGGGTCGGCTCCTTCGCGGTCCGGCGACTCGTGAACCTCTTCGAGCGGGCGAAGTTCAGCCCGCACGCGATCGAAACCTCGATGAAGGACGACGCAATCGAGGCGCTCGCCGGACTGCGCGCCGAGCTCGAGCACGACCGTCCGGAGGCTGCATGAAGCGGATGCTCCAGACCTGGGCGTTCCTCACCGCCTTCGCGACGATCGCGCTCGTGCTGGCTCGATTGGCGCAACCCGGCCGCTTTGAGCTCGAATTGGACGTCTACATACTCGTGGTCGGCGGATTGGCGCTCTTCCAGGTGGTGATGGCGACTCGGGAGGCATACCCCCGCGCTGCCCGCTCCGCGCTCGCAGAGGCGCTCGACCGAGAGCCACCGGGGCCGTTGCGCCCGCCCGAGCTCGAGCGGCTGGAGCGCGAGCTGACCCTCGGCGCGTCCACCGCGTTCGACCTGCACTACCGACTGCGGCCCACGCTGCGCGAGATCGCGAACGAGCGCCTGGCGAGCCGCGGCCTGCGGCTCGACGGCGGCGGCGCCGCGGTCGAGGAGGCGCTCGGCGATGAGCTCTGGGAGCTCGTCCGCCGGGATCGCGAGCCGCCGGTTCGCAGATTCGCAAGTGGCATCTCTCGCGACGCCGCCCGTCGTGCGATCGAGCGGCTGGAGGCGCTCTAGATGACCATCGACGAGCTTGCGCGCCAGGCCGAGCAGATCCTCGACGAGGTCGAGCGCGCGGTCGTCGGCAAGCGCGACAAGCTCGAGCTCGTCCTGCTCGGGATCCTCGCCGACGGCCACGTGCTGATCGAGGATTTTCCGGGTCTCGCCAAGACGCTGACCGCGCGGGCCTTCGCGCAGGTGACGAGCATCGGATTCACACGCGTGCAGTTCACGCCCGACCTGATGCCCTCGGACGTAACCGGCTCCTCGATCTACAACCAGCGCGAAGGCGACTTCGAGTTCCGTCCCGGCCCGATCTTCACCAACCTTCTCCTCGCCGACGAGATCAACCGCGCTCCTCCCAAGACGCAAGCCGCCCTCCTCGAGGCGATGCAGGAGCGGCAGGTCACGATCGAGGGGACGACGCACCTGCTCGCGCCGCCGTTCCTCGTCCTGGCGACTCAGAACCCGATCGAGTACGAGGGCACCTACCCGCTGCCCGAAGCGCAGCTCGATCGCTTCATGCTGCGGATCGGCGTCGGCTACCCGGAGCGCGCGGACGAGTGGGAGGTGCTGGAGCGCCGGCTAGCGCGCGCGGCCGACGAGGTCGAGCTCGAGCCGGTCGTCGGTCGCGACGAGCTGATCGAGATGCAGCGTGCGATCGAGCAGGTGCACGTGGATCGCAGCGTCGGCCTCTACATGGTCGACCTCGTGGCCGCGACGCGTGAGGCGCCCGGCATCCAGGTCGGAGCGAGCCCACGTGGCTCGCTTGCGCTACTGAAGCTCTCGCGCTGCCGGGCCGCGCTCGCGGGCCGTGACTTCGTGATCCCCGAAGACGTGAAGGCTGTCGCGGTTTCGGCACTCGCGCACCGGCTCTCGCTGCGGCCCGAGCTCTGGGTGCAGCGGCTGCGGCCGGAGGATCTCGTGCTCGAGCTGCTCGACCGCGTGCCGACCCCGAAGGCCGAGGCCGAGCCCGAGCCGGCGGCGGAGTGACCCGGGCGGCGACGCCGAAGCTCGGCGCCTACGCCGGGCTCGCCGGCGCGGGACTGCTCGCGGCGCTCGTTCTCGGCCGTCCGGAGCTCGCCGCGCTCGCGGCGCCGTTCGCAACGCTACTCGTCGTTGGGCTCTCGCTTGCCGAGACCCCGCGCCTGTCGGCGGTGCTCGAGCTCGAGCCCGAGCGGCAGGTGCAGGGCGAGGCCGTGGAGCTCGAGCTCGAGCTCCGCTCCGAGACGCGGGTCTCCAGGCTCGAAGTCCTGCTCGACTTGCCCGAGGGGCTCGTCGCCGAGACGCCCAATCCGCAGCTGCTGCGGCTCCACGCGGGGGAGCGGCGTGACCTGCAGCACCTCATCCGCTGCGAGCGCTGGGGAGCGCATCTCGTCGGCGAGCTCGTCCTGCGCGCTCATGACCCGTTCGGCTTGCTCGTCTTCGAGCAGACGCTCGACCTGCGGCGGCCGCTGAAGGTCTACCCGCGCGGAGAGGTGCTGCAGAAGCTGTTGCGCCCGCTCGAGACGCAGGCGTTCGCCGGGAACCAGCTGCCGCGCACTAAGGGCGAAGGGATCGAGTTCGCCGACCTGCGCCCGTTCGTGCCGGGCGACCGCGTTCGGCGCGTGAACTGGCGCGCGACCGCACGGCGCGGGGCACCCTGGGTGAACGAGACGCACCCGGAGCGCAACGCCGACGTGGTCATCTTCCTCGACACCTTCGCCGAGGCCAGGCGCCACGGAGAGAGCACCCTCGACTACGCGGTTCATGCCGCCGCGACGCTGGCCGTCCACTACATGCGCGAGAAGGATCGGGTCGGGCTCGTCGCCTTCGGCGGCGTGCTCAACTGGCTCACCGCCTCGAGCGGGATCGGCCAGCTCTACCGCGTGCTCGACTCGCTGCTCGACGCCGAGATCTTCCTCAGCTATGCGTGGAAGGGCGTCGACCTCCTGCCGGTGCGCACGCTGCCGCCGCAGTCGCTGGTGCTCGCGTTGACGCCGTTGCTGGACGAGCGTTCCGTGCGGGCGCTGCTCGATTTGCGCGCCCGCGGCTTCGACCTCGCGGTGATCGAGATCTCGCCCGTTCCGTTCGCCCCGCCCGGCACGCAAGAGCTCGACGACCTCGCGCACCGGCTCTGGTTGCTGCGCCGCGATGCGCTGCGCTCGCGTTACCTGCGGCTGGGCGTGCCTGTGGTCGAGTGGCGCGAGGGAGCGCCGCTCCAGGCTGCGCTGGAGGAGGTGAGGACATTCAGGCGCCACGCCCGGGTCACGCGCGCCTAGCCCTTGCGGCCGGGGCGGTCCTGGTGGCCGCCGGGGTCGCAGTGTCGCCCCTCGCGCGGGACTCGCACGACTGGGCGCTGCTGCTCTTGCTCGGCGGCGGCGGCGTCCTAGCGCTCGGCGTGGGGCTCGCCGCCCGCTGGGGCGCGGCACTCGCTTTCGGGGTAGGCCTGCTCGGGGCAGAGCAGGCCGTGCGGCTTGCCAGGGGGCCGGCGGAGCTCGACCCGTGGACGCCGCTCTACGCGTGCGCGTTCCTGCTTGTGGCCGAGCTCGCCTGGTGGTCGCTCGAGCAGCGCGTGCCCGCCTGGGCGGAGTGGGGGCTGGCGCTCCGGCGGCTCGTCACGGTGCTGCTGGCCTGCGCCGGGGGGTGCGTCACGGCCGCGCTCATCGTGATCGCGGCGGGCCTGCCGATCCAGGGCGGCTTCGGGCTCGAGCTCGCGGGAGTCGCGGCCGCCACCGCCGCGCTCGCCGTCGTCGCGGGCGTGGCGCGAACTCACGTCCGGTAGATTCGCGGCCCATGGCGCAGGTGCTTCCGGCCGAGCGCGACCTTCGGCGCGTAATCGGCGACGGCGAAGGCATTCCGGACGGCGAGGTCGAGGGACTCTCGGAGAAGGACCTGCTCGAGCTCCACCGCTGGCTCGTCCTGCTGCGGACCTACGACGAGCGCTCGGTCGTCTACCACAGCCAGGGCCGCATCGGCACCTACGCGATCTTCTGGAACCACGAGGCGATGCAGGCCGGCTCGGCCTACGCGCTCGAGCGCGACGACTGGATCTTCCCCAGCTACCGTGAGTCGGCGATCGGCCTCTTGCGCGGGATGCCGGCCTCGACGATTCTCTCCTGGTGGCGGGGTCACCCGGCCGGCTGGTGGAATCCGCTCGACTGGAACGTCGCTTCGATTTGCGTCCCGATCGCGACCCACGTCCCGCACGCGGCGGGGCTGGCCTGGGGCAAGAAGCTGCGCGGAGAGCGCGCCTGCGCGATCGCCTACTTCGGCGACGGCGCGACCTCCGAGGGCGCCTTCCACGAGGGCGCGAACTTCGCGGGCGTGATGCGGGCGCCCCTCGTCCTCTTCTGCAACAACAACCAGTGGGCGATCTCGACGCCACTCGAGGCGCAGACCGCAGCCGGGACGCTGGCGGACAAGGGGATCGGCTACGGAATCCCCGGGGTGCGCGTCGACGGCGGCGATGTGCTCGCGGTCTACGAGGCGACGCGGGACGCGGTCGCGCGGGCCCGGGCGGGCGAGGGGCCGACGATGATCGAAGCGGTCACGTACCGGGCGGCGCCGCACGCGACCGCCGACGACCCACGCGCCTACATCGACCTCGAGCGGGTCGAGGAGGAGAAGCAGCGCGAGTGCCTCGGCCGCTACGAGGCGTACCTACGGCGCCAGGAGCTGCTCTCGGACGAGGCAGCGCAGGCCGTACGGGCGGAGGCGGCCGACCTGATGCGCTCCGGGATCGCCGAGGCGGAGGCGGAGCCGCCGCCGGATCCGGGTCTCGTCTTCGAGCATGCGTACGCTGATCCGCCGCCTTCGCTCGATGCCGATCTTGCCGAGCTGCGGAGGATCCTCGATGCCTGAGCTCACGCTCGTGGAAGCGGTTAACGACGCCTTTCACGTCGAGCTCGGGCGTGACCCGAACGTGATGGTGCTCGGCGAGGACGTCGGCCGCGCGGGCGGAGTCTTCCGGGCGACCGCCGGGCTGCGCGACCGCTTCGGGGCCGATCGCTGCGTCGACACGCCGCTCGCGGAGGCGGGGATCCTCGGCAGCGCCGTAGGCCTCTGCATGGCCGGCTGGCGCCCGGTTTGCGAGATGCAGTACGACGCCTTCTCGTATCCCTGCTTGGATCAGTTGATTACGCATGTGGGGCGCTACCACTGGCGCACCGGCGGCGCGATGGAATTCCCGCTCGTCGTGCGCATGCCCTACGGCGGCGGCGTGCGCGCGCCCGAGCTGCACGACGACTCGCCCGAGGCCTACTACGTGCACACCCCTGGGGTGAAGGTCGCGATCCCATCGACGCCGGGCGACGCAAAGGGGCTGCTGGCGGCGGCGATTCGCGATCCCGACCCGGTGGTCATCTTCGAGCCCAAGCTCCACTACCGGACGATGCGCGGCGACGTGCCGGAAGGAGAGCACGTCGTCCCGCTGGGGCAGGCGCGGCTCGCCCGGGAGGGCAACGACGTGACGCTCGTCGCCTACGGCGCGATGATCCCGCTGGCCGAGCAGGCGGCGGATTCGCTCGAGGGCGAGGCCAGCGTGGAGGTGCTGGACATCCGGACGCTCAAGCCCCTCGACGAGGAAGCACTGCTGGCCACCGCGGCCAAGACGGGCCGGGTCGTGATCGTGCAGGAAGCGCCGCGGACTGCGGGCTACGGCGCCGAGCTCGCGGCGATCCTCGCGGAGAAGGCGATGCTCGATCTCGAGGGGCCCGTCGTGCGCGTGACCGGCTACGACGTGCCGTACCCGTACTGGCAGATCGAGGATGCGTACATGCCGTCGGTCGAGCGCGTGGTCGATGCGGTTCGCAAGCTGCTCGAGTTCTAGTGGCGGCGAGCGGCTTCGGCTGCTGCTGGAGCGCGCCCAGTCGGGGTACCGCCTGCGGGATGCGGCCACCGGCGAGCCCGTGCGCTGGGACGACCCGCGGATCCGCGTCGTGCCGGTCGCAGGCGTCTCGTACCGGGCCGAAGCGCTGCCCGATCCCTCGTTCGACCACGGTCGCCGGCTCGCTCTCGTGCCCGAGCCCGACAACGAGCACGACCCCAACGCGGTCGGGATCTGGAACGAGGAGCGGACGCTGCAGCTCGGCTACGTGCCGCGCGAGACCGCTGCGGAGCTCGGCGGGGACGAGCAGGCCGTCTCGCTCTGGCGGGTCGAGGCCGGTTTGCGCGTGCTGATCGTCCCGCACGACGCCTGGGTCGGCCGGCCCCGATAGATTCCGGCGCCGTGGCCTACGAGTTCAAGCTTCCGGACCTCGGCGAGGGATTGACCGAGGGCGAGATCGCCCGCTGGCTCGTCGAGGAGGGCCAGGAGATCGCCGAGGACGACCCGCTGGTCGAGATCCAGACCGACAAGACGACGGTGGAGATCCCATCGCCGGCGGCGGGCAGGGTCGCGCGCATCCTCGTCACCGAGGGGGACGTGGTGCCAGTCGGCACCGTGCTTGTCGTGATCGGCGAGGACGGCACGGCACCGTCCGCTTCGGTCACGACCCGGGGTCAGACCCCGGGACCGGTCCCTGCAGGACGTGTCCGTGCGACGCCGCTCGTGCGCAAGCTGGCTCAGGGGCTCGGGGTCGACCTCGACGCGCTCGAGGGAACAGGGCCGCAGGGGCGGGTGACCGACGAGGACGTGCGCCGTGCGGCCACGGCAGGGGGTCAGACCCCGAGACCGGCCCAAGAGGGACGGCGCGAGTCGCTGCGGGGGGTGCGCCGCCTCGTCGCCGAGCACATGAGCCGCGCCCACCGCGAGGTGGCGCCGGTGACCTGGGTCGAGGAATGCGACTTCGGCTCGGTCGACCTCAAGCGGCTCGTGCCGGCGGTGCTGAAGGCGGTCGCGGAGACGCTGCAGGAGTTCCCGGAGTTGAACGCACGCCTCGAGGACGACCAGATCGTCTACCTCGATCGCTACGACCTCGGCGTCGCCGTCCAGACCGAGCGGGGGCTCGTGGTGCCGGTCGTCCGCGGCTGCGACCGATCCTCCCTCGACGAGCTGCAGGCGGAGGTCGAGCGCCTCGCCGAGGCGGCTCGAGCCGGCTCGCTGGAGCCGGAGGAGTTGCGCGGCTCGACGTTCACGGTGACGAGCGCCGGCAAGCTCGGGGGGCTCCTGACCACCCCGATCGTCAACCACCCCGAGGTGGCGATCCTCAGCATCGGGCGCGTGGCCGAGCGCCCGGTCGTGCGCGACGGCGAGATCGTCGCGCGCCCGACGGGCTACGTCTCCGTCACGTTCGACCACCGCGTCGTCGACGGCGCCCGCGCAGCCGAGTTCGGGCTCGCCGTCATCCGGCGCCTCGAACGATAGACAGAGGGCGGGCACCCGGCGGCGAGGGTCCGCCGGGGCCCGTCTCCAGGAGGACCTAGGTCCCCCTGATCAGCTGCCCGCGCATCGCGCCGGCCGGGTGCTTCGCGTTGTGCACGTTTACGTAGTAGGCACCAGGGGTCCTGACGATCGCCCTGACCAACGCCTTCGACGCGGTGGTGCAGCCCTGACGCTTGTAGCCCGCACCCAGCGGGACGACCACGTTGCCGGAGATGCCTCGGCGACCCTTGTGGATGTGGGAGGCGTTGGGCTTGCCGTCGATCTTCGTGATCCTTAGCTCCCAGCAGACCCTGCCCGTAGAAGGCGTCAGCCGTATCTCCGCCCGGCCGCGGTTCGACGCCGGTGCTCCTTCGGCGGCGCCGCGAAGGTTGGCCTCCAGCTTGGTCGTCGCGTTGGTCGCGGCTCCTGCCGCGAGCGCGGCGGCGAGCGACGCTGCCGCGACTCCTGCGGCGATGAGTGCCTTACGCATGCTTCTCCTCTCGGTCTTGACCGAGTAATACGCCGGAGTCTGCGCGGCGGTTTTAGGCGGCGTCGAGATGAGGCTCGAGCATGCGCTCGATCCGGGGCGCGCTGACCCGGCCCTCGAGCCGGCCGACGACGCGTTTCCCCTTGACGAGCGCGATCGTCGGCACGGTTTCCACGCGGAAGCGCTCCGCGAGCTCGGGCTGCTCGTTCACGTCCACCTGCGTCACGCGCAGACGGGCGCGCTCCTTGCGCGCGAGGTGCGCGACGAGGCTCTCCATCCGGCGGGCCGGGCCGGAATGGGCGGCGCCGAAGAAGACGAGCAGCGGGCGTGAATCGGATTTCATAGCGACCATCTTTCCCTGCAAACGTGACCCCAAACCGTATGCCTGGAAGCGGGTCTACACTCCTAGCGAGATGTGGGAGTGGTACCGAATCGGCCTCTCGCTCGGTCTCGGAATCGGCCTCGGCGGGGTGCTCGCCGCGCTGGCCGCTCCTCGCCGGGCCCTCGTGCTCGTGGTCGCGGCAATCGCGGCTGCAGGAGGCGCCGGCGTCGGCTACGCGATCGGCGGCTGGCACGAGGCGGTGGCCGGCGGAGCGGGAGGCATACTCGGCGCGGTCGTGATCTCGGCCTTTGTGGGCGGGGCGTTGCGGCGCGGCGGGACTAGGGGCGGGACCGCTGTGCTGGTCGCTCTCGCCGCCTTCGTGCTCGCCGCTCTCGCGCTCGTTCCCGCCGTCGGCTACCTCGAGGCGGTGGTGCTGCCCGCGCTGGCCGCTCGTGCCAGGCGGCACGGCGGCGAGCGCTACGCGGGCCTGCGCAGCCTGGCCCGCGACTGACGTTGGCCGAGCGCAAGAAGCTGATCCTCATCGTGGTGGACGGACTCACCCCCGCCGTTTTCGAAGACGCTGTCGAGACCGGCAGCGCGCCGGCGCTCTCGTTCCTGTCGGCGAACGGCAGCTACCGCCGAGGGGTCTCGACCTTCCCGTCGCTCACCCCGGTCTGCCTCTCCTCGATCGCCACCGGCGCCCATCCGGACGTGCACCGCATCCCGCACCTGGTCTGGTACCACCGCGGGGAGCGGCGGCTGGTCGAATACGGCTCCTCCTTCGCCGCGATCCGA